>Ga0308161_1001903_pt1 | contig 23471 bp, 18 predicted proteins | sample PhyFR2_FD_201034 | JGI IMG/M metagenome (GOLD analysis project Ga0308161, IMG submission 201034) | Phyllosphere microbial communities from UC Gill Tract Community Farm, Albany, California, United States - DLSLF.R2 | ecosystem: Host-associated > Plants > Phyllosphere > Unclassified | place: USA...
CAACGGGGTGCGGCTGTCGCTCAACCTGTCGCCGCAATATCTCGACCGCGGCGACTTCTTCGAGAAGATGCGCGGCGCGCTGCTGCGCCACGGGATCGCGCCGAGCCAGATCGAGGTCGAGATCACCGAGAACATCTGCATCCGCAATCCGCAGTACGCGATCGAGCAGCTCAACAAGCTGGGCCAGCTGGGCGTGTCGGTGGCGATCGACGACTTTGGCACCGGCTATTCGTCGCTGGCCTACCTGCACCGCTTCCCGGTCCACACGATCAAGATCGACCAGTCGTTCGTCAAGGAGATCCACGACGAGCACGGCCACTATCCGGTCGTCCTGGCCATCATCTCGATCGCGCGCGGGCTGGGCCTGAACCTGATCGCGGAAGGCGTCGAGACCGACTCGCAGGCGCGCTACCTGCGCGCCAACGGCTGCCTGACGATGCAGGGCTACCTGTACCACCGTCCGATGCCGCTGACCCGCTTCATCGACGTGCTGCGCGGCCAGGCGCCGGCGGGCGTGTCGAACGTGCTCGCCTTCCAGGCGTAAGCGATGTCCGGTCCGGCCACCCCGAGCGATCCGGAAGGCCGCCACACGGCGGAATTCCTGCGCGTGAAAGCGCTGGCCGAGCGCGGCGTGGCCAGCGCCCAGCACAGCCTCGGCTTCATGTACGTGAACGGCCAGGGCGTGCCGCGCGACTACGAGCGCGCGGTCGCCTGGTACCGCATGGCGGCCGGCAGCGGCCTCGAACAGGCGCAGTACAACCTCGGCGTGATGTACCAGAAGGGCCAGGGCGTCGAACAGGACCTGGGCCAGGCCCTGTACTGGTACCGCCAGGCCGCGGAGCAGGGCTATGCGCAGGCGCAGTACAACCTCGGCTGGCTGTACGCCAAGGGCCAGGGCACCCCGGTCGACGTGCACGAGGCGATGCACTGGTTCGGCAAGGCCGCCGCGCAGGGCGATCCCGGCGCCCAGCACAACCTCGGCATGATGTACGAGGGCGGCAAGGGCGTGCCGCAGGACGTCGGGCAGGCCATCGTCTGGTACCGCAAGGCCGCCGAGCAGAATTACGCGCGTTCGCAGTTCAATCTGGCGCTCCGGTACGACGCCGGCCAGGGCGTCGAGCGCGATGCCGCCCAGGCCGTCCACTGGTTCCGCAAGGCGGCCGAGCAGGGCTACGCGCCCGCGCAGTTCAACCTCGGCCTGCGCTACGACAAGGGCCAGGACCTGCCGCAGGACAGCGCGAAGGCGATCCTGTGGTACGGCCGCGCCTGCGAGCAGGGCCACGCGAGTTCGCAGTTCAACCTGGCGCTGATCCACGATGCCGGCCACGGGGTCGCGCGCGACGCCCAGCTGGCGCTGGCCTGGTTCCGCCGCGCCGCCGAGCAGGGCCACGCCGGCGCCCAGGACAACCTGGGCCTGCGCTACGAGCATGGCCAGGGCGTCGAGCAGGACCATGCGCAGGCCGCGCACTGGTACCGCCAGGCGGCAGACCAGGGCTTCGCCGGCGCGCAATACCATCTCGGCCAGCTGTACGACCTGGGCCACGGCGTTGCGCAGGATCCCGTCGTCGCGCTGGCGTGGTACCGCAAGGCCGCCGAACAGGGGCACCTGCGCGCGCAATTCGACCTGGCGCTGCGCTACGAAAGCGGCAACGTCGGCGGCAGCCACCCGGCACCGGACGAGCGCGAAGCGGCGTACTGGTACCGCAAGGCCGCCGACCAGGACTACGCGCCGGCGCAGTACGCGCTCGGGCAGCTGCTCGACCGCGACGACACGGGCGCCGTCGACCCGCGCCAGGCCACGGTCTGGTACCGCAAGGCGGCCGACCAGGGGCATGCGCTCGCGCAGTTCGCGCTGGGCCTGCGCCACGACAGCGGCAACGGCGCCGAGCGCGATTACGAAGCCGCGCATTTCTGGTACCTGTGCGCCGCGCGCCAGGGCCATGCGCGCGCCCAGTTCAATCTCGGCGTGATGTATGCGGCGGGGCAGGGCGTGGCGCCCGACCTGGTCGAAGCCTATGCATGGCTGCACCGCGCCGGCGCGGCCGGCGTGGCGCCCGCCGTCAGCTATCTGCGCCGCGTGGCGGCGCGCATGGAACCCGCGCTGCTGGCGCAGGCCAACGGCTACGTCGGGGTCGCGTAGGCCGCTCCCTGGCGCAGCGTGCGCATGAGGAAGGCGTCGATCGCCTGCGAGCTCACCGTCGGCGCGCTCAGGTGCGGGCAGTGGCCCACGTTGTCGATCACCCTGAGCGTGCTCTGGGGCAGATGCCGGTGCAGCCACTCGCCCACTTCGCGCGGCACGATCAGGTCGTCGCTGCATTGCAGGATCAGGGCCGGCACGGCCGCGCGGGGCACGGCGGCGCGGATGTCGGCCGTGAAGGTCACGCGCGCGAAATGCTTGGCGACGGCGGGGTCGTTGCGGCAGAAGCTGCGCGTCAGTTCCTGGGCCAGTTCCGGCTGGTTGGGCGCGCCCATGATCGCGGGCGCCATGCGGCGCGACCAGTCGACGAAATTCTGTTCCATCGTCTCCAGCAAGCCCGCGATGTCCTCGGCATTGAAGCCGCCGACGTAGTCGCCGTCGTTGACGTAGCACGGCGACGGTCCGACCAGCACCTGCGCGAGGAAGCGCTGCGGCGCCGCGACCGTGGCCAGCAGCGCGATCGACGCGCCGACCGAATGCCCGACGACGACGCACGGACCGGCCGCGCAGGCGTCGAGGATCTCGAGCAGGTCCGTCACGTGGCCCGCCAGGGTGCCGTGCTTCGTACGGTCATAGGCGGACAGGTCGGAACGCCCGCTGCCCGTGAGGTCGTACTGGATGATGCGAAAGCCATCGCAAAACGACGGCACCAGATAGCGCCACATGGTTTGGTCGCAGCCGAAACCGTGCACGAACACCATGGTCGTCGAGCCGGAACCGGTGATGTGGACGTTATTGCGGAACTGTACGGACATGGAAATGGACTGGTGAGGCATGGCGATGATCCGTTGATATTACCATTGTGAAATGACTCGCGTTTGTCCCGACAATGTTTGGTGTGCCCGCCGCAACAGTACGTTCCCGCACGGTACGGCCGTCACGAATCGCGGGATACTGTGCATCCATACAGTATTTACTGCGCAATGGAACTCAAAGACAAGCTCGAGATCCTGGCCGACGCCGCCAAGTACGACGCCTCCTGCGCCAGCAGCGGCGCGCCGAAGCGCGACTCCGTCGACAAGGATGGCCTCGGCGCCACGAACGGCATGGGCATCTGCCATAGCTATACACCGGACGGGCGCTGCGTGTCGCTGCTCAAGATTCTGCTCACAAATTTCTGCGTCTACGATTGCCAGTACTGCGTGAACCGGCGCTCGTCGAACGTGCCGCGCGCCCGGTTTTCCGTCGACGAAGTCGTGCGGCTGACGCAGGATTTCTATTTGCGCAACTATATCGACGGCCTGTTCCTCAGCTCCGGCATCATCCAGTCGAGCGACTACACGATGGAGCAGCTGGTCGAGGTCGCGCGCCGCCTGCGCGAAGACCATCAGTTCCGCGGCTACATCCACCTCAAGACGATCCCCGACGCCGACCCGCGCCTGATCGAGCTGGCGGGCCGCTATGCCGACCGCCTGTCCGTGAACATCGAACTGCCGACGCAGGACAGCGTGACCCGCCTCGCTCCGGAAAAAAGCGTGCACACGATCAAGCTCGCGATGGGCTCGATCCGCACGAAGCTGGACGAAAAGGACGACCACCCGAAGGCGCCGGTGTTCGCGCCGGCGGGGCAGAGCACGCAGATGATCGTCGGCGCCGACGCCAGCGACGACCAGACCATCCTCAACACGGCGCAGACGCTGTACGGCAGCTACAAGCTCAAGCGGGTGTACTACTCGGCGTTCAGCCCGATCCCGCAGAGCCCGTCGAGCGTGCCGTCCGCGCCGCCGCCGCTGCTGCGCGAGCACCGGCTGTACCAGGCCGACTTCCTGCTGCGCGGCTACGGCTTCACCGCGAAGGAACTGATGCCGCAGGCCGGCAACCTGGCGCTGGACATCGATCCGAAGCTGGCCTGGGCGCTCGCCAACCGCGACCATTTCCCGCTCGACCTGAACCGCGCCGACGAGACCATGATCGCGCGCGTGCCCGGCATCGGCCTGCGCTCGGCCAAGCGCCTGATCGACCTGCGCCGGCTGCGCCGCATCCGCTGGGAAGACCTGTCGCGCCTGCGCTGCAGCCTGAAAAAGCTGGCGCCGTTCGTCGTCACGGCCGACTACAAGCCGGCGTCAGGCGCAGCCTCGTCCGACCTGCTGCGGCGTAACATGGCCGACGCGCCCCAGCAGATGAACTTGTGGCCGGAACTGCAGGCCGCATGATGTCCGCGCTGCCCAGCCCCCAACCTGACGCGCGTCCCGCGGACGCGCTGGTGCGGGCCGGGCAGCCGCTGCTGGTCGACACCTTCGCCGGCTGGCGCGAGGCGGCGCGCGAGCTGCTCGTGCACGGCATCCCGCCGGAGCAGGTGACGTGGGGCGCGCCGCACATGGACGATTTGCTGGCCGGCGGCGACCTGTTCACGAGTGCGCCGCCGGCTGCCGGGCTGCCGCATCATGCGGATCATGACTCGCCCGCCGACTCGCCCGATGCCGGGCCGCAACCGCCGGCCGCGCCGCTGCGCGCGCCGCCGCACATCCCGCGCTCGCTGATGGACATGCTGCAGTCGGCCGCCTGCTGCCGCGTGCCGGACCGCTGGGCGTTCCTGTACCGCGTCATCTGGCGCTGGCAGCAGGGCGAGCACGACGTGCAGTCGCCGGCCGACGAGGACGGCGCGCGCCTGCATGCGATGGTGAAGGCGGTCCGCCGCGAGGAGCACGACATGCATGCCTACATCCGTTTCCGCGAACGTCCCGAAGAAGCCGGCCCGCCGCGCTTCGTCGCCTGGTACGAGCCGCGCCACGACGTGCTGCCGCAGGTGGCCGAGCACTTCGTCTCGCGCATGGGCAAGGTCAGCTGGATGATCGCCACGCCCGAGGCCAGCGTGCTGTGGGACGGCCACACGCTGCACAACACGGGGCCGCTGGTGCGCGACGCCGCCGACCTGGAAGACACGGGCGAGGCGCTGTGGCTGACGTATTACCGCAGCGTGTTCAACCCGGCCCGCCTGAACGCGGACATCATGCACCAGCACATCCCGTCGCACCGCTGGAAGAACCTGCCGGAGGCGAAGATCGTGCCGCACATGATCGGCGAAGCGGCGCGCGGCGCGCGCAAGGTCGGGCAATACGAGGCCGTCGGCCAGCGCAAGGGCACGACGATCCCCATCGCCCCCGCGGATGCCCAGCCGGAACGCCACCAGCAACCGTCCAAACTCGACGAGTGCCGCCGCTGTGAGCTGTGGGAATTCGCCACGCAGGCGGTCGGCGGCGAAGGGCCGAAGCACGCGCGGATCATGTTCGTCGGCGAGCAGCCGGGCGACCAGGAAGATTTGTCCGGCCAGCCGTTCGTCGGCCCGGCCGGCAAGCTGCTGGACAGCGTGTGCGAGAAGGCCGGCGTCGACCGCGACACGATCTACGTCACCAACGCCGTCAAGCATTTCAAGTGGGAGCCGCGCGGCAAGCGGCGCCTGCACAAGACGCCCGCGCAGCGCGAGATCGAGGCGTGCCACTACTGGCTCGACAAGGAACTGGCGAGCGTCAAGCCGACCGTCATCGTGGCGCTCGGCGCCACCGCGCTCAAGTCCGTGCTGCGCACGGCCAACGTCACCCTCAAGAATTCGCTCGGCAAGCCGCTGCGCCACGAAGGCCGCTGGGTCGTCACGACCTACCACCCGTCGTACGTGCTGCGCGTGCCGGGCGAGGATGCCAAGCGCGACGCGTTCAACACGATGGTCGAGGGCCTGAAACTGGCCCATAGGCTGCTGGACCGGCCGATCGATGCACCGGACGCACCCGATGCGCCGGACGCGGACTGACGTGGACTGACGCGGTCCCCGCCCAGACCGGTGCGTCCACGGCAGGGTCTTGCCGTGCTGACATATGCATGTCAAAAATGTAACACTTCGTTGCCTCGTTAGGTGAAGCTCATCGGTGGCGCTAAGCTTGTGCGCAAACGACAACATGAGGATGCCCGATGAGCCCACGCCGCGCCTGCGCGCTGACCCTGAGTTTCCTGATCCTCCCCGCGTCTGCCCAGACCGCGGCCCCGCCGGCGCCCGACGCCGCGCCGGTCGTGGCCGTCGCCCAGGCCGAAGCGCCGGACGCGCCGCCGGCCACCGTCGTCGTGGAAGGGCGCCGTCCCGGCCCCGGCGTCTGGAAAGTGTCGAAGGGCGATCACGTGATGTGGGTGTTCGGCCTTTACTCGCCGCTGCCGCAGAAGATGGAATGGGATGCGGCGCGTGTCGAGCGCCTCGTGGGCAAGTCGCAGGAAGTCCTGATGCCGCCGGGCGTGTCGATCGGCGTCGGTTTCTTCCGCAGCCTGACCCTGCTGCCCACGATGGTCGGACTGGAAAAGAGTCCGGACGGCGCGCGGCTGCAGGACGTGCTGCCGACCGACGTCTACGCGCGCTGGCAGGTCCAGAAGGGCAAGTACATCGGCGACGACGACGGCGTCGAGCGCCTGCGCCCGTTTTTCGCGGCCGAGAAACTGCTGGATGCGGGCCTGAAAAAGAACGGGCTCGTCTACAACATCGACGTCCGCGACCGGATCGAAAAGCTGGCGAAGCACGACAAGGTCAAGGTGACCGGCACGATGCTCGAGATCGAGCTCGACGACCCGCGCCGCACCCTGAAGGAATTCAAGCAGATGCAGATGGCGGACCTGTCATGCTTCACCAAGACGCTGGAGCGCCTGGACGACGACATCGACGCGATGCGCGTGCGCGCCAATGCCTGGGCCAACGGCAACATCGCCGAGATCGCCCGTCTGGATTACGCCGAGCGCGACGAAGCCTGCGGCAACGCACTGTGGACCAGCCCGCTGGCCAGCAAGACGCCGGCCCTGCAGAACGTACCCGAACGCATCCGCGCCAACTGGTTCAAGGCGGCGCAGACGGCGCTGGCGAACAACGCCTCGACGTTCGCGCTGCTGCGCATGAAGGACATCGTCGGCCCGAAGAACTACCTGGCCGACCTGCAGGCGCAGGGCTACACGGTCGAAAGCCCGAAGTGATACGATCCGGGGCTTGCGTCGCACAACAATAAATTACCAGGATGTTCCCATGAGGAAGAGAAACCCATCCCATGCATGGGTCCCGTCGTTGGCGCTGCTGGCATTGCTGGCGCCGGCGTTCGCGCAGGGCGTGGACCCGGCCGGCCAGTCCGCCGCCGCGGCCGCCGCCGCCGGGCAGGATGCCGCGCTGCCGACGGTCGTCGTCGAAGGACGCCGCCCCGGTCCCGGCGTCTGGAAAGTCTCGAAGGGCGCGCACGTGATGTGGGTGTTCGGCACCTATGCGCCGCTGCCGCAGAAGATGGAATGGGACGCGGCGCGGGTCGGGCGCCTCGTGGCGCAGTCGCAGGAAGTGCTGTTGCCGCCCGTCGCGAAAGCCCACATCGGCTTCTTCAGCGGCTTGACGGCATTGCCCAGCCTGATCGGCATCAAGAAGAATCCGGACGGTGCGACCCTGCGCGATATCGTCCCGCTCGACGTGTACGCGCACTGGACGACGCTGAAAGCCAAATACATCGGCGACGACGACGGCATCGAATCGTACCGGCCGATCTTTGCCGGCGAAGAACTGCTGCTTGCCGGCCTCAAGAAGAGCGGCCTGAGCTATGGCAACGAGGTGCTCGGCACGATCAAGGACATCGCCGGCAAGAACAAGGTCAAGGTGAGCGAGTCCGGCTACGACGTGATGCTCGACGACCCGCGCAAGCTCGTGCAGGACTTCAAGAATTCCCAGGTGGACGACCTCGTCTGCTTTACCAAGACGCTCGACACGCTGAACGTCGATCTCGAGGGCATGCGCGTGCGCGCGAACGCGTGGGCCAACGGCAACATCGCCGAGATCCGCAGCCTGAACTACGCCGAACGCCGCGACGCCTGCCTCGATGCCGTCCTGAACGGCTCGATCGGCAAGGACACCGCCGCGCTGCGCCAGATGCGCGAACACCTGCGCGCGTGGTGGCTGAAGGCGGCGGACAAGGCGCTCGCCGTCAATGCGTCCACGTTCGCCGTCCTCGAAATCCAGGACATCCTCGGGCCGTCCAGTTACCTGACCGGCCTGCAGGCGAAAGGCTATACGGTCGACAGCCCGCGCTGACCGGTCAGGCCGACTCGCCCGGCACGCCCGGATCGTCTTCGCGCGACGCGGCCTGGGCCACGCGGGCGCCCGGCGGCACGTCGTGCGTCAGCCACACGTTGCCGCCGATGACGGCCCCCTTGCCGACGGTGATACGGCCCAGCAGCGTGGCGCCGGCATAGATGACGACGTCGTCCTCGACGACGGGATGGCGCGGCAGGCCTTTCTGCAGCGTGCCGTCGGCATTCGCCGGAAAGCGCTTGGCGCCCAGCGTGACGGCCTGGTACAGGCGCACGCGCTGGCCGATCACGGCCGTCTCGCCGATGACGACGCCGGTGCCGTGGTCGATGAAGAAGCCGGCGCCGATCGTCGCGCCCGGGTGGATGTCGATGCCCGTTTCCGCATGCGCCTGCTCGGCGATGATGCGCGCCAGCAGCGGCAGGCCGAGGCCGTACAGGCAGTGCGCCAGCCGGTGGTGGATCATCGCCAGGATGCCCGGATAGCACAGCAGCACTTCGTCGACGCTGCGCGCGGCCGGGTCGCCCTGGTAGGCGGCGATGACGTCGCTGTCGAGCAGGGCGCGGATGCCGGGCAGCGTGGCGCCGAACGTGCGCGTGGCGTCGAGCGCCTGCTGTTCGATGTCGGTACCGGTCAGCTGCCGCAGCGCCGCGCTGTAGCGCAGTTCGATGCGTACCTGGCGCAGCAGCGCGTGCAGGGCGGTGTCGAGCGCGTGCGCGACGTGGAAATCCTCGCTCTCCTGGCGCAGGTCGGGCGGACCCAGGCGCAGCGGGAACAGCACGCCCTTCAGCTGGCCGACGATCGTCGCCAGCGCCGTGCGCGAGGGGAATTCGATGCCGCTCACTTCGCCGGCCGGACGGTGGGCCTGGCGCCACTGGCGGCGCGCCTCGTGCAGGTCGCGCACGATGGCGCCGATGTCGAAGTCGGCCATCAGTCGTTCTCCCGGATGCCGGCGGCGGCTATCCGTACCGGGTGGACCTCGGTATTCGATGTTGGGGACGCCACGGTGCCTCCGCTGGTTGATGGACAAGGAGTCAATATACGAGGCCATCCGTGAGCATCCCAACGAATTTTTGGGCACTAGCTCATGCGGAAAACGTATAAGACGGGCCAACGCGGGTTTGATACATGGTAAGCCAAGCGCCGCCTGTTGGTGTAGCGGTACGCGGCAGGAAAGTCGGTTGCCGCCGCTTCAAGGCCTCATTGATAATACAAAGTCCGTTCAGGCAAGGGTGTGCCAGATGTTGCATGTTATTCTATTGCCCGTTCGTTCGGTAACTCATCGGTACCTGGCAACAGGTACCCCGTCAAAGGCCAGGCATGATTGACACCGCAGCAATATTGCTTTTCAGTTCTTTAATCCTTTATACGGTCATCCGCGCAATCAAACTGGACAAACTGCTCCCCTGGTTTTCGCGCGAAGACCAGCAGCCTCCGGCGCCGGTGAAGAAGAAATATCGCAGGTAACGGCTCGCCGTTGCCGCCTTTTCACTGTTGCGCAAGGCATTTCAAGTATGCAGAGTCTATTTTTGTCGGCGGTGTTTGCCGTCCTGATGTGCGCGGGCTTCTTCGCCCCGTTCGCCGCCGCGCTGGGTTTTGTCTGGGTCGACATCGTCCGGCCCCAGCAGCTCGCCTGGTCGATCATCAACGACAAACCGCTGTCGTTCATCGCCGCCATCGCCACGCTGGTCCTCTTCTTCGGCAAGGATCGCAAATCGCCGCCCCGGTTCGATCCGATCCTGCTCCTGATCGTCCTGTTCACCCTGTGGGCGACGACCACGACGTCCATGTCCGATTTCCAGTCGCAGGCATGGGGCAAGTGGGACTGGGCATCGAAGGTGCTCATCTTCGCGGTCCTGATTCCCTACCTGTTCCGTTCGCGGGTCCAGATCGAGGCCTTCCTGCTGATTGTGGTGTTCTCGGCCAGCACGATCCTGTTTTCCGCCGGCGTGAAGACCATCCTGGGCGGCGGCGGCTACGGCTCGCTGGCCGTCATGGGCACCGGCAATACCGGCCTGTCCGAAAGCAGCACGCTGGCCGTCGTGTGCGTGATGCTGATTCCGCTGATCATGTTCCTGATGCGCTACACCATCATTTTCCCCAGGAATTTGCTGACGCGCGGCTTGTTCCTGACGATCATCGTGATGGCGCTGGCGGCCGTGGTCGGCACGACGGCACGGACCGGCATCATCGCCGTGGTGGTGATGTGCCTGCTGTCGATGCTGCAGTCGAAGAAAAAGATGTGGTGGATCGCAGGGCTTGCCGTCGCGGCCGTCGTGATATTGAATCTGAATCTGTCCGAAACGCGCTGGGGCAGCCGCATGTCCACGATCGAAACGTACAATGCCGACTCGTCCGCGATGGGCCGGATCAAGGTGTGGGAATGGACGATCGGTTACGTCGCCGACCATCCGCTGGGCGGCGGTTTCGACGCCTATCTGCATAACCGCATCCTCGGCGTGGCGTCGGACGGTGCGACCCAGTACCTGCCGGAAGGCCAGCTGGGCGGCAAGGCGTTCCACAGCATTTATTTCGAAGTGCTGGGCGAGCAGGGGATTCCCGGATTCGCCATGTACTTCATGATGGTCGGACTGGCCCTGTTCAAGCTGATCCGGCTGAAGCGGACCTGGCGCGACGATCCCGGCATGGGCTGGGTGTCCGGGCTGGCGAATGCGATGTTGACCTCCATCGTGGTCATCCTCGCGGGCGGATCGTTCGTCGGCATCGCGTATCAACCGTACATGTTCTACATGCTCAGCCTGACGGTCGCGCTCGACCAGTACGCGGTGCGCGTGATGCGGGATCAACTCAAACAAAAAGGACGTGTTTTACCGTGAAGCTCAACCAACTCGCAGGTTTGCGGGGCATCTGTGCGTGGTGGGTGGTGTTCTACCATTCCCTGAGCCTGATGGACGATTCCGTGCCCCTCCGCGTCAAGGCGTTCATCGCGCACGGCTACCTGGCCGTCGACCTGTTTTTCCTGCTGAGCGGCTTCGTCATCTTCCTCAGCTACCACGCCGCGCTGAGCCAGAATTTCCCGCACAGCGTGCGCAAGTTTTACTGGAACCGCTTTTCGCGCATCTATCCGCTGCATTTCGTGATGCTGGGCGGCTACCTGCTGCTGTTCGTTGCCTTCACTTACCTGTCGAGCAGCAAGACGGCGCCGTCGTCGTACACGTGGACCACGTTCATCCAGAGCATGTTCCTGGTGCACATGTGGTTCGGCAGCGACCTGACGTGGAACGTGCCGTCGTGGTCGATCAGCTCGGAATGGTTCGTCTACCTGTTCTTCCCGCTGATGGCCTACAGCCTGCGCAAGCTGCGCGGCGGCGTCGCCATGCACCTGGCCTGCATCGTGCTGGCCGCCGTGATCCTGTACCTGATCTTCTGGATGAACGGCTTGAGCTCGATCGGCGCCGACATTTCGCACATGGCCCTCGTGCGCACGATGTTCGAGTTCCTGATGGGCGTGTTCGTCGGTTCCCTGTACGTCAACCACCGCGACTTCCTGCAGCGCCACGCCACCACGGCGCTGGCCGCGTTCATCGGGCTGTGCGCCGTCTACGCGTTCACGTCGACGCCCGACTATGCGCTGATCCCGATCACGTTCGCCTTCCTGATCGCCTACCTGAGCGTGACGACGTCCTGGATCACGGCCACGCTGTGCACCCCGGTGCTCGTGTACCTGGGCGAGATCTCGTATTCGACGTACATGGTCCATTACCTCGTCTACGACCTGCTGAAGGCCGCCTTCGTGGCCGACACGCACCACATCAACCAGCTGTACGTGTGGCTGTCGTTCGTCGCCGTCCTGGTCCTGTCGGTGCTGCTGCACCACGCCGTGGACATGCCGTCGCAGCGCTACTTCCGGCGCCAGTCGGCGCGTTAGGCGACGTTGTCAACCGGGCCCAATCCCGCGTAGAATGCGGGCAACGCGGGTGTAGCTCAATGGTAGAGCAGAAGCTTCCCAAGCTTACGACGAGGGTTCGATTCCCTTCACCCGCTCCAGTCTCCGGCGCCGCGGCGCCCATCCCCACCGCGAACGTTGCGGTTCGTTTCAGATCCGTGGCCGGCACAAACGTTTGAAACAGATCAAACCGACCGCTGCCGGTACGGACATGCGACACCCGGACGCCCCGCCGTGCGCGCTATACCAGCCCCTTATGGCACACTGGTGTTGTCGCTTCATTCAGTATCAATCATGCAAGACAACGGATCACCGTCTGACAATGCCAGCTACCTGCCCGCCGCGCCCGACGGCGCGGGCGGCGAGCTCATGTTCCTGAGCGGCGGGGGCGAGCTGGGCGCCATGATGCGCGCGCACGACTGGTCCGGTTCGCCCCTGGGGCATCCGCGCACGTGGCCGCAGGCATTGCGCACGGTGGTCGGGCTGATGCTCAATTCGAAGTTCCCGATGTTCGTCGCCTGGGGGCCGCAGCTCGGCTTCCTCTACAACGATTCCTATCGCGAGATCCTGGGCGAGAAGCACCCGGCCGCGCTGGGCGGACGCTTTCACGACATCTGGGCCGAGATCTGGCACGACATCCACCCGCTGATCGAACGCGCGCTGCGCGGCGAGGCGACGTACGCCGACCGCATGTACCTCGTGATGAACCGCCACGGCTACGAGGAACCGACCTGGTTCACGTTCTCGTACTCGCCCGTGCGCGACGAGAGCGGCGTCATCGCCGGCATGTACTGCGCCTGCGTCGAAGTCACGGAACAGGTGCTGGCCGAGAAATACCGCACCGCGGAGAACGAACGGTTCCGCGCCCTGTTCGCGCAGGCGCCCGGCATCATCGCCGTGCTGCGCGGCCCCGACCACGTGTTCGAGCTGACGAACCAGTCGTACATGCAGTTGATCGGCCACCGCCAGATCATCGGCAAGTGCGCGCGCGAGGCGCTGCCCGAGATCGTCGGGCAGGGCTTCTTCGAACTGCTCGACCGCGTGTACGCGACCGGCGAGCCGTTCGTCGGCCATGCGCTGCCCGTACGCCTGCAGCGCGAGCCCGACGGGCCGCTGGAAGAGCGCTACATCGACTTCGTCTACCAGCCGATCCTCGACGCGAACGGCGCCGTCAACGGCATCTTCGTGGAAGGCAGCGACGTCACGGCGCGCAAGCTGGTCGAGGACGAGCTGCGCGCCGCGAACCGCCAGAAGGACCAGTTCCTGGCGATGCTCGCGCACGAGCTGCGCAATCCGCTGGCACCGATCATGACGGCGGCCCAGCTGCTCAAGCTCGGCCGGCTCGACGCGCGCAACGCGGCCAACGCCAGCGAGATCATCGTGCGCCAGGCCGAGCACATGACGAACCTCGTCAACGACCTGCTGGACGTCTCGCGCGTCACGCGCGGCCTCGTCACGCTGGAGAAGGAAGAGCTGGACCTGAACGCGCTCGTCGCCGCGGCCGTCGAGCAGGTGCGGCCGCTGATCGACGCGCGCCGCCATGCGCTGACCCTGCAGCTGTCCGGCCAGCCGGCGCGCGTGATCGGCGACCGTACGCGCCTCGTGCAGGTCATCTCGAACATCCTCAACAACGCGGCCAAGTACACGGCGCCGGGCGGCCGCATCGTGCTGTCGGTGGCCGGCGACGAGGAACGCGTGAGCGTCGCCGTGCGCGACAACGGCGTCGGCATCTCGCCGGAAGTGCTGCCGTACATCTTCGACCTGTTCACGCAGGCCGAGCGCACGCCCGACCGCTCGCAGGGCGGCCTCGGGATCGGGCTGGCGCTCGTCAAGAGCCTGGTCGCGCTGCACGGCGGCACGGTGCACGCCAGCAGCGACGGACTGGGGCAGGGCAGCGAATTCTCGATCCGCCTGCCGAGCGTGATCCGGCCGCCGGCCGCCGCACCCGACCCGGCCGCGGCGGGGCTGGCCGATGCCGTGCCCGACAACGGCACCCTGCGCGTGCTGGTCGTCGACGACAATGCGGACGCGGCGCAGATGCTGGCCGCGCTGCTCGAGGTGCAGGGCCACGCCGTCAGCGTCGAGTACGACGCGCGCGGGGCGCTGGCGCGGGCCCGCAACGAGCATCCGGACGTCCTGCTGCTCGACATCGGCCTGCCCGACATGGACGGCTACGAACTGGCGCGGCGCCTGCGCGCGCAGCCGGAGAACGCGGGCGCCACGCTCGTCGCCCTGACCGGCTACGGCCAGAAGCAGGACCGCCAGGAAGCGCGCCATGCCGGCTTCGACCACTACCTCGTCAAGCCCGCCGACCTGAACGAGGTCAACGAAGTGCTGGCCCAGGCCGAGGCGCGGCGCTGAGCCCCACTGATCTGAATTGAACTGAACCGGACCGCGCGGGCGGCGGCTGTCATGCTGCCGCACGGCCTTGTCATCAGCCGGTCACGGTCTTTTCTTACACTGCACGTTGCTGAACAGTAACGAGCGTGCCCGCATGTCCAAGTCCAGTGCGCATACCGCGCCGCGCACCCACCGATTCCTCGCGCTGCTGTGGCCCGCGCTGGCGCTGCTCGCCTGTGCTGCGCTCTGGACCGCGACCCTGCTGCATGCCGCATCCGAACGCCGGCGCGCGGAGGAGCAGGCGTTCAAGGAGGCGGACGCCTATGCCGAGGCGTACGAGCAGTACGTCACGCGCTCGGTCGCGCAGGTCGACCAGATCTCCATGCAGCTCAAGCACAGCTGGGAGCACACGCATGACCGCAGCCTGATCGAGAACATGCGGCGCGACGGCATGTTCACGGACACGGAGTTCGTCAACGTCAGCGTGATCGGGCCGGACGGCACGATCCGCTCGTCCAACCGCATCCAGGGGCGCGCGCTGAACCTGGCGCAGGCGGCCTTCTTCGTCCAGCACCGCGACAACATCTCGACCGCGCTGCGGCTCGGCGCGCCGCCGCCGCAACTGGACGGCGCGCGCGGCACGATCCTGTTTACGCGCCGCCTCGACACGCGCGACGACGAGTTCGACGGCGTGCTGCTGATGGCGGTCGACGCGGCCTACTTCACGTCGTTCGTCAGCTCGCCCACGCTGGGCCCGGGCAGCCTGCTGGCGCTGGTCGGCACCGAAAATCCGCTGCGCGTCGAGCAGGACGCGAACGGCACCGTGCGCACCCAGGCCGCCGCCTCGCTGCTGCCCGCGAACGCCGACCGCTGGCCGGTGGCACGCGGCGTGCAGCTGGTCGACGGGCAGGGCGGCTTCGCCGACGGCGCGGCGCGCGTGCTGGGCTGGCGCCGCTCCGGCGCGTATCCGCTCGTCGCCCTCGTCGCGCTGTCGCACGCGGCGGTGCTGGACGCGGCCCGCGCCTACTGGGACGACAGCCGCAACCACACGCTGCTCGCGACCGCCGTGCTGGCGCTGCTGGCCGGCGTCGCCAGCGTGCTGTCGCTGCGCGCGGCCGCGCGGGCGCGCGAGCGGGCCGAGATCCAGCGCGCCTACCGCACCGCCACCGAGAGCGGCAACGACGGCTTCTACATGGTCGCGCCGGTGCGCGACCGCAAGGGCCACGTGGCCGATTTCCGCATCGTCGACTGCAACGAGCGCGGCGCCTTCTTCTACGGCACCACGCGCGACGGCCTGGCCGGCAGCCTGATCTCCGACATCCATCGCGGCATCGGCGCCGACGAACTGATCGCCAACTACCGCACCGCGATGGCGGTCGGCTACCACGAGGAAGACCGGCGCATGCCGGCCGATAACCGCCTGAACATCCGCTGGGCGCACCGGCGCGTCGTGCGCGTGGGCGACAGCCTCGCCGTGACCCTGCAGGACATCAGCGAACGCAAGGAACACGAAGTGCAGCTGGCGCGCCTGGCCAACGAGGACAGCCTCACGGGCCTGCCCAACCGTCACTGGCTGCTGAATTTCGTGCCGCAGGCGCTCGCACAGGCGCAGGCGGGCGGCCACGGCGCGGCGCTGCTGTTCGTCGACCTCGACGAATTCAAGCACGTCAACGACTCGCACGGCCACGCCGTCGGCGACCGGCTGCTCAAGCTCGCGGCCGAGCGGCTGCTGTCGCAACTGCGTCCCGGCGACAGCGTGGCGCGCTTCGGCGGCGACGAATTCGTCGTTCTGCTCAGCCCGTTCGACAGCGATGCGCAGGCGGCGCACGTGGCCGAGCGCATCGTCGACGCCTTCGGCAAGCCGTTCGCCATCGGCGACGACCAGCACCGGATCGGCGCCTCGGTCGGCATCGCCGTCTATCCGCGCGACGGCGTCGATGCCGCCACGCTGATGCGCCACGGCGACATCGCCATGTACGCAGGGAAGGCCGAAGGCAAGGGCCAGTACCGCTTCTTCGATCCGGCGCAGTCGACCCGCCTCAAGTCGCGCACGCAACTGCGCCAGCGCCTGGTCGAAGCGATCGAGGAGGGCCAGTTTGTGCTGCATTACCAGCCGCGCGTCGACACGCGGTCCGGCGAGCTGCTCAGCATGGAAGCGCTGCTGCGCTGGGAGCATCCGCAGCTCGGCATGATCCGCCCGGACGAGTTCATCCCGCTCGCCGAGTCGACCGGCCTGATCGTGCCGATCGGCGCCATCGTGATCGACCAGGCCTGCGCCCAGCTGGCGGCCTGGCAGGCGCAGGATGCGGAGCCGGTGCCGGTGTCGATCAACGTCTCGCCGAAGCAGTTCCTGCGCGGCGGCGTGCAGCGCGAGCTGGCCGACGCGCTGGCGCGCCACGGCGTGCCGGCCGGCCTGCTCGAAGTCGAGATCACGGAATCCGCGATGATGGGCGACCAGGCCGGGATCCTCGCCGAGCTGGCCGCGATCCGCGCGCTGGGCGTCAAGCTGCACGTGGACGATTTCGGGACCGGCTACTCGTCGCTGTCGCAGCTGCAGCGCATGAAGATGGACGTGCTGAAGGTCGACCGCTCGTTCACGGCCGAGCTGGGGCGCTCGAAGGAGGGCACCGTGTTCTTCCAGGCGATCGTGTCGATGGCGCACGCGCTCGGGATGCAGGTCGTGGCGGAAGGCGTCGAGAACGCGGAGCAGCTGGCGATCCTGCGCGCGCTGCATTGCAACGAGGTGCAGGGATACTTCGTCGCCCGGCCGCTGCCGGCGGCGGCGATTGCGCCGCTGCTGGCCAAGCGGTATCTGTTCGAGGATGCGCTGGCGGCTTGAGCGACGTTAGCAGGTCATGACCCGTCATCCCCGCGCAGGCGGGGATCCAAGGTTGGCGCAGCGACGATGCGCGCAAATTAGGTCCCCGCCTGCGCGGGGACGACGTTGGTGTCTGATCGGGAACGATGGTGCCGCCAGCGCCGGTCACGCCCCCAGCAGATTCCCGCTCCGCCACGCCGTCGCCCCGGCGATCTTACACACGTGCATTCCGCGCAGCAGGTGCCGGTGCGCCGTGCTGGCGAACAGGATGCCCGTCTGGGTCGCGTGCAGGGTCGTCGTTCTGCCGCCGACCGGATCGACGATGTCGGCCACGGCGTCGCCCGCCTGCACCCGGTCGCCCAGGTTCTTCAGGAACACGAGCACGCCTGCGTGCGGCGCGTGCAGCGGTTCGACGCCTTCCAGCGGCGTCGGTTCGCACAGCGGCGCGGGCAGCGGTGCGTGCGGCAGGTCGACGACGCCTTCGCGCGCCAGGTAGTGCAGCAGCGCGTGCGCGTCCCGGTCGGCCAGCGGGTAGCGCACGTCGTTCTCGCCGCGCAGCTCGACCGTGACGCCCACGCAGCCGGACGGGATCGGGTAACGGCCGCCGAAGTGCTCGGCCAGTTCCCACCACACGCGGCTGCAGGCCTCGTCGAACGGTTCGCCGCCGGATTCCTTCGCCAGCAGCACGGCGTGCGCGCCCAGCAGCGCCGCCAGCGGTTTCACGCGCTCGACCAGGGGCGTGCCGGTGTACAGGTGCAGCACGGCCTCGTTGTCGCAATGCAGGTCGAGCATGATGTCGGCGTCGATGGCCATGCCCAGCAGCGCCTTCTTGAGGTCCTCGGTCGCGGTTTTCGGCTGCCAGGCCGCCACTTCGCGGCGCGCGTGCTCGCGCACGAGGGCCGCGTTGGCGGCCGGGTCGGCGCCCAACCGGTCCTGCAGCGAGACCTTGAGCGCGTCCGCCACGTGGCGGTACGAGCGGTTGAAATTGGTGCCGGTGGCGAGGTCGAACCGGCCGAACGGCGTCCCGTGGATGGTCTGCGACAGCCCGATCGGATTCGCGGCCGGCACGAGGATGATCTCGCCGCGCACCTTGCCTTCCGCATCCAGCCGGTCGAGCTCGCGGCGCAGGAAGTGCGCGACCAGCATCGCCGGCACCTCGTCCGCGTGCAGCGAGGCCTGGATGTACACTTTCTTGCCGCTGCCGGGCGTGCCGTAGTGGAAGGAAGTCAGGCGGTAGGCGGCGACGTTGTCCTCGGTGGCGATCGGGTGGATCTGCTGGCGCATGGCGGCTCCTGTGGTAAGAACCGCATTATGGCGGAGATCGGCGCGGGAAAGCGCCGCCCTGGCGGGGTATAATGGCGCCCGTTTTTTCCTCACTCTTCATTGATTCCCATGTCCGCCGATACGCCTACCAACGAGCAGGGCCGCCCGATGCTCTACGATCCGACCGAACGCCGCATCCGCAGTTTCGTGACCCGCGCCGGCCGCCTGTCGACCGGCCAGGCCCGCGCGCTGGAAGCGTACGGCCCGCACTTCCTGATCGAATACCGCAAGGAACCATTCGACTTCCACGCGCCGTTCGGCCGCACCGCGCCGCTGATCCTGGAGATCGGCTTCGGCATGGGCGGCACCACCGCGCACATCGCCAAGGCGATGCCGGAGCTGGACTTCGTCGGCGTCGAAGTGCACACGCCGGGCGTGGGCAGCCTCCTGAAACTGGCCGGCGAAGAGGATATCCAGAACCTGCGCATCATCCAGCACGACGCCGTCGAGGTGCTGAACAACATGATCGCCGACGGCACGCTGTCCGGCGTGCACATCTTCTTCCCCGATCCGTGGCACAAGGCGCGCCACAACAAGCGCCGCCTGATCCAGCCGCCGTTCGTGAAGCTGCTGTGCGACAAGCTCGCGCCGGGCGGTTACATCCACTGCGCCACCGACTGGGAAGACTACGCGGTGCAGATGCTGGAGGTGCTCGGCGCGGAACCGGCGCTGCAGAACACGGCGGAAGGGTATGCGGACAAGCCGGCGTACCGCCCGCTGACGAAGTTCGAGAACCGCGGCCTGAAGCTGGGTCACGGCGTCTGGGATCTCGTCTTCAAGAAGAAATAACGCGGCAAGGTCCGTGTTCGCGGCGCCCGGCCGCGAATACGGACCACGGCGCGGACCGCGGCGCGGGCGTTGTGCCCGCGCTTGCCATCACACCATCTCGCTGATCAGGCCGACGATCTCGTTGCCGTAGGAGTTCAGCTTTTTCTCGCCGACGCCGGACACGCCGCGCAGCTGGTCGAGCGACGTCGGCTTGACCTTGGCGATCTCGCGCAAGGTGGCGTCCTGGAACACGACGTACGCGGGCACGCCGTGCGCGCGCGCCGTCTCCATGCGCCACCAGCGCAGCTTCTCGAACACCGCCTGTTCCGACTTCGACAGTTCGACTTCCTCGTAGCTGCCGCGCGGCGCCGACGTGCGCTTGGGCTTGACCGGCTTCTGGTACTGGCGCAGCTGCACCTTCTGCTCGCCCTTCAGCACGGGGCGCGCGGCCTCCGTCAATTTCAGGGAACTGAATGCGTCGTGGTCGACGCTGATGAGGCCCAGCGCGATCGTCTGGCGCACGATGGCGCGCCATTCCTGCTCGCTGCGTTCGGCGCCGACGCCGAACACGGTCAGTTTGTCGTGGTGCCACTGGACGATGCGCTCCGACGATACGCCGCGCAGCACGTCGATCACGTGGCCGGCCGCGAAGCGCTGGTCGACGCGGTAGATCGCCGACAGCAGTTTCTGCACGGGCACCGACGCGTCGAACGACGTCGGCGGGAGCAGGCACGTGTCGCAATTGCCGCACGGGCCGGAGCGCTCGCCGAAGTATTCCAGCAGGCGCATGCGGCGGCAGCTCAGCGTCTCGCACAGGCCGAGCATCGCGTCGAGCTTGGACGACAGCACGCGCTTGAAATTCTCGTCGGCCTCGGACTCGTCGATCATCCGGCGCTGCAGCACGACGTCCTGCAGGCCATAGGCCATCCAGGCATTCGAGGGCAGGCCGTCGCGGCCGGCGCGGCCCGTTTCCTGGTAATAGCCTTCGAGCGACTTCGGCAGGTCGAGGTGGCAGACGAAGCGCACGTCCGGCTTGTCGATGCCCATGCCGAACGCGATCGTCGCCACCATCACGATGTTGTCCTCGCGCAGGAAGCGCGCCTGGTTGTCGGCCCGCAGCGCATATTCCATGCCGGCGTGGTAGGGCAGGGCGCGGATGCCGTTCTCGTTGAGGAACGCCGCCGTTTCCTCGACCTTCTTGCGCGACAGGCAATACACGATGCCGGAGTCGCCCGGATGTTCCGCGCTGATGAAGTCGAGCAGCTGCTTGCGGCCGTTGGTCTTTTCGACGATGGCGTAGCGGATGTTCGGCCGGTCGAACGACGACACGAACTGGCGCGCTTCTTCCAGCTGCAGGCGCTGGGCGATCTCGGCACGCGTGAGCTGGTCGGCCGTGGCGGTGAGCGCGATGCGCGGCACGTGCGGGAAGCGCTCGTGCAGGATCGACAGGCGGATGTATTCGGGCCGGAAATCGTGGCCCCATTGCGACACGCAGTGCGCCTCGTCGATCGCGAACAGCGAGATGTGCGAGGACTCGAACAGTTCCAGGCAGCGCGGCGTCATCAGGCGCTCGGGCGCCACGTAGACAAGGTCGAGCTCGCCCGTGCGCACCATGCGTTCGATGCGCAGCGTTTCCTCGAACGTCTGGGTGGAATTCAGGAACGCCGCGCGCACGCCGACCTCTTCCAGCGCGTCGACCTGGTCCTGCATCAGCGCGATCAGTGGCGACACGACGACACCGACGCCGTCGCGCACCAGCGCGGGGATCTGATAGCACAGCGACTTGCCGCCGCCGGTGGGCATCAGGACGAGCGCATCGCCGCCGGACGCGACGTGCTGGACGATGTCGGCCTGCTGTCCGCGGAAGGCGGGATAGCCGAAGACCGTCTGCAGGACCTGCAGCGCGCGTTGTTCGATGTCGCTCGTCATGATGTTACTGCTGCTTTCGAATGATTCGGCCCAATTATTCAGCCCACACTACCCAGCCGAAATGGGCAGTGACCAGGATAATCACACCGAACACGATACGGTACCAGGCGAATCCCGTGAAGTCGTGCGTGCTGATGAAGCGCAACAGCCAGCGGACGCACAGGAAGGCCGACACGAACGCCGCCACGCCGCCGATCAGGAACAGCGGCAGGTCGGCCGCGTGCAGGTCGTGGCGCGCCTTGAACACGGAATACACGGTCGCCGCCAGCAGGGTCGGGATCGCGAGGAAGAACGAGAATTCGGTGGCGGCCGTGCGCGACAGGCCGAACAGCATGCCGCCGATGATCGTGGCGCCGGAGCGGCTCGTGCCCGGGATCAGCGCGAAGCACTGGGCGCAGCCGACCTTGAAGGCGTCGACGATCGTCATGTCATCCACGGTCTGGACGCGGTGCGCGCCCGGCAGTACCTTGTGGCGGCGCTCCGCCCACAGGATCACGAAGCCGCCGACGATGAACGCGGTCGCCACGGGCACCGGCGTGAACAGGTGCGCCTTGATCGCCTTGCTGAACAGGAAGCCCAGCACGGCGGCCGGCAGAAAGGCGACGATCAGGTTGACGACGAGCTTCTGCTGGCGCGGGACGGACGTCATGCCGGCCAGGACGGCGCCGATGCGCGCGCGGTACTCCCACATCACCGCCAGGATCGCACCGGCCTGGATCGCGATTTCGAACACTTGAGCCACTTCGCCCGTGAAATTGATCAGGCTGCCCGCCAGGATCAGGTGACCCGTCGACGAAATCGGCAGAAATTCGGTGAAGCCTTCGACGAGGCCCATGATGATCGCTTTCAGGGCGAGAATGATATCCATTGGTATGAGTTCGGTAGGGTTGGGGACGCGAGCGCGGACAATTGCGCGGGCCGCAAGCTTACCATGAGGAAGGGGGCCGCCGTCGAGTTACCGTTTCCACATGTGGGCGTTTTTGCCCACGGCAATGTTAGATGAACAAGCGCTCACGCGGTCATGCGTTCGAGCTCGGCCAGGAAGAACAGCGCGTGCTCGCGCGTGTCGCCGCACATCTCGTGTGACGGCGGCAGGCTGCCGCACACGTGCGGCCGTCCGGGCTGCCCGAAAATCTTGCAGCCGTTGCGTTCGTCCAGCTGGACGCAGCGCACGCCGGCCGGCTTGCCGTTCGGCATGCCGGGGATCGGCGACGAAATCGACGGTGCGATGCAGCAGGCACCGCAGCCGGCGCGACAGGAAACGGAAGACGGAGTGGAATGCACGGCAACGGTGGGAAAAATGGGACGGCGTAAAGACCGGAACGGGCCAGGCTGGCAGTATACTACCCCCAGGGCATCCTTTCTTGACTGCCTGTATCCCCGAGTCTATATTGCTGACTCAATAGTTAGTTATCGATCGACCGCCCGACGGATAGACGCATGCCATGCCCTTTTGACACCAAGCCACGCTGGGAGCGCCGCAAGGATGCGCGGCCCCAGGAGTTGCTGGAAGCGGCCATCGATTTGTTCGTCGAGCGTGGGTACGCCGCCACGCGCCTGGAAGACGTGGCGCGCCGCGCCGGCGTGTCGAAGGGCACCCTGTATCTGTATTACGAGAACAAGGAAGAGCTGTTCAAGGCCGTGGTGCGGAGCAACATCGTGCCCGTCATCGGCGAGGCCGAAGCGTCCGTCGCCGAGTTCGACGGCCACAGCGCCGACCTGCTGCGCCACCTGATCCACTCCTGGTGGCAGCGGCTGGGCGCGACCAAGGCCTCCGGCATCATCAAGCTCGTCACGGCCGAAGCCGACAATTTCCCGGAACTGGCCCGTTTCTACCAGGAAGAGGTCATCAACCGCGGCACCAACGCCATGTCGACGATGCTCGAACGGGGCATCGCGCGCGGCGAATTCCGTCCCGTCGACGTGACCATGATGACCCAGGTGCTCGTCGCCCCGATGCTCACGCTGATCATCTGGAAGCACTCCGTCGGCCCGTGCCCGCGCGGCGAACTGGAACCGCTGGCCTTCCTCGACACGTTCCTCGACATGGCACTGCACGGCCTGCTGCCTGCCGCCCCGGCCGGCCCGGCCGCCGCGTGAATATTTTTGCACGTCAAGACGCGGTTTGCGGGTTTCATGCCCCAAAAACGGCAGACTGTCG
>Ga0308161_1001904_pt1 | contig 23442 bp, 25 predicted proteins | sample PhyFR2_FD_201034 | JGI IMG/M metagenome (GOLD analysis project Ga0308161, IMG submission 201034) | Phyllosphere microbial communities from UC Gill Tract Community Farm, Albany, California, United States - DLSLF.R2 | ecosystem: Host-associated > Plants > Phyllosphere > Unclassified | place: USA...
AATTTCCGCCGAGGCAAGGCTCGCGACGAGCCCGAAATCAACCTGATCCCCTTCATCGACGTTCTGCTGGTCATCCTGATCTTCCTGATGGTCACGACCACCTACAGCCGCTTCACCGCGCTGCAGGTGACGCTGCCCACGGCGGAGGCCGAAAAAGCCCAGCAGCGTCCACCCGAAATCCACGTGGTGGTCGATGCCCAGGGGCGTTATGCGATCAACAATGTCCAGGTCGCTTATCGCGACGTGGCCGGTCTTGCCGAAGACCTGCGCCGCGCCGCCTCGGCTGCATCCGGCCCGGGCAAGCCCGACCCTGTGCTGATCATCAATGCCGACGCGCTGGCGACGCACCAGACGGTGATCAACATCATGGAGGCGGCCCGTATCGCCGGCCTGCCGCAGCTGACCTTCGCCGCCCAGTCCGGCGGCACGAAATAGGGCGGCCGTCCGGCCAGCCCGAGCACCGCGTGTCCAACCAGCCTGCCGGCCTGGCGCCGGCCCTGCAACGCATCTGGCAGCGGCGCGGCGCGGCAGCCTGGCTGCTGCTGCCGATATCGCTGCTGTTCGGCCTCTTGGCCGGCATGCGCCGCTGGCTATACAGGAACGGCTGGCTGAAGGCCGCCCGGCTGCCGGTGCCCGTGCTGGTGGTCGGCAATATTTTTGTCGGCGGCACCGGCAAGACGCCGCTGACGATCTGGCTGGCGCAGCAGTTGCACCATGCCGGCTATCGGCCGGGCGTGCTGTCGCGCGGCTACGGCGCCCATGTCGACGTGCCGCGCCTGGTCACTGCCGACTCGCTGCCGGAGGAGGTCGGCGACGAGCCCCTGCTCATCGCCAGCCATGCCGGCTGCCCGATGGCGGTCGGGCGCAACCGCGCCGCCGCCGGCGCCGCGCTGCTGCGAGCCCATCCCGAGGTCGATCTGCTGCTGCTGGACGATGGCCTGCAGCACTATGCGCTGGCACGCGACCTTGAAATCATGCTGTTCGACGGCCGCGGCGCCGGCAACGGCTGGATGCTGCCGGCCGGACCGCTGCGCGAGCCGCTGTCGCGTCGCCGTGACGTCACCGTCATCAATGGCGCGGCCAGCGCGCCCGGCGTTGCCCCGGATGCATTCCGCATGAGCCTCAAGGGCGACATGGCGGTACAACTGGCCCAGCCCGGCAGGCGCATTGCGCTGGCGGAACTGGCCGGCCAGCGCCCGGCGCCGCGCATTGCCGCTGCCGCCGGCATCGGCAACCCGGAGCGCTACTTCGGCATGCTGGAAGCGGCCGGGCTGCGCTTCTCGCGCCTGCCGCTGCCAGACCACTATGCATTCCATGACAATCCCTTCGCCGGCGTGGACGCCGATGTCATCCTGATCACAGAGAAGGATGCAGTAAAATGTCGCCACTCTGAGCCCCTCAGGAACGACCCGCGACTATGGTTCGTGCCGGTCGAGGCCGTCATCGATGTCGCGCTGGCCGACACAATTGTGGAGAAATTACGTGGATTCCCGACTGATAGACATCCTGGTTTGCCCCATCTGCAAACGCCCGCTGGACTATGACAAGAAGGCGCAGGAACTGATCTGCCGGCCCGACAAGCTGGCCTATCCGATACGGGACGGCATTCCCATCATGTGGCCGGACGAGGCGCGCGACCTGCAGGCGGCAACGCTGGTGCCGGGCGAGCCGGGCCAGCAGGCTTCCAGCCATGCCGATTAGGCAGGGCATGGATTTCACCGTCATCATCCCGGCCCGGCTCGCGTCGACCCGTCTGCCCAACAAGCCGCTGGCCGACCTCGGCGGCAAGCCCATGGTGGTGCGCGTGGCCGAGCGCGCCGCGCTGTCCGGCGCCGAACGCGTCATCGTCGCGACCGACCATGCCGACATCCTGGCAGCCTGCCGCGAACATGGCGTGGCCGCCCACCTGACGCGCGCCGACCATCCTTCCGGCACCGACCGCATCGCCGAAGTGGCTGCGGCAATCGGCCTGCCAGCCGATGCGGTGGTGGTGAACGTGCAGGGCGACGAGCCGCTGATCGACCCGCAACTGGTTGCCGCAACCGCCGGCCTGATCACCGCAGACGTGCCGATGGCCACCGCCGCCCACCCGATTTCCGCCATGGAAGACGTGTTCAATCCCAACGTGGTGAAAGTCGCGCTCGACAGGAACCAGCGCGCGCTGTATTTCTCGCGCGCCGCCATCCCCTGGCACCGCGATGGTTTTGCACTATCCACGGCAACACTGCCGCCCGGCTATCGACCGCTGCGGCATATCGGCCTGTACGCTTACTCCCAGGCCTTTCTGCAGGCTTATCCCGCCCTGGCGCTGTCGCCGCTGGAACAGATCGAAGCGCTGGAACAACTGCGTGTGTTGTGGCACGGCTACCCGATTGCGGTCCATTTGACCGATCATGCGCCTGCCGCCGGTGTCGACACGCCCGAGGACCTTGCCCGGGTGCGTCGCCACTATGACGACACCTGCGCTGCGTCATAGCGGAAAACGATCCAAATGCTGCCGTAGTTGCAAGGTTCTGTGGTAAGTTTCGTGCAAAGTTAATATGGTAAAAGAGACTACCACGGCGCCGCAAACCGGCCGCCGCAACAGATTTCAAAACTCGTTAGGAAAGATTCATGCGCCTCATCCTCCTGGGAGCGCCTGGTGCCGGTAAGGGCACGCAGGCGACCTTTATCAAAGAGAAGTTCAACATCCCCCAGATTTCCACCGGCGACATGCTCCGCGCAGCGGTCAAGGCAGGTACGCCGATGGGATTGGCTGCCAAGAAAGTGATGGACGCGGGTGGCCTGGTATCGGACGACATCATCATCGGTCTCGTCAAGGACCGGCTGAAGGAAGCGGACTGCAAGAACGGCTATTTGTTCGACGGTTTCCCACGCACCATTCCGCAAGCCGACGCGATGAAGGAAGCAGGCGTGGCGATCGACTACGTTCTGGAAATCGATGTGCCAGACAGCGCCATCATCGAACGCATGAGCGGCCGCCGGGTGCATCCGGCATCCGGCCGTACCTATCACGTCAAGTTCAATCCGCCCAAGGCCGAGGGCCGGGACGACGTCACCGGCGAGGAGCTGATACAGCGCGATGACGACCACGAGGAAACGGTCAAAAAGCGCCTGGCGGTCTATCACGAGCAAACCGAAGTGCTGGTTGGCTATTACAACAAATGGGCGGAGTCCGGCCAGCCGGGCGCGCCTAAATATCGCAGGATAGAAGGCGTCGGACCGGTCGAGGAAATCCGGGACCGGGCCTTCGCCGCACTGGCGAACTAAACGACAACAAGGCGGACCAGGTGTCCGCCTTGTTTTTTGCGGCCTTGCCGTCGCATGCAGTACAGACTCAGCCAGCCCGGGCACTCCATAACAACAGGGCAGCGCATAAGTTTCGGTAACAGGCGTCCACTCATAGCGGCGTCACGGTCCTTGCAACTTTGTCGTGAAATAACAATGGAGGAGTCAACATGGCAGCAGCTTTGGGATTCGCCGTCTTGTGCGGCCTGATCGCGGTGATTTACGGCTTGATGTCGCGCGGATGGATCTTGCGGCAGGACGCGGGCAATGCCCGCATGCAGGATATATCGTCGGCCATCCAGCAGGGCGCCGCCGCTTATTTGGCGCGGCAATATCGCACGATCGGCATCGTCGGCGTGATCCTGTTCCTGCTGATTGCCTTCATTCCCGGACTTGGCCTGATCACCGCCGTTGGCTTCCTGATCGGCGCGCTGCTGTCGGGCGCCTGCGGCTTTATCGGCATGAACGTGTCGGTGCGGGCCAATGTGCGCACCGCGCAGGCGGCCAGCGTTGGCATCCACGAGGCGCTGAATGTGGCCTTCAAGGGCGGGGCGATCACCGGCATGCTGGTAGTCGGTCTCGGACTGCTGGGCGTGACGCTGTTTTACTGGGTGCTGATCGCCAGCGCGCCGCACGGCGCCGGTTTCACGGTATCGCAGCATGACATCATCAAGCCGCTGATCGGCCTGGCTTTCGGTGCTTCGCTGATCTCCATTTTCGCCCGCCTGGGCGGCGGCATCTTCACCAAGGGCGCCGACGTCGGCGCCGACCTGGTGGGCAAGGTCGAAGCCGGCATTCCCGAGGACGATCCGCGCAACCCGGCCGTAATTGCCGACAACGTCGGCGACAACGTTGGCGACTGCGCCGGCATGGCGGCCGACCTGTTCGAAACCTATGTCGTCACGCTGATCGCCACCATGCTGCTCGGCACCCTGATGCTCAATGGTCTGGAGACGCAGGCGGCGCTGTACCCGCTGCTGCTGGGCGCGGTGTCCATCCTGGCTTCCATCGTCGGCTGCTCGCGGGTGAAATACCTGCCGGGCAAGAAAATCATGTCGGCGCTCTATGTCGGCCTGTGGATTTCAGCCGTGCTGTCGCTGATCGGCTTCGGCATCGTCACCTGGCTGATCATGCCGCCCGAACTGCGGGTGCCGATGATGGGTTCCGCGGTGGTAGGCATCGTGCTGACCGGGCTGATGGTCTATATCACCGAGTACTACACCGGCACCGAGTACAAGCCGGTCAAGCATATCGCCGCCGCTTCCACGACCGGACACGGCACCAACATCATCGCCGGACTGGGCGTATCGATGAAATCCACCGCCTATCCGGTGCTGGCGGTCTGTGCCGCCATCGTGGTTTCGTACACCCTGGGCGGCCTGTACGGCATTGCGATTGCGGCGACCTCCATGCTGTCCATGGCCGGCATCATCGTCGCGCTCGATGCCTATGGGCCGATTACCGACAATGCCGGCGGCATTGCCGAAATGTCCGGCATGCCGGAGGAAGTACGGGCCGTCACCGATCCGCTGGATGCGGTTGGCAACACCACCAAGGCCGTCACCAAGGGCTATGCGATCGGCTCGGCCGGCTTGGCTGCGCTGGTGCTGTTCGCCGACTATACCCATGCGCTCGACAGTGCCGGCATTTCCGTCGCCTTCGACCTGTCCGACCCGGCCGTGATCGTCGGCTTGTTCATCGGCGGCCTGGTGCCGTATCTGTTCGGGGCGATGGCGATGGAGGCGGTCGGCAGGGCAGCCGGCGCAGTGGTGGTCGAGGTGCGCAGGCAGTTCCGCGACATCGCCGGCATCATGGACGGCTCCGGCCGGCCCGAATACGACAAGGCGGTGGACATGCTCACCTCGGCCGCGATCAAGGAAATGGTGCTGCCTTCGCTCCTGCCCGTGATTGTGCCCATCCTGGTTGGGATGCTGCTGGGGCCGGCGGCGCTGGGCGGGGTGCTGATGGGCGCCATCGTCACCGGCATCTTCGTCGCCATCTCGATGACCACCGGCGGCGGCGCCTGGGACAATGCCAAGAAGTACATCGAGGAAGGCAATCACGGCGGCAAGGGCTCGGAGGCGCACAAGGCTGCGGTCACCGGCGATACCGTGGGCGACCCGTACAAGGACACCGCCGGCCCGGCGATCAATCCGCTGATCAAGATCATCAACATCGTGGCGCTGCTGATCGTGCCGCTGTTGCCGGTGACCGTGGTGGAAACCGGCGCCGCAAAACCGGCCGCGGTGTCGCATGCCGTTGCGGCCGCAACGCAGCCGGGCTTGCCGCGTTAAGCCGGCAGCTTCAAGTCGAAACGCACCGCCAGCAGCCGCATCACGCAGGTCACCGCGATGCCGGCGCTGACGGTGAGGCTTTCCGGCGCATTGATCTTGTCCAGCAGCAGCGCCACCCAGCAGCCGAAAAACGCACACGTTGCGTATAGCTGGCCACGCCGCAGCACCAGCGGGATCTCATTGCACAGCACGTCCCGCAGCACGCCGCCGAAAATGCCGGTGATCACGCCCATCATCACGCAGACGAACAGGGGCATGCCGGCATCTTCGGCAATCGACGTGCCAAGCACGCTGAACAGGCCCAGGCCGAGCGCATCCGCCACCAGGATGAATTTTTCCGCGCGCCCCGAACTCAGGTGGCGGGTAAATGGCGTGATCACCAGTGCCAGCGCAAAGATCAGCAGCACATATTCCTGGCGTTCCACCCAGAACAGCGGGCGCTGGTCGAGCAGGAGGTCGCGCAGCGTGCCGCCGCCGAAGGCAGTGATGAAACCGACGGTGAAAATGCCCACCATGTCCATTTCGCGGCGCCGCGCCTCGATGAAACCCGACATGGCAAAGGCGACGATGCCCAAAACCTCGATCGCCTGAAGCAAGGTGCTGAGATTGACCTGAATTGTGAGTGCCATGCTGTTTCCCGGGGGCCAGGGTAAAAAAGGTGTGAATTATAAAAGTGGCGAGCCATGATCTTGGTGGCTAATTTTTGCCCGGTTGCACTTCTGGTGACGCCCGGCCAATGTCTCTGGCACCCATGCGCTTTGCGTGTACCGTCGGCGCCAGCACGCCTGGCCGAAGGCCGCCACATCCGTTCCGCACGCCGCCCAGAGCCGCACTTTTTGTTATTCAAATAAAAATCGCTACAATCCGCTGGTTGACGTTAACGTCAATCGTGCAGGCAATCCAACATTTTCCATCCCCAGAGAGGACAAGATGCAGATTCAGGAGAACGTATTCATCATTACCGGCGGCGCATCAGGGCTGGGCGCAGCCACCGCGCGCATGATCGTGGAAAATGGCGGCAAGGTGGTGCTGGCCGATGTGCAGGTAGAGGCAGGAGAAAAGCTGGCCGCCGAACTCGGCGGCAAGTTCGTGCGTTGCGATGTCACGTCGGAAGCCGATGGCAAGGCCGTGGTGGAAGCGGCGCTGGCATTGGGCAAGCTGTGTGGCCTGGTCAACTGCGCCGGCGTGGCGCCGGCTGTGAAGACGGTAGGCAAGGATGGTCCGCACCCGCTGGAAGTCTTCCAGCGCACCGTCAATATCAATCTGGTCGGCACATTCAATATGTCGCGCCTTGCCGCGGATGCGATGGCCAAGCAGGAAGCCAGCGCCGACGGTGAACGCGGCGTGATCATCAATACCGCTTCGGTAGCCGCCTACGATGGCCAGATCGGCCAGGCAGCCTATGCATCGTCCAAGGCAGCAGTGGCTGGCCTGACTCTGCCTATGGCGCGCGACCTGTCCCGCAATGGCATCCGGGTGATGACCATCGCGCCGGGCATCTTCGAAACGCCGATGCTGCTGGGCATGCCGCAGGAAGTGCAGGACGCGCTGGGCCGCATGGTCCCGTTCCCGCCTCGCCTGGGCCGGCCGCATGAATATGCCCACCTTGCCAGGACCATCATTGAAAACACGATGCTCAACGGCGAGACGATACGGCTGGATGGCGCTATCCGCATGCAGCCCAAGTGATCCCGCCCCGCCGTCTGGCGACGTTCGCCCATCTGACCAAGACGCTGCTGCTGGCCGCGCTTCTGGGTGGCTGCGCTTCGCCCGACGGCTGGCCGGAGGCGGTTTCCGTCGACGCCAGCCTGGCGGCGCCGGAAACCGCCTCCGGTTATGTCGACAAGCCGGGATGGTATGCACGCAGCTTCATGGTGTCTGCCGCCAATCCCCTCGCTGCGGATGCCGGATACGACATCCTGAAGCAGGGCGGCTCGGCGGTGGACGCCGCCATTGCGGTGCAGATGGTGCTTGGCCTGGTCGAGCCACAGTCATCCGGGCTGGGCGGCGGCAGCCTGATGCTGCATTTCGACGGCAAGCAGCTGCGCACGCTGGACGGCCGCGAAACCGCCCCGGCGGCGGCCGACGAAAAACTGTTCCAGGATGCCAGCGGCAAGCCAGTTCCTTATTTTGACGGATTGATCGGCGGGCGCTCGGTTGGCGTTCCGGGCATGCTGCGCATGCTCGAACGGGCGCACCAGCAGCATGGAAAACTGCCTTGGGAAACGCTGTTTGCGCCGGCGATCAGGATGGCGGAGCAGGGCTTCGAGGTCAGTCCCAGGCTCGCCAAGCTGCTGCGCGACGACCCTTATCTCAGGCAGGACCCGACGGCGGCAGCTTACTTCTACGACCAGGATGGCCAGCCGTGGCAAGCCGGTCATTTGTTAAGAAATCCCGCATTGGCAGCGGTCATGCGGCGTGTTGCCAGGGAGGGCGCGGACGCCTTTTACCAGGGAGAAGTCGCGCGTGACATGGTCGGCAAGGTAAGGCTGCATCCACGCAATCCAGGACGGCTGAGCGTCCAGGATATTGCAGGCTATCAGGCCAGGGAGCGCGAGCCGCTTTGCACCAGCTACCGCATCTGGCGCATCTGTGGCATGCCGCCGCCGTCCTCCGGCGGACTGGCCGTTGCCCAGATGGTGGGCATACTGGAAAACACGGAGATTGACAGGCTGGCGCCGGACGGCAACGGCCTGAACCCGCAGGCAGTGCACCTGTTCAGCGAAGCGGGCCGGCTGGCCTATGCGGACCGCAACCGCTATGTGGCCGATCCGGATTTCGTGCCCGTTCCGGGCGGTATTGCATCGCTGCTGGACAAGCGCTACCTGGCGCAGCGTGCGGCCTTGATCGGCGAGCGCTCGATGGGTACGGCGGCTGCCGGCAAGCCGGAAGGCATGCAGCTGGCCTGGGGCGATGATGTTTCGCCCGAATTGCCTTCGACCACGCATATTTCCATCGTCGACAGGGACGGCCAGGCGGTGGCGATGACGTCGACGGTGGAGAGCGCATTCGGGTCGCGCCAGATGGTGCACGGGTTCCTGCTCAACAATGAGCTGACCGATTTTTCCTATGTGTCGGCAGATGAGGCCGGCCCGGTCGCCAACCGGGTGCAGGGCGGCAAGCGGCCGCGTAGTTCAATGGCGCCGACCATGGTGTTTGATCGTTCGTCGGGGAAACTGATCCTGCTGGTAGGTTCCCCGGGGGGTAGTTACATCATCAATTATGTTGCGAAGACACTGGTCGGCGTGCTGGACTGGCGCATGGATGTCCAGAGCGCAATCAGTCTTCCGAACTTTGGTAGCCGAAATGGCCCGACGGAACTTGAGCGAGGCCGGTTCCCGGGCAATTTCATCAGTGCGCTGAAGCAGAAAGAGCATCAGATCAGGCTTGACGAGCAGACTTCCGGCCTACAGGCCATCATGCGCGTCCGGCGCAATGGCGAGGAAATGTGGTTCGGCGGCGCTGACCCCCGTCGGGAAGGCGTGGCACGCGGCGACTAGCGCCGGCCTGGTTTGCACCGCGAGCCTCATGGCAGGCTTCGGTTTCGGGACGCTCCGCGCTTCGGTTCAAGCACCTCGAACCATCTTCAGTTGCTTCCCACAAACTGTACAGGTAACCTTGGAACCGGTTTTTCCATCGGTGTCGACCTGCGCAGAAAGTGACATGGCCTTGTTTTCAATGAGAATTCTTATCCGGCAGACATTGCTCCTGTTGCTTGGGATGCTGCTGGCATTTGGTGTGTCGGCGCGTACCGGCAGTGGCCGCGATGTCGTTTTCGTCTCCGAACTGCCGGCCGAAGCGCGGCAGACGCTGCAGCTGATCAGGCAGGGTGGGCCATTTCCATACGAGAAAGATGGGGCGGTATTTGGCAATTATGAAAGGCTTTTGCCAAAACAAAACCGAGGGTATTATCGTGAATTCACTGTAAAGACCCCAGGTGCGCGCAACCGTGGTGCCAGACGCATCATTACTGGCGGGGAATTAAATAGTCCACGGGAACTCTACTACACAGAAGACCATTACGCGTCATTCCGACGCATTCAAGAGTGAGAAGTGAATATCTATACCCTTATGGTTCCGGAGAAAGGTCCGCAGTTGATGCCAGAAGCGCCAGCAGAAGCGAGCTTGTTCCAGACCGTTCCACCGAACGTGGTGCAGTCGATCCGTGCTTTCCGTGTCACCGAACTCCAGGCGGAGGCGGCCAAGCTGGGCCAGCATTTCCTCTATGCCTATTGCGGCGATGCAACGACCAAACAGCAGGTATTGACGACGATTGCCGAGGCTTTTCAGTTCCCGCGGCATTTTGGCAAGAATTTCGACGCCTTGTCAGACTGCCTGACCAGCCTCGTGTACAAGGCAGGTCGCCAGTCCGGGTTTCTGGTCGTGCTGGAACAGCTTCCCAATACCCAGAAGTTTGACCGCGAGGCGCGCGAAACCCTGCTCGATGTGTTTCGTGACGCAGCGGATTTCTGGGCTGAAAAGAATGTACCTTTCCGGGTTTTCTATTCTTTCCAGTAAGGTTTTCCGGACTTTGCCCGGTGAGCTGAGCGCAAAATGCGCGCAGGTCGTCATGTACAATGCGCGCCATGAAAAGTATCGTCATCCTTATTTCCGGACGCGGCAGCAATATGCAAGCCATCGTGCAGGCCGCACGGAAGGGAAATTGGCCGGTGCGCATCGCCGCCATTATCAGCAATCGTCTGGATGCACCCGGCCTGGCATACGCAGAACAGCATCAGATTCCAGCTGTCACGGTCCCAAGCAGGAATTATCCTGACCGGACTGCGTTTGATCGCGCGTTAAAGCATGAAATCGATCGGTTTTCCCCTGACTTCGTGGTCCTGGCCGGTTTCATGCGGATATTGACCGCTGAATTCGTTGCCCATTACGCCGGACGCATGCTCAACATCCATCCTTCCCTGCTCCCCAGTTTTCCTGGTTTGCATACGCACAGGCAGGCGCTGGAGGCCGGCGTCAAACTCCATGGGGCGACCGTCCATTTCGTTACCGCAGAGTTGGATCACGGGCCCATCGTTGCCCAGGAGGCGGTGCCGGTCCTTCCCGATGACACCGAAGAAACCTTGTCGGCGCGCGTGCTGGAGGTGGAACATCGTCTCTATCCCGCAGCAGTGCTGGCGGCGGTCGAAAGCCGCCTTTCCATCAGCAACGGCTGCGTGCGCGTTATCCCCGAATCCGAAAACCATTTGACCTTGAAAGAATCCGCATGAGGCTGCCTCCCGCCCTGATCGGCCATACCGAGGAAGTCCTGCGGGAAATCCTTCGCTTTACCGGCCCGGCCGACAATACCCTGTCCCGTTATTTCCGCGATCATCCCCGACTTGGCAGCCGCGAGCGCGGCGTGATTGCCGAGGCAGTATATGGCCTGTTGCGCAACAAGCTGGTCTATACCAGTTTCGCTGAATCGGGCCAGGGGCCAAGCATGCGCCGGCTGGCCTTGCTCGGTCTTGCCGATGCGGCCGGAATCGAGGCGCTGGGCGGACTGTCGCCTGAAGAAAGCGATTGGCTGAATCGGGTAATGCAGATCGATCGCGACATGCTGCCCGCAGCGTTGCGTGCAAATCTGCCGGCGTGGCTGTATGAGCGCCTGCTGGAGCGTTTCGGGGAAGAGGAAGCGCAGAAGCTGGCGCAGACCCTGAATACGCCGGCGCCGCTGGACTTGCGCGTCAACAGCATCAAGGCCGACCGGGAGCAGGTCATCGCCGCATTGGCCGAAGCGCCCATCCTCGCCGAGCCTACGCCCTACGCGCCGTTGGCGCTGAGGGTAAGGAAAAAGCCCGCGCTGCAGAATCTGCCCTTGTTCAAGAGCGGCGCGATAGAGGTGCAGGACGAAGGCAGCCAGATTCTGGCGCAAATACTGGGCGCGCGCCGCGGCGAAATGGTGGTGGATTTCTGCGCCGGCGCGGGCGGCAAAACGCTTGCACTGGGCGCCCTCATGCGCAATACCGGCCGGCTGTATGCATTCGATATATCTGAAAAGCGGCTGGCGAAACTGAAGCCAAGATTGGCGCGCAGCGGGCTGTCGAACGTGCATCCGGTCGTGATCGCGCATGAGAACGATGCCAAGGTCAAGCGCCTGGCGGGAAAGATAGATCGTGTGCTGGTAGATGCGCCGTGCAGCGGGCTTGGCACCTTGCGTCGTAACCCGGATGTGAAATGGCGCCTCAAACCTGAATCGATTACTGAACTCAATACCAAGCAACTTTCGATTCTGGAAGGCGCAGCACGGCTGGTGAAAGCAGGCGGTCGTCTGGTGTATGCCACCTGCAGCATCATGGAAGAGGAAAACGAGTCCATCGTCCGGAAATTTCTTGAGACAAATACATCGTTTCAACTCGTGCCTATGCAGCAAGTGCTGGACGAACAAAAAATCCCGTTGCAAATGGGTGATTTCCTGAAACTGGTTCCGCACTTGCATCAGACCGACGGCTTCTTTGCTGCGGTCCTAGAACGAAACAAGTAGCCTTGTTACTTTGAGGATGCGCTTGGTTGACCCCTTTTGATTTGCGGGGTACGCTCAGCGCCATCCTTAATCGTTCCCTGCAGAAATAGATGACGCTTTCGTTTCCCTGGCTTGATCTATGGTCGGAGGTCCGTACTGCCGGCTTTATCTGGCAGGCAATCGCGGTTGCGGCTTCCATACTCCTTTCTTTGTTGCTTTCGCGTCTGGCAGTTCGCTGGGGTTCAGCGCAAAGTCGCACCGCAGACCCCGAAGCTAGCCAGGCCTGGTCGGTCCATCCTGTACTGTGGCCCATTGCTGCCTTCGCCCTCCTGGCGGCGGCGCGCATGGTGTTTCTAAAATGGCAGCCAGCGCCGCTATTGACGCTTGCCTTGCCTATCGTTGGCTCTCTTGCACTGCTACGCCTGGTGTTCTACCTGTTGCGTCGTGTATTCATGCGTAACGGCAATGCCGGTGGCTTGCTGCTCGGCTTTGAAAAGGTGTTTGCCACGCTGGTCTGGCTGGGCCTGGCCATTCATCTGACCGGTCTGTTGCCCGACCTGATCGCCTACCTGGAACGCACGTCGATTCCGACCGGACGCTACCAGACCTCACTGCTGGTCATTATCCAGGCCATTGCATCCATCGGCGCAACACTCATCCTTGCGCTATGGCTGGGCGCCGTGCTGGAAGAACGGCTGATGAAAGTGAGCACCATACACTCGTCGGCGCGCCTGGTGATGGCAAGGGCAGGGCGTGCCAGCCTGATTCTGGTTGCCATTCTGCTCAGTCTCTCGCTTGCTGGAATCGATTTAACCGTGCTTTCCGTGTTCGGTGGTGCGCTTGGCGTCGGTATAGGCCTTGGTTTACAGAAGATCGTCAGCAGTTATGTGTCAGGGTTCGTCATTTTGCTCGAACGAAGCATGGCAGTAGGCGATATGGTTTCCGTGGCGACTTTTTATGGACAGGTAACGCGGATCAATACGCGCTACACGATCATTCGTAGCCTGGATGGAATAGAAACGGTGATTCCGAATGACATTCTCATTTCAGGTGCGGTACAGAACCACTCCCTGAGCGACCGGAAGCTCAGGCTCGCTACCCGGGTAACGGTGGCTTATGAAACCGATGTGGAAATGATGCTACCTAAACTGGTTGATGTCATTCGCGATATCCCGCGAATCTGCCAGGACCCGGCGCCGCATGCCTTGCTGACAGGCTTTGGCGTGAACGGTCTTGAACTGGAACTGGGTTTCTGGATAGAAGATCCGGAGAATGGAAAAGGCAATTTGTTGTCACTTGTTAACCGTACCATTTGGCGGGTGTTGAGCGAAGAAAACGTCAGAATTCCCTATTCACAACACGAGATCAGGATGGCAACGAATGTGCCGCAATCATTTCCATCGCCAGAACTTTCCTCCATAAAGCAATAAAGCGCGTAAAATACCGGACAAAATTCAACAAATGCGGCTAATCCAGACCTCGGATCATGACCGCCAGGGAAAATAACCTCCCGCCCATCAACTTTGGAGCCTGAATGATTCTGAATGCAGTTTTGGACTTTCTGTCGAATGGACTGACCCGTGCCAGTGCTTGGGAAATCGTCATCTATACGCTGGTCGTTACGCATATAACGATCGCCGGCGTGACGATTTACCTGCATCGGAGCCAGGCACACCGCGCACTCGAATTGCATGCCATCCCGAGCCACTTCTTCCGTTTCTGGCTCTGGATGACTACTGGCATGGTCACCAAGGAATGGGCGGCCATCCACCGTAAGCATCATGCGAAGTGCGAGACCGAGGAAGATCCGCACAGCCCGGTCACCCGTGGCATCAAGAAAGTGCTGCTGGAAGGTGCTGAACTGTACCGTGCAGAATCAAAAAACCAGCAGACCATGGAGAAGTACGGCCATGGCACGCCGGATGACTGGATCGAGCGCAACCTCTATACCAAGCACAGTGCGCTTGGCATCGTGCTGATGCTGTTCATCGACATTGCCCTGTTTGGCATTGTCGGCCTGTCAGTGTGGGCAGTGCAGATGCTCTGGATTCCCGTGACTGCGGCCGGCATTATCAACGGCATCGGCCATTTCTGGGGCTACCGTAACTATGACTGCAACGATGCGGCGACGAATATCTTCCCGATCGGCATCCTGATTGGCGGTGAGGAACTGCATAACAATCACCATACCTTCGGCACTTCTGCAAAACTGTCCTCGAAGTGGTACGAGTTCGATATCGGCTGGATGTATATCCGCATCCTGGAAACGCTGGGCCTGGCAACCGTGAAAAAAGTCGCACCGGCGCCGAAATTCGACAGTGGCAAGCGTGTTGCAGACCTGGCTACCTTGCAGTCCATTGTGTCGAACCGCTATGACGTAATGGCGAAGTACACCAAGTCCATTCGCCATACCTGGCGCGAAGAAATTGGCCATATCCGCAGCAAGACGGAAATGGGCAGCGATGCGCTGCGTCGGTCGCGCAAGCTGCTGCAAAAGGAACCCGCCAAGCTGGAAGCGCCGCAGCGTCAGCAGTTGAGCGAATTGCTTGCACATAGCAAGGCACTGAAGACGATGCACGACATGCGTGCTGAATTGAGCGCCCTGTGGGAGAGGTCGCATTCCACCAGCGACCAGCTGCTGCATCATCTGCAGGACTGGTGCCGTCGCGCCGAATCCTCCGGCATCCGTTCGCTGCAGGAATTTTCGCTACGGCTGCGCAGCTATGCCTGAGCAAGGCTAGGAAGCAGTGCTTCAAAAAGAGCCCGGTTCGCCGGGCTTTTTTCATGGTTGCCTGGCTCGGGCAGAAATTGCATTGCAAACCTGCAGGCGAAAAAAAACCCGCAGGCAAGTGCGGGTCTTTCGAAAGCCAGACCAATTACTTGATCTTCGTTTCCTTGTATGCAACATGCTTACGAGCCTTGGGATCGAATTTCATGATCTCCATCTTTTCCGGCATGGTGCGCTTGTTCTTGGTCGTGGTGTAGAAGTGACCCGTGCCTGCAGTCGATTCCAGCTTGATTTTGTCGCGGCCTTTGGTAGCCATGATGATTCCTTTACTGTGGGATTAGACTTTTTCGCCACGGGCGCGCATATCGGCCAGGACGGCGTCAATGCCGATCTTGTCGATGATGCGCAGGCCAGCGTTGGACAGGCGCAGGGAAACCCAGCGGTTTTCCGACTCTACGAAAATGCGGCGATTCTGCAGGTTAGGCAGAAAGCGACGCTTGGTCTTGTTGTTCGCATGGGAAACGTTGTTGCCGACCATCGGCTTCTTCCCGGTGACTTGGCATTGACGTGCCATGTTTCACTCCTTCAAATATTTCCGAAATTGGAAAAAACGAGAGTATAGCCAAAAAAAGTAGAATATTCAACGACTTGCGAAAAACAATTGTTTCTTGTTTTTCCTCTTTGATTTAACAATTCGATGCATCGGTTTTCATAGTTCTCCATGCTCGATGAAAGAGTAGATTTGCCTGCCTGCGACAATCAGATGGTCGAGTACCCGCACCTCGATCAGGCCAAGGGCATCACTCAGCAGATGCGTGATTTCTTGGTCTTGGCTACTCGGGAAAGCCTCGCCGGAAGGGTGGTTGTGAGCCAGTATGCAAGCGGCCGCGTTGCAATGCAGTGCTGCCCGTACCACTTCACGCGGATGGACCTGGGCCCGCGTCAAAGTGCCCCGAAATAATTCCTCGCATGCAATGACATAGTGTTTTGCATTCAGAAAAATGACGGTAAAGCTTTCATAGGGAAGGGTGGCCAGGCGCAACTGGAGATAGCGCCGCACGGCCAGGGTATTGGTCAGCGGCGATTCGCGTTTTATTTCTTCCAGTGTGGTGCGGCGCGCCAATTCCAGTACCGCCTGCAACTGTGCAAATTTCGCTGGACCCAGTCCGGGCAGCTTGCAGAACTCATGCAGCGCTGCGTTGCAGAGTGCATGCAGCGACCCGAAGTGCAGCAGCATGCGCTGGGCCAGTTCAACGGCGGAACAGCCTGGCAGACCGGTGCGGAGGAAAATCGCCAGCAGTTCTGCATCGGACAGGGTGTGTGCGCCAAGCGCAATCAATCTTTCCCTCGGCCGCAGCGCTTCCGGCCAGTCAGCAATTCCCATGTTCTGTCTTCCATGCAGGGGTGCTTCGATCGGTGCAATCGCCGCCAGTCGGCGCGAGCGGCTGTGGTGGCTTAAAATGGCGGATTATTTTGTCTGGCGGAACCTCATGGAAAATCTAACACAGCCAGTCGTGGGCCCAGGCGCCTATCTGACGCTGCATTACCGACTCGCGTCGCAGGATGGCAACGACATTGTTACCACCTTCAACGGCAATCCGGCCACGCTGCAACTCGGCACGGGCCAGCTTGCGCCCTTTCTTGAAGAGCGCCTGATCGGCCTGTCCGACGGCGCCGAACGCAGCTTTTCGCTGGCGCCGTCTGAAGCATTCGGCGAGCGCAACCCGGAATTGCTGCAGCGGGTTTCTCGCAGCACGCTTGCCGAAAATTCCCAGCTCGGCGAGGAATACAAGGTGGGCGATGTGGTTGAATTCGCGGCGCCGGGCGGCGGCCGCTTTGCCGGAGTGCTGCTTGAAATCAACGCCGATGATGCGCTTTTCGATTTCAATCACCCGCTGGCGGGACAGACGCTCCGTTTCGACGTACGCATCATCGGCATACTGTAGCGTGCGCAGCGACAGCCAGGCAGCGCGTTTTTAATCGATCAGGGAATACACACAGTTATGGAACAGGAAATCCTGCTAGCGCAGCCGCGCGGTTTTTGCGCTGGCGTCGACCGGGCAATCGAAATCGTGGAACGGGCGCTGGCGCAATTCGGCGCTCCCATCTACGTGCGCCACGAGATCGTGCATAACGCCTATGTGGTCGATGACCTGCGACGCAAGGGTGCGATTTTCATCGAGCAGCTTGCTGATGTCCCTCCCGGGAACACGCTTGTGTTTTCTGCTCACGGCGTGCCGCGTTCCGTCCAGGAAGAAGCGGCGCAACGCGGCCTCACGGTATTCGACGCAACTTGCCCGCTCGTGACGAAAGTGCACGTCGAAGTGGCAAAGATGCGGCGTGAAGGCAGGGAAATCATCATGATCGGCCATGCCGGTCATCCTGAAGTCGAAGGGACCATGGGGCAGGCCGACCAGGGCATGTATCTCGTGGAAACCGCCGAGGACGTCGACCACCTCCAGGTGCGCAACCCTGACCAGCTGGCCTATGTGACGCAAACGACGCTGTCGGTGGACGATACCGCCGACGTCATCGCTGCACTCAAGCGCCGGTTTCCGAATATTGCCGAGCCCAAGAAAGGTGACATCTGCTATGCCACCACCAACCGCCAGGAAGCGGTGAAGTTCATGGCGCCTCAGGTTGACCTGGTGATCGTTGTCGGCAGCCCGAACAGTTCGAATTCAAACCGGCTGCGCGAAGTGGCCCAAAAGAAAGGGACGGCCGCCTATATGGTGGATAACGCGGCCCAGATCGACCCGGCCTGGCTGGATGGAACAAGGCGCATCGGCGTCACTGCCGGCGCGTCCGCACCTCAGGTGCTGGTCGATGCAGTGATTGCACAGTTGAAAGTTTTCGGTGCGCGCAGCGTACGCGTGCTGGAAGGTGTGGAAGAGAATGTGACGTTTCCCTTGCCCAAGGGTTTGAATGGTCTGTCCGAACCCAGGTAATTTCCCGGGTACGGAATAAAAGGCGCGCCATGACCGATTGCCGTTTTGGCGTAAAAAAATAACTACTCTTGAGCATGGCGGGCCATGGAAATCTTCCTGCAACAAATCGTCAACGGCCTGGTATTGGGCAGCATGTATGCGCTGATCGCCTTGGGATACACCATGGTGTACGGCGTTCTCAACCTGATCAACTTTGCCCACGGCGAAGTACTGATGATCGGTGCAATGTCCGGCCTGACCATATTGAAACTGGTCAACAGCGCCGCCCCGGACCTTCCCGGGGTAGTCAAGCTGATCATCGCTATCCTTGGCGCGATTCCCGTCTGCATAATCGTCAATATCGTGATCGAGCGCGTTGCTTACCGGCGGCTGCGCAATGCGCCGAGGCTGGCGCCGCTGATTACGGCAATCGGTGTTTCCATCCTGCTGCAAACCATTGCGATGATGGTGTGGGGCCGTAACCCGCTTCCTTTTCCGCAGGTGATGCCTTCCGAGTCGCTGAACCTGATGGGCGCGCTGATCACGCCGACGCAGGTCATGCTGCTGGTACTGGCTGCGCTGTCTATGCTGTTGCTGGTGTTGCTGGTGGAGAAAACCAAGATGGGCCGCGCAATGCGGGCTACGGCCGAGAATCCGCGCATTGCCGGCCTGATGGGCGTGGATGCCAACCGTGTCATCGTCGTCACGTTCGCGGTGGGCGCGGCGCTGGCAGCGGTGGCGGGCGTGATGTGGGGCGCGAATTACTCTTCGGCCCAGTTTGCCATGGGCTTTGTGCCCGGGCTGAAAGCATTTTCGGCTGCTGTGCTCGGCGGCATCGGCAATATCTATGGCGCCATGCTGGGCGGTATCCTGCTCGGCCTGATCGAAAGCCTGGGCGCCGGCTATATCGGCGAACTCACCGGCGGATTCCTCGGCAGCAACTACCAGGATATCTTTGCCTTCATCGTATTGATCATTGTGCTGACGCTGCGTCCTTCCGGGCTGATGGGCGAGCGCGTTGCTGATCGCGCCTGAACGGAACGGAACCTATCCCATGGCCTACACCATTTCTCCGCGCGCAACCCGCAGCCGCGCCAGCCTGATCGTGCTGGCGGTCGTCGTGCTGGCGTTCCCTTTCATCGCTTCCAATTTTGGCAATTCCTGGGTGCGCATCATCGACCTGGCGCTGCTCTACATCATGCTGGCGCTGGGCCTGAACATCGTGGTCGGCTTCGCCGGGCTGCTCGATCTCGGCTACATCGCCTTTTATGCGCTCGGCGCCTACCTGACCGGGCTGATGGCGTCGCCGCAGTTCGCCACCCTGCTCGAGTCGCTGGTGAACCAGTACCAGCCGCTGGGCGAGGCGGCGATCGCCTTTTTCGGGCCGGAGGTGGCGCAGCAGGGCATTCATCTGTCGCTGTGGGTGATCCTTCCGCTGGCGGCATTGCTGGCCGGCGTCTTCGGCGCGCTGCTGGGTGCGCCGACGCTGAAGCTGCGCGGCGATTACCTGGCCATCGTGACCCTGGGCTTTGGCGAGATCATCCGGATTTTCATGAACAACCTGAATGGCCCGATCAACATCACCAACGGACCGCAGGGCATCAACCTGATCGACCCGGTGCGCATCTTTGGCGTGTCGCTCGGCGGCGAGGCTGGATCGGGCGCCATGGTGAAGATAGGCGGCTTTTCGATGCCCTCGGTGAATGCCTATTATTTCCTGTTCCTGGCGCTCTGCCTGGCGATCGTGTTCATTTCCTACCGCCTGCATGACTCCCGCCTGGGCCGCGCCTGGATCGCCATCCGCGAGGACGAGATCGCGGCCAAGGCGATGGGCATCAATACCCGTAACGTCAAGCTGCTTGCCTTTGCGATGGGCGCATCGTTCGGCGGCGTTGCGGGCGGCCTGTTTGCGGCCTTTCAGGGCTTCGTTTCTCCTGAGTCGTTCAGCCTGACCGAATCGATCGCCGTGCTGGCCATGGTGGTGCTGGGCGGCATGGGGCATATACCGGGCGTGGTGCTTGGCGGCGTGATCCTGGCGGCCTTGCCGGAGGTGCTGCGGCATACCGTGGAGCCGGTGCAGCATGCGCTGTTCGGCAAGGTGCTGGTGGACGCGGAAATCCTGCGCCAGCTGCTGTATGGCCTGGCGATGGTCGTCATCATGCTGACGCGCCCGGCAGGCCTGTGGCCGGCGCCGCGGCATGAAGATCGTCCCGAAGCCGATGTCGACAAGCCCGCGCCCAGCACCGGCGTCGCGCCGGTGTAAGGGGAGCAAGCAATGGAAAACAGCTTGTTGAACATTAGCGGCGCAACCAAGCGCTTTGGCGGCCTGCAGGCATTGTCGGGCGTGAACATGCGCATCGCCAAAGGCCAGATCTATGGCCTGATCGGTCCGAATGGCGCCGGCAAGACCACCTTTTTCAATGTGCTGACGGGACTGTATCAACCCGACGGCGGCAGCTTCGAACTGGATGGCAAGCCGTATTCGCCGTCGGCGCCGCATGAAGTCGCCAAGGCCGGCATTGCCCGCACCTTCCAGAACATTCGCCTGTTTGGCGAAATGAGCGCGCTGGAAAACGTGATGGTCGGACGCCATGTCCGCACGCGACAGGGCGTGCTGGGCGCGGTGCTGCGGCATCGTGCTGCGCGGGAAGAAGAAGCGGCAATCCGGCGGCGTGCGCAGGAATTGCTCGATTTCGTCGGCATCGGCGCCTTTGCCCGCCGTACCGCCCGCCATCTGTCGTACGGCGACCAGCGCCGGCTGGAAATCGCCCGGGCGCTGGCAACAGATCCGCTGCTGCTGGCGCTGGACGAGCCCGCCGCCGGCATGAATGCCACCGAAAAGCTGAGCCTGCGTGAACTGCTGCTGAAGATCAAGGCGGACGGCCGCACGATCCTGCTGATCGAGCATGACGTCAAGCTGGTGATGGGCCTGTGCGACCGCATTACCGTGCTCGACTACGGCAAACCGATTGCCGAGGGCACGCCAGCGGAAGTACAGAAGAATCCTGCCGTCATTGAAGCCTACCTGGGAGGGTCGCACTGATGGCCGCAACCGTATTGAAGGTCGACGGGCTGACGGTCGCCTACGGCGGCATCCAGGCCGTCAAGGGCATCAGTCTCGAAGTCCGCGAAGGCGAGTTGATCACGCTGATCGGCGCCAACGGCGCTGGCAAGACCACCACGCTGAAGGCGATCACGGGAACGCTGCCGGACTGCAGGGTGGAAGGCCACATCGATTATGCGGGACAGCCGATCCGCGGACTGACCTCGTTCCAGCTGGTGCGCCGGCAGCTGGCGATGGTGCCGGAAGGCCGTGGCGTGTTCACCCGCATGTCCATCCACGAGAACCTGCTGATGGGCGCCTATATCCGCAACGACAAGGCGGGCATCGAGGACGATATCGAGAAATGGTACGGGGTTTTCCCGCGGCTCAAGGAGCGTTCAACGCAACTCGCCGGAACGCTGTCCGGCGGCGAGCAGCAGATGCTGGCAATGGCGCGCGCACTGATGAGCCACCCGCGCCTGCTGCTGCTGGATGAGCCGTCGATGGGGCTGTCGCCGATCATGGTGGAGCGCATCTTCGAAGTGGTGCGCAATGTCGCTTCCCAAGGCGTGACGATCCTGCTGGTGGAACAGAATGCGCGGCTGGCGCTGCAGGCCGCGCACCGTGGCTATGTGATGGAGTCGGGCCTGATCACCATGAGCGGCCCGGCGCAAGCCATGCTGGACGACCCGAAGGTGCGCCAGGCCTACCTGGGCGAGGAATAAGCCGTTTTCTCAGGCCCGTCGCCAGAAAGCCCACTTCGACAGGAAGCGCTCGCTGGCGCTGCGGGCATCGGTCAGCGCGCCTGCAGGCATCAGTTTCAGCAGCGCCGGAATGCCAAACGCGAGGATGGTTGCATCATCCAGCCAGCCCAGCACGGGCAGCGCATCGGGCACCAGGTCGATCGGACTCAGCAGGTAGACCGCGAGCAGTCCGGCGCCCAGCTTGACCGCCAGCGGCGTTGCCGGGTGGCGGCAGGCAAACCACAGGATGGTGACTTCACGGCCAGCCAGCCGGGCCAGGCGGCGCAAACGGTTGAACATGTCGAATACTCCTTGGAAAGTCGCCCACGGCCGGTTGCCGCGCTGCCCTCTATCTGGGGGCGCTCGCTGGATTTAAAGAGGCGGAGGCATCGATTTCGTCGCTCATCGCCGGATTGGGCGAAATACATATCAGAGTGGCATAATCCACGCACTATTAAAAAAGGAGCCAACATGGAGTACACCTTCACGCCGCCTGCCCAGGCCGTCGTTCCCGTTGCCGGAAGCACCCAGATGTTCCCGGTTCACCGCGTTTATTGTGTCGGCCGCAATTATGTTGAGCATGCCAAGGAGATGGGCCACACCGGCCGCGAAGCGCCGTTCTTCTTCCTGAAGCCAGCCGATGCGCTGCTGCCGGTGGCCGCCGGCGCCACCGGCGAGATGCCATACCCGGCCATGACGTCGGACCTGCACCATGAAATCGAACTGGTGGTGGCGATCGGCAAGGCCGGGCGCGACATTCCCGCAGCGGAAGCGGGCAACTATATCTGGGGCTACGGCGTTGGCCTGGACATGACCCGCCGCGACCTGCAGGGCGAGGCCAAGAAGCTGGGCCGTCCCTGGGACACCGGCAAGGGTTTCGACAAGTCGGCGCCGATTGCGCCCCTGCATCCGCTGTCCGAAACCGGCCTGCTGGAAACCGGCAACATCCGTCTCGATGTGAATGGCGCCGCGCGTCAGAACAGCGACATCAGCAAGCTGATCTGGAATGTTGCCGAAACCATCGAGCACCTGTCGCGCTACTTCGAACTGCAGCCTGGCGACCTGATCTTCACCGGCACGCCTGAAGGCGTGAACGCGGTGCAGAAGGGCGATCTGCTGGAAGGCAGCGTCGAAGGGCTGACCCCGCTGCGCGTCAAGGTGATCTGATGAGCCTGAAGCTCTATACCTATTTCCGCAGTTCCGCCTCGTTCAGGGTGCGCATCGCGCTGAACCTCAAGGGCCTGGACGTGGATATGGTGCCGATTCATCTGGTCAAGCAGGGCGGCGAGCAACTGACCGAGGAATTCCGCCGCATCAATCCGGAAGCGCTGGTACCGGCGCTGGTGGACGAAGAGGATGAAAACGGCAGCCAGGTGCTGACGCAATCCCTGGCCATCATGGAATACCTAGACGAGATGTATCCGGAGCCACCGCTGCTGCCAGCCGCGCCGCTGGACCGGGCCTACGTGCGCAGCATTGCGCTGGCAATTGCCTGCGACATTCATCCGCTGAACAACCTGCGGGTGCTGCGCTACCTGGTGCGCGATCTGAAGGTCAGCGAGGAAGCCAAGAATGCCTGGTATCGCCACTGGTGCGAGCAGGGCCTGGCAGCGCTGGAAGCCAAGATCAACGCCGATGGCCGCGCCGGCAAGTTCTGCTTCGGCGACACGCCGACGCTGGCCGACTGCTGCCTGGTGCCGCAGATCTTCAATGCGCGGCGGCTCGACTGCGACCTGTCGGGCATGCCGACCCTGCTGCGCATTACAGAAAACTGCGCAAAGGTGGATGCATTTTCGATGGCGGAGCCGTCAAGGCAGCCCGACGCGGAGTAAGTCAGAGCCGCTTCAGTAGCGGTAAACCCTGCCGTTGTCGATCCGTACCCGGTTGCCGATGTTCATGTCGCCGATCGATTCCTGGGTGAAGGTCTGATAGGTGCCATTGTCCAGCCGCACGCCGATC
>Ga0308161_1001908_pt1 | contig 23423 bp, 22 predicted proteins | sample PhyFR2_FD_201034 | JGI IMG/M metagenome (GOLD analysis project Ga0308161, IMG submission 201034) | Phyllosphere microbial communities from UC Gill Tract Community Farm, Albany, California, United States - DLSLF.R2 | ecosystem: Host-associated > Plants > Phyllosphere > Unclassified | place: USA...
CGTCGAGGACCAGCGGCAGCCGGGCCGGCCAGTCGTGCCGGGGGTCCGGGTTCTTCACGTTGTAGGTCATCAGGGTGATCGGACGCGCGGCGTGGCTCACCGGTCGAACCTACCGAGGGACGTCTGTCAGGGCGTCAGGCAACGGCGGAGGGTCAGGACACCGTCGCGCGCCCGGGTCTTCGCGGTCCCGAGCGGGACGCCGAGCCGCTCGGCGAGCTCCGGGCCGCTGAGCTCGGAGAGGTGGCGCAGCACGACCGCCTCGCGCTGTCGGGGCGGGAGCGTCCGGACCGCGCGATGCAGGGCGATCCGGTCGAGCACGCCCTCGGCACGCTCGACCGAGGCGTGGTCGACGAGCTCGACCGTCCGGGCGCCGATGCGCAGGTCGCGCTGCCGGTCCGCCTGGCTCGTGCGCACCCGGTCGATCGCCCGGCGCTGCGCGATCGTCCGGAGCCAGGCCACCACCGACCACCGCGGGTCGTAGCGGTCGGCGAGCTGCCAGACCTCGAGGAAGACGTCCTGCACGACCTCCTCCGACTGCCACGGGTCGACGAGGTGGTGACGGACCCAGCGCTCGACGAGCGGGCGGAACCGGGCGTGCAGGCGGGTGAAGGCCTGGCGGTCACCGTTCGCGACGGCGGTCATCAGGGAACGCTCTTCGTCGCGGAGCGCGTGGAGTTCGGCGGACACCGTGACATTCCACATTCCGTCGCGCGTCGGTGACGAACCGACGCGCGGTGGGCCCACGGGGTCCCGGGACTTCCCCGGGACCCTGTCGGCGGGCTGTCAGTTGATGCAGACGCCGTCCTTGCCGTAGCTCTGCGCGGCAGCACTCGGTGCGGCGTCCGGACCCGCGGGCGTCTCCGGCTGCGCGGGAGCCGCGGCGGGCGCCGACTCCCCGGTCGCCGGGGTGTCGGACGCGGGGGCGTCGGGCGCGGCGGCCGTCTTGCCGTCGGTGCCGAGCACGAGCGTGACGCCGGTCACCGCGGCGGTGCGGACGGCGACGGCGCCGGGGACGACCGCGGCCACGGCCTTCGCCTGGGCCTCCTGACCCGCGGGGTACTGCACCTGGGTCGTCTGCGTGGTGTCCGACGAGCCGGGGGTCCCGACCTGGAACCCGCGGGCGGTCAGGTTCGCCCCGGCCGCCGCAGCCGCACCCGTGACGCCGCTGCCGTTGCGCACCGTGACGGTCGTCGCGGCGGGCTCGGCGGCGGTCGCCTTCGTGTACTCCTCGGGCTCGCCCACCAGGCCCTGCACGAAGGCGGGCAGACCGACCGTGTCGACCTGGACGATCGACAGCGACGACCCGCCGACCTTGATCGTCGGGGTGCCGAGGATCGGGATGGTCGCCGACTTGATGTTCCCGGGCCGCAGGTTGCGCATCTGCGTCGCGAGCGACACGAGGTCGGTGTCGGTCTGCACCGAGCCGCCGACGGCGCTGAGGATCGCGTTCATCTTGACGGGGTTGAGCAGGGTGCCGGCGGACAGGACCTTGCGGGCCTCCTGCGACAGGAAGTACTGCTGACGGACGCTGCGGTCCAGGTCGCCGTTCGGCAGCCCGTGCCGCTGGCGTACGAAGGACAGCGCCTGCTTCGCGTCGAGCGTCGAGTTGCCCTTCGGTAGGTCGACGCCGGAGTACGGGTCGCGCACGGCGTCGTTCAGGCACACGTCGACGGGACCGAGCTCCTTGACGACCTGGTAGAAGCCGAGCAGCGAGACCCGCACGTAGTGGTCGATGGTCAGACCGCTGAGGTCCTGGATGGTCTGGATGAGGAGCTTCGCGCCACCGGTGTCGCCGCCGCCGTTGAGCGTGCCGTAGTAGAAGGCGCTGTTGAGCTTGCCCTTGCCGACGCCCGGGATCGGGACGTACGAGTCGCGGGGGAACGAGATCATCGTGGCCTGCGAGCCGTCGGCGCTGATGTGCAGCACGATCATCGTGTCGGTGTTCGTCGCCCCGCCGTCGGACTCGGTGCTGAGCTCCGCCATCTCCTCGGGCGTCGCGTTGTCCGGCCGGTGGTCGTCGCCCACGAGCAGGATGTTCTGCGCCCGCCCGTCGACGTCGTCCTCGTCGTCACCGGAGGCCCGCGGGGCGATCGCGTCGATCTTGGTGATGCCGTTCGACAGGCTGGCGTACGCGAACGCCGCGTACCCGCCCGTCAGCGCCAACCCCATCGCGAGGACCCCGGCGACCGCGGGCAGGACGACCCCGCCCCCTCGCTTCTGGCGCCCGTGGCGCGGCGGCACGTGGCCGCGGCGGGCACGGCGCGTCGTCTGCTCCGGTTCGATGCTCACCCGGAAACCATAACGGCCCGTCGCAGAACGGACAGGGAAACCGCTGGGGATCGCCTGGCCGGCGCGACGGGACCACCGACGGACGGGAGGCCCGTGGCGGCGCCGCCACGGGCCTCCCGTCCGTCGGTGTGGTCGCGTCGCGACCCGCGCGTCAGTCGCGCGCCGGCAGCAGGTGGATCGCCTCCATCGCGAGCTCCGCCGCGATCGGGTCGACCGCGAGCACGGCCGCGCGGAGCTTCGCGAGCTCCGGCAGGACCACCTCGGCGGGCACGAGTTCCGCGAGCTCGGGGACCCGCAGCCGGAACGCGAGCCCGTCCGTCGTCGCCCGGCAGAGCTGCGCGAGCGTCGGGTTCCCGCAGGCGTCCGCCCACAGCGCGTAGACGTCGGCGCCCTCGCGTGCGACCTGGTCCGCCTGGTCGCCCTCGACCCGTGCCGTCACGTCGTCGAGCATCGCGACGATCCGGTCGCGCTGGTCGTCGGTGCAGCGCGGCACCGCGAGCCGGACGACGCCGCCGTAGATCACACCGAGCGTGCGGTAGGCGTCGAGCAGCTCCTCCTTGGTCGGCGACGCGACGCGGGTGTAGCGGTTCGGCGCCATCTCGATCAGGCCGGCGCGGGCGAGCTCGGCGAGGGCTTCGCGGATCGGCGTGCGGGAGACCCCGAGCCAGGCGATCAGGTCGTCGTCGTTGAGCCGCTCGCCCGGCTCGAGCGTGCCGTCCATGATCGCGTCACGGATCTTGTCCTGCACGGTGTCGCGGAGGAGCTTCCGCTCGGCGGCCGGCTGCGTGGAGGGTACGGGCATGGGACCAGCGTGTCACATGTCATGGGCCGGACGCGACAGGCGCGACGGCCACCAGGCGCGGCGGTCGAGGTCGTGGACGACGGCGGGGACGAGCAGGGACCGGACCACGACCGTGTCGAGCAGGACGCCGAAGGCCACGATGAACGCGATCTGCACGAGGAACAGGATCGGGATGACGCCGAGGGCCGCGAAGGTCGCCGCGAGGACGATGCCGGCCGACGTGATCACCCCGCCCGTCGCCCCGAGGCCGCGGAGCACGCCCTCGCGCGGGCCGTGCCGGAGCGCTTCCTCGCGCACGCGGGTCATGAGGAAGATGTTGTAGTCGACGCCGAGCGCCACGAGGAACACGAACGAGAACAGCGGGACCGAGGGGTCGGCGCCCGGCAGGTGCAGGACGTGGTCGAAGACGAGCGCGCCGACGCCGAGCGCGGCCGCGAAGGACACGATCACGCTGCCGATGAGCACGAGCGGCGCCACGATGCTCCGCAGCAGCAGCATCAGGATGAGCAGGATCACCACGAGCACCACCGGGATGATCACCGTGCGGTCGCGGATGCCGGTGTCGTTCGTGTCGAGGGCGGTCGCGGTGACGCCGCCGACGAGGGCGTCCGGCGACACCCGTTCGACCGCGGTCCGCAGGTCCCGCACGGTCTGCTCCGCCCGCTCGGAGTCCGCGGGCGCGGCGAGCGTGGCCTCGAGGAGGACGTCACCCCGCGACACCGTCGGGTCGACCGACGGCCCGCGGGCACCGGCGGCGTCGCTGCCCACGGGGGTGGTCCCGGACGGACTGTCCTTCGCCGCGGCCACGACACCGTCGACCCCGTCCACGGAGCGGATCGCCGTGACGAGCCGGTCGAGGTCGCGCTCCGGGCCGATCACCTGCGCGGGGCTGCCCGAGCCGCCCGGGAAGTGGTCGGCCAGGACGTCCTGACCGTCCCGCGCCTGCGAGGCCCCGATCACCAGGTCGCTCTGCGGGACACCGTCCGCCCGGAGCCCGACGACGCCCGCGCCCATCGCGAGCAGGGCGACCGTGCAGACCACCCACACCGTGCGGGTCCGACGCGCCACGAGCCGCCCGACCCCCGCCCAGAGGCCCTTCGCGTCCGGGCCGGTGAGCACCCGGTGCGCGCTGCCGTACGCCGGTCGCAGCGGCCAGAACGCGGCACGGCGGAACGCCAGCAGGAGTGCCGGCAGCAGGGTCAGCGCGGCGAGCAGGCTGAACGCGATGCCGATCGCCGCGACCGGTCCGAGCGCCTTGTTCGAGTTGAGGTCGGAGAACAGCAGGCACAGCACGCCGACGATGACGGTGCCGCCCGAGGCGACGATCGGCTCGAACGCACCGCGCAGGGCCGCCTTGGTCGCGTCCCAGCCGGTCCGGTGGTCCCGGAGCGCTTCGCGGTAGCGCGCGGTGTAGAGGAGCGCGTAGTCGGTCGCGGCACCGATCACCAGGATCGACAGGATGCCCTGCACCTGCCCGTTCACCGTGACGACGCCGGCCTCCGCGAGCCAGTACACGACGAGGATCGAGGCACAGAGGGCGAACGTCGCGGTGCCGAGCACGAGCACCGGCAGGAGTGGTGAGCGGTACACGACGACGAGGATCACGAAGACCGCGGCGAGCGCCACCCCGAGCAGGATGCCGTCGATGCCCGCGAAGGCCTCGGTCAGGTCGGCCGTGAAGCCCGCCGGGCCCGTGACGTACCCACGGAGCCCCGACGGCAGGGCGTCGTCGACGTCCGCGCGGATCGCGGCCACCGCGTCGCCCGTCTCGGCGTCCTGGGTGAGCGTCGCGACGATCTCGACCGCGTCGCCGTCCTCGCTCGGGATGACCGGGCTGACCCCCTGCACGTCGCTCCGGTCGCCGAGCGTGGCCGCGAGCTGCTCGGCCGCGGTCCGGTCGCCGTCGCGGAGTCCGCCGTCCCGGTCGAGCACGATGATCGCCGGGGCGCCCGAGGCCTGCCGGAACGCCGCCGAGCGCTCCTGCACCTTCGTCGCGTCGGCCGAGGCGGGCAGGAAGGACGTCTGGTCGTTCGTGGCGACGTCGGAGATCGTGCCGAAGACCGGGCCACCGACGGAGGCGACGACGAGCCAGACCACGATGACGACGGCGGGCAGCACGATGCGGAGGAAGCGGGACACGACGGCGAGCGTACACCGATCGTCAGCATGCTGACTAGTTTCCGGCGTCGGGTGCGGCCGTAGACTCCGAGCATGCACGAGTCCGCCGAGGAGTGGCCGCTCGGACGGCTCCTCTCCGCCGCCGCACGGGCCGTCGAGCGCGACTGGGACGAACGCCTGCGCGCCGTCGGCCTGACGCACGCCGCACTCGTCGCGATCGACATCCTGCTGCGCACAGGGCCCACCGGCGCCGACACCCTCGCCCGGACCGCCCGCGTGCAGCCGCAGACCATGTCCCGCACGCTCGAGCGCGCCGAGCGGGACGGCTTGGTCGAGCGCACGCCGCACCCCGAGGACGGCCGACGGCGGGTCGTCGCGGTCACCGAGGCCGGCAAGCGGGCCTGGGACACCGCGCGGCACATCGAGCGCGAGGTCCTGCCGGACGACCCGGACCTGCGCCGACGGCTGCTCCAGGTCCTGCGCAGTACGTGACATTCACATATCAGATGCTGTAACCTCCTCGGAGTCGGCGACCCTGCCGGCCCGACCCGAGGAGTCCCGTGTCCGAACGCCGAGCCGCCCGCGCAGCCGAGGCCGCCGTAGCCGCAGCCGCCCGCACCAGCAGGGCGCCCGGGCAGCGACGACGACGTCCGCTCCTCCGCACCCTGGTCGTCGCCGTCGCGTCGCTCGTCGGCGTCGCCGCGGTGCTCGCCGCGGCCGGGGCCGTCTTCGTGGGCGACCTCGTCCGCAGCTACGACGAGGGCCGGACCGTGATCGCCGACGCGCTCCCCACCGGCGAGCGCCCCGCGCCGTCCGGCACCGCGGTGAACGTCCTGCTCATCGGGTCGGACTCCCGGGCGTCGGCCCGGGGCGCGGCCTGGGACGGCACGGGCGGCGGCCGCTCGGACGCCCTCATGCTCGCGCACGTGCCGGCCGACCGGCACGACGTCACGGTCGTCTCGGTGCTCCGGGACACCTGGGTCGACGTCCCCGGGCACGGGCGCGCGAAGGTCAATGCCGCGTACTCGTGGGGCGGGGTGCCGTTGACGGTGCAGACCGTCGAGCAGTTCCTGGACGTCCGGATCGACCACGTGGCCGAGATCGACTTCGCCGGGTTCGAGGACGTGACCGACGCCCTCGGCGGGGTGACCGTCGAGTCGCCCAGCGCCTTCCGGTCGCGCGGCCACGACTTCGTCGCCGGACCGAACCGCCTGGACGGCGAGCAGGCGCTCGCCTTCGTCCGCGAGCGGTACGCGTTCCCGGATGCCGACCGCACCCGTGTCCGGAACCAGCAGGCGTTCCTGCGCGGCGTGTTCCAGCAGGCGCTGTCGGCGGGCACGCTCACGAACCCCGCCCGGCTCGGGGACTTCGTGGCGGCGACGAGCGCGCACCTGTCCGTCGACGAGGGCCTGGACGCGCGGACCCTCGCCGACCTCGGGTGGTCGCTCCGCGGGATCGGCAGCGACGACCTGCACACGGTCACGATGCCGACGTCGGGCAGCGGCACGAGCCCGGACGGCCAGGCGTACGTCACCGTGACCGAGGCCGACCGCCAGGCACTGTCCACTGCCCTGCGCGCCGACGACCTCGACACGTGGAGCGCGGGCGTCCGCTGACCTCGCGGGACGGGACCCCGCCCGCACAGCACGAGACCCCCGCGACGCGTGGTCGCGGGGGTCTCGTGTCGGATCGGGAGGTCGATCAGGCGGGGAGCTGGAGCTCCTGGCCGGCGTAGATCAGGTTCGCGTCGTCGATGGTCGACGTGTTCGCGGCCCACAGCTTCTGGTAGCCGCCGTCGATGCCGAGCTTCGTCGCGATGCTGTCGAGCGTGTCGCCCGACTGGATCACGTACGTCTTCCCGCTGGTCGGGACCGCGGCGGGCTTGCTCGGCGCGGTCGCCTTCGGGGCGGCCTGCACGGGCGTGCTCGGGGCGGTGCGCTGCGGGGTCGCCTTCGGGGCGACCTGCTTCGGCGCCGCCTGCTGCGGGGCGGCCGGGGCCGCTGCCTGCGGGGCCGCACCGGCGGTCCCGCTCAGGCCGAGCTTCGCGGAGCAGGCGGGCCATGCGCCCCAGCCCTGCGAGGCGAGGACGCGCTCGGCGACGGCGATCTGGGCCTCGCGGCTGGCCGAGGCCGGGTTGCCGGCGCCGCCGTTCGCCTGCCAGGTGCGGAGGTTGAACTGCAGGCCGCCGTAGTATCCGTTGCCGGTGTTGATGGCCCAGTTGCCGCCGGATTCGCACTGCGCGAGGGCGTCCCAGGTCGATCCGGACGCGGCGTTCGCGGGTGCTGCCGCCAGGCCGACACCGGTCGCGGCGATGCCGGCGAAGGCCAGGCCGCCGACGATGGTGCGGGTACGAGAAAGCTTCTTCATGGTTGATCGCTCCACCGGGACCACGGACACGGGTGCTGCGCACGCGCTGCTCCGGTCGCCACTGCCCGTCCCGACCGATCGCGGTCACGTTGTGGGGGTGCGCCTCCGGGGGCAGTGGTCTCGTGCCGGGGGCGCCTCGGTCGGCAACCATAGGAAACTCGCCGCCGTTATCAAACCGAGACCAAGAGTCGCCCCCTCGACCGTTGCGTACCCCGCCGATGTTCCTGTACGCACGGATCACCGCGTCCGCGGCGATCGCGCTGTACCCGGGTACACGACCTTGGCAGTTCCCTGGCAATGCGCCGACCTGGAGGCCCGTGGCGGGCTGGCACCGTGCCTCCCGTCCGTCTCCTGGTCGCCTCCTGGTCAGTCCCTGGACAGCAGGGTGACGGCCTCGAGGTGCCCGGTCTGCGGGAACATGTCGAGCACGCGTGCGCGGCGCAGCCGCAGCGACGGCATGCGGGCGAGGTCCTTCGCCAGGGTCACCGGGTTGCAGCTCGAGTACACGAGGTGCTGCACGTCGGACTCCTCGAGCCAGGTCGCCAGCGTCTCGCCGATCCCCCGCCGCGGCGGGTTCACGACCACGAGCTCGGGGACCGTTCCCGGGCGGGCGCGCAGGGCGTGCTCGGTGGCGTCGTCGGCGGCGAACCGGACGTCGGCGAGACCGGCCTCGCGTGCGGACTGCGCGGCCGACCGGATCGCCTCGCGGCTGGTCTCGATGCCGGTCACCGACCGTCCGGGCCGGGCGGCGTGCAGGGCGAACCCGCCGACGCCGCAGTACAGGTCCCACATGCTGGCCGGTGCGACCTCGTCGATCCAGGTCGACGCCTGGTCGTAGAGCTGTGCGGCGACGGACGCGTTCGTCTGGAAGAAGGACTGCGGCCGGAGGTGCATCGTGACGTCGCCGAAGCGCATCGGCAGCGTCTCCTGCGCGGTGAGGACGACCTCGCGGTCACCCTCGGTGACGGCCTTGTGCTCCGGCAGCAGGTTCGCGGTGACGACGACGGCCTGCGGGAGCACCGTGCGCAACCGGTCGAGGTGGTCGCGGAGCCGCGGCAACTGCCCCTCGGAGCGGAGGACGAACCGGACCATCAGCTCGCCGTCCGGCGACTCCGTGACGAGGACGAACTTCAGCTCGCCCCGACGCGCGGCGACGTCGTACGGGATCAGCCCGACGTCCGCGACGAACGCGGCGAGGACCGGCAGCGCGCGCTGGATGCCGGGCGTGCAGATGCCGCAGTGCCGCAGGTCGACGCCACGCTGCCGGTGGTCGAGGATGCCCACGGTCGGGTGCTGCACCGAACCGCCGACGACCATCTTCGCCTTGTTCCGGTAGCCGGACTCCGGGCTGGTGATCGCCGGGAGCCAGGTGACCGCTCCGGGCCCGCCGGCGTGCTCGACGGCGTCGTGCAGGAGCTCGCGGGTGCGGAGTTCCTTGTCGAGCACCTGGTCGGCGTAGGGCTGTCCCATCAGGGTGCAGGACCGACACACCCCGCGGTCGAAGTAGTCGCACTGCATGGCCGGGTCAGCCTACGTCAGCGGGCGGTCGCGTCCCGCGTGGTGGTGCGGATGCGGTGGACCGAGGTGGTCGCGGCGACGAAGAGCGTGCGGCCGTCGGCGCCACCGAAGCACAGGTTCGCGACGACCTCGGGCACGGGGACGTCGCCGATCCGGGTGCCGTCCGGCGCGAACACGGACACCCCGCGGTGCGTCGAGGACCAGACGTTGCCGTGCTCGTCCACCCGGATGCCGTCGGGGACGCCCTCGCCCGGGTCGAGCCGGACGAACTCGCGGCCGTTCTTCACGCGCACGCCGTCCCGGTCGTACGCGCGGATCACCGGCCGGTCCCCGGAGGAACTCGCGACGTAGAGCACGCGCTCGTCGGGGGAGAACGCGAGACCGTTCGGCTCCTCGCAGTCGAGCACCACCGGGCGGAGGTCCTCACCGGCGGGGCCGCACCGGAACACCCAGTGGTCGCCGTACTCCCGCTCGCCGGGGTGCCCCTCGCGCGGCTGCGTGATGCCGTACGCCGGGTCGGTGAACCACACGCTGCCGTCCCGGGCGACCACGACGTCGTTCGGGGAGTTGAACCGGACACCGGCCCAGGCGTCGACGATCGGTGTCACGACCCCGTCCCGGTCCCGCTCGACCCGCCGGCGCCCGTGGGAGCACTGCACGACCGAGCCGTCCCGGTCGAGGACCCGCCCGTTCGTGAACTCGACCCCGGTGGCGTACTCGCTCGTCTCCCCGGTGTCCGCGTGCCACTGCAGGATCCGGTCGCCGGGGATGTCGGACCACCGCAGGGTCCTGGTCTCCGGGATCCAGCACGGCCCCTCGGCCCAGGTGCTGCCCGTCGCGATCCGCTCGAGCGCGGTGGGGTCGGGCACGAGGTCGGTGAGCTGCACGGGTTCTCCTCCGAACGGGTGGCCGAACCGGTGTCGGCCCGCCCAGGCTACGTGCACGGACACGGTCCGGACGCGTGGCCGCCGCGCGGGGCAGAGTGGTGGAGGAGTCGGCTCCGCGGAGCCGGCGGCTGTCCGGCCGTACAGGGAGTTGCCAACCGCCTGCTCGTAGGCTGTGAGGGCCCAGTGAGCCGGACTGCAGCCCGACCCCGAGGAGGTGCCCGATGGTCTCCGTCCTCGTCGCGTTCGCGATCGTCGCCCTGATCGTCCCCGCCCTGACCCCCCTGCTCGGTCGACGCGTCTTCTACGTCGCCGCCCTCGCCCCCGCCGCCGCGGCGGTCCTGACGGTCGTGCAGACGCCCCGCGCCCTCGGTGCCGGTGTCACCAGCAGCTGGGAGTGGATCCCGCAGCTCGACCTCGCGATCGCCCTGCGGATGGACGCCCTGTCGTGGGTGCTCGCCCTCGTGGTGTCCGTCGTCGGTGCCCTCGTGCTCGTCTACTGCGCGTCGTACTTCGGCCGCGACGAGCCCGGCACCGGTCGGTTCGCCGGGGTCCTGACCGCGTTCGCCGGGTCGATGTACGGCCTGGTCGTGGCCGACGACGTCATCGTGCTGTTCGTGCTGTGGGAGGCGACGACGGTCTTCTCCTACCTGCTCATCGGGCACGACGCCGCGAAGCGTGCCAGCCGGGCCGCGGCCATGCAGGCGCTCGTCGTGACGACCGCGGGCGGGCTGGCGATGCTCGCCGGGCTCGTCGCCCTGTCGGTCACCGCCGGCACCACGAGCCTGTCCGGCATCATCGCCCGGGCGCCGGAGCTCGTCGACCGTCCCGGGCCGCTCGTGCCCGTCGCGGTCGTGCTCGTGCTGCTCGGCGCGCTCACGAAGTCGGCGATCGTGCCGTTCCACTTCTGGCTCCCCGCGGCGATGGCGGCGCCCACCCCGGTCAGCGCCTACCTGCACGCCGCCGCGATGGTGAAGGCCGGCATCTACCTCGTCGCCCGTCTGGCACCCGCCTTCGCCCTGCTCACCGGGTGGCGGGAGACGATCACCCTGCTCGGGGTCCTCGGCATGCTCGTCGGCGGGTACCGCGCACTGCGGCAGACCGACGTCAAGCTCCTGCTCGCCTACGGCACCGTCGCCCAGCTCGGCTTCCTCGTGGTCGCCGCCGGGTGGGGTGCCCCCGCGGTGGCGCTCGGCGGCGTGGCGCTGCTCGTCGCGCACGCCACGTTCAAGTCGACGCTCTTCCTGGTCGTCGGGGCCGTCGACCACGTCACCGGGACCCGGGACCTCACCCGGCTCAGCGGGCTCGGCCGCCGGATGCCCTGGCTCGTGGTCGTCAGCGTGCTCGCGCTGGCCTCGATGGCCGGCATCCCGCCGACGATCGGCTTCGTGGCGAAGGAGGCCGTGCTCACCGGCTTCGTCGAGGAACTGCACGGACCGCAGGCCGGGTGGGCGTGGTTCGCCCTCGTCGGCATCACGCTCGGGTCGGTCCTGACCGTGGCGTACTCGCTCCGGTTCCTCTGGGGCACCTTCGCCCGCAAGCCCGGCGTGCCGGACACCGAGGCGCACGGGTTGCACGGCCTCGGCGTCGTGCCGTCCCTCCTCGCCGGCACCGGTCTCGCGCTCGGGCTGCTCACCCCGGTCGTGGCGCACGGCATCGAGCCCGCCGCCCGGGCCGCCGCGCTGGCCGACGGCGAGGTCCCGCACCTGGCGCTGTGGCACGGCCTCGAGCCGGCGCTCGGCATATCCGCCGTCACGCTCGTCGGCGGTGTCGCGCTGTTCCTGCTCCGCCGCCCGGTCGAGGCGTTGCAGCACCGGCTCGCCGGGTCCCCCAGCGCGTCCGGCACCTACCGGCACGTGATGCGCGGGCTCGACCGCTTCGCGACCGGGCTGACCGCGAGCGTCCAGCGCGGTTCGCTGCCGTACTACCTGACCGTGATCCTGTCGGTCTTCGTCGCCGGGGCCCTGGCCAACCTCGTGCTCGGCGGCCCGTGGGCGTTCCACGTCCGGTTCGCCGACTCGTGGGGCCAGGTGCCGGTCGTCGCGGTGATGGCCGTCGCCGCGGTCGCCGTCCTCACCGCGAAGACCCGGTTCGCCGCGGCCGTCCTCGTCGGCGTCACCGGCTACGGCATGTCGGTGCTGTTCGTGCTGCACGGCGCGGTCGACCTCGCGCTCACGCAGCTCGTCGTCGAGACGGTCACGCTCATCGCCTTCGTGCTCGTGCTCCGGCGCCTGCCCCCGCGCATCGCGACCGCCAACCCGTCGCGCTTCCGGGTCGTCCGGGCGCTGTTCGCCGCGCTCGCCGGCGTCACGCTCGCGATCGTCGTGGTCGTGGCCGCATCGGCCCGCACCGCCGAGCCGCTCTGGCCCGACCTGCCCGCGCTCACGAGCTCGTTCGGGCACGGCCTGAACGTCGTGAACGTCGCCCTCGTCGACCTGCGCGGCTGGGACACCCTCGGCGAGCTGACGGTGGTCGTCGCCGCGGCCACCGGGGTCGCCAGCCTGATCTTCGTGAACTCCCGCGAGGACACGCTGCCCCGCCTCCGGGACATGCCCGACTCCCCCGACGACCGGCACCGCGACGGCGGGCCCCGCGCGTGGCTGCCGACGAGCGCCGCGATCCCCACCGGCCGTTCGGCCCTGCTCGACGTCGTCGTGCGGCTGCTGTTCCACGGACTCGTCGTGCTGTCGGTCTACCTGCTGTTCGCCGGGCACAACGCCGCCGGCGGCGGGTTCGCGGGCGGGCTCGTCGCGGGCATCGCCCTCGCCGGGCGGTACCTCGCGGGCGGACCGGCCGAGCTCGGCGCCGCCGCCCCGGTGCGTGCCGGTCGACTGCTCGGGCTCGGGGTCGCCACCGCCGCGACCACCGCGATCGTGCCGCTCTTCTTCGGCAAGGACGCCCTGTACTCCGAGTTCTTCGAGGCCACCGTCCCCGTGCTCGGCCACGTCGAGTTCGTCACCGCGACGTTCTTCGACATCGGCGTCTACCTCGTGGTCGTCGGCCTCGTGCTCGACGTCCTGCGCAGCCTCGGCGCCGAGGTCGATCGCCAGCGCCTCGAGGACTCCCGCGCCACCGTGCACGACACCACCGAGGGCGACGTCGACGACACCGCCGCCGCCTCGACCCCGGAAGGGAGCGCAGTGTGACCATCACCCTGGTGCTCGTCATCGCGATGGCGGTGCTGTTCTCGTGCGGGGTCTACCTGCTGCTCGAACGGTCCCTCACGCGCATGTTGCTCGGCTTCCTGCTGCTCGGCAACTCGATCAACCTGCTGCTCCTGATCATGTCCGGTGCGGCCGGCCGGCCCCCGATCGGCAAGACCGCCGAGGGCATCACCGACCCGCTCCCCCAGGCGTTCGCCCTCACCGCGATCGTCATCACCTTCGCCGTGAGCGCGTTCCTGCTCGCGCTCATCCACCGCTCCTGGAAGCTCTCGCGCGCCGACGAGGTCGAGGTCGACGAAGCCGACGCCGCGATCGGCCGGTCCCGCAGCGCCGACCACGACGACGACCCCGAGGCGGACTTCGACCCGAAGTCCCCCGAGGACGCCGACGACCCGCACGACGGTGCACCGCAGCCCACCGAGGAGGCCTCCCGATGACCTGGCTCGTCCCGCTGCTCGTCCTCGTGCCGCTCCTCGGCGCCGCGATCGCGCTCGGCCTGCTGCGGCACCAGGAGCTGCAGCGGGCGATCACCGTCGCGGTGCTCGCGGTCGCGGTCGCCCTCGCCGCGACGCTCATGGTGCTCGTCGACCAGCACGGCACCATCGTCGTGCAGGTCGGCGGGTGGGAGGCCCCGTACGGCATCTCGCTCGTGGTCGACCGGCTGAGCGCGCTCCTGCTCACGGTGAGCGCGAGCGTCCTGCTGCTCGTGCTGCTCTTCTCGATCGGGCAGGGGCTCGCGGCCGACGACGAGGACGCCCCGGTCACGATCTTCTACCCGACGTACCTGGTGCTCGCGGCGGGCGTGCTCGACGCCTTCCTCGCCGGCGACCTGTTCAACCTCTACGTGGCGTTCGAGATGCTGCTCGTGGCGAGCTACGTGCTCATCACCCTCGGCGGCAGCGAGCAGCGCGTCCGGGCCGGCACGACGTACATCGTCACGAGCCTCATCGCGTCGGCGATCTTCCTCGCCGCGATCGGCCTCGTCTACGGCGCGACCGGCACCGTCAACATCGCCCAGATCTCGCAGCGCGTCGCGGAGCTGCCCGAGCACGTGCAGCTGCTGCTGCACACGATGCTGCTCATCGGCTTCGGCATCAAGGCGGCCGTCTTCCCGCTGGCGTTCTGGCTGCCGGACTCGTACCCCACGGCGCCGGCCCCGGTCACCGCGGTGTTCGCGGGCCTGCTCACCAAGGTCGGCATCTACGCGATCATCCGGCTCGAGACGATCATCTTCCCCGGGCCGCAGCTCAACGACGTCCTGCTGGTCGTCGCCGTGCTGACGATGGTGGTCGGCGTGCTCGGGGCGGTGTCGCAGACCGACGTGAAACGCCTGCTGTCCTTCACCCTGATCAGCCACATCGGGTTCATGGTGATGGGCATCGGGCTCGGCACGGTCGCGGGCACGGCCGCCGCGGTGTTCTACACGGTGCACCACATCGTCGTGCAGACCACGCTGTTCCTGGTGTCCGGCGTGATGGAGCGCATCGGCGGCACGACGTCGAGCCGCTCGCTCGGCGGCCTGCTCAAGGCCGCACCGCTGCTCGCGGCGCTCTACCTCGTGCCGGCGTTCAACCTGGGCGGCATCCCGCCGTTCTCCGGCTTCATCGGCAAGCTCGGCCTGTTCCGCGCCGCGGCCGAGGACGGCTCCCCGCTGGCGTGGGTGACGGTCGCCGCCGGGGTCCTCACGAGCCTCCTGACCCTGTACGCGCTCATGCGCGTCTGGGACGCCGCCTTCTGGCGGCCGAAGCCGGCCGCCGAGGCGGCCGCGCCGCACGTGACCACCGCGGAACCGCACGCGCACCTGCGGTCGCCGGAACCGGCGCCCCTCACCGTCTCCGAGGAGACGGGCGAGGCGTACCACCCTGGAGGCTCGACCACCGTCACCGACGCACCGCACGCGAGCAGCGCCTCCCGTCCGGCGACCGGGTCGACGGCGACCGCCGGCGAGGCGCCGGAGCCGGCGCGCCTGCCCCGCATGCTCGTCGCGGTCACCACGGTCGCGGTGCTCGGCTCGGTCGCCCTGACCGTCGTCGCCGGACCGCTGTACGGCTACGCGACCCGCGCCGCCGAGTCGCTGGAGTCCCCCGACCGCTACGTCCAGGCCGTGCTCGGAGGTGCCCGGTGAGCGACACCCGACGGATCTCGAACGCGCGACGGATCGTGGTCGCGTGGCGCTACGAGGTGCCGCTCGTCGCCGGACTGACGGTGCTGTGGGCGCTGCTCTGGGGCTCGTGGACGGTGCTGACCCTGCTGTGCGGCGTCGTCGTGGCGCTGCTCGTGACGCAGCTGCTGCCCCTGCCGCCGGTGCCCCTGTCGAAGCGCTTCTCGGTGCCGCGCGTGCTGCTGTTCCTGGTCGTGTGGGCCGGACTCGTGGTCACCGCGTCGTTCCGCGTCGCCTGGGTCGCGGTCCGCCCGCGCGGGGTGCGCCGGAGCTCGATCGTGCTCGTCCAGCTGCACACCACGTCCGAGATGACCTTCACGCTCGCGACGCTGGCGATCTCGCTCGTGCCGGGGTCGTACGTCGCCGACGTGGACCTGCCGCGCCGCCGGCTGCTCCTGCACGTCCTGGACACCGAGCGGATCGAGCAGGTCGAGGCGGCGAAGGCCGAGGCGCACCGGATCGAGGAGCTCGTGATCCGCGCGATCGGCTCCCGCCACGACGTGTCCGAACTGTCCGATCCCCTGCCGGAGGTCACCCGATGAGCGCCGCAGTCGTCGTCATGGCCGTGGGCGTCCTGCTCGTCCTCGCGCTGCTCGGGGTGACCCTGGCGCTGGCCGTCGGACGGATCGTCCGCGGGCCGACGATCCTCGACCGCATGATCGGCTCGGACATCGTGCTGACCACCGCGCTCGTCGTGATCGCGGCCGCGATGGCGATCCGGCAGGACCTGACCGCGGTGCCCGTCCTCGTCGTGATCGCTGCGACGAGCGTGTTCGCCACGATCGCGGTCGCCCGGATCGTCACCCCGTCGTCCGACCCGTCCGACGAGGGCATCGACGTCACCACGCCGGAGCACGCCGTCGAGGAGGAACGCCCGTGATCGCCATCCTGGAGTCGTTCGTCGAGGGCGCGGGCGTGCGGGCGTGGATCGCCCTCGCGCTGCTGCTCGTCGGGTCCGCACTGTCCCTGTCCGCCGCGATCGGCATCGTCCGGTTCCCGGACCCGCTCGTCCGGCTGCACGCGATGGCGAAGCCGCAGGTGCTCGGTCTGGCCCTCGCGCTGGCGGCGGTCGTCGTCGCGGTGGGGACCTGGACGGCGCTGTGGGTGGTCGTCCCGGTGCTCGTGTTCCAGCTGGTGCTCGTGCCGGTGTCGTCGCACATGATCGCTCGTGCGGGGCTGCGGTCGAACGACTACCGGCACGAGGACCTGCTCGTCGACGACACGGAGGACTGACTCACCCGGCCGCGCGGACCGCGTCCTCGTCGTCGTCGGAGAGCCCCGCGCCGTGCGGGTGGACGGGCTGCTGCCGTTCCCATGCGAGCGCGTCCGCCAGGGTCTCGGCGAGCGGCCGTCGCATCAGCCCGGCCGATCGCGCCCGGACCGTCGGTCGGTCGTTCATGCCCTGGTGCTCGTCGTCGGGGATCCACAGCGGCAGGGACCGCTCCCCCGCCCACGGGGCCACGCCGCGCTCGAGGAGCACCGCGTCCGCCAGCGGCACGACCGGGACGTCCGCGGCAGCCACCGTCCGTGCTGCCTCGAGGTGCCGGTCCAGCGTGCGGACCTCGCCGGTGACGTCGTGGACGCCCGCCCGTCCGCCCTCGGCCGCCCCGACGAGCCAGGCCGCGAGGTCGCGGACGTCGATCACCGAGGTGGGTCGATCCGTGCGCGCGGGCATCACCACCGCTCGACCGGTCTCGGCCGCGCGGGCGAACCGCCACGGCCAGTACCCGGAGCGTCCGGTGTGGTCGCCCGGTCCGCCGACGAGTCCGGCGCGTGCGATCGACGCGCGCTCGACCCCGAAGGCGTGGAGGACGGCACGTTCGCACGCCACCTTGGCGGCGCCGTACTCGGCGGGGTCGTCGGACGGCTCGAGCACGGGAGCGCGCTCGTCGGCACCGCGCTCGCCCTGGGACGCGTAGACGCTCACGGTCGACACGAGGACGTACCGGTCGGCGACGGGTTCGAGTGCGGTGACGGCACGTCGGACGTGGTCGGGCGTCCGAGAGACGTCGACGACCGCGTCCCAGCGGGAGCCGTCGAGCACCTCGGCGAGGGCGTCGTCGCGGTCGCGATCGGCCACGACGGACCGGGCGCCCGCGGGGACGTCGGTGCCGCGGGCGAGGCACGTCACCTCGTGGCCGCGGTCGAGGGCGTGCCGGACGACGGTCCGACCGAGCCACGCGGTGCCGCCGAGGACGAGGATGCGCATGACCCCACCCTGCCCGGGTCACCTCCGGGTGCCGTGGGCCAGGGCCGGTGTGCCTAGCGTGCGACCGGGCTCCGATGGTTGAGCAGGACGTTCACGACCGCCGCGACCACGACGAGCGCCGCCGCGTACGCCGGGAACGCCATGGCCGCCCCGGTGCCGGCCCGCTCGGCGACCTCGCCGACGACGGCGGATGCCACGGACTGCCCGACGATGACCGCCGAGCCGAGGATCGTCATCGTGGTGGCGGAGCGGCCGACCGGGGAACGGTCGGACCCGAGGCTGTACTGCGCGACGAGCGTCGGGCCGATGCCGATGCCCATCAGGCCGAGCACGACCGCGACGGCGACGACGGAGTCGGCCGTGGCGAAGGCGATCGCGCCGCCGAGCAGCACGACCCCGAACACGAGCCAGCGCCAGCCGACCCCGAACGCCCGGGGGAACGCCGCCGACCCGAGGGCGAGCGCCGCGGAGCCGATGCCCATCACGCCGTAGAGCAGGCCGGCCTGGGACGACTGGCCGTGCTGCTCCATGAAGGCGGTCAGCGCGGTGAGGGTCGACCCGAAGAACAGTCCGATGCCGAGGATGCCGACCACGACCACGACGAGCCGGGGGTGCAGCAGCTGCCGCGCGGGGGCGGTCTCCTCGTGGTCCCCGCCGCGGACGACGAGCCGCCCGGTCGGGTGCAGGGCGAACGCGGTCACGAAGACGAAGGTCAGGGCGGCCGCACCGGCGACGGCGACCCACGGGGCGATCGCGGTCGCGAGCAGGCCGACCAGGAACGGGCCGACGATGAACACGGTCTCGTCGGCGGCCGACTCGTACGCCATCGTCCCGCTGAGGACCTTCTCGTGGCGGCGGGGGGCCATGCGCTGCCGGATGATCGCGACGAGTCGCGTGCGGGACATCGGGGCCACCTGCGGGGCGGTCGCACCGATGCCGAACGACATCGCGAGCACGGCGAGGTCGGGGGCCGAGCCGGCGACGACGAACGGCAACAGCGCGAGCAGCACGGCGTTCGCCAGACCGACCGGGACGAGGACAGCCCGCTGGCCGAAGCGGTCGGCGGCGGCACCGACGAGCGGCCCGAAGAGCGCCGACCCGAAGCCGACGAACGCGGAGTTGATGCCGCCGAGGGCGACCGAGTCGCGGGTGGCGACGACGAGCGTCAGCACGCCGACGACCATCATCGCGAAGGGCAGCCGCGCGACGAAGGCGATCGGGAAGTACCAACGACCGGCGAGGGAGACGAGGGACGCGTCGGAGCGTCGTTCCTGGAGCATGGGGGTGTGCCTTCTCGGCCCACCAGGTGCGAGAGCGGCGGGCCCATCGGGTGCCGCCGCTGTCCGCCGGGGTGCCGGCGGCCGGTAGATACACGGATTGCGTCCTCGATCGTACCAAGCGCTCCTGGTGCCGGACCGGTCGTAGGATCTCGACCATGGTGGAGATCGACGACGGCGGGACCGGATCGTCGAACGCAGCGCCGCCGCGGCCGACCGACCTGCTGTCGATCGGGGAGGTCGTCCGCCGGACCGGGGTCGCGGCCTCGGCGCTGCACTTCTACGAGCGCAAGGGCCTGATCCACCCCGAACGCACCACCGGCGGCACCCGGCTGTACCCGCGGCACGTGGAGCGCCGGATCGCGATCATCCAGGTGGCGAAGCGCCTCGGCATCCCCCTGGGCGAGGTGGCCGAGCAGTTCGCCGCCCTGCCCGCCGACCGGATGCCGTCGCTGCGGGACTGGGACCGGCTCAACGAGCGGTGGCGCGCGCGGCTCCGGGCCCGCCAGCTCGAGCTCGAGCGCCTGCAGCAGGAGATGACGCAGTGCATCGGGTGCGGGTGCGTCTCGCTCAACGCCTGCCTGGTGGTGAACCCCGGGGACGCGCTCGGCGCCGAGGGGCACGGTGCGCGTCGGCTCCTGCCGTTCGACGACGACGGGGCAGCCCCGGCCTGACCCCGGCCCGACCGTGCCCTGCTCAGGTGGCGAGGAAGCGCAGCACGGCGAGCACACGCCGGTGGTCGCCCGGCGCCGCCTCGAGCCCGAGCTTCGCGAACACCGCGGTGACGTGCTTCTCGACGGTGCCCCCGGAGAGGAACAGCGCCTCGGCGATCGCCCCGTTCGAACGTCCCTCGGCCATCAGGCGCAGGACGTCGGTCTCCCGGGCGGTGAGCGTGTCGAGACGGTCGCGGATCGGTCGGGGTGCCTGCACGAGCGCGGCGGCGACCTCGGGGTCGAGCACGACGTTGCCCGCGGCGACCTGCTGGAGCGAGTCGATGAACGTCGAGACCTCGGCGACCCGGTCCTTGAGCAGGTAGCCGACGCCGACCGTCGCCACGTCGAGGAGCGTGCGCGCCCACCGCACCTCGGCGTACTGCGAGAACAGCAGCACCCCGACGTCCGGTCGGGCGGCCTTGACGCGCACCGCGGCCTGCACGCCCTCGTCCGTGTGGGTCGGCGGCATCCGGATGTCCATCACCACGACGTCGGCCGGCGTCGCGGTGAGTGCGGGGAGCACCGCCTCACCGTCCCCGACGGCCGCGACGACGTCGTGCCCGCGGCCCCGGAGGAGCGCGGCGAGCCCCTCGCGGACGATCGTGTTGTCGTCCGCGATGAGCACCTTCACGTGGCGGCTCCCGCAGGCACGACGAGCCGCACCGAGGTCGGTCCACCCGCGGGGCTGTCGACGTGCAGGGACCCGTCGACCGCGCGCAGGCGTTCGAGCAGCCCGGCGAGCCCCGTGCCGTGCCCGTCCTCGGCCGTGAGTGCGACGTGGGCGCCGCCGACGCCGTCGTCCTGCACCGTGGCGACCAGGTCGGTGCCGACCAGTGCGACGTCGACGACGGCCGAGGTCGCCCCGGCGTGCTTCGACACGTTCGTCAGGAGTTCGAGGACCCCGAAGTACGCGATGCCCTCGACCACCGGCGCCGGGCGGACCGGCAGGTCGGTGCGGAGCGTCACCGGGAACGGCGCACGCGCGCAGGCGGAGGCGAGCGCCGCCTCCAGACCGGCGTCCAGGACCGGCGGGTGGATCCCGCGGGCGAGGGCGCGCAGTTCGACGAGGGCCTCCTTCGTCGCCGCGTGCGCCTGGTCGACCAGCGCCTCGACGCCGGCGCCGCCCTGCCCGTGCTGCAGGCGGTCCCGGGCGTCGCCGAGCGTCATGGCGAGGCCGACGAGCCGGGCCTGCGTGCCGTCGTGGAGTTCGCGCTCGATGCGGCGCAGGGTCGCGTCGGCGTCCACGACGGCCGCGTCGCGGGAGGCGGTGACCTGGGCGAGGCGCTCCGCACGGCGGGTGGTCCCGAGCAGCGAGCGGATGACCACGCGCTGGAGCGACCCGAGCCCGTGGTTGACGGCGGGCCACACGGCGAGCAGCAGGACGATCCCGAGCGCGGCGAACGCGAGCTGCATCGGCACGGTGTCGACGAACGTGCCGAGCAGCTGGGCGCCGCGGTGCTCACGGCCGTCGGCGCCGATCTGCGCGGGGAGGTACCGACCCCAGGCGGCGTGCGTCACGGCTCCGAGGGAGGTGACGAGGACGGCCGTCGAGACGGCGAACGAGCACGTCGTGACGACGAACCCGACGAGCAGGTAGGCGAACGCACGCCAGCGCGCCGGGTCGGTCAACCGCGTCGTCGCCCACCCGAGCGGTCCCGGGCGGCGGGCACGGAAGCGGGGCGGCGCGACCTCCTGCTCGAGCAGCGCGGCGGACATCCGTCTGGTCACGGCGGCGAACCAGGCGCCACCACCCAGGAGGAACGCGGAGACGACGAGCCCGAACCACGTGACCGCGGCGGGGACGCCGACGGCGATCGTCACGGCGAACCAGGCCAGCGCCGCGACGGCGATCGGCAGGTGCGCTGCGTGGAAGGCGAACTGTCGCCAGGTGGTCGCCCGGAACAGCGCGGTGGTGAAGTGGAACCGGGGTGCGACGGGGAACGGCGGGACGGTGGCGGAGCGGGACATGAGACCTCTTCGTGACTCGGGAAGTGTAGTGCTCCTCGAGCCTCGCGGTCCGTGACCTCCGGCAGCACCCGGCGGGCCCTCCGACCGGGTGGGGGCTCCCCCGGGTCCCGGTCAGCGCCGGACCGGCACCGCCGCTCCCTCGCGCGGCCGGAGGAACGGCACCTTCGGCATCACCCAGTCGACCCACACCACGCGCGCTGCCGGCGCGACCGCGAGTGCCCAGAGGATCGAGGCCGCCGCATCGGTCGGGTAGTGCACGGCGTCGATCGACACCGCCAGGAACACGACGACGATCGCCACGACGCCGAGCACCTGCGCCACCCGGTGCCACCGCGTCTCGCGGACGACCCACACGAGCGCGATGACGAACGCCGTGATGTACACGGTGTGCCCGCTCGGGTACCCGGGGTCGGGCTGCACGGGGAACGGGTGCGGCAGGAGCGCGACGTCGGGGCGTGCCCGGTGCACGATCTCCTTGACCGCGGCGGAGGGCAACCACGTGATCGCGATCGTCATCCCGAAGCCCAACGCCGGCCGGATGTCCCGTGCCCGCCACCAGATCAGCCCTGCGACGACGAAGGTCAGCGCGATCGCCGGGACCGGGCTGATGACGTGGTAGACCGCGGTCGTGAAGGCCCCGAGCGCGCCGACGTGCAGCTCGTTGAACGCCTTCGACAGACGGAGGTCGACCGTTCCGAGGAAGAACCCGATGATCGTCAGGACGACCACTGACACGACGGCCACGGCGATCGCGACGAGCGGGTAGGGGTTCGGTTCGAGGATGCCGACGACGTCGGCCGTTCGCCTGCTGCGGCGGAGTTCGGGCGCGTCGGTCATCCGACCATGGTGGCAGGGCGAGGGCGCACGCGACGGTGCACCACCCGAGGAAGCATCAGAGACCACACAGGACCGGCAGACGCCGCACCCCGTCCGCCGGGGTCAGTCCTCGACGTCGAAGACCACGACGCGGGAGCTCGAGCCGCCGATGTGGTCGGCGACCGGGCGGTGCTCCGGGTGCGGCAGGTAGGCCGCGAGCGCGTCCCGGTCGCGGAAGCGCACGACGAGCATCCAGTCGAAGCCGCCCTCGAGCCCCTCGGTGCTCACGCTCGGCCCGGAGCGCACCGACTCGACGCCGTCGATCCGGGGCAGGTGCTCCCGGCACAGCGCGTCGGCTCGCTCGGCGTCACCGCCCCCGCCGTCCCACGCCGCCAGCACCACGTGCGTCACACCGGACATCGTCGCTCCCGTCGTCGTCGCCCACCCTGCCAGCCCCGGACTGGGACACCCCACCGGTGCGGTCGCACCTCCGCGTGGGCGCCCCCTGCGTTCCGCGGCGTCACGTGCCCGAGCGCGTCGGGTCGCGGTCGCGACCGGACGACGGACGGGAGGCGCGGTGCCCGCTGGCACCGTGCCTCCCGTCCGTCCCGTGGTCGCGTCGGACGCGACCTGCGTCGTCCGGTGCCGCGTCGGACGCGACCGGCGTCGTCCGGTGAGCCGCGTCGGACCCGGCTCAGAACGCGGGCGTGCCGCCCGCGATCGTGATCGTCGAGCCGGACTGGTAGCTCGACTCCGGGCTGACGAGGTGGACGTACGCCGCCCCGAGCTCGGCGGGCTGGCCGGGGCGACCGAACGGCGACTGCTCACCGAAGTGCGCGACGGTCTCGGCGTCGTCGGAACCCGGCTGCAGCGGCGTCCACACCGGACCCGGCGCGATGGAGTTGACGCGGATGCCCTTCGGGGCGAGCTGCTGCGCGACGGCCTCGGTGAAGGTCTTCACGGCGCTCTTCGAGATCGCGTAGTCGACCTTGTCGGGCGAGGGCGTCGCCGCCTGGATCGAGCCGGTCGTGACGATCGTCGAGCCGGGCTCGAGGTGCGGCACCGCGGCCTGGGTGAGCCAGAACAGCGAGTAGATGTTCGTCTTGAACGTCGAGTCGAAGTGCTCGGTGGTCAGGG
>Ga0308161_1001921_pt1 | contig 23343 bp, 15 predicted proteins | sample PhyFR2_FD_201034 | JGI IMG/M metagenome (GOLD analysis project Ga0308161, IMG submission 201034) | Phyllosphere microbial communities from UC Gill Tract Community Farm, Albany, California, United States - DLSLF.R2 | ecosystem: Host-associated > Plants > Phyllosphere > Unclassified | place: USA...
CCGCTTCCGGTTTTTCCCCTCCCGTTTTCCCTCCTGGTGTCTTTCCGCCGTTCCGTCCTCGTCCGATCGTCCGCCCCGCCAGCGCTCCCGGCCGCTGCGCTTCCTGCGCGTTTGCCCGTGCTCCGTCCCGGCGCCTGACCGCTCCGTTTCCCGGCCGCTCCCTTTCCTGAGTGTTCGTCTCCGGCCGGGCTGGTGTCGCCCTGCCGCAGGCAAGGCGGCAACTGGCCCGGACGTTCGCCGTCGTCCGCCGGTTAGTTGCAAAAATGAAAGGCAGCCCTGGGACACTTCTAACCACACACATGGATTCAGACCGGCCGCCTGCCGGACAGTTGCAGCGAGATGGTCGACGTTTGCGCTGGATCAGGCTGCGTAGTGGCGGCGCGAACGAATGGGGTAGGAAGGCGTCTGAGAAGCATCGGCCGCAGGCGCCACGCGGCCGATGCAGGAAGACGGAAGAAAACGGCGAGGAAGCCGACCAGGAAGCCGGCCGCCGTATTACAGCGCCACGTCGGTGCGCAATACCGGATACAGGTTCAGCCGCTCATCCCAGGACGGATGGCGGCGCGCAAAGAACTCGAGGCGCGCGTGCGGGTCCTTCGCGAACGCCGCATCGGTCTCGACCTTGCGCCGGAACTCGGCGGCGAGCGCCGGATCGCGCGCCATCTGTTCGCGTGCCACGTCCTCGGCCACGTATTCTTCCATGTATTCCTTGCGCTCGAAGGCGTTGTTGAACGCGCCCCAGGCCAGCAGCGAATCGGGGGCCTGCGGCTCGAGCAGCACCATCACGAGGCGCGCCTTGGGCTGGGCGATCGGCACGAAAATCGCGCCCTTGACGAGGTTGCGCGGCTCCGGCTTCCAGGTGCCGTCGACTTTCAGGCGCTGGTGCGATTCGAACGACGTCGCCGCGAACGCGGCGTGGTCGGCGCGGAAGGTTTGCACGGGCGCGGCGTCAATCGCCTTGTCCAGCTTGCGGAAGGCGATACCGTGCTGCGCGAGCTTGACCGCGACCGTCTGTGCCCAGGCGGCCGGCACGACGTAGCCCGCCTGCGGGGCCGGCACCTGCAGATCGGCCACGACCTCGTCGCGCAGCGGCACGCGCCAGACCTGCGGCTTCGTTTCGTCGTAGTGCGTCATCAGCATGCCCGACACGTCCGACATCGTGCGCGTGTAGGCATAGCCCTGGAAGTCGACCGTCGTGGCGCGGTCCGTCGTGCGGTACGTCAGGGCGACGGGCTGGCCGGCAAGGCGCGTGGCGCGCGCGTCGGCGTCGCGTGCGGCCTGCAGCCAGTCCTGCCCGTGGGCGGCGACCTGCTGCAGCAGGGAGACGATGGTGTTGTGCGTGATGCGCACGCGGGTCGGATAATCCTTCCACGAGTGCGTCTCGACGAGCATGACGATGCGGTTGCGCAGCTGGAAGTAGCCGGTCGAGAAGCGCGGGTCGGCGACGCCGTCGACGAAGCCCGAGGCCGGATCGTCCGTCTCCTTGAACGACATGTAGTACGACTGCGGCATCGAACCCTGTTTGCCGATGTCGGCCATGACGCCCGAGCGCAGCGCCAGGCCCGTCTTGCGGAATTCCGGATCGCCCGAATTGACGGGCTCGACCTGGATGGAGACGTCGTGCTGGAACATGGCGCCGTCCGTCACGTGCAGGTCGGTGTACGTGAGCGGGTCCCAGGCGTTGACGAGGGCCAACATCGCCTGCATTTCGGGCGCGTCGGCCTTCACGTAGTCGCGGTTCAGATTGTAGTTCTGCGCCGTCGTGCGCCAGCCCATCTCGACCGGGCCGCGCTGGTTCGGACGATTCCATTTCTGGAAGCGCTCGTGGCCGTCGACGTTGAACACGGGAACGAACAGCAGCACCTGCTTGTCGAGCACGCCCGGCGCGAGCTTGCCGTCGAGGATCTCGCGCAACGCCAGGAAGCCGGCATCCTTGCCGTCGATCTCGCCGGCGTGGATGCCGCCCTGGACCAGCGTGACGGGCAGGTTCGCCTTGCGCGCCGCCGCGGGCGTGAACGCGCCGCGCGCGTTGACGGCCAGCGCCAGCATGGGCCGGCCTTCCGGCGTCGTACCGAACTGGAAGCACTTGACCTGCTTCGGATACGCCTGCTGGAAAGCGGCGCACAGCCGGACGACTTCGTCATAGCGGCCGGTGGCCTGGAAGCCGGAGCGTTCCGAGACGGTGACCAGGTCGGGGGCGGCGTGCGCCAGGGGAGCGGCCAGCAGGGCCAGCAGGAACGCGGTACGGATCATCGGTGACACTCCAGCAAGGTTGGGAAAGATACAAGCTGGAAATTATAAAGCGCCACCGGCGCGGCGCAATGCACGCCGCGCCGGTGGCGCCCCGATGAAACAGGACGTCGTCCTATCGCGCCTGCATCTGGGCGCGCGCCGGATAGATCGCGATCTTCTTCAGCGGCGATTTCGCCAGGCGCGTTGGCTGCGCCGAGGTCAGGACAGCCGCCGTCGCCGCCGGGCACGTGTTGGTGGCACGGTAGGACAGCGCCGCAGCCAGCACGTTCTCGGACGTATCGCCCAGCGCGTGGTTCAGGTCGTCCGGCACGGTGCAGGTCGGCGTGAAGCCGTCCGCGTAGTCGCCGAAACCCTTCGCGTTCACGCCCTGGAACTGGATCGCGAAGTAGGTCGTGCCGCAGTTGTCCTGGGGCGTGAAGCCATACGGCTTGCCGCAGGTGCCGCCGCCGATCAGGTCGACCTGGACATCGACGCCGCGCAGGCCGTTGATGACGGCTTCGCTGGCCGAGCAGGTGTCGGGCGTCGTCAGCACCGTTACGTGTTTCAGGCCGAGGTAAGGCAGCTGGGTGCCGGCCGCCACGGTATAGCCGTAGGCCTTGTCGCGGAACTGGATCGTATCGCTATCGCGCACGGTCGTCTTGTCGTTGTAGACGGGGCGCTCAAAGGTCTTGCCGACGGCCGACGGTCCCGCGACCATGTAGGCCAGCTCGCCGGCGATTTCCAGCAGGCCGCCGCCGTTGTAGCGCATGTCGAGCACAAGGTCGGTCGCACCCTGGTTCTTCAGTGTGGTGAACGCGCTGATCAACTGCTGTTCCGACACGGCGTTATGGTCTTCGAAGCTCAGGTAGCCGACCCTGCCCGTCGCGGTGTCGATCGTCTTGACGTTCTTGACAGGGGTCGTGGTGACGACGGCCGACGTCATGGTGGCGTCGAAGCTGGCGCCGGCGCGCTGCAGCGTGAGCTTGTGGGTCTGGCCCGTGCCATCCGGCGTGAGACCGGCGTTCAGCTTCGCGACCTGCGTCGCGTCGGACGTGTTGACGAAGTCAATGCCATCGACGGCCATCAGCATGTCGCCGCGCTGCAGGCCGGCCGCCGCGGCCGGCGAGCCCGGCTGCACGATTGCGATGCGCCAGGTGCGCGGCGCCGTGACCGAATTGAGCGACCAGGTCAGGCCGTAGCCCGTGTCTTGGCTGGCCTGGCTGAGCGCATTCCATTCCGCCGTCGTGTAGGTGTAGTGGAAACGGTCTTTCGGCTGGCCGGACGCGGTCGTGGCCGGCGTCTTCAGCTTGTCGAAATAGTCCAGCGTATTCGTGAAGTCGGCCCGGAGCACGGTACTCGGCACTTCCTTGTACCAGAGGTATGTCGAGTCGATCCAGCCGCGCAGGAACTTCATTTCGTCCTGCAGCGTGCCCTGGCGGTCCGGATACGCCTTCTTGGTGATGGGGTCGATGCCCGTGCGCGGCACGGCGCACACGTTCTGGTAGCTCAGGTAATTGGCCGGAATCTCGCCCGTATCCGTAGCGGGCGGCGGATTAGTTGTACCACCACCGGCAGCGGGCGGCGGCGTGGTACCGCCGCCGGCGACAGGCGACGAACCGGAGTCGGAAGAACCCCCTCCGCCGCCGCCGCAGGCGGACAACGTCACGAGCACCGCGAGGGCGCACGCGTACAGGCGAGGGGACACGGTCTGGGGGGCGGGGGAAATGTGCGTTTTCATAATTTCATTATAGACATCGTTTCTGGCGCGCACGTTTCGTTCCATAAAATTTTTTGTGTAAAAACGACAACACCGCCTGACCGGTGCGTGCCGGTCAGGCGGTGTTGCAAAAACACAGCAAAATCAGGCGGCGCGGGGCACGGTGCCGCCGGCGTGGAAGGCGGCCACGAGGTCCGCTTCCTTGCGCTTGGCGGCGGCCAGGTTGCGCTCCTTGACGTGACCGAAGCCGCGGATGTCTTCCGGCACGCTGGCGATCGCGACGGCCTGCGCCAGGTTCCCGGCCGTCAGCTTCGGCAGCAGCGCCTCGACCGTGGCGCGGTATGCGTCGATCAGCGCGCGTTCCATCTTGCGCTCGGCCGTGTGGCCGAACGGGTCGAGCGCCGTGCCGCGCAGGCCCTTGAACTTCGCCAGTACGCCGAACGCCTTCATCATCCACGGACCGAATTCCTGCTTGACCAGGTGGCCCTCCTTGTCCTTCTTGGCGAACAGCGGCGGCGCCAGGTGGAATTTCAGTTTGACGTCGCCTTCGAACATGCCGTCGATCTTGGCCATGAACGCCGGGTCCGTGTACAGGCGCGCGACCTCGTACTCGTCCTTGTAGGCCATCAGCTTGTGCAGGTAGCGCGCGACGGCTTCCGTCAGGCGCGTGCCCTTGCCCAGCTTGTCCTCGGCCGCACGGACGCGGTCCACGAACGCCTTGTACTGTGCGGCGTAGCCGGCGTTCTGGTAGGCGGTCAGCAGTTCGACGCGGCGCTTGACCAGGTCGTCGAGCGACTGCGTGCGCTTGAATTCGATCACCTGCGCCGGCGTGACGAGCTTCTGCACGGACGGCAGGTCGTGCGCGGCCGTGCGGCCCCAGTTGAACGCGGCCTTGTTGAAGCCGACGGACACGGCGTTCAGCTCGATCGCCTTCATGATCGATGCTTCCCGCAGCGGCACGCGGCCCTTCTGGAAGGCATAGCCGAGCATGAACATGTTGGTGGCGATGGCGTCGCCCATCAGGGTGGTGGCGATGTGGCCGGCATCGATGAAGTCGACGTTGCCGGCGCCGCACGCTTGCAGGATGGCGCCGCGCGAGCCCTCGGCCGGGAACTGCCAGTCCGGATTCTTGATGAACGCCGCCGTCGTGGCGCCGCTGCCGTTGACGGCGGCCCACGTGCGGCCTTCGCCCATGCGCGACAAGGCGTCGCGGCTGGCCGTCACGATCTGGTCGCAGCCGATCACGAGGTCGGCGTTGCCGGTGCCGACGCGCGTCGAGTACAAATCGCCCTGGCGGTCCGCCAGGCGCACGTGCGACATCACCGGGCCGCCCTTCTGCGCCAAGCCGCTCATGTCGAGCACCAGCGCGCCCTTGCCTTCCACGTGCGCGGCCATCGCGAGGATCTGGCCGACCGTCACGACACCGGTGCCGCCGATGCCGGTGACGAGGATGCCGAACGGGTTCGTGGTCGCCGGGATCGCCGGCATCGGCAGCGCCGGCGGCGCCGCTTCGGACGCTGCCTTCTTCGGTTTCTTCAGCCCGCCGCCTTCGACCGTGACGAAGCTCGGGCAGAACCCGCTCACGCACGAGAAGTCCTTGTTGCAGGACGACTGGTTGATCTGGCGCTTGCGGCCCAGTTCCGTTTCCAGCGGCTCGACGGACAGGCAGTTCGACTGTTTCGAGCAGTCGCCGCAGCCTTCGCACACGGCCTCGTTGATCACGGCGCGCTTGGCCGGATCCGGGTACGCGCCCTTCTTGCGGCGGCGGCGCTTTTCGGACGCGCAGGTCTGGTCGTAGATCATCGCCGACACGCCCGGCATCTCGCGCAGTTCGCGCTGCACGTCCATCAGTTCCGAACGGTGGCGCACGGTGACGCCTTCGGCCCAGGCGTAATCGGCCGGGTATTTCTCCGGTTCGTCCGTGACGACGACGATCGGCCTGACGCCTTCGGCCGCCAGCTGGCGGCTGATCCTGGCCGGGTCGAGCGGCCCGTCGACGACCTGGCCGCCCGTCATCGCGACGGCGTCGTTGTACAGGATCTTGTACGTGATGTTGACCTTGGCCGCCACCGACGCGCGGATCGCCAGCACGCCCGAGTGGTAATAGGTGCCGTCGCCGAGGTTGGCGAACACGTGCTTCTCGCCCGTGAACGGCGCCTGGCCGATCCACGTGACGCCCTCGCCGCCCATGTGCGTGAACGTGGATGTCTCGCGGTCCATCCACAGCACCATGTAGTGGCAGCCGATGCCGGCCAGCGCGCGCGAGCCTTCCGGCACCTTGGTCGAGCTGTTGTGCGGGCAGCCGGAGCAGAAGTACGGGATGCGGTCGGTGTCCGGATTCGACTTCGGAATGTTCTTGAGGATCAGTTCCTTCGCTTCGAGGAAGGCGATGCGCTCCTTCACGCGTTGTTCGACCGGATGGCCGGCGCAGTAGTGCGAGATGCGCGAGGCGATCGCGCGCGCGACCTGGGCGGGATTCAGCTCGTAGTTCGCCGACAGCAGCCAGTCGCCCTGGCCGGAGCGGTTCTTGACGCTCCACTCGCCGGCGTCGTCGAACTTGCCGACGACGCGCGGACGCTCGCCGTCCGGCAGGTTGTACAGCTCTTCCTTCAGCGCGTATTCCAGCACCTGCCGCTTTTCCTCGACGACGAGGATCTCGTCCAGGCCGCGCGCGAATTCGTGCACGCCGACCGAGTCGAGCGGCCACGTCATGCCGACCTTGTAGACGCGCAGGCCGATCTCGCGCGCGGCCTGCTCGTCGATGCCGAGGTCCGCCAGCGCCTGGCGCGTGTCGAGGTAGGACTTGCCGGCCGTGATGATGCCGATCTTCGGCGCCGGGCTGTCCCAGACGATCCGATTGAGCTTGTTGGCGCGCGCATAGGCCAGCGCGGCATACCACTTGTAGTGGTTCATGCGCACTTCCTGGTCCAGCACCGGATCCGGCCAGCGGATGTTCAGGCCACCCGCCGGCATCTCGAAGTCGGTCGGCAGCACGGTCTGCACGCGGTCCGGGTCGAGGTCGACGACGGCGCCCGATTCGATGACGTCGGTGACGCACTTCATCGATACCCACAGGCCGCTGTAGCGGCTCATCGCCCACGCGTGCAGGCCGTAGTCGATGTATTCCTGCACGGACGACGGGTACAGCACGGGGATGCCGCAGTGGTGCAGGATGTGGTCGGACTGGTGCGCCGTCGACGACGATTTCGCCGCGTGGTCGTCGCCCGCCAGCACCAGCACGCCGCCGTTCTTCGCGGAGCCTGCGTTGTTGCCGTGCTTGAACACGTCGCCGCAGCGGTCGACACCCGGGCCCTTGCCGTACCACATGGCGAACACGCCGTCGTACTTCGCATCCTGGAACAGATTCGTCTGCTGCGTGCCCCAGACCGCCGTCGCCGCCAGGTCTTCGTTCATGCCCGGGTGGAAATGCACGTGGTGCGCTTCCAGGTGCTTCTGCGCTTTCCACGCGGTCTGGTCGACCTGGGTGACGGGCGAGCCGCGGTAGCCGGTGATGTAGCCGGCCGTGTTCAGGCCCGCTTTCAGGTCGCGTTCACGCTGCAGCATCGGCAGGCGGATGAGCGCCTGCGTGCCGGTCATGAAGGCGCGGCCGCGTTCGAGCGTCCATTTGTCGTCGAGCGTGATGTCGTGCGCCGGCAACTGCTCCAGCCGGGTAGGGTCCAGGGGGGCGTTCATGCGTGTCTCCATTTTTCGTTGTGCGGTACTTGTTGTTGTCCGCGGTCGCATCGGTGGCGTTCGTGGAGTATAGACCCGTGCCTTCGGCATTAAATTTCAATGAATTCCCCCCGTCCGATGATTTGCGCAATAAAATTGCGAGGTACGCGAATGCCGTGGAGAGTTCATGTCAAAAATCGAGCTGGATAAAACCGACCGCAAGATCCTTGCCATCCTGCAGGAGGATGGCCGCCTGTCGAACCAGGACGTCGCGGAGCGCGTCAGCCTGTCGCCGTCGCCGTGCCTGCGGCGCATCAAGCGCCTGGAAGAAGCCGGCGTGATCCGGCAATACGTCGCCCTGCTCGATGCGGACAAGCTGGGCCTGGGCCTGCTGGCCTACGTGAATGTTCGTCTGGAAAAACACAGCGAAGGCGCGCCGAACGCGCGCGTGCCGGCCACGTCGCCGCGCTTCGAGTTCGCGCAGGCCGTGTCGACCTGGCCGGAAGTCGTCGACTGCTACGCGATGACGGGCGAAATGGATTTCCTGCTGCGCGTGCACGTGGAAGACATGGACCACTTCTCGCGTTTCATGATGAGCACCCTGCTGCGCCATCCGGCCGTGCTGGACGTCAAGTCGAGCTTCGCCCTGCAGCGCATCAAGGAAACGACGGCGCTGCCGATCGTTTGACCGCCCGCGTTTGACCTGCCGCGTTTTACCGCCGCCCTCATGCTGTTTAGTGATAAGCGCGAAACACGCGGGCCGGCACGCGCGCACGTTTGACCCGCCTGGGTGCCGCCGCTAATCTCGAAGGGGTCTCGATCCGGTACCGCACAAGGCGCGGTGGCGGTTCGTCTCCAGCCGGGGTGGTCCGGCTCTCTTGCCGATGCACCGGGTGCCTACCCGGTACGTCGGTTTTTTTTGGGCTGTCTTCGCTCGATCGAAGCAACGCGAACACCGCCTTTCGTGCGGCGCTACCAGTCCATGATGCGCCGCAGCTGCGGCACCAGCTCGTCCGCCATGGCGCCATGCTGCGCCGTCGTCGGATGACCGTTGACGGCGTCGCCCGGCTGGTGCGCCAGCGGCGCCAGCACGTGCACGCGTGCATCGCCGACCCGTGCCGCGGCGGCCCGGATATCGTCGATCAGCACCGCCTTCTTGTCCCCGTCGAGCAATGCCCCTTCGGTCAGCGCGATGCGCGCACGCGGGTGATCGCGCAGCAGCCGGCGCAGGAAGGCGGCATACGCGTCGACGTAGGTTACGCGGTCCGGGATGCCGGGCGCGAAGTCGTTGGTGCCGATCGCCACGACGATCAGGTCCGGCGCGTAGTCGGCCTGGCGCCACGGCACCGGGTGCGCGGCGTCCGGAATGGCGAGGTCGTAGAAGGCGGGCAGCTGTAGTTCGTCGGTGCGGTCGTTCCAGCTGCGCACCAGCCCCCGGCCGCCGTGGCAGACCAGCTGCACCTGCGCGGCGAGTGCGCGCGCCGCGCGCATGCCGTACGACAGCCGCGGATTCCACCAGTCGGGCGTGTCCTTGTCGCCGGCGCCGCGCTCCATGTCGGCGCCGCACGTGACGGAGTCACCCAGCACGAGCAGGCGCCGCGCCGGCAGCGCGGGCGCCGCGCGGAACCGGCCGTCGGCCGTGAAGCGCGCGATCGACGCGACGCCGAGCCACGTCTCCGTCCGGTGCACGAGTTCGACGCGGTGCACGCCCGGCGCCGCATCCTTGAACACGTCGTGGCGCCCCACCTGCGGCGTCAGGCGCAGGGTGCCGGCCGGCTTGCCGTCGACGACCACGTCGACGAGGCTCTTCGCGCTGCCGGCGGCGTCGACGGCGAGATGCGTGCCCTCGACGTCCAGCAGCAGGGTCACGCCGGGATAGCCGAAGCGCACCGCGCCGCCGGCCTCCACCGCCACGCGGCCCATGCGCGCCACGTGGACGTCATTCGCGGCGATCGTCTGCGCCGCCGCCGCGCCGCCGGCCCACAGCGCCAGCAGCGCGGGGAACAACCGCGCGGCCCGCACGCGCCGCGTCATGCGCCCGATTTCTTCAGGCGCAGCAGCACGACGCCGTGCGCCGGCACGGTCGCGTCGAAGCGGCGGCCCGTATCGCCCGTCTTGCCGGTCCAGGCGTCGGTCCAGCGCCACGTGGCCTGCTTGAAGTCGACTTCACGCTTGGACAGGTCGTCGGCGATGGCGTTCTGCTTCCAGTCGTAGCGCAGCGGCAGCGCCGTCTCGCCGCGGTTCAGCACCATGAACGCCCACTCGTCGTTGGCGAGCGGCTTGGCCCACATCTCGACCGGGCCCTGGCTCCAGAAGCGCAGCGCGGGCACGCCCAGCGGGTCCTGGTTGATGGCGATGACCTCGCGCCGGCCGACGATCTTCTTCACCGCGTCCGGCATCGAACGCAGGTCGTTGCCGAGGATGAGCGGCGAGGCCAGCATCGACCAGATCGAGAAGTGCGCGCGGTCCTCGTCTTCCGTCATGCCCATGCCGACTTCCAGCATGTCCATGTCGTTCCAGTGGCCGGGACCGGCATACTTGCGCAGGCCCGCCTGCTTGTCGAGGATGCGCATCACGCCCCACGCGGACCACGAGCCGGCGCTCTTCTCGCAATCCCAGCACGGGTAGATGTCGCCCGTCGTGCGCCACGAGTGGCCGACGTCGGCGGCCCATTCCCACGGCTTGTTGTCGCCCCATTCGCAGATGCTGAACAGGATCGGGCGGTTGGCCGCGCGGATCGCGTCGCGCATCGTCGTGTAGGCGCCGACCGCGTTGAGACCCTTGCTCTCGCACCAGTCGTATTTCAGGTAGTCGATGCCCCAGTCGGCATACGTCCTGGCATCCTGGTATTCGTGGCCGCGGCTGCCGGGACGCCCGCCGCAGGTCTTGTCGCCCACGTCCGAATAGATGCCGAGCTTCAGGCCGCGCGCGTGCACGTAGTCGGCCAGCGCCTTCATCCCGGACGGGAAGCGCTGCGGATCGGGCTGGATGTCGCCGTGCGCGTCGCGCTGGCCGTGCCAGCAGTCGTCGATGTTGATGTACTGGTAGCCGGCCTCCTTCAGGCCCAGGTTGACCATCGCGTCGGCCGTCTCGCGGATCAGCTTTTCGTCGATGTTGCAGGCGAATTTGTTCCAGCTGTTCCAGCCCATCTGCGGCGTCGCGGCCAGGCCGTCGAATTTCTGCGCCCACGCGGCGGCCGGTGCGGCCGCGATGGCGGCGGCGATCATCATGCCCACGGTGCGCTTCATTGCTTGACCTCGCGTTTCGCGCCCAGTGCGCGCAGGCGCGTTGCGTGGTCCGAGATCACCTTCAGCGAACTGGCATCGCTGTCGAAGACGGAATACAGGCCCTGCTCTTCCTGCGGCGGATCGCCGACGAAGTCGTTGCCCGGCTTCCACCAGTAATCGGCATTGGCCGCGCGGCCGGCGCCGCCCCAGGCCCAGAACGTCCAGCCGGCGACCGGATCGCCGGCCGCCGCGCGCTTCTCCAGCGTGGAGAACACCGCGTCGTAGAAGCGGTCGCGCACGGTCGTCGTCGACTTGATGTCGAACGCGCCGCCGTCGCGGTTCAGGCCGAATTCTTCCAGCACGATCGGCTTGCCCAGTTGCTTCGCGTAGTCGACGTGCACGTCCAGGTAGTGCGAGGCTTTTTCCATCATGCCGTCCCACGTGGCATCCGCCCGCTTCGGATCGAACCAGCCCCAGTTGGCCGGCCACAGGTGGTACGTCAGGTAGGCGATGTCCGGCGTGCGGTGCGCGTCGAGGTACAGTTGCGCGTCCTGGCTCGAACCGGCCAAGCCTTCGCTGCCCGTGCTGACCATGTGGTTGCCGTCGAGCGAACGGATGTAGTGCGCCGTCTCGGCGATCCACTTCACGTAGGTCGCCTTGTCCTGCGGCGTCGACTTCGCATTGCCCGGACGCGGTTCGTTGGCGAGCTGCCACGACAGGATCGCCGGGTCCTCGCGGTACGGCTTCTTCGTCACCGTGTTGGTACGGCCGACGATCTTCGCGATCACGTTGCGGTACTCGGCCTGGGCGCGCGCGTTCGTGTAGAACGTCGCGTTCTCGGCCATGAAGCGCTCGTAATCCTTGCTGACGTTGGGGTCGTGCGGGGGCGAACCCGTGAACCAGTTCAGGTACTGGGTCATGCCGCCCGACCACTGCCAGAAGTTGTTCAGGTAGAGCACGGCCGTCATGTCGCGCCTGGCCAGCTCCGCCATCATGAAGTCCAGCCCCTGCAGCAGCGCTTCGTCGTACTGGCCCGGCGCGCTCGTGGTGGCGGGGCTGACGGCGCTTTTCATCGCCGTCCGTTCCGACACCGCCAGCACGCGCACGTTGTTGATGCCCAGGGCCTTCAGGCGGTCCAGCTCCTTGACGAGCCGGGCGCGCTGGCCGACGCTCGACGGCGCGCCGAGGTAGCCGCCGTACCAGAAGTTGGCGCCGGCGATCATGTAGCGCTGGCCGTTGCGTTCGAAGTGGCTGTCCTTGACGGCCACGAAGCCGTTTTTATTGCCGGTGGCGGCCGCCTGGGCGATGCCCCAGGCGCCGGCCGCCAGCAATGCGGCGGCCAGGGCGATCCTGCCGAACCTGCGCGCCGTGCGGGGTGTGCGTTCCATGCGTCGTGTCTCCTCGCGCGCCTTGTGCGGCGCGTCGTGATGGTGAGTCATGCGCCGCCCGCGCGGCGGCGGGCGGCAACGGAACGACTCAGCGCTTCGGCCGGCCGCGCACGTCCAGGGTGGACGCGGGCAGGTCGACCGTCACGCTGGTCGCGTTCTTGCCGGCGGCGTCTTCCGCCAGCACCAGCTTGTACTTCCCTTTGGCGATGCGCCAGGTCTTGCTCTTCTCGTCGAACAGGCCGAGGATGCGCGGCTCGACGACGACGTCGACGTCCTTCGATTCGCCCGGCTGCAGCGCGACCTTGTCCCAGCCGGCCAGGCGCTTCGGCGCTTCCCACTTCGCCGCCAGCGGCGCCACGTACACCTGCGGCACGTCCTTGCCGGCGACGCTGCCGGTGTTCGTGACCTTGAAGCGCACGTGCAGGCGACCGTCCTTGACCTGCGAGGCGAGGCCCGAATAGCTGAACGTCGTGTACGACAGGCCGTGGCCGAACGGGAACAGCGGGCTCAAGCCCTTCTGGTCGAACCACTTGTAGCCGACGGTGGCACCCTCGGTGTAGTCGACCGTGAAGCGCTGCTCCGGCTGTTTCGGGTCGCCGTCCAGCTTCGGACGCGGCAGCTGCTGTTCGGAGACGGGGAACGTGGCCGGCAGGTGGCCGGACGGGTTGACGGCGCCGAACAGCACGCGCGCGATCGCCTCGCCGCCGCTCGTGCCCGGGTACCATGCTTCCAGCACGGCCGGGATCTTGCCGACCCACGGCATGGCGACCGGTCCGCCCGTCTCGAGCACGACGACGGTGCGCGGATTGGCGCCGGCCACGCCGTCGATCAGCCTGTCCTGGTTGTCCGGCAGCGCCAGCGACGTGGCGTCGTTCGCTTCGCCGATCCACTGCGTCGCGAACACGAGCGCGACGTCGGCCTGGCCGGCCACGCGCGCGGCGCGCGCCGGATCGGTGCCGTCGTCGTACACGATCTTCGCGTTCGGCGCCAGCGCCTGGACGGCGCGCAGCGGCGACGACGGGTGGTACACGACCGGACCCGGCCAGACCTTCGGTTCCAGGCCCTTCACGGCCATGCCGCCGACCGGATACACCTGCGACGAGCCGCCGCCCGACAGCACGCCCACGTCGGCATGGCCGCCGATGATGGCGATGGTCTTGACGTCCTTCGACAGCGGCAGGATCTTGTTGTCGTTCTTCAGCAGGACGATGCCCTCTTCCGCCGTCGCGCGGCTGACGGCGCCGTTCTTCGCGAAGTCGATCTTGCCGTCGGGCGCGACCGGATTGTCGACGACGCCCTTGGCGAACATGGCGCGCACGATGCGCGTGGCCATGTCGTCCAGGCGCGCTTCCGACACGTGGCCGTTCTTGACGGCTTCTTCCAGCGCGGCGCCGAAGTACGGCGACTTGTCGAATTCCTGGCCGGACTGGCGATCCAGGCCGTTGTTCGCGGCCTGCACGGTGCTGTGCGTGGCGCCCCAGTCGGACATCACGTAGCCCTTGTAGCCCCAGTCCTTCTTGAGGACGTCGTTGAGCAGGTAATCGTTCTCGCAGGCGTAGGTCCCGTACACGCGGTTGTACGAGCACATGACGGAGCCGGCGTCGGATTCTTCCAGCGCGAGCTGCATCGCGAGCAGGTCGGACATGCGCGACGCGGCCTTGTCGATGCGGACGTCCAGTTCGTTGCGGCCCGTTTCCTGGTCGTTCAGCACGTAGTGCTTGACGGTCGCGATCAGGTGGTTCGACTCGATGCCCTTGACGGCGTGGCCGACCAGGCGGCCCGCCAGCAGCGGGTCCTCGCCCGCGTATTCGAAGTTGCGGCCGTTGCGCGGGTCGCGCATCAGGTTCACGCCGCCGGCCAGCATCACGTTGAAGCCGGACTGGCGCGCCTCGGAACCGATCATCGCGCCGCCGGCGTAGGCGACCTGCGGGTCCCAGGTCGACGCGGTGGCGAGGCCCGACGGCAGCTGCGTGCGCTCGCGCGGCGTCGCGGTGGCCTGCGTGGCGACGCCGAGGCCGGCGTCCGTTTCCAGCAGGTCCGGCAGGCCGAGGCGCGGGTTGCCCGGCACGAAGCCGGCCGAGAACGGCAGCGCGCCCTTCGGCGGCGTGGTGCCCTTGGGCGCGAACGAGGTGCCGAAGTAGCCGAATACCCAGCGCAGTTTTTCTTCGCGGGTCATGGCCTTGACGGCAAGCTGGGCGCGCTGGTCGGCGCTCAGGGAACGGTCCATCCACGGCTGCGCGGCGGGCGCGGCGGCGGTGTCGGCCGCGTGCACTTGGGTGGCGAACAGGGGGAAGGCGGCGGCCAGGGCCGCGACGAGGGTCAAGTGGTTCAGACGCATGGATGCAACTCTCTCGAATTCGTTATGTTTGGATGTACGGTGCCGGGCCGCCGCGGCATGCGCGGCGGCGGCAACAACGAGCGGCGCGGCCGCTCAGACCGACTTGACGTCGACGTACATGCGCGCGTATTTCGCGCCGAAGTACAGGATGTACGCGTAGCAGACGGCCGGGATCAGGAACGACGTCTGCAGGCCGATGGCGTCCGCGGCCTGGGCCTGGATCACCGGGACGACGGCGCCGCCGGCGATCGCCATCACGAGCAGGCCGGAGCCTTGGCTCGTCAACGGGCCGAGTTCATGCACGGACATGCTGAAGATGGTCGGGAACATGATCGAGTTGAACAGGCCGACGCCCAGCACGGCGTACAGCGCGACGTTGCCGTGGCCGAGCACCGTCGCCACCAGCAGCGCGATGCAGACGGCGCCGTTGAACGCCAGGACCTTGCCCGGGCTGACCGTGCGCATCACCACGAAGCCGATGAAGCGGCCGACCATCGCGCCGCCCCAGTAGTAGGCGACGTAGTTGGCGGCCACCTCGGCGGAAAAGCCCGCGATGTTCTTGTCGCCCATGTAGTTGATCAGGAAGCTGCCGATGCTCACCTCGGCGCCGACGTACAGGAAGATCGCCAGCACGCCCAGCATCAGGCGCTTCTGCTTGAAGACCGAGCCCTGCGCGGGGCCGGCGTCCTCGTCGCGGATGATCGGCAGGCGGATGATGGCGAACAGGATCGCCAGGATCGCCAGCGCGGCGGCCAGGCCCAGGTACGGGCCCTGCACGGCCTGCGCCTGCGCCAGGCGCTCGGCCGCGGACATGTGGGCCGGATCGGCGGCTTCCGTCATGTGCGACAGGATCAGGACGCCGCCCACCGGCGGTCCGACCACGGTGCCGAGCGAATTGAACGCCTGCGTCAGGTTCAGGCGGCTCGACGCGGTGGCCGGTTCGCCCAGCACGGTGACGTACGGATTGGCCGCGACCTGCAGGATCGTGATGCCGGCGGCCAGCACGAACAGCGCGAACAGGAACAGCGCGTACACGCTGGTGGCGGCCGGGTAGAACAGCGCGGCACCGACGGCGCACACGGCCAGGCCGGCCACGGCGCCGGCCTTGTAGCCGATGCGGCGGATCAGCGCGCCGGCCGGGATCGACAGCAGGAAGTAGCCGCTGAAGAAGGCCAGGTTAACCATCATCGCCTGTACGTACGTCAGGTTGTACACCGATTTCAGGTGCGGGATCAGGATGTCGTTCAGCGAGGTGAGCAACCCCCACATGAAGAACAGCGCAGTGACGACGGTCAGGGGAAAGGTGTAGTTGGGCTGGGCCCGTCCGGCGGGCTTGAGCGCCGCCTGTGATGCGCGTTCCATGCGAGTCTCCATGAAGGTTGTTACCGCTAACTTATAGATCAGTAACTTTTTTGTAGAAATATTCTGCATAGGCAGAAAGAGAGGGTCAAACGCCAGAGCCGATTCCCCGGCGAGTTTAGTCGGCCGCCACTAAACACGGCCATCGCTCTTATGAAATCGGTTTCTTACATGAGAATATACCGGGCAAACCGCTGTTTAGTAAAGCCGACTAAACTTCCCGGAATGTGCGGCTTGTCGTTTGACCCGGGCGATTTCGATATGCAAGACTCCATCAAAACCAGCGGCGCCCCGAACGCCGCCCACGATACCGGAGACAGTGTGAACCCCATGACCTCACGCACCCCTGCGGGCGGCCCTCCCGCGCCGGTCACGATCCGCGACCTGGCCAAGTATGCCGGCGTCTCGGCCGGCACGATCTCGCGCGCCCTCAAGAACGAGCCGGGCCTGACGGAATCCACGCGCCAGATGGTGCTGACGGCGGCGCACGAGCTGGGCTACGACTTCTGCAAGCTGCGCCGCAAGCGCATCCGCCGCCTGACGTTCCTGCTGCACCGCCAGCACAACACGGCCGCCAGCAGCCCGTTCTACTCGCCCGTGCTGCACGGCGCCGAGGAAGCGTGCCGCAAGCAGGGCATCGTGCTGTCGTTCATGGCGGTCGGCCCGGCCGACGGCGTGGCCGAACAGCTGCGCATGCATGCGCCGGACGCGATCGTGTGCGCCGGCTTCTTCGAACCGGAGCTCCTGAGCGCCCTGCGCGCCAGCGGCAAGCCGCTGGTCCTGATCGACATGAAGCTGCGCGGCTACAGCTCCGTCAATCCGGACAACCACATGGGCGGCTACCTCGCCACGAAGCATCTGCTGTCGCTGGGACGCGAGCGCATCGCCATGATCTCCGGCTCGCTTGGCCACTACAGCATCCGCGAGCGCAACCGCGGCTATCGCCAGGCACTGTTCGAAGCCGGCGTGCTGGCCGATCCGCGCCTGGAAATCACCCTGCCCGACGGCGTCGACCTCGAAACGGGCGCGTTCGAGGCGATGCAGGCGCTGCTCGACCAGCCGCATCCGCCCGACGCCGTGTTCTGCTACAACGACGCCGCCGCCCTCGTCGCGATGCGCGCCTGCCTCGCGGCCGGGATGACGGTGCCGCACGATATCTCGATCGTCGGCTTCGACGACATCCCTGGCGCCGTACTGGGCCACCGCCCGCTGACGACGCTGCGCATCAACAAGAAGGAGCTGGGCGCGCTGGGCGTCGACATGCTGCTGCGCGGCCCGCAGGACCCGCCGCTGGAACAGGTCGCGCCCGTCGAACTGGTCGTGCGCGCCAGCACCGTGTGCGAGGACTTCCGCCTGCGCAGATAAACCGTTGCCGCCGCCATCCACCGATTTCACCCACCACCCTTGACCATGCTTCCCGACTTCCACTCCCGCAGGACGCTGCTGCAGCACATCCGCCACACCCGCCAGTTCTACGATCCGCGCTGCACCGACCCGAGCGGCGGCTTCCATCACTTCTACAAGGACGACGGCACGGTCTACGATGCGCGCACGCGCCACCTCGTGAGCAGCACGCGCTTCATCTTCAATTTTTCGATGGCGTGGCGCCAATTCGGCGAAGCGGCCGACCGCGAACGCGTGCTGCACGGCCTGGCGTTCCTGCGCGACGCGCACCGCAACCCGGCCACCGGCGGCTATGCGTGGACGCTCGACTGGGATAACGGCGACAAGCGGGTCACGGACGACACCAACCACTGCTACGGCCTCGCCTTCGTGCTGCTGGCCTACGCGCACGCCGTGCTGGCCGGCGTCGACGAGGCGCGCGCCTGGATCGACGAAACGTACGACCTGATGGAGCGCCGCTTCTGGGAACCGGCGCACGGCCTGTACGCGGACGAAGCGAGCGGCGACTGGGCGACCCTGTTCCCGTACCGCGGCCAGAACGCCAACATGCACGCGTGCGAAGCGATGCTGGCGGCGTTCGACGCGACGGGCGACGTGCGCTTCCTCCACCGCGCCGAGACGCTGGCGCACAACGTCACGGTGCGCCAGGCCGCCCTGTACGGCAACCTGGTGTGGGAACACTACCGCAGCGACTGGTCCGTCGACCCGGACTACAACCGCGAGGACAAGACCAACATCTTCCGCCCGTGGGGCTACCAGCCGGGCCACCTGACCGAGTGGGCCAAGCTCCTGCTGATCATGGAACGCCACAAGGACAAGCTGGCCGGCCCGTCGGACTGGCTGCTGCCGCGCGCGCAGGAATTGTTCGACGCGGCGGTCGAGAAAGCATGGGACGGCGCGCACGGCGGCCTGCACTACGGCTTCGGCCCCGACGGCGCCATCTGCGACGCCGACAAGTATTTCTGGGTACAGGCCGAGAGCCTGGCCGCCGCGGCGCTGCTCGGCGCGCGCACCGGCGAACAATCCTACTGGGACTGGTACGACCGCCTGTGGGCGTACAGCTGGGAACATTTCGTCGACCATGAGCACGGCGCCTGGTACCGCATCCTCGGCCCGGCCAACGAGAAGCTCACGGACGAGAAGAGCCCGGCCGGCAAGGTCGACTATCACACGATGGGCGCCTGCTACGAAGTGCTGACCGTACTGTCGAAGGACTGAACCATGGCCGACTTCCCAACCTTCGTCGCCGCTGGCGAGGCGCTGACCGACATGATCGTCGACGACGCCGGCGCCACGCGCTGGCACAGCGTGACGGGCGGCTCGACGTGGAACGTGGCGCGCGCGATGGCGCGGCTGGGCGCGTCCAGCGCGTTCGCCGGCGCCGTCAGCCGCGACGTGTTCGGCGACCAGCTGTGGCAGGCAAGCCTCGATGCCGGCCTCGACGAACGCTTCGTCCAGCGCCTGGATAAATCGCCGCTGCTCGCGATCGTGCACCGGCTCGACCCGCCCAGCTATTTCTTCGTCGGCGACGACAGCGCCGACCTGCATTTCGACGCCGCGCTGCTGCCGCCGGGCTGGCGCGCGGGATGCCGCTGGGCGCACTTCGGCGGCATCAGCCTGGCGCGCCAGCCGCTGGCCGGCAAGCTGGTCGCGCTGGCGGAAGCACTCAAGGCCGAGGGCGTGCGCATCAGCTACGACCCGAACTTCCGCGCGCTGATGGACGAGGCGTACGACCCGACGCTCAAGCGCATGACGGCGCTGGCCGACGTGATCAAGGTGTCGGAAGAAGACCTCGTCGGCCTGCTGCGCACGCGCGATGCCGACGCCGCCTTCGCCACCCTGCGCGGCTGGAATCCGGATGCCTGCTACCTGTACACCAAGGGCGCGGCCGGCGCCTCGCTGCACTGGGGCGACGGCACCTGGCAGGTGGCCGCGCCGCGCATCGACCCCGTGGACACGGTGGGCGCCGGCGACGCCAGCATCGCCGCGCTGGCCTGGAGCATGCTGCATGTGCCCGAACGCGACGGCCTCGCTCACCTGCGCTTCGCCGTCGCCGCGGGCGCCGCCGCCTGCCTCGCGGCCGGTGCGACGCCGCCGTCGCTGGACGCCATCGACAGCCTGCTGGCCACGATGGAAAAATGACGCCACGATGGAAGATGACGCCACGATGGAAGATGACGCCATGATGGAAAGCTGACGCCACGATGGAAAGATGAAGCGTCGCCCCCGCGAAGGCGGGGGCCCAAGTTCCTCGCTTTATCACGATGCACATGACACCCGGGTCCCGCCTGCAAGGAGAGCCGTTTCCGGCAGTGCCGGGAACGACGCGTACGAGCCCTGGCGCCGCCCCATCTCACCAGCAATTCTCGTACGTGACGCCGACCGTATAGCCGTGCAGCGCCGCGCCGAAGATGCCGTTCGCGGCGATCGGATCGTTGCTGCGCGCGGCCGCGCGCGCCGCCGCGTTCCAGCGCGCATGCGTGGTGAACAGGCGCAGTTCGGGGCGGTCGTTGTAGCCGGGGCCGGACAGGAACGCGACGGCGGCCGTGAACTTGGTCAGCCGGCGCACGTCGCCGGCTTGCGGGGCGACGCGGTCGTGCCCCAGGTCCGCCAGCAGCTTGACGCCGTCGCGCAGCGCGTACGACATGCGCGCGCCCGCCGACGTCCACGTCTTTGCCTTGGCCGGATCGTCGGCCGTGTCGCGCTGCCAGACGGCGACCAGTTCCCCGCCGAAGCGGCGCGTGACCTGCGCGACCGCGTTCTCGACGATGCGCAGGCGGTGGAAGTCGCTGCCGTTGCTCGTGTCGCCCGTCGCACCATTGTCCGCGCCGGCACCCCTGCCCCACTGGACGGCCAGCCGGTTGTCGCCCCTGCCGCCGAGGATCCGCTGGCGGTGCTGCACGGTCAGCATCGAACCGCCGTGGTGGCCCGGCTGGCCGTCGCCGCGGATCAGCGCCAGACCCAGTTCCAGCGTGCCGCCCGGATTCACGGGCACGCCGCGCAACTGGAAATCGTGGCGGTTCGCGGTGTCGCCGACGTGCATGTTCGGCATCGTCTGCGCGTCGTCGTGCAGGTAGGCGTAGCTGAACTTGAGCGCGCCGAGCGGCACGTCCTCGATGCCGATGCCCATGCCGGACGGATTCCAGTACAGGAAGTCGTTGGCGTTCACGCCTTCGCGCTTGTAGTAGCGGCGGCCCAGCCATGCCGACGCGCCGCCCAGGCCGGACAGGTGCTCGATCGCGACGTACGCCTGCGGCAGGCCGATGTCCCAGCCGCCCTGCGGCCGCTTCGCATTGCTGGACGCGGCCTCGTTGCCCAGGTTGAGCATCGCATACGCCTTCACCTGCTCGCCGGCGTCGCCTTCCACCAGGCGCTGGCCCAGCATCATCTCGCCGTACACGCCGCACTCGTTGCCGAGGCGGTACTTGGCGCCCGCGCCGGCCAGGCCGAAGCAGGTCTGGCCGCCGCCTTCGCCGTTGGCGGCCGCGTTGGCGCGCAGGTAGTTCTGGATGTCGAGGGCGGTGGCCGGGCCGGCCGCCGCGAACGCGAGCGCGCACAGTCCCGGCGCGATGGCGTGCATGCGCATGGTGTCTCCTGTTGTATTGATCGAATGGATAAAGCGGATCCGTTCCGGCCGCGGCACGGTGCCGCGGCAGGTCAGGCGAAACGGGATCGGATCGGGTACGGCTTGGGCGGCTCAGCCGGCGAGCGCGGGTGCCTCGTCGAGCATGGCGTCGACTTCGCGCGCGCAGGGCGCGTACGGCCCCGCGTGCATGGCGGCCGCGGCGGCCGTCGCGGCGATGCGCGCGAGCCGCTCCGGCGCCGGCATCTCGGGATGCAGCAGCAGGCCGCTCATCCAGCCGGCCATCGAGGCGTCGCCGCAGCCGACGGTGTCGACCACGTCGACCCGGTACGCGGGCGCTTCCAGCACGGCGTCGCCGCGGAGCAGCGCGAGGCCGTCGGCGCCGCGCGTCAGCAGGATCTCTGCATCGGGCGCCAGGCCGCGCAGGGCCATCAGGGCGTCGCGCAGGTCGAGGCCGGGGAACAGGCCTTCCAGGTCTTCGTCGGACACCTTGATGTGGCTGGCGGCACCGGCGACCAGCTCGAACGTGGGCCGGTACGACGCGTCGCGCATCGCCGCGCGGAAGTTCGGGTCGAACGCGACGCGCTTGCCCGCATGGCGCGCGGCCAGGGCCTGTTCGACGAGGCGGCGCGCGAGCGGACCGCGCGCCAGCGCCAGGCTGCCCACGTGGATCACCTCGGCCGCCTCGAGCCAGCCGGCCGGCAGCAGCTCGGGGCGGAACTGCAGGTCGGCGCTGTTCTCGCCGAGGAAGACGTAGCGCGGCGGATGGCGCGACGTGACCATGGCGATGAACGGCGGCGCGTCGACGCGCTGCAGGAAGCGCGCATCCAGGCCGGCTTCGAGGCTGGCCTGTGCGATCTCGTCGCCGAACGCGTCCAGGCTGACGGCGCCGGCATAACCGGTCGGCACGCCGAGGCGGGCGCCGACGCGAGCCACGTTCCAGCACGAGCCGCCGGGCAGCGAGCGCCACGTGCCGTCGTCCTGGCGGATCATGTCGGTGAGCGCTTCGCCGAATACCACGTAGCGGGGAAGTCGTCGGTCTTGCATGTCGGTGTGCATGTCAGTTTGCCTGTTGTTGATAACGCCATTTGTCGAGCATGACGGCCAGCACGATCACGGTGCCTTTCGCCACGTACTGCCAGAACGACGACAGGCCGAGGATCGTCAGGCCGTTGTTCAAGAGGCCGATGATCAGCGCGCCCGTCACCGTGCCCCAGATCGTGCCGACGCCGCCCATCAGGCTGGTGCCGCCGAGGACCACCGCGGCGATCGCGTCGAGTTCGTAGCCGGAGCCCCAGTTGCCGTTGGCGCCGTACAGCCGGCTCGCGGACATCGCGCCCGCCGTGCCGGCGCACAGGCCGGAAAAGGCGTACACGAACGCCAGCACGAGGCCGACCTTGATGCCGGTGAGGCGCGCCGCCTGCGCATTGCCGCCGACGGCGTAGATGTGCATGCCGAGCACGGTGCGGCGCAGGATGAACCAGGCCAGCAGCACGAGCGCGGCGGCGACCCAGACGAGCCACGGCAGCCCGGCGAAGGAATCGTTGCCGATCCATTCGAAGGTCGGAATCTCGCGGTTCAGGATCGTGGTGCCGTCGGCCAGCAGGTAGGCGCTGCCGCGCAGCGCCGTCATCGTGCCGAGCGTGACGACGAACGGATTGATCTTGAAGACGGCGACGAGCAGGCCGTTGAGCAGCCCCATGGCCAGGCCCGCCAGCAGGAAGATCGGCAGCGACAGCGCCGGCGCATGGCCAGGGAGCGACGCGATCATGCCCAGCACGGCCGACACGGCCAGCACGGAGCCGACGGACAGGTCGATGCCGCCGGTGAGGATCACGAACGTCATGCCGGTGGCCAGCACGAGGTTGATGGAGCTCTGGCGCAGCACGTTCATCGTGTTGGCGACGGTGGCGAAGTTCGACACGCCGTCCTCGGCGAAGTAGCCGGTCAAAAAGTAGAACACGACGTACAGCGCGACCAGCACGGGCAGCATGCCCATCGTGGCGAACATGCGCGCGAACGTCTGCTGGATGCCGGCGTGCGGGGGAATGCGCGGCACGGCGCCGTTGGCCGGATCGGGAAGCGGGGTGGTGTTCAGGGTCTGCATGATGATGTCTCCTATGCGGCCTGGGCCTGGGTGGCCAGCGCCATGATGTTTTCCTGGGTGATGCGTTGTCCTTCCAGCGCGCCGGCCAGGTGGCCTTCGCGCATGACCAGCACGCGGTCGCATACGCCGATGATCTCGGCCAGCTCGCTCGAGATGCACACCACCGCGACGCCGGCGTCGGCCAGTTCGTGGATGATCCGGTAGATCTCGTGCTTGGCGCCGATGTCCACGCCGCGCGTGGGCTCGTCGAGGATCAGCACGCGCGGCTTGATCTCCAGCCAGCGCGCCAGCAGCAGCTTTTGCTGGTTGCCGCCCG
>Ga0308161_1001925_pt1 | contig 23270 bp, 22 predicted proteins | sample PhyFR2_FD_201034 | JGI IMG/M metagenome (GOLD analysis project Ga0308161, IMG submission 201034) | Phyllosphere microbial communities from UC Gill Tract Community Farm, Albany, California, United States - DLSLF.R2 | ecosystem: Host-associated > Plants > Phyllosphere > Unclassified | place: USA...
TTTGTAACATTGCTGAAGTAGAAAACAAAAAAACCACCCAAAATGGTGGTTTTAATCTGCTGAGTTGACAGCTAAAATTTGGTGGCCCCTGCTGGGTTTGAACCAGCGACCAAGCGATTATGAGTCATATGAATAGCTTGTTTCATTATTTTCCAATCTTAACCACTCTTATACATTAATTCATTAAAAACAGAATGTTATGTTTGTTCTTTCGTTTCATGTTGTTCCGGCTATTTGCTTTCAGTATCATCCTTACGTCACCTGCTACATCACCCAGAAAACGGCAAGAAAATACTCGTAAGGACTCTCTTTTGGCAGATAATTTAACGGACTCACTGGTACGCGGCCTTAAAGCTCGCGACTCGGCTTATCAGGTTTGGGACAAAAGTGGTGAGCGTGGGGCTGGGCGACTGGGCGTGAAAGTTGAGCCATCCGGGCAGCGGGTTTTCTACTATCGATACTACTGGGATGCTAAGCGCCACTTCATTCAGTTGGGTCGTTACCCTGAAATGTCGTTAGCTCAAGCTCGTCAGCTTGCAAAAGGTTATGCCGGTACGCTTAAGGAAGGGAAGAACCCTAAGGTCGAAAAGGCTGAACAGGAAATCGCGCTGGAAAAGCAAAAGCGTGCCGAACAGTTAAAGGGCAGTATCGAGCAGCTTATTCAGGGCTACACCAACAAAATGCGGGAAGATGGAAAGCGGACATGGCAGCAGGTGCTGTACCGTCTGGAAAAGGAAACCTATTCCTTCATCGCCAAAGATACGAAAGCTAACGAAGTCACACCGCTACATATCAAACAGATTCTGTCCGCTATCATTCATCGCGGGGCGAGCGTTGAAGCGAACCGTGTGCGCTCTTATCTGATGGCAGCTTTCAACTACGGGCTTAAAGCGGATAACGATCCGGCCAACCATCAGCAGAACGTGATGTTTGGGCTTGAGATGAACCCGGTGAGCGTCATCCCTAAGCAGTCGGCTGCAGAGAAAGCGGGAACCAACTGGCTGAAGTTGAATGAGCTGCAACAGCTGATGGGTGACTTTCCCAAAACGCCAAGCGTTGGCAGCACGGTGAGCTTGCTGCTTAATTTATGTGTTTACGCTGGTGGGCAGCGCCCGCATGAACTGGCTTCCAGTCGGTGGGATGCCGTGAACTGGGAAGAGAAAACACTGTTGATTGTTGCTGACGTCTCAAAGAACAAGCGCGACCATTTGGTGCCGTTAACGGTTTCAGCGGTCGAAATGCTGGAAAGGCTGAAGGTGGAAAACGTTAACGATAGTCCGTTTATCTTCCCGCAGCGACTGGATGCGGGCAAGCATCTACGAACTGACAGCTTTGCGCAGGCAATTATCTATTATCGCGAGCACTTTCCTTATCATCCGGTGTTTGTTGCGAGGGATTTACGGCGGACCTGCAAAACGCTGATGGGCGAAATCGGTGTTTCGAAAGAGTTGCGCGACCGCATTCAAAACCATGCTTTGCAGGATGTCAGCTCGAAGCATTATGACCGTTATGATTACCTTAGTGAGAAGCGTAAGGCACTTGAGTTATGGGAGAGGCGCGTTAATAGGATTGAACAAGCCACCAGCAATGTGGTGAATTTGTTCCAGAGAGCATAAATAACCGGCTGAGCATAATATTAACTTTTAGCAAAAATTAGCTGATGCGTAATTCTTCAGATATATCGTTATATATCTAAATCACAAGCCCTGAATTGTGCTCCATGAAAGACGTTATCATTCAGCGGTAAAAAAAATTTAGGTGCATTTTATTATTAGAATGGGCATAGATAAATAATCTATACCCACCTATTCACTTACCTGAGGACTTACTCGGGTTTAGTCCCGGAGTGTTGCCCGGAGTATCTTTGTTATCACGTCTGCGCTGATCAGGTTTTCCGGTCGATTTTGCAATCGGCTTTGGACCAGGTTTGAGACCCATGTTTGCCATCCTTCTTAGAGGTAACCTTCAATGTTTGTATATTGGATGTTGAAAGAAATAACAAGTTAGATTATGTCCAAAAAAAATTTAGTTTGTGACGTGTGAGCTATGTCCATTTCTGACGAAAAGTATAATGATTTTCAGTCACTGTCCGCTTTGAGCGAAAGCGGACAGTGATGACAGCATTCTTTTTGAATCAACGGCGGGGCAGATGGTAATGACACAGGCTTTATGGTCTGGTAATGGTCGCTCTGAAAGAAATCATCCCTGCAATGCCGCTTATTCTTGTTCCGGAAAGCGGTTTTATAAGCGTGTGTGGTTTGTGTTAAGCATCTCAACGGAAATCGTTCATGGGACCGATGATTAAGTGACGCCGCACATAACGAACGCTTCGGCTCGCTGGCCAGCCTGAAGTATCTGTCGACTGCGCTAACCGGCAGAGCGCGGCTCCGCCGGGCCGTAAAAAGTGGCGTTTCGGGCCTGAAGACCATGGTCTGATGGAAAACAAAGGGGACGGATATTAAATCGGTACCTCTCGCAGTCTGATGGGGGCGTCTCCCCTTGGGAAAACACTGGCGCTCAGACTGTATGAGCCTGCCGGATCCCCTCCAAGTATAATCATTACAGGCTCCAAGCACTGGTAGTCAGGGTTCGCTGCAATGCTTGTCATGGATCTGAAGTCATCACCACTGGGCTCGGATGAGCCTCCTGGGTGAAAATGCCACTCACCAACGTAATACAATCCTTTTTTCCAGCGGGTATGAAGTAAAGACCTCAGCCCTTTGACACCCCGCTGAAATGTCGTCCGGCCAGCGAGTGAATCCGCAGGTCGGGTTGTGGCCTCCACGATCATAGCCGTTAAACTGTCATCACTGTATGAGCCAATCAGAATGCCGCCTGTTTCATTCACGCCGGCTTTAAGGCATTCGGAAACCATCTGCTCAATGGTTGAGGCGTTAAGAACGACCGTATAAAGTGCATCCTCACTGGAAAAAGTCACATCTTTAATACTCATGCGGCTCTCTCTCGACAGTGCCATCAGGCATCTGCTTAAAATATTCATAGATTCTCCCTGGCGCGCTGACGACCCTGCAAATGAATTTTGTACCAACGGCCGCCCATAACTGTACGTCATCGGCTCGGGCCGGAAAGACGGGGTGCCAGCAACCGATCCCTTCTATTCTCGCCTCATCCATGTCGATCTCAGGTGACGCCGAGGCGGCGAAGCGGCTGGAAGCATCCGTCACCGGAAACGTTGTTTCACTGGCAGCAAACGCAAATAAACCTTCAGCCCGCCATGTCATAGCCAGGGTGATAAATATTTTTTCACTTTGCCAGTCAAATGCCGCCAATGACTTAAGAACACCATCATCACCGGTACAATCAATGATGACGTCGTACTGACGCAGTGAGTTTTTTGCGACCTCACTCTCAGGGGGAAACGCGCAGCTAAATGAACGTGCACTTGCGTCGGGCAGAATGCGATTCAGATGTTCAACCAGCGCGGCCGCTTTGTTATGGCCAACTGATGTTATTGTCAGGGCGTGACGGCTCAGATTTCCGGTCTGTAGGAGGTCTGCGTCCAGAATGCCCTGGCTGACAACACCCATGCGCATCAGGTTTTCTGCAATCATGCTGCCCAGTGAGCCTGCACCGATTATCAGCATCTTTTTGCTGCGAATGTCGTTGGCTGCTTCGCCACGTGTTCTGAGCTGGTCGGCAGCCCAGTTCTGCGTCCTCACCCACCTGATGGGCTCCTGTGAAAGTGGCTGTTCGCGATCCCAGGCTCTGCGATTCCGTTCCGTTGGGCGGAATCCGGGGCGTTTTGTCATTTTATTACTGAGACCGGCCAGACGCAGAGCCAGCCAGTGAATGCGCGCTGGCTCATATCCAATTTTGTTTTCCAGCGGAAAACCCAGCAAGAGCAATCCAGGCGAGCGTTGCTTGCGCAGATCTCTGACAGAACGCCCAATGTCTGAAAAGAGGTCCTGCAGTGATAACCCGGATTGTGCGAAGCAATAGCTGAGCTCCTGCCAGGTCCTGGGTGCCTGCCAAGGAGCCAGAACGGGGAGGGTAGGCAATACAGACCAAACTGCGTTCGTTGTTCTCGCGCCTTTGCGCATGAACGGGGACCATTTGGTTGCCCGGATAAGCTTTCCCTTTTTATCAAAAAACTCACGCAAAAAGCGGGTACCACGCGCGCCAAGCAATCCAGTGCTGCTTGCAAACCCCCATTCTCCTGTTTTCGATGCCCAGAAAGGAAGATCATCAGTCTGTTCGCTAAAACCGATCACGGTAAAGGCTGACTGACCGGGGAAGGCGGGGAGTTCAACAGCATCCCCGGTTGTGGCCAGATTCTCCTGTGCAGCGGCGTCAATCCAGAGCAGCAGCCTACTGAGTCGCCAGCTGATTCTGTCAAGTAATGCTTCGGGTTCCTGCCCCCATAAGTTACGACCAAATGCGGCGGGCGTATTCTCAAGGCACGGATTTCCTGATGTCCATTCGCGGCTAGACGCATCCGACAAGTTGTAGTTCTGGTGCCGAAACGTTGCTGATATACCTTCCGATTTATCGGGATAGAGCTCTATGCGTATCTGAGCCTCTTCCTGCCAGAGGACCAGATGCCAGACGCTGTTGTGTGGCATGAACCTGGAGCAGGGTATGGAAAGCTCAGCGGTGAATTTAAGCGACCATTTCTTGTCAGCAGAGAGCACCCAGGCATTGTTCGTCCGCATCCTGGGATCATTATTGATAAGAGTGAACGCTGCCTGCAGCTCTCCAGGTACCTGCTGAACGACTGTACTCAAGCGAAGCGTCCGGTTTTTTGTGGTTCTGCTGGTTTACTTGGCGTTGTAAATCCACCATTGCGATCGCCGCCCTGAAGGCCGGGTAAAGGAAACTTGGATCCGAACAGTTGGCGCCAGAGCTCTGCACTTTTCTGCGCATCCTCAGACGCCAGCGCGTTACGGGCAATTTCCGCCGCACCCGCAATACCCTCATAAAATGAACAGAAATCTTCGGTTGATAAGCGCGCCATCACGTCATGTTCTTCAACGCCGTGATCCGGCAAACACGGTTTACCTTTCTGGCTGTAAATGTCTGCCCAACGGCACAAAAAAGTCTCCAACAGCTGAACCAGACCTTTGCCCATTGAGGTGGTTCCATTATCCAGCGCGTTACCAATCAGATGCTCCAGCGGATAGCCTTTAGGGTATTTCGGCAGGTTTTCGCTGTTCTGCTGTCGCCACCATTTCACCGCCCTGACAAGGTTGATGTAGTGACCGTTGCAAACGCGGTTTTTCTCAGCGGTCCATCTGATCTGCGCGAGAGGATGCGTCCGGCCCCACTCATTTTTTTCCCTGTCAGGCAGCACTAGCGGGTGCGCTTTCCATTCTGAAGCGGGGGCGTCCTCTACCTGCGCACTGTTGCTCTCAGACAACCATCCCGTATTGGGGGACCAGCTTTTATTCAGGCGCCAGTCAGTTTGCTCTTCCAGAGAGCTAACAGTTAGGACTGACTCTGACTTATAGAGCTGCTCAAGATGGCTTTTTTCTGAACCTGACTCAGGGATGGCGGTGATCACCAGGTCCAGTTCGACATACGAGAGGGTAATACCAAAAGAGCGTCCCTGAGTTTCCCATTTACCCGGGTAATAATTTTCGAGGAATGGGATGAACAGGTCCATTGCATCAGTGGGAGATATCCGGGTATGGTCAAGATTGGTCACCACGACAATATCAACATCAGGGCGCTTATCGCCGAGCGGACGGATTGCCGTTGAACGACGAATGCTTCCCTGAAGGAATGTTGATACGACAATATCCTTGAGAGGTTCGAAATTCTTCAGGCGCTCGCGCAGTGTCCTTGCACCACTTTTCCAGTCTTCCTTCTGTGTATCAGTGGGCCTGATATTTGCTAAAAATTCGTTGAACTGAGGTTGAAGTTCCATGGTGATTAAACCTTAAATGAAGGAATGTAAGAGCCATCTCGCTGGCGTTGAAAGTCAAACTCGTAAAAGACGCATGTCCCCAAAAAATCGGTGTGCTGGCCAAGATAAAAATTAACGGCATTTGGCGCAGCGCTGAAAATATGCAGGCTTGCCTCAACCGGTAAATCTGCATCAGTGACGGCATCGGATATCTGTTCGGCAAGCGCTACGGCATGTGAACCGTTTTTCACAGATCGTTGCCCGTACCCGTATGCAGGGGTGACATGAATGATCCGTCCTATGTCAGGCTGATTTGCGAGTATGTAAGCGTGCGCTTTTGGCAGCGCATTTCTCGCCATGCTGAGCACTACTGCGACATCTCTTCCAGTTCCGACAGTCTCGATCTCGATAACCGCAGCAGGTTCGTTATGGGGTTCGTATTCAGACCAGATGGAGTCGCCCGATCTCCCTTTCTGGACCAGTTCGATTTCTACGCCTGACTTGTGACCAAGACATTTACCGGCAAGCAATGCAATGGAGCTGTGGGTATTCAGATACAGCCGAACTTTACGCTCCGTCTGCCTGATACCTGTGAGGAAGGTTTCTACCTGGGGCTTAATAACATCATTCCACTCAATGCCTGGGGAGGGAAATCTACCTTCGAAGAGAGAAAGCAGGGAGAGTGTTTGTTCCGGAAGCGCATCCATGATGTCCAGTGGCCCATCACTGAAAGAGCGTAGTGCAACATTTCTGAAGCTTTCAGGTGCTTCCGATCTGATCCAGTTCTCTTCCATGCAAAGGGCTGTGAATTGCTCTCGGGTAAACCGATAACGTTCCTGACTGCGTAAAGCTCGCGCAGCGCCATCGAAACGGAATTCTGAATTGGTTTCGCAGGTAATCAGGCCAATGATCTGAAAGCTGGTATTAACTTTTTCACGCATCGCTTCGAGTGTGGGCTGCGACTGCTGAATGTGAAAACCAGAAAGTACCTGTTCCAGTTCCTGGTCAGTGGAAAGCTTGAGATGTTGGCGCCAGAGCTTACGAACCTTTCCCTTACGGCTCCTGTCGGTCGTGCCATCAAACAACTTATCGAGTCGTATTGAGCCATCCACATTGCTGATTATTTCACCAAGTGGGTCCTCATCGATAATTCTATCTGTCGTGACAAGATGAAAAGCAGAGTTGGCAGGCTCAGTTCCTTTTGCCTGTTTTAGTCTTTCAAGGATTGAGAAGGTCTCAGCACCAATAAAGGTAGGGTCAATCAAATCCTCGTATCCGAAACTAGCAGCCTGTGTAACGTGAAACTTGATTTGATAGTAATCAGCCTGAATCCGATCGGGCCCAGTGCTGCGGCGGGGGGGATTATAACGCGTAATCACGTCATCAAAGGCTTTAGGGCCGTCGGCTTCATAGGAAACTTCTACGACGAAATCTTGTTGGGGATTTTTAAGCCGGGATGCCTCAATCCAGAAATACCGAGCCTGATAATCATGACCGTGCCAGTTAGCCAATACAGAAGTCGCCATAAGATTCCTCCCAAATAACAGTAATATTTTGAAACTATCACGTAAGAGAATACTGTTCAAGTAGACAGTTTTTTTTGCGGGTTTTGGGATTCGTTGATGGTTAATTTGTATTTAAATAATTGATATTAAGATTAAATTTGATGTTGTAATAAATTATATCAATCAAACTTCAGTTAAACTGAAGAATAAAATTTTTTTAATTCCTATACGATGCCTGAAAAAGAGCATTTAACTACAGACTCCTGCAGGATGATCAACTATTGAACAATATGAAATTGATCAACGGTGTAACTATTAACTGTCTATTCAAGACACAAGAGTCATTACAGTCATCATACCTAGTGCCCCCTTCGTCTCCCCGGGTCTTCAGCCCGACTGCGCTTACCGGTAGGACGGAAAATTTCACCGAACTGCTTGAGTAGGCATTTCGCGCCTGCGGCTGAGGTCCGATAGCTTCCAGGTAAAGCCCGTTTGCGGAGCCTTATCACGTTGATTTATTGCCGATGAGTTGAAGAAACAGCCGGAATATCATGAAACTTTTTTACGAAGCCATCTTGATAAACCACTGTCCAGAATGAGTCCAGCTAACTTGTCGGGACCGATTAACGTGATGCCTTCGGTTTTGATACTTTCGGATAACGGTCCGATGTGCCAGATAAAAAACATCCGTTCATAGGCACAGGTTTCTCTGAACCGTTTTGCGTAATCGCTGAAAGAATGTGCGACCGCATATGATTTAATCTGAACAAAAGCTTTCTCGCTGGTGGTGAGGGATTCAAGCTCAAGATCCAGCGTTTTTTGGGTTTTACCGACAATACTGGTGCGCCGCCATCCGCTGGTTGAAAAAACAAGGTCTACCAGTAGCTCGAAATCCTGTCAGGTCAGCATTTGGCACAGATTTTTTATCGCGACCAAGTACGTTGCTTCAGCCTGCTTAGCATCAGACACCGCAGGGAGATCTTCATCATTGATTTTTCGTACAACGTAATCATGTGCGCTTACGTTACAGATCGTACCCCGATACCCCTGAACCTTTAACAGGTCTCCGCTCAGGTGATCCGTGGTTAATCGCGCGCGCCCAACACTGGTGTTTTGCCACCCCTCTATCGTTTTTCTGATCCGGCTACTATCTGCCAGTACCTCAACCGGCCCCGTGGGTCGACACCAGTAACGAAATCCCCCCTGATGGTAATGAATAGTGTATCTTCATCTGCCGTGTAGAAAGTTTTGATCTGCCTGACGTCACTGCTGGCGCTGACCTTATTTCCCTTCCGCTCTTTAAGCCATATCTCGTGAACGTCTTCCCACTGGTCGTCAACGCAAAGATTGTCTGGGGTTTTATGATAACCAAACCGAAGCGTGCCCTCCGATAGGCACTGCTGCTCCCATTCACCGGCCTCACCAAGTTTGATGAACTGAACTGTTGCGGGGCTGATTTTTTCCATAATTTTCCGGGGATATAAGATATCTGCTGTTATAAAACACGAGATATTCTGGTATTTCAACGCAAACAGGTCATCTGTCGTGAGAGGGGCTATGCAGACAACTACACTCTATGTCATTGGAAATGGCTTCGATCTCAGGCATAACATCCCCTCTAGCCTGTGGCATTTTAAGGAATTTCTTTTGGCCAGGGATTCGGATATTTATTGGGACGTGGAAGAATACCTTCCAGTGGATGATGATTGGTGTGACCTCGAAACCGCGCTTGCATACCTCGATGCCGACATGCTCATCAACAACCTCGGCCATTTCATGAGTTCATACGGTGATGAGGACTGGAGTGACGCAGGTCATCATGATTTCCAGTATGAGGTGGATCAGGTTGTCAGACGCCTCTCAAAGGGCATGCGTAGCCGATTCGGTCAGTGGATCCGTCAATTGCCGATACCCTCTGGTGAAAGTTCGCTTAATCGCCTGACTAAACTGGATTCGCAGGCACTTTTTCTCACCTTTAACTACACCAGCACACTGAAACGCGTTTATGGCGTCGGGACAGATCGTGTGCTCCACATCCATGGTTCCGCCGAAGCAGGGGACGATGAACTGATCCTTGGACATGCCTGGGAGCCTGAATCCCGCGCCTCTCTCAACGACATGACAGATATTGCAGATATGGATACGCGGCTCATGGAGGCTAACAGCATCATTGATAACTATTTCTGTGCGACATTTAAACCCTCACAGGAACTTATCGCTAAACACCGACACTTTTTCGAGGGACTGAGCGGAGTTAATCAAGTGATGATTTTGGGCCATTCTCTGTCTAAAGTGGATGAGGCTTATTTCAAATATCTTTTTCTTCAGAAATCCGTTGCAGCGGCACAGTGGTCCATAGCGTGCCGCAGCGAAGAGGAGTGGATAGAAAAGTCTCGCAAACTTGACCTGATGGGAATCAGACCGGTCTCTGTCAGGCAAGTCGCTTGGGATACGTTGTAGGTCTGCTCTTCTCGCACCAGCTCCAGGTCACAGCACGATCGTCAACTGGTTACCCTTTACCGGAGGAGGCATCATGTTCTACCGCGCTTTTGGGCGTTCTGGTTTTAATCCGGGCGGTATGCCATTTAACCCGTTGTACCATACGTTGCAGAAGCGGCAAGACCAGTTCTGCTATAAGGAACTTTATCACAAGCAGCGTGTTGTGAATGATAAACCTTATACCGGAAAGCAGCCATGAGCGAGGGCGAACCGTATCATGGCCGACCATCGACCTGGACGTATTTGCAAGTTTACCCCCCGCGACAAAGGCCAGCATAAGAAACACAAAATAGCGCGTGTTATGTCCCTGCTCGATATCTTTTATGCGTGAGTCGGCTTTTTGCATGGATTCATGCAGTCGCAGAAGTCTCTGGGCGTAGACTGGGGCTAGAAAGGCCCCGGGCGTTTTATAATCCACCCCGTTAAGAGCCATCTCGATGGGGACAACCTCACAGTTACCCCTGAACGCATGCGCAGAACATGCCAGAGCATTGAACGTCTCAATCTGTTTGCCGATGCCCCGATCGTACGCAACTCTTGTCACCCAGTCGGGTAAATCTATTCTGGCGCGCAAAATATCTTTTAAAGCAAAGCTGTCCTGTAGCGACCACCGCATCTCAGACGCCAGGTTGCATAAATCTGGAACCTGATTTATCACGTCCGGTTCTTTACACAGATATCCAAGGTTTTGCTCGCCGTTGCGATAGTGCTGCATGATCAGGGTGGTGCGTTCACCAGCTTCTGACAGGTCCTCTTTATAGGAGGGCAGGCCGCTGTCCGTAACGTAATAAAGAGCTGCGATAAGACCCAAGACGTACCAGATGTGGTCATAAGCATTTTTGAAGGTATTTTTCTTCCAGAGCGCGCTGACAAGCATAATGATGGACCACCCGGCAACCATTGAGATAAGCAGATTGGCTGCCGCAGAAGACACACTGCCCGTAAAGTCGCTCCCAAACCGGAACACATCAGGACCGAAACTATTAAAGTCAGGAACATAACCCATCAGGCTGAACGTCCCTGGCGAGATCCAGAAAAACAGGCTTATCCAGCCCATGCTGCGATTAAGGTAAAATCCGGCACGGATATTCAGTAGTGCGATTGGGAGGAGCAAGATAGTCATTAAACCCGATAATCCATTAACGCCGTGCGTCGGGCTTAGATTCCAGGGATAGATAACGTCATTTCCGACCTGTAAAGGTAGGTCATTTATAGAGTGAAAGAGCCCGAGGCCCTCAAGGTTCTGAGCTAGGCCCCAGGCCGCCAGATTTGAAAACATCAAATAAGGATGAAGGAATTTCAGAAGAAGGAGCATTTGTAGTATGCATCCAAGTGAAGGACAGTAAGTTTTCAGAATACAAAAAATATCAGTGCCATTCTAATGTTTATTCCCGCCAATATTCGATGCATATCCTTAGCTTCTTAACTGCAAAGCCTGTCTCTGTCTTTTTAAGAGCTGAGTTTCAGCGCGGGTTCTTTCATCTTTCAGACAAGCGGATTTTACTCTCCTCCTTCAACTCCCTAGCGTTGCCGGGTCGTCAGCCCGACGGCAGTAACCGGCTGATCTTGTCCCTATTAATCAACATAGACGAAGACTAGTAAAGTCTGCTTCTGGCACAAAGCGGACTGGGTTCAGGCTAACGTCCGCTATGAGCTGGGAGTTCATATTCTCAATATGATTGAGCGGGCTGAATGCTGATTTCATAGACTACGTAAGGCACATGATAATGCTGTTCTATTACTTTGTAAGTCATGCCTAATCGCTGCATCACTTGTTGAGAAGCCGCATTTTCAGGGTCGGCAACAGCCATTAAATACGTCGCGCCTATCTGCTCTGCTGCGAAATCAGTAATCGCTTTAGCAGCTTCTGTTGCATAGCCTTTGCCATTGTGTTCCGGGACGAGCCGCCAGCCAATCTCTAAGTGGGCACCTTCAACGTTTGCCAGATATTAGAGGCATGCTGCCCCAACTACGGCCCCGGACGCCTTCTCTTTAATAGCCCACCACGAAAATTCATATTTCTGCCATCTGGCCTAAACACGCCTGATACTTTCCCAAGTCTCTTCTAGTGTTTTAACAATGCCGTTGCTGATATACCGCATCACGCCGGAGTCGTTTTCCATTACCCTTAAGTCTTCATAGTGTGAGTCATGATAGGGCTCAAGCCTTAAACGCGCAGTTTCTAAGTTCATCCGACACCCGTTTTTACCTGAAGGCATTACTTTCGCTTACTTCTCCACATAAATCACCCTATCACGATGTAAGCAGTGTCCGCTTATGGCACAAAGCGGATCTGTGTTCTTGAACGTCTGTTATGAGCTAGGAGCGGACAACTAGGCTAATTGAGGTTTATTAAAGAATGTAGTCTGCAAGTTTTGCATGTTGGAACTTAATTCATGGAGAAAATTTTCCATTTTTAAAAGTTTACGAAAAAAAAAGCATAAAATTAATTTTTTTATATATTTTTCAATGGCATGAGTTTAATTCGGGTGTTTGTAAGGCATTGTCAGTAAGAGTCTGTATTGAGTAAAGATCCAGATCCATCGATTACTGATAATCGAAGCCAGCGCATCGTGCACAATGCCGCGCAGTTAAAGCCCTGCCATAAAACATTGCGCCAATCATTAATATAATAATCTTATGTATATGAAAAAATTATTTAACGAGCGAAATCACTTAAGCTTTTGATAATAATAGTAAATTTAGAAAGAAGTCAAATCAACCGCAATTTCACGAAAATTTTTGTAAAGCATTCGTGAATTAATCGTTGCGGCTAATGATTGAAGGTTGACGCATGTGTTTAACAAATGTAAAGATTTGTCGTGTAGAAGATGAGGTGATTTTGTTGGTGCGAATTCCCTATTGATTTTATTGTTGTAATAGGAGTGTTCATGAGTAAGGAAAATGTGATTGTGTGCTTTCCGTATGCCGGTGGTGGTAAATCATCTTTCGATATACTTAAGAAACATTTTACATATGGTGCAAGAGTGCTATCACTGACCTATTCAGGCAAAAAGAACGATATCGAGCTGGCAAAATCACCTTACTGTTTCAACCGCATGCTGGAGGGGCTGAAATCACAGCTAAATAGCATTGAGGCGCCTATTACGTTTTTTGGGCACAGCATGGGGGCGATTGTTGCGTATGAAATGGCGGTGATACTTAGCAACCAACTCAACATAAAAAAGCTGGTCGTGTCAGCCTGTAAACCCCCAGAGTTGCTTGTGAACTCCAAGATCTTCAGTATAGGTGCTGACAATGGGTTCAACAATATCGTAGAACTGGGGGGCATCCCGCAGGTTATTGCTGAAAGCCCTTCACGGCTTAAAGAAGCAAAATCCAAACTGGCAAATGATCTCAAGTTACTTGGCAACTACAAAAGAGATGATTACCCCAAAATTAATTGCGCGATTCATGCACTGGCTGCAACCGATGATTCACTTGCATCAGATAAGGAAATGTTGAACTGGAAAAACTATACGTTGAACGAGTTCAAAACCACGACATTTAAAGGTGACCACTTTTACTTCAGAAATAAATCAAAGGAAGTAGCCTGCTTCATTTCGTAATTGATATAAAAGGACCACTTACCATGACATTAATCGCAGATGCTGATGCATATCTGGGACCATCGGGAAATCGTTTTTTTAGTTCTGGATACAAAAGGGTCAGTTATGATATTGCGGATGAGTCAGCCCGAGATAATGGGTATGCATCTATCTTTAAAATTATTTACCCTGAAGATTGGTCCGTCAAGAAGAATAAGCTTCGACCTCATCTGAGTAGTATTGACGTCATGCTTATGTCCGCACGCGCGTGCGGAAAAATATTATCAACAAGAAATAACTTTAATTTCGAAATATCATGTATAACTATCCGGGCCTCAAAGAAACCAATAGAGGAACTCGATTATATCAAAATAAGTTTTGACGTTATATCTGAGTCTGAGAATACGCTCTTTTTTTCCGGGAAAGTTGGAAATATGAGTGTCAACCTCGAAGTTATCAGACATGAAGAACACGATCTTCAACTATCTCCAGCTTTTAATATTGAAGGGTTCAAGCATTCAGTTCAGTCTATTAAAAACATCAGGATTAAAAGTAAGTTTGAAAGCGAAGCACTCGTCATAAAAACCATTAATGGTGAAAGAGCTAAAAAACTCGATTACATTGATGCTTTTGTTTCAGGTCTCCAGCTAGGCCAAATACTATTATACGAACTCGATGATATAACCCGAGAAGGGTCCAATAATCTTTGGATGAGGAGTGTCAATTTTAAATTTCATTCGAAAGAAACCACATCGAATTCAAACCATTTGGATGTTGTTCTGGAAAATACAACACTCATACGAAAACATGATGCTGAATGGCGAAGTGCAGATATCGTTGCAAACTTAAATCATATCCAAGTCAAATGTTCAGTTACTCACCAGTTAAATCGCTGAGGTCATTATGGGCGTGAAAATAATCGGACTTGGTGCTTCTGTACCGACGAAATCAGTGACAAATGAAGAGCTATCTCAGAGCCTTGATACAAGTGATGAGTGGATCACAACGAGAACTGGAATAAAAAGGAGACACCATTCTTCTCCACTTGAGACAACCAGCTACCTCGCATACAAAGCTGGCGAGGCGGCAATGAAGAGTCTCACCCATGATGATAGCAGTGACATCGACACGCTAATTGTTGCCACCTCTACTCCTGACAGAAAGTGCCCAGCAACCGCCCCAAAAGTTGCTACGATGCTGGGCCTAGGAAAAATCAGTGCTTTTGATATCAATGCAGTATGCACAGGGTTCGTCTACGGCTTAGAGCTTGCTGATGCCTTAATCCGGTCTGGCAAATCAAGGAAGCTAATGCTGATTGGTGCCGATGTATTTACGTCGATTTTAAGCAAGCAGGATCGAACGACATATCCCTTGTTTGGTGACGCTGCAGGCGCCATGATTTTAACCCGCAGTGACGATGACAACATTCTTGCAACCTTCACAGGCAGCGACGGAGAATATGAAAACCTTATCACCATTCCTGATGGCGGTACGGAATCAGCGCTCAAGCAGGATAATGACGGTGCGGATGTTTTTTTCAGAATGGAGGGCAGAGAAGTATTCACCAAAGCTATTTCGCAAATGAAAGAGTCGATTAATGAAGTGCTGAAGAGGGGTGGCCTGGTTAAAGAAAACATGGACTATCTGGTTCCCCATCAGGCAAATAAGCGGATTATCGACACTCTCAGTCAACTTTTTGATCTAAAAGAAGACCAGGCGTTGACGAGTCTTGAAGATTATGGAAATACATCGGCAGCTTCAATTCCCATTACTTTGGCACGACATGTTAAAGCAGGAACAATCAATTCTGGAAAAAAAATCGTTTTGACTGCGTTTGGAGGAGGCATTACTTGGGGAGCAGTAGTACTCCGGTGGCCCAATGAGAAAATCAATGCTGATATTAGCGAAAAATAGAGGTAGAAAAATGGAAGATAAAATATTTAGCCGTATCAAAGAAATGCTAGTTGATAAGTATTACGTGCCTTCCCAAAAAGTAACAGCCGAGGTTGTGTATGACGATCTTGAACTAGACTCACTAGTCTTGCTGGAAATCTCAGTCGCTTTAGAAAAAGAATTTGACCTTAAAATACCTGATGGACTTGTTGAATCAGAAATGTCGATTGGCCATTCAGTGAGTGTCATTCTTGGTAACAATGCGGATGCTGCATGATTTATCTGATGAGGCATGGTGATACTCTGTTTAACGTTGAAGGCCGATTGTTGGGGCAAACAGATATCCCGTTATGCCCAATCGGTGTTGAAAAAGTTAAGCAGGCTGCCTGTGCGATTGCAGAGCTGAATATAAATTTCATTTTCAGCTCACCTTATCTACGTGCTCTTCAGACAGCTGATATTTTGGCATCTTCCATGGATACCTTTTTCAGTATCCATAAGGATTTTAGAGAGCGACATCTAGGGGTGATGGATGGGAAGTTTAAACACAATCCGGAATTTTCTGCTCTGGTTGCCATGTTGGGAGAAAAGGAATTTATACCGCCTGAGGGTGAATCTGTTGATGCTTGTATAGGTCGGTTTTCACGGGCGCTAGAACTTGTGACGAGGGAGCATGCTGGCAATATTTTAATTATCTCTCATGGCGGAGTGATCTCACTTTTTATGAAATATGTCATGATGGTTGATTCTAATTTCACATTTCTGGACAACTGTGCTTTTCACACGTTGACTGCCGGACCGGGCCACCAGTTTTTCGTTAATACGTTGAATACATCATTTTAAAAGGAAATATATGAGCCTTAATATCGTGGTTTTTATTAAACCAGAAGCCGACTTTTTCACAGATTTTGGAAAAAAACTTGCAGCTCTGAAAGAAATGACCTTAAGAGAAAGTGGTTGTGACATTTTCGATTTCTACAAGTTTGAGAACAAATATGTATTGATTGAACGCTGGGCAGACAAGGCGGCCATTGATGCACATATGGAAGAAGCGTACACAAAAGAATTTATCCGTCAGACAAAAGCGCATCTTGAAGAAACAGAAGTTTTCAAACTGGAAAATATTTAGCGATTACTGTGAGAGGTTAGCATGGCGGAAGTCAGTTTTAACAGAAGGGAATTACATGTACTGCTGACAGTATGCCTGTCTATGTTCATTATCCCATTGACAATTACGTCTTCTAGCATTCTGAATCTTTCAGTTATGAAAGATTACGCATTGAATTATCAGAAAGCGCAATGGTTTATTAATATATTCATGGTCATGTATGCTGCATTCCTTCCAGTAACAGGATCACTATCTGACTATATTGGTAAAAAAAATGTGTTCCTGTTCGGCCTTCTCCTTTTTTCCATTGGCTTTTTTTCAGGGGGGCTTGTGAATGACTATGTGCTTCTGCTCACATGCCGTGCCATTAGTGGTGTAGCTGCGGCCGCGGTCACAACTTCAGCAACCGCTCTGCTGGCGACTCATCTTAATGAAACGAAGAAAGCACGTGCTTTTTCCATTTTTGGTGTTTTTCTGGGAATGGGAATGATTAGCGGTCCACTGCTTGCATCTTGGTTAAACTATATAGAGCATGGATGGCTGATTTTCAGTACGATCATGGCTCTGATACTGATCGCCCTGTCCATTTCATTGATTTTAATTTCTGCAAAAGCGCATCGTGCAAGCCATCCTTTTGACTGGGCTGGCGGGGTACTATTGACCATGTTTTTGCTGACATCTGTAATGATGGTGTCATTCCTTTCTGACTGGACGATTAGCGATCCCAGAACGCTAGTTTTACTGTTCACATCCGTTTTACTTGGATTTTTGCTTTGCCGTGTAGAGCAAAAATCAAAATTTCCATTGATTGACATTCGTATCTTCAAAAATCAGGATTTCTCAGCAATGAGCATCACGTCTTTACTCCTTGGTTTTGGATATATAAGTGTGCTGTTTTATTTTCCATTCTATCTGAGTAAGGCGACCGACTTCTCAACTCTTCAAATTGGCTCTATTATGACTGTGGCGACACTCCCGTCGCTAGTATTCCCGCCAGTGATTGCGAAATTCAGAATGAAATTCAGCGACGAATTTCTATTGAAGATTACTCTTCTATCGATTGTTATTGCACCGATTATTTTAACGGCCGTGTTAGGTAGTGAAAGCGTTCTCCTTCACCAGATAGCAATGTTTGTTTTTGGCAGTTCTTTTGGTATATCTCTTTCCTATATTGATGGAGTGGCCGTCAACTCTGTTCCATCTCATCAAACCGGGCTAGCAGCAGGAACATTTAATACTTTCAGGATAGGTGGCGAGTCTATTTTCATTCCTCTAACTTCTTCAATGGCTACATTGTTGAATGGCAATTTTAGTGGGCGGCTTGAGCATGTTTTCATTATAGGTGACAATGTAATTGACAGCACGCATAAAATCTTCATTACATCTGCATCTCTATTACTCATGGCTATATCAGCACTGTGCCTTATCTTTTCTGTGATGATTATTAATCTTTATCATGCTAGTAAAAAGGGGGATCAAATTAATGAAGTTTCCTGAAAAGAATGAAGGTGATGTATTAATTGTTGGTGGTGGCCCAGTGGGAATGCTGACTGCGCTGGAATTATCGCTTTTTGGAATCAAGGCAAGGATTATTTCCAAGCATGAGCGATATTCACCGCATTCAAAAGCGACGATTATATGGCCACGAGTGCTGGAGTTGCTATCCCGCACCGGTGTTTCAGAGGGTGTCATCCAGTCTGGTCATTACTTTGACCAGATGAATTATTACTCAAACAAGAAGATGATCGGCAATATCTGCTTCGATCGCTTGAAGTTCACTAATTACCGCTATGGAATTACGATACCTCAGTGGAAAACGGAAAAGGTTCTGGAAGACCAACTCAATGAAGAAGGAATCCAAATTGAATACGGATGTGAATTTATCGACGGCCATAACGACCATGAGCGCGTTAATGTCACCTTGCGCAATCCGGATGGAAACATAACTCACGAATCCTTTGCATGGGTGATTGGTGCAGATGGCTACTCCAGTAAAGTCAGGGAGTGTTTTGGTTTCACTTTTGATGGCTTTCAGATGGAAACCAGACTTGCTATCACTGATGCGGAGCTGGTCAGTGAATCAACTAGCCGTGAGGTAGGATATTACCTGCATCGCAAGGGAAACATGGTGCTGGCTCCAATAGGTGATGGCCTTTTCCGAGTAGGTGCAAGTGTGCCTGCTGACTACCAAGGTGAGATCAATCGTGAGTTCTTCGAAAAAATTTTAGGAGACCGTGTTCCTGGAAACAAAACACTGGGGCACATGAATTTCTGCGGAATTTTTAACGCTAATGTTCGCTCTGCATCCTCTTACAGAAATGAGAATGTCTTTCTTGTGGGGGATGCGGCGCATGCTATGAGTCCTTCAGGTGCGCAGGGGATGAACAGTGGTTTTCAGGACGCGGTAAACCTTGGCTGGAAACTCGCCGGTGTCATCCGCGGTGAATACAATCCATCACTTCTTGAGTCGTATTCTGAGGAAAGAATGAATGGGATTAACCGCACATCTAAACTTTCCACATTCCTAGCCAACGTCAGCCTGTATAAAAATCGTCAGGCCATATTTGCACGTGACGTAGCATTCAGAATGGCCTCCAGAACCGGGCTAGTTGATAAATTCCTTTCACCTCGAATTGCTCAAATCGATATTCCACACGGTGAACTTCCTGAAGGTAAAAACCGCTTGGAAATAGGACGACGAGTACCTCTTGAATGGCGTAGTAGTTTCCTTTCTCCGCATCTGAGTCTGACAACGCATACGGTTTTATTCTGGCCGGGAAACCATTACATCTATTCAGACTGGCTATCCTACTTTGAAAAAGCTTCAGCGGCCGTGAGAGGTGCCACTCTTGTAAATTTAAGCGGAAAGGTACTCGGTTTATTGAAGGACCTATTGCCCAGTAAGTCTGTTTGCATCGTTGTACGCCCGGATGGATTTATCAGCGACTTGATAGAGATCAGCGAAAACACTTCAAATGAAGTTTTCGGTATTTTGAACAGTAAAATTAATCAACAACCTGCATGAGGATAATTTATGAATAAGCCACTTGTTAAATTGACAGATGTTAAAGACTTTACTCAAGAACAGCTTAGCGTTTATGAGAAGTTCCCGTCAAATCTGACTCGTAGTCTGCTTCTCACAAAATGCTCCGCTGGCCCTCATCTTGCATTGGGAGGTGCCATCACAAAAGGTTATCTCAATGATTATGAGCGCGAAATAATTGTGATGCGTGTGGCTAAACTCGTTGACAGTGAGTTCGAGCGACTCATTCACTATCCTTTAGCGATTAAAGCTGGTTTATCAGAGCAAGAAATAAGTGATATTGAAAATGGCAATTATAGTGCGATGGAACCTCGTCGTCAGGCTATGGTTCACTACATCACCGAATGTATTAATAATGGCAAAGCCTCACCTGATGCGTTTCGCAAGCTTAACGAATTTTATTCCCAAGGCGAGATTGCAGATGCAACACATTTGGCAGGGCACTGTTGGATGACAGCCATGTATCTTTCAAGTCTGGACATACCTTTAGATGAGCAGGAGACATCCTGGTCACGCCTTACAGAATTAAACAATTAAGGAGGTAGCGGTTGATTTATTCTCACCTCGGTAAATCAGGCCTGGTCGTGTCTCGTATTGCCCTAGGATGTATGTCATTTGGAGAATCGTCTAGGGGAGCACACCCTTGGACACTTGACTTCGCCAGAAGTGAAAGAATCATTGTTGAATCACTAGATTCAGGAATCAATTTTTTCGATACCGCAAATATTTATTCTTTAGGATCGAGCGAAGAGATCTTGGGTGAATGTCTGAAAAGACATGCAAAACGTGATGATGTCGTGATTGCAACTAAAGTTTATGAAAAAATGAGTGATTCACCACAATCAGGTGGATTGTCACGCAAAGAAATTTTTTCACAGGTTGACCAGAGTTTAAAGCGTCTGCAAACGGACTACATTGACTTATATATTATTCATCGTTGGGACCCCAATACGCCAATTGAAGAGACCATGTCAGCACTTAATGACTTAGTCCGTTCTGGCAAGGTTCGTTATATTGGTGCTTCCTCGATGAGGGCATGGCAATTCATTCAGGCACAAAATGTTGCGCGCAATAATGGCTGGACGCCGTTTATCAGTATGCAAAACCATTACAACCTCATTAACAGAGAAGAGGAACGTGAAATGCTTCCTTATTGTGTGTCTGAGGGAATTGGTGTAACACCTTGGAGCCCACTGGCTCGAGGGAGGCTTGCTAAAAACGCGGAAACTGCCCGTTCCCGATCAGATAAAGTCCAGTCATGGCTGTATGAGTCGGCTAAAGCCAGCGATGTGAAAGTCATTACCGTACTCAATGAGATTGCCAGAAATAAAGAATGCAAGCCTGCACATGTTGCACTCGCATGGCTTCTTTCCCGTCCAGGTGTGGCATCACCCATCATTGGGGCCACTTCGGTTGAACAACTCACTGATAATATCCGGAGCGTCGAAATCAATCTGGATGAACGTGAGATAGCTGCTTTGGAAGAGTTTTACACCCCTCATGCCACAGCAGAATTACAGTAAAGTCAGGAGGATAAGATGGCAGTTCAGAAACCGGTAAAGTCAGGATTTGATGCGTCCTCAACAGCATCTGATGTGCTCAAAAGTCTCGACCTTGTAGGAAAAACTGCATTTATCACGGGGGGACATTCTGGTCTGGGATTTGAGGCAACAAAGGCCCTTTCTGCTGCGGGAGTTCATGTTGTTGTGGCAGCAAGAGATGTTAAATCAGCTGCCCAAAATCTCAGTGAACAGAAAAATGTCACTATCCTCCCATTGGATCTGTCTGATATCGCCTCTGTTAAAAACGTGGCCGCCATTGTTTCAGCTAACCGCTATGTATTCGATTACGTGCTGTGTAATGCCGGTATCATGGCATGCCCTGAACGAAGAGTAGGGCCGGGCTGGGAATCCCAGTTTGCAACCAATCATGTAGGCCATTATGTGCTGGTAAACTTAATCTGGAATAACATTCGTTCAGGTGGACGAGTAGTCTGTGTCTCATCAGCAGGACACCACAACTCGCCAATCCGGTGGGACGATATTCAGTTCACCAGCGGGTACGACAAATGGCTAGCATATGGCCAGTCTAAAACAGCCAACATCTTGTTCGCGTTGCAGCTCGACAGCTACGGTAAGAGTCGTGATATTCGAGCATTCTCACTGCATCCTGGAAAAATATTTACTCCGTTGCAGCGACATCTGACAAATGAAGAGATGGCTGGAGAAGGATGGATGGACAAAGATGGAAATCCAATTGATCCCACTTTCAAATCCACAGCTCAGGGAGCAGCAACCGAAGTCTGGGCGGCTACCAGTCCTCAACTGAATGGTCTTGGCGGGCTTTACTGTGAAGATTGTGATGTATCCGCGCTCGCATCTGAATATCCAGAGCCTTTTGTTGGTGTTTGCGAATATGCTGTTGACCCAGAAGAGGCTTTAAAATTGTGGAAATTTACGGCTAATCTGACAGGCGTAAATACATTTTCTGACAAATAATTTTTTTAAATAAAAAGGCTGGCTCATATGATAGCCAGCCTTTTATTTGCGTAACATTGTCATGTGAATTTTCTCTTTTTTAACTAAATGCCGACATGTTATTCATTATACTAGGCCAGTATGATCGGCTCTATATTGATTAAATCGGCCAGGTATTAGCAACTTCCGTTTCTAGCACTAAGCGGACCTGCAACAGGGCAAGAAACTCTGAAGGCGAGTAGCACAATTTTGCAAGAAATTACTGACATTATAATTTTTTAATTAACGTGAAACTGGTCATCCTTACTTCAAAGTAAGAGACTTTGCTATAAATTCCTTCCGTCTCTGCCATTTAACCTCTCAAGCCATTAGCCGACTCCATTAACAAGAAAGCTGGTAAACATGGCTAGACGCCTATATCCCCTTTATATGTGTTCAATCGTGATATGTAAGCCATTTTTTTACATAGCATCATGAATATCAGCTGCTACTCCAGTTCATGTATAATTGTGGTGAAAAGTCAATCGTCAGTCTTATTGTGTTTAATAGCATCAAAGTGAGGTCCCAATGCAGGTACTAGGCTTTCTTCAGGTTCTGTATTTCCGGGACTATCGGCAAGCGGATTTCCTGTATCTTCTTCCGCATCAATCTCGTGAGCGTCCATATTTTCGTAATCATTTTATTCCTTTTCGCCATTTCGGGCTGCATATCCCAGCACTAGTGGCCTCTTTTCGTTGGCTGATTGATCATTGCCATTCTTACAAAGAATCTGACATAACGCCGGGGCAAAAAATCCAATTAGGCTCTTATCTTAATCAGATAAAATTTATTTTTCACAGAATAGAGTTGGTGATTTCCGCCTCAGAGTTTTCCTCCACCAGTAGTTTACTGCCTTATGCAGACGGTCAGTTGCTGCAAAGTCATGTTTTTCATCGTCAAGCACCTTAAATGCCACCAGCTGCTGATTTACAGTGCCCGTCACTAAGTTAAAGCACAAGGTATATGTCTTTCCCACACCAGCTAAAGCATGCGCATTTCATATACGGAGGTTGATATTAGGCTTTTCAAATTCTGATCATTGCGTTGTTTACCGTTTGACGGTTTTGATCACTATCTAGTGATCAGAATTCATGACCAAATTCTTCAGCGACTGTCTTGAAAAATCACATCCAGGGTTTAATCAACATTGGGTCAAAAAGCCCAATGGGGAAGTTAAACAGATACTGGCGGGTAGTGGTAACGTTCAAACCATAGAAATCCGCATATTCTCTGACGTTACAATGCCTCAGCCATGCATCACTGTAATAGTTATCAAAATGCTGAGCCCAGAT
>Ga0308161_1001928_pt1 | contig 23228 bp, 18 predicted proteins | sample PhyFR2_FD_201034 | JGI IMG/M metagenome (GOLD analysis project Ga0308161, IMG submission 201034) | Phyllosphere microbial communities from UC Gill Tract Community Farm, Albany, California, United States - DLSLF.R2 | ecosystem: Host-associated > Plants > Phyllosphere > Unclassified | place: USA...
GTGATGCAGTAGTGCGGTCAGGCTCCGAGCTGAGCGGCGAACTGCGCCGACTCGAGGCGTGCCTTGACGGCGCCGAGGAAGCGAGCGGCGTCTGCACCGTCGATGATGCGGTGGTCGTACGACAGCGCGAGGTAGACGTACGAGCGCACGGCGATCGCATCGGCTCCGCCGACCTTGACGAGGCCGGGGCGCTTGACGACCGTGCCGGTGCCGAGGATCGCCGACTGGGGCAGGAACACGACGGGGGTGTCGAACAGCGCGCCGCGCGAACCGGTGTTGGTCAGCGTGAACGTGCCGCCGGCGAGCTCGTCGGGCTTCAGCTTGTTGTCGCGGGTGCGAGCGGCGAGGTCGGCGATCTCGTGGGCGATCTCGGCGATGTTCTTCGATGCCGCGTCACGAAGGACCGGGGTCAGCAGACCGCGCTCGGTGTCGACCGCGATCGACACGTTCTCGGATTCGGGGTAGACGATCTGCTCGCCGTCGACCGTCGCGTTGACGATCGGGAAAGCGCGCAGCGCCTCCGCGGCTGCCAGCGCGAAGAACGGCAGGAACGAGAGCTTGTCACCGGTCTTCTCGAGGAACGATCCCTTGACGCTGTCGCGGTACTCGGCCAGCGCCGTCACATCGACCTCGACGACCGTCGTCAGCTGAGCGGTCTGCTGCATGGACTCCACAGCGCGCTTGGCGAGAACCTTGCGCAGACGCGACATCGGCTGGGTCGTGCCGCGCAGCGGCGAGACCTCGAGCGGTGCGGGTGCTGCCGGAGCAGCAGAGGCAGCGGGCGCCGCACTGGCGCTCTCCGCGGCCTTCAGCACGTCCTCCTTGCGGATGCGTCCACCGACTCCGGTGCCGGTGACGCTCGCGAGGTCGACGCCCTGCTGCGACGCCAGGCGACGCACGAGCGGCGTCACGTAGAGGTTGTCGCTCTCGGTCGGCAGCGACAGCTTCTGCTCGGCAGCGGGCGCCGGGGTCGAGGATCCACCTGCGGCTCCGCCGGTCGCCTGCTCAGGAGCGGCTTCGGCGGGAGCCGCGACAGGGGCCTCGGCGGCGGGACGCTCCGCGGGCTTGTCGACGGGCGTCTCGGAGACGGGAGCCTGCGCGGCCGGGGCCGGGGCAGGAGCGGCGGGAGCCTCGGCGGCGGGGGCCGGAGCCTCGGCCGGTGCCGCCGCGGGGGCCGCACCGGATCCGACGCGGGCGAGGACTGCGCCGACGGCGACGGTCTCGTCTTCGGCGGCGACGATCTCCTGCAGCACGCCGGCGACCGGCGAGGGGATCTCGGTGTCGACCTTGTCGGTGGAGATCTCGAGGAGAGCCTCATCGACCTCGACGCTGTCGCCGATCTGCTTCAGCCAGCGCGTGACGGTGCCCTCGGTGACGCTCTCGCCGAGTTCGGGGAGGACGATGTCGGTGGCGTCGCCGGAGGCGGCGGGAGCCGACGACTCGGCGGGTGCCGCCGGAGCGGGCTCGGCCGGTGCGGCGGGCTCTTCGGCGGCGGGCGCCGGCGCGGCGGGCTCGGGAGCCTGCTCTGCGGCCGGTGCGGCCTGCGCGGGGGCGTCGTCCGACGGTGCCGCGGCACTGCCGTCGCCGATGCGCGCGAGAAGCGCTCCGACCTCGACGGTCTCATCCTCGGCGACGAGGATCTCCTCGATCACGCCGGTGACGGGCGACGGGATCTCGGTGTCGACTTTGTCGGTCGAGATCTCGAGCAGGCCTTCGTCCGCCTGAACGGTGTCTCCCACCTGCTTGAGCCAGCGGGTGACCGTACCCTCTGTGACGCTCTCGCCGAGCGGAGGGAGGACGACGGATGTGCTCATGACTGAGTCTCCTTCAAGAAGTTAAATGACGCGTGACTAGCTTAGTGAACTGTTCACCGGTTGGTGTTCAGAGGGCGTGCAGCGGCTTTCCCGCGAGAGCGAGGAAGGCTTCGCCGAGTGCCTCGCTCTGGGTGGGGTGCGCGTGGATGAGGGGGGCGATGTCCTCGGGGTGGGCCTCCCACGCGACGGCGAGCTGGCCCTCGGTGATGAGTTCGCCCACACGATCGCCGAGCAGATGGACGCCGACGACGGGCCCGTCCTTCAGGCGGACGACCTTCACGAGACCGCTGGTTCCGATGATCTCGCTCTTGCCGTTGCCCGCGAGGTTGTACTCGTAGGCGACCACGGCATCCGCTCCATGCTCTGCGACGGCTGCATCCTCGGTGATCCCGACCGAGGCGACCTCGGGGCTCGAGTAGGTCACCTTGGGGATCTGCGAGTCGGGGATGTTGACGGGGGAGAGCCCGGCGATCCGCTCCGCGACCGCGATCCCCTGCTGGAATCCCCGGTGTGCCAGCTGCAGGCCCGGCGTGATGTCGCCCACGGCCCACACCCCGGGGACGCCGGTGCGCAGATCCTGGTCGACGGTGACGAAACCGCGATCGAGGGCGACCCCCGCCTCTTCGAATCCGAGATCGGCGGTGACGGGGCCGCGGCCGACAGCGACGAGCAGGTAGTCGGCGGTGAAGGTCGTGCCGTCTTCGAGCGTGACCGTGACCGACGTGTCGTCCTGCGTCGCGCTCTGGTAGCGCACACCGAGCGAGTACTGGATGCCGCGGCGTCGGAACGCCCGCTCCAGGCCCTTGCTCATCGCGATGTCCTCATTGGGGACGAGATGCGGGAGCGCCTCGATGATCGTGACCTCGGTGCCGAAGGAGCGCCAGACGCTGGCGAACTCGACGCCGATGACACCGCCCCCGAGCACCAGGACGCGCTCGGGGATGACGTCGAGGGAGAGCGCCTGCTCGCTCGTCAGGATGCGTCCACCGATCTCGAGACCTGGCAGGGTGCGGCTGTACGAGCCGGTCGCGAGGATGACGTCGGTGCCGACGTACACATCATCGCCGACGCTGACCGACCGGTCCGCGTTGAGGCGTCCGGTGCCGGCGACCGTGGTGATCCCGCGGGCCTTCACGAGGCCCTCGAGCCCCTTGTACTTCTTCGCGACGATCCCTTCGCGGTAGGCGCGCACACCCGCGGGGTCGATGCTCTCGAGGGTCGCGGTGATTCCCACATGGGCGGCATCGCGCACGTGCTCGGCGACCTCCGCGGCGTGCAGCAGGGCTTTGGTGGGGATGCAGCCGCGGTGCAGGCAGGTGCCGCCCACCTTGTCCTTCTCTATGAGCGCGACGGACTTGCCCAGTTCGCTCGCGCGCAGAGCCGCGGCGTAGCCGCCGCTTCCCCCGCCCAGGACGACGATGTCGAAGGTGTGCGTGGTCATGGTCATGCCTCCTTGTGGGATGCTTCGGCGAACGCGATGATCGATCGGACCATCGCCCCGGTCGGGCCCTTGCCGGTGAAGCCGTACGGCGCACCGTTGTGCTCTCCGGATCCCGCGATGTCGAGATGCACCCACGGGATCCGCGGCGCGTCCTTCTCGCCCGAGACCCGGCCGATGAAGCGGCGCAGGAACATTCCTGCATACGACGCCCCGCCCACGCGGTCGCCCATGTTGGCGTTCTGCATGTCGGCGATGGGGGAGTCGAGCATCTCCTCCATGTAGACCGGCAGCGGCATGTGCCAGGCGAGCTCGTCGGCCTTCTCCGCCGCGGACAGGAACTCGGCGACCGCGTCGTCGTCGCCGAACACGCCCGTGTGTCGGTGTCCGAGGGCCATCACGATCGCTCCGGTCAGCGTGGCGACGTCGATGATGAGATCGGGATTCTCACGGCTGGCCGCGACCAGACCGTCGGCGAGCACCAGCCGTCCCTCGGCATCCGTGTTCGGGACCTCGACCGTCGTGCCGTCGAGGATGCGGATGACGTCGCCCGGGCGCAGCGCACGTCCGGATGGCATGTTGTCGGTGATGCACAGCCAGGCGGTCACCCGCACCGGGAGTCCGAGCGCGGCGATCGCACGCACGGCGGCGGCTCCGGTGGCGGCGCCCGCCATGTCGAACTTCATGCCGACCATCGACGCCGCAGGCTTGAGCGAGAGGCCTCCGGTGTCGAACGTGATCCCCTTGCCGACGAGGGCGATGTGGCGCGTGGCGTTCTCGGGTGCGTAGTCGAGTCTGACCAGGCGCGGCGGTCGGTCGGATCCCTGGGCGACGCCGAGGATTCCCCCGAAGCCCTCTGCGGCGAGCCGCTCCTCGTCGTAGATCGTCACGGACACGTCGAGGTCCGCGACGCTGTCGGCGGCGCTCTGCGCCAGCTGCGCGGGGCTCTGCCACTCCGCAGGCGTCGAGACGAGGTCCTTGATGAGTGCCACGGCCTCGCCCACGGCGACCGCCCTGTGCAGAGCGGAATCGTCGAGATCCGCGTGCAGGACGACGGCGGAGGCACGGGTCTTGCCCTGCTCGCGGCGGTAGTCGTCGAACCGGTAGCCGCCGAGCACGGCGCCCTCGGCGGCCGCATCGGCGAACGCGTCGAGCTCGGGGGAGAGGGCGACGGCGACGGTGGCGAAGCCGGTCAGGGAGCGCAGCGCGGTCCCCACGGCATCGCGGACGGCAGCGGCGTCGGGCGTGCCTCCCACGCCGACCACGGCGAAGGGGAGCGTGGTGACCTCGGGCGCGTACACGCGGGTGAATGCGGACGGCGAGCCGGTGAAGCCGATCCCCTCGAGCGATTCGGCCAGCCCGGTGTGGGCGGCCAGCGAATCCGTCGAGTCCGAGATGTCGGAGATGACGAGCACTGCGGCGTCTGCAGCGCTTCCGGGAAACTGATCTGAGGTGCGCGAGAGCGCGGGAAGCGTCATACCTCCATCCTAGGGATGGTCGGACGTGGGGACGGCGGGCGGCCTGTTCGCTCTCAGCATGACGGCCGTCACCCGTCGCCGCGACGCGGCTCGTAGCATGGACACATGCCCTTCTCCGGAGAGATCCATGAACGTGTCGCGAACGCGCCGGCAGTGCCGCGCGGGCTGCCCCTTGTGCTGCTCCTGACGGGTTTCACCGACGCGGGCAACGCAGTCTCGGGGCTCATCGAGCACCTCCGCGAGACGACCTCCCCTCAGCCGATCGCGGTCTTCGACAACGACGTGCTGCTGGACTACCGGGCGCGTCGCCCGGTGATCTCTTTCGATCAGGATCATCTCACCGAGTTCCGCCCCGCTCGGCTCGAACTCTCCCTGGCGACCGACGCGCTCGGCCAGAAGTTCCTGCTGCTGGCGGGCTACGAGCCCGACTTCGCCTGGAACGAGTTCGCACGCACGGTGGTGGAGCTGGCCGACGAGTTCGAGGTGTCCGGGCTCAACTGGGTCCATTCGATCGCCATGCCCGTGCCGCACACGCGTCCGATCGGCACCACGGTGAGCGGCAACCGCCGTGAGCTCACGGTGGCCCATTCCGTCTGGCGTCCCCGCACCCAGGTGCCGGCGACGGCCGGTCATCTGCTCGAGTTCCGCTTCGCCGAGCACGGTGAGCGGGTCGTCGGCTTCGTGCTCCTCGTTCCGCACTACCTGGCCGAGACCGAGAACCCGGATGCCGTCATCGCGGCGGCGGAGAAGCTGATGGCCGCGACCGGCCTCGTGCTTCTCCTCGACGTGGTACAGGACCGTCGCGAGGACTACCTGGCCCGCATCGACGAGCAGGTTCTCGGCAATGACGAGCTGCAGCAGATGGTCCACGGGCTCGAGCGCCGCTACGACGCCTACATGGCCGGTCGCGACCCCGAGGACGGCTCGTACGACGAGGGCGGTTTCAACGAGCGCGACCTCCCCAGCGCGGACGAGCTGGCGGCCGAGCTCGAGCGATATCTCGCCTCGCGACCGAGCGGTGACGAGGACAAGCCAGGTCGCGGCTGAGGTACCGGTCGAAACTTCGCCCGAATGCACCGGCATGCCCGCACGTGTGCGATACTAGGACTCTGACCCGTTGTCAATCGATCTTTTCGGAGATCTGACTTGACAAGGGTCTTACTAGTGTCCGAAATGCTCCGGGGCCTGTGAGCGGCCCCGTGAAAGGCGAAACGTGACTCCTGCCACGACGAAGAAGACCCGGACGAAGAAGACGGCCGACGCTCCCGAGGTCGACGCTCCCGTCGAGGAGACGGCTGAGAAGCCCGTCCCGAAGACCGCGGCGCAGCGGGCGGCCGCCAAGCGCGCGCCTGCGAAGAAGAAGAAGGCGGATGACATCGTCGAAGACGACGAGGCCCCCGCCGCCGCAGAGCCCGAGGAGGACGACGAGGACGCGAAGCCTGCGTTCACCGAGCCCCTGCCCACCGGCGCGATCGTCATCTCGTCCAACGACGACGAAGACGTACCGGTGTACTCGACGCAGATCACGGGTGCGACCGCTGATCCGGTCAAGGACTACCTGAAGCAGATCGGAAAGGTCGCGCTGCTGAATGCGGCCGAAGAGGTCGAGCTCGCGATGCGGATCGAAGCCGGTCTGTTCGCGGAGGAGAAGCTGTCGACGATGACCGCCGCCGAGAAGGCCGGTCAGCTGGGACTCGACCTGCAGTGGGTGGCCCGCGACGGCCAGCGCGCCAAGAGCCACCTGCTCGGCGCCAACCTGCGTCTCGTCGTCTCACTCGCCAAGCGCTACACCGGTCGCGGCATGCAGTTCCTGGATCTCATCCAGGAGGGCAACCTCGGCCTCATCCGCGCCGTCGAGAAGTTCGACTACACCAAGGGCTTCAAGTTCTCGACCTACGCCACCTGGTGGATCCGTCAGGCGATCACGCGCGCCATGGCCGACCAGGCCCGCACCATCCGCATCCCGGTGCACATGGTCGAGGTCATCAACAAGCTGGCCCGCGTGCAGCGCCAGATGCTGCAGGACCTGGGCCGCGAGCCCACTCCGGAAGAGCTCAGCCGCGAGCTGGACATGACGCCCGAGAAGGTCGTCGAGGTGCAGAAGTACGGTCGCGAGCCGATCTCCCTGCACACGCCCCTCGGTGAAGACGGCGACAGCGAGTTCGGTGACCTCATCGAGGACACCGAGGCCGTCGTCCCTGCCGACGCGGTCGGATTCACGATGCTGCAGCGCCAGCTCGAGCAGCTGCTCGATTCGCTGTCGGAGCGCGAGGCCGGTGTCATCCGGATGCGCTTCGGCCTCGGCGACGGCCAGCCCAAGACGCTCGACCAGATCGGAGACACGTTCGGCGTGACGCGTGAGCGCATCCGTCAGATCGAGTCGAAGACGATGGCGAAGCTGCGCCACCCGAGCCGCTCGCAGTCGCTGCGGGACTACCTCGAGTGATGCAGGCGAACGAGGGCAAAGCGCTCGAGACCCGCGTCGACGGCAAGACCTACGCGCGCATCCCGTTGCGCACCCGGGTCGTCATGCCGAACGACGATCTGGACTCCGTCATCGCGGAGTACGCGAAGGATGCCGTGCAGCCCGGTGACCTGCTGTTCGTGACCGAGAAGATCGTCGCGATCACGCAGGGCCGATCGTACCGTCTCGACGAGATCACTCCGCGTCCGCTCGCCCGCTTCCTCTCCAAGCATGTGGTGCGCACGTCGTACGGCATCGGTCTCGGCATGCCCGAGACCATGGAGATGGCGTTGCGCGAATGCGGCACACTGCGGATCCTGTTCGCTGCAGGAGTCTCGGTCCTCTCGAAGGCGATCGGGCGCACCGGTGATTTCTATCGAATCGCCGGAGACAAGGCCCGCGCGATCGACGGCCCCACCAAGAACACGATCCCGCCGTACAACGAGGCGGTCGTGCTCGGACCCAAGAATCCGCGCGACGTCGCGCTGCGGGTGCAGAAGCTGGTCGGTGGGGCGGTCGATGTCGCCGTGGTCGACATCAACGACATCGGCGGCAACATCCTCGGTTCGACCCTCGACAAGGCCGGCGAGCGTCGTCTCGTGCAGATCCTCGGCGACAACCCGCTCGGCCAGGCGACCCAATCCACCCCTATGGGGATCGTCCGCGAGGTCTGAGCCCCATAAGCGCGATTCACGAGAGAAGCCCCGGATGCCGAGCATCCGGGGCTTCTCTCGTCGTGCTCAGAAACCGATCGCGGCCTGATAGCGAGGCTTGTGTCCGGTGCGGATGCCGGTGACGCTGGGCTTGTTCTCGTACACGCCTGCTCCCCAGTTGCCCTCGACGAGCACGGGTCCGTCGGGGGTGACGACGATGTCCCAGCCGACGTACTGGATCTGCGGCACGACCCTGGCGACCTGATCGACGAAGGCGCGCACCTCGTCCATCATCGGCAGCTGGAAGTCGGCGATGGGGAAGCCCGAGTCAGGGTGCGTGACGTGCACGTGGCCGTGGGAGTCGTAACCGGGGCCCATCGAGTGCCCGTTCTCGTCGAGCATCGTGTAGAAGCCGCCGAAGCTCATCTGATCGCTCACCGCACCCCGGCCGAACTTCTGGGCGATGGCGAGGATGTGCGTCTTCTCGCCGTCGAAGAACGCGGTGATGCGCGTGGTGTTCACAGTTCCGGGGCAGACGGCCGCGAGGCCTTCGTGCTGCCGGATGACCTCTTCCACGAGCACCTGCTTCTTGGCGAGCAGCTCCGCGTGGAACGCCGTCCAGTCGGCGACATCGGCGGCGTGGTAGCGGTGCACGCCGGTGCCGGCCTGCCCGTGCGTCTCCTTGACGACGATCGTGCCCTGGCGCTCGGTGAACGTACGCAGCTCGTCGGCGTTGCCCTCGGTGATCAGCATCCACTCGCGCTTGAGGAACGCATCGAAGCGGGCGTCGAACTCCGCTTTGTCGTGGAAGAGGTGACGGTAGTCCGGGTGGTCGTACTGCTGCGAGATCTGATTCGACACCGGGTGGGTCATGAACGTGTCGCGCTCGGCTTTGGTGAGGATCGCGAAGTCGTAGTCGATGTAGTCCTGGAAGCCGACGTTGTGACGGCCGGCGGACCACAGCATGTCGACCACGACGACGGGCACGGCTTTGCCGTGCTGTTCCGAGGCCTCTCTGGCCCTCTCGATCACCGACGCGACATCGATGCGGCGGGCGCGGTCCGCCAGGTAACGGAGGCGGGGCGCGAGGGAAAAACGTGACATGGGTCTCCAAGGTCGGGGTCGGATCCAGTCTACGGCGGGCTCGACTGCCATTCTGGGAGGCCGGAGTTAGGGTGGGAGGGTGTGTGAGAAGACATCCAGCTCCCGTCCGCGCGCGATGATCTCGCGGGCGGCCCTGGCCTCCGCGGCGGGCGAAGCCGTCGCCGCCGGAGGACGTGTCGCGGATCTGCGGCGGGATGCCTGGGGGCACGGAGTCCTGGCCGTCGCGCACGCGGTCACCGCCGCCGGCGCCGCAGCCGTGCGTGTCGATTTCGTCGAAGAAGCGGAGGCGCTGCGGCTGGAGGGGATCGACGCCGTCATCCATGGGGAGGCCGACATCGATCCCTTCCTCCTCTACGGGTTGCCTGACGCCGACGGCGACCTGCGGACGGCCCCCGTCATGCGCCTGACCGGGGCCGTGCTGTCGACGAAGCCGCTTCAGCCCGGCGATGCCGTGTCCTATGGCTACACGCATCGGGCCGAGCGGAACACGACCGTCGCACTCGTCACAGGGGGATACGCCCAGGGGATCGTGCGCAGCCTCGGCAACGCCGCCCACGTCGAGATCAGCGGCGTCGAGCGACCGATCATCGGCCGTGTCGCGATGGACGTCTGCGTGATCGACCTGCAGGACGCGGGGGAGACGGAGCCCGGCGTCGAGGTCACGTACTTCGGCGGACGCGGGCCGTCGGCTCCGGCACTCGCGCGGTGGAGCGCGGTGACCGGCCTGACGGTGGCGGAGCTGATCACGGTCGCCGGAGCTCACGCCGAGCGGGGGTGGGAGTCATGAGCCGTCCGGTCCTCGAGATCAGCACCGCCCGTTTCACCGCCAACATCCGGGCGGTGCAGGAGCGCATCGCCCCCTCGGCGCTGATGGTCGTGCTGAAGGACGACGCCTACGGTCACGGTCTCGGCTGGGCGGTCGAAGCCGCCAGGGACGCCGGTGTCGAATGGTACGGCTCGTACGATGTCGCCAGCGGCATCGAGGCCCGACGGGTGCTCGGAGACACCGGTCGGATCCTCGCGTGGGTCACCTCGACCGATGCCGAGATCGATGAGGCGCTGCGAGCGCGGGTCGACCTCGGTGTGGGAAGTGCGGAATACCTGCGGCGGATCATCGCCCGTGCGCGTCACCTCGAGCGGCGTGCCAGGGTGCATCTCAAGATCGACACCGGCCTGCACCGCAACGGTCTGCTGCCGTCGGAGTGGGAGAGCGTGCTCGTCGAGGTCCGCGCCGCGGAGTCCGCGGGGGAGCTCGCGCTGGTCGGTATCTGGAGCCACCTGGCAGAGGCCAGTGACGCGGAGGACGACGAGGCGCAGCGACTGTTCCTCGAAGCGGTCCGGGTCGCCGGGCAGACCGGTGCGACGCCCGATGCACTGCATCTGACCGCATCGGCCGCCTCATGGTGGCGGCCGGAGCTGCGCGGATCGGTGTCGCGGATCGGTGCGTTCTGCTACGGGGTCCGCTCGGCGGAGGGGCCGGAGCTCGATGGGATCGAGCCCGTCGCGCGCCTCGGCGCAGACGTCGTGGACATCGTCGACGGCGACGCGGTGATCGGGATCGGTGCCTTCGACGGCATCCCCTCGTCGTTGGCGGGGTGTCGCGTCGGCACCCCCGACGGTCCGCGCGAGCTGCGACGCATCGATGCGACCACATCGGTGGTCGCGGGGTGGACCGGCGCAGCCGTCGGCGATCGGGTGTGGGTGTTCGGCCCGGGGGATCAGGGCGAGGACAGCGCCACCACGCTCGCGGAGCGCATCGACACGGTCGGCGAGGAGATCCTCACCCGGCTGACGTCGCGTGTACGCCGCGTGGTCACGCCGTGAGGCGCGTGCTCATGCCTTAACGAGAGCGGGACCCGTCAGAAGACGGGTCCCGAGGCTGATCGATCCGAGATCAGTCGATCAGACGAGCGGTCTCATCGTGCCAGCTCGTCGCGACGCTGCGAAGCTTCTCTTCGTACTTGCGCCCGTGGTGGGCGCAGAAGAGGAGTTCGGAGCCGTTGACCTCGGCCGCGATGTATGCCTGAGCTCCGCAGGAATCACAGCGATCCATGGCGGTCAGGCGGAACTCGACGGTGGAGGTCTCACGTTCGGTCGTTGTTGCGTTCATCTCGGTGCCTCCTTGAGTGTCGGGTCCCTGCTGGGCGTGTTCAATACAACCACGCTGTCGCTGTGGGCATGCCCGGTTTGCGGCGTGTTTCGCTCAGCGCGTACGCTGCGCACCTCTCTCATCCGGCCCTGAGGAGTGTCGGCGGCTCCGCAGGCCACGCGGAGAATAGACTCGGAGATTGTGACCGCCGAGTATTCCGCCCATCATCTCCAAGTGCTCGAAGGGCTCGAGGCCGTCCGCAAGCGCCCCGGTATGTACATCGGCTCGAACGGATCGCCCGGCCTGATGCACTGCCTCTGGGAGATCATCGACAACGCCGTCGACGAGGCCGTCGCCGGCAACGGGTCGAAGATCGACATCATCCTGCACGACGACGGCAGCGTCGAGGTCCACGACCGCGGTCGCGGCATCCCCGTCGACGTCGAGCCGCGTACCGGACTCACCGGCGTCGAGGTCGTGTTCACGAAGCTGCATGCCGGTGGCAAGTTCGGCGGTGGCTCGTACGCCGCATCCGGCGGTCTCCACGGCGTGGGCGCGTCAGTGGTCAACGCCCTGTCGGAGCGCCTCGACGTCGAAGTGGACCGCGGCGGCAAGACCTACGCGATGTCGTTCCACCGCGGCGAGCCCGGACTCTTCGCCGACGACGGCGAGAAGCGACCCGATGCCGTGTTCACCCCGTTCCGCGACAAGAGCGAACTGCGGGTCATCGGCAAGGCGCCGCGCGGAGCGGCCGGAACCCGGATCCGCTACTGGGCCGACCACCAGATCTTCACGAAGGATGCCGCGTTCCAGCTCAACGAGCTGGTGACGCGCGCGCGGCAGACCGCCTTCCTCGTCCCCGGCCTGGAACTCGTCATCCGCGACGAGCGTGCGGCGAACGGATCCGAGGTCGAAGGCCAGCCGATCGAGACCTCCTACCGGTACGACGGCGGTATCTCGGAGTTCGTGGAGTACCTCGCGAACGACGCTCCCGTCACCGACACCTGGCGCATCCAGGGCGAGGGCACCTTCAAGGAGACCGTTCCGGTGCTGCAGGCCGACGGCCACATGATCGCGACCGAGGTCGAGCGCGTCTGCGCCGTCGACATCGCCATGCGGTGGGGCACGGGCTACGACACGACCACGCGGTCGTTCGTCAACATCATCTCCACGCCCAAGGGCGGCACCCACCAGCAGGGCTTCGAGCAGGAGCTGCTCAAGGTGCTGCGTGCACAGGTCGATCAGAACGCGCGTCGGCTGAAGGTCGGCGCCAACGACAAGCTCGAGAAGGACGACGTCCTGGCCGGCCTCACCGCGGTGCTCACCGTGAACGTCCCCGAGCCGCAGTTCGAGGGGCAGACCAAGGAGATCCTCGGCACACCGGCCGTGCGCCAGATCGTGGCCCAGGTGATCCGCAAGGATCTCGCGGCGCGCTTCAGCTCGACCAGACGCGATGACAAGAGCCAGGCCACCCAGCTGCTCGACAAGGTCGTCGCCGAGATGAAGGCTCGTGTGTCGGCGCGTGCGCACAAAGAGACGCAGCGACGCAAGAACGCACTGGAGTCCTCGACGCTTCCCACCAAGCTCGTGGACTGTCGCACGAACGAGGTCGAGCGCAGCGAGCTCTTCATCGTCGAGGGCGACTCGGCGCTCGGCACGGCCAAGAACGCGCGCAACAGCGAGTTCCAGGCCCTTCTGCCGATCCGCGGCAAGATCCTCAACGTGCAGAAGGCCTCCGTCGGCGACATGCTCTCCAACACCGAGTGCGCGTCGATCATCCAGGTGATCGGTGCGGGGTCGGGGCGGAGCTTCGACATCGACGCCGCCCGCTACGGCAAGGTCATCCTGATGAGCGACGCCGATGTCGACGGCGCGCACATCCGCACGCTGCTGCTGACGCTGTTCTATCGGTACATGCGCCCGCTGATCGAACACGGACGTGTGTTCGCTGCTGTGCCGCCCCTGCATCGCGTGATCGTGATCAACCCGGGGTCGAAGCCCAACGAGACGATCTACACGTACAGCGAGCAGGAGATGCACGCGCTGCTGGCCAAGCTGCGCAAGGCCGGCAAGCGCTGGCACGAGCCGCTGCAGCGGTACAAGGGTCTCGGAGAGATGGATGCCGAGCAGCTCGCCAACACGACGATGGACCGCGGTGGGCGACTGCTGCGCCGGGTGCGCATGGAGGACGCCGAGGCGGCCGGTCGGGTGTTCGAGCTCCTCATGGGCAATGAGGTCGCTCCGCGTCGGGAGTTCATCATCGATTCGTCGGACCGGCTGTCCCGCGAGTCCATCGACGCCTGACCCCGACGCCTGACCCCGACGCTGACCCCGACGTCCGGCCTCAGCGCGCGGCGGTCATCGCGGCACGGTAGACGTCGAGCAGCGCATCGCGATGCGTGTCCTGCGCGACATGAGCCCGGTGTGCAAGAGCAGCGGCGCTCATCGCGGCGATCCGATCCGGAGCATCCTTCAGGCCGCGAAGCGCGTGCGCGAGTCCGGCGGCATCGGGTGTGGGGGTCACCTGTCCTCCGCCGTCGGGCAGCATCTCGGCCAGATCAGGGTCGGTGACGATCACCGGCAGCCCCGAGGCGATGCCTTCGAGGATGACCATCGGCTGGTTGTCGAAGTCGAGAGACGTCGATACCAGCACGTGCGCGCGGCGCATGGCGTCGAGCACCTGCGACTGGGGCACCGCGCCGTGCACGGTGAGCCGCTCGTCCGGCAGATCGGCGGCGGCCGCCGACACGGCGCGACGTGCGACGCCGTCGCCGAGCATCTCGGCGGTGGTCCCCGGCAGACGACGCAGCGCGTCGACGAAGACCTGCGGGCGCTTCTCCGGAGACAACCGTCCGCACCACACGACTCGGAGGGTCTCACCGGCGCGGAGCTCGCGGGGCTCCGGACTGCCGACGGCATGGAGAACACTCGCTTCGAGCCCGTTCGACAGCACGGTGAGGGGAGTCTGCACCCCCTGCGCCACGAGCTTCGCCGCGAAGTGCGCGGACGGCACGACGACATGATCGGCGTGGTTCGCCTGACTCACCATAAGCCGCCACATGCGGCGTGCCATCCGGGTCCCTGCGTAGGGGGCCGTCGGGTCGAGGCGTGCTCGTCCGTGGCTCATCCGGTGCCGGTGCATCGCGGCGAGCAGCATCGTCGTGACCGAGGGGAGTGGGAGCACCGATCGCGTGTAGACGTCGATGCGCCCGTGCATGGTCTGCACCACAGGCAGGCCCAGCGCCCGCGCCGCGTCGAACCCGGCGAGCGCGGCGAACATCTCGGTGTGCACGTGGACCAGCTCGACCCTGCGGGCCCGGAGTTCGCGACGCAACGACTCCGCTGCAGCCTGCGGGGGCCAGGTGAACGGGTACCCGTCTGGGGCGAAGCCGCGGGCGGTCGGCAGCCGCACAACGTGCGGGTCGTCGCTCTCCGCGGCCAGCGGCGCGAAGACGAACACCTCGTGCCCTGCCTGCTCCAGGGCCTCGCGATGAGCCTTGATGACCGTCTGCACTCCGCCCAGCGTCGGCAGGTAGTAGTCGGTGACCATGGCTATGCGCACATGACCACAATAGGGCGGCTAGGGTGAGGGGCATGTCCGGAGCCCGTGTGCTGGTGACGGGGGCGAGCGGGTTCCTCGGCGGGCACGTCGTGCCCGATCTGCAGAGGCACGGGTACGAGGTCTTCGCCGCGGGCCGCGACATGTCGGCGCTCGAGCGCGTGGCCGACGAGGCACATCGGGTTCCCGGCGATCTCACGTCACTGCGGCGCCTGACCCTTCCGGTCGATGCTGTCATCCACTGCGCCGCCCTCTCGACGCCGTGGGGTGCGTGGCGGGACTTCCGGTCGACGAACATCGAGGGCACGGGCCACGTCGTCGAGTTCGCCCGTCGCAACGGTGTGCGCCGGATCGTGCACGTCTCCTCGCCGAGCGTGTATGCGGCGCCGCGCGATCGGCTCGCAATCCGCGAGGCGGACGTCGACCGCAGCAACCGTCTGAACGGATACATCCGCTCCAAGATCGCCGCGGAGGACCTCCTGCTCGAGGCGCGGGACGCCGGAACGGTCCCCGAGCTGGTCATCGTGCGGCCGCGGGGACTCATCGGGCTCGGCGACCCGAGCCTCGTGCCCAGACTCCTCGCGGTGCACCGGCGGATCGGCGTGCCGCTCTTCGACGGCGGCGACACCCTCATCGACCTCACCGCGGTCGAGAACGTGGCGTCCGCTCTGCGTCTCGCCCTGCACCATGGCGATGCCGCCGGGGGCGTCTACAACATCTCCAACGACGATCCCCGACGATTCCGTGACCTGCTCACGACCCTGCTCGGCCTCCTCGGGCAGCAGCCGCGGTTCCGTCCGCTGCCCCGGCCTCTCGCCTGGACCCTGGCGGGTGTTCTGGAGCAGGTCTGCTCCGCTCTGCCCTGGCGTCCGGAACCTCCGCTCACCCGCTACACCCTCACCACGATCGCCTACTCGCAGACCCTCGACATCTCGCGCGCGAAGGCCGACCTCGGATACCGACCCGAGGTGTCCCTCGACGAGGCGCTCACCCGGGTCGCGGCGCACCTGAAGGGACACGCATGACCGGCCGCCTCCGCCACTACGTGTGCGGGAAGACCGTGCACGATGTCGGCGCCATGTTCCACGGGGAGCCTCGCGGACGCCGGGAGTTCCCCTCCGGCGTGTTCCTCTACGACGCTGCGGACGGGCGGCGAGTGCTGTTCGACACCGGATACGCGACAGGCGAGTGGCGCACGGGATGGCGCGGTGCGGCGTATCGGCGCCTGCTGCCGCCGCAGGTGGACGACGAGGACGATATCGCGGTGCAGCTCCGCGGCGACGGTGTGGATCCGGCATCCGTCACGCACGTCGTGCTGTCGCACCTGCATCCCGATCACATCGGCGGCGTCCGCCGCTTTCCGCATGCGACGTTCGTGCTGAGCGCGGGGCACCAGCGGACGCTCGCCGGACCGCGTCTGCGCGACGGGGTTCTGACGGGGCTGCTGCCCGACTGGTTCTCGGGGGTGGAACGGCGCACTCTCGCCGACGACGCGTTCGTCGACGTCGCGGTGCGGGGTACGGTGCTGCGCGGGCACGATCTGCTCGGCGACGGCTCGTATCTCGTCGTGGACCTCCCCGGCCATGCCGACGGGCACCTGGGAGCCCTGATCGAGGGCCGCGTCCTGCTCGCCGGTGACGCGGCATGGGGGACGGACCTCCTCGACGCCTCGGGGCGACTGCGGATGCTCCCGCGCGCGGTCCAGCACGACCCGCAGCGGTACGCGTCCACGGCGAGCACGCTGCGCGGCCTCGCCGCCGCCGGCATCCACGTCGTATGCAGCCACGACCCGCTCGGAGCCACGGAGCTGCTGAGCTGATGTCGCGACTGAGGATCCTGCGCGAGTTCGCGGCGGTGCGATGGCTCCGTCCGCTGCGCACGCGAGCGGCGATCGAACGGCGTCAGCGGCGCCTGCTGCGTGCGCATCTGCGATTCCTGCGTCGCCGGTCCCGGTACTTCCGCGACCTCCTCGCGACGCGACCCTTCGCGGACCTGCCGCTGATGGACAAGAGCGTCATGATGACGCGGTTCGACGACATCAACACGGTCGGTGTCGTCAAGGATGACGCGCTGGCACTCGCGATCGCGAACGAGCGCGCGCGGGAGTTCGATCTCGACCTGGGAACACATTCCGTGGGGCTCTCCAGCGGCACGAGCGGCCACCGCGGCCTGTTCGTGGTGAGTGCGGCCGAGCGTGACGCATGGGTGGGCGCCGTGCTGGCACGCACCTTGCCGCGTCGGGCCCTGCTCGGACACCGCATCGCGCTCTTCCTGCGTGCGGACAACACGCTGTACGAGTCCGTCGGCTCTGCGGCGGTGTCGTTCCGCTATTTCGACGTGTACGCGGACATGGGGGAGAACATCACGGCCCTGCGCTCCTTCGGCCCGACCATCCTGGTGGCTCCGCCTTCCGTGCTCCGGCTGATCGCACGGGCCGCGGATGCCGGGGAGTTCGACGTCGTCCCGCAGAAGGTCTATGCGGTGGCCGAGGTGCTCGAGGTCTTCGATGCGCAGCGGATCACGCGCTCGCTGGGACAGGAGCGTCTGCATCAGCTGTACCAGTGCACCGAGGGGTTCCTCGCGCACACCTGCCCGCATGGGGTCATCCATCTCAACGAAGACGACATCCTGTTCGAACGGGAGTATCTGGACGCCGAGCGCTTCACCCCCATCGTCACGGATCTGCGTCGTCGTGCGCAGCCGATCGTGCGCTACCGCCTCGGAGACGTGCTGCGCGAGCGGACGTCGCCGTGCCCGTGCGGCGCCGCGACGACCGCGATCGAGCGCATCGAGGGGCGAGAGGGCGACACGCTCGTCCTCCGCGGACTCGACGGCCGCGAGGTGCCCGTGTTCGCCGACGTGATCACGCGTGCGCTGCTGTACGCCGACGGGTTCGATGAGTACCGCATCACGCAGATCGGCGAGTCGCGCCTGCAGATCGCGCTGGACACGGTCGAGGATCGGTCCCGGAGCCGCGTGGCGGATGAGGTCGGAGCGCTCGCGGATCGACTCGGATGCGAGCGTCCGGACCTCGAGTTCGTCGAATTCGTGCCCGACGGGTCGGTGAAGCTGCGTCGGGTCGTGCAGGGATGGGGGGAGCGGAGATGGTGAGGAACTGCGAGATCGCGGGGTGGGGGACATCTCTGCCCTCGCGCACGGTGACCTTCGGAGGGGAGACGCGGTACCGCCTCGACGACGACACGTCGCACCTCGACATGCTCGCGGAGGCGTGGGGGCGCGCGCTCGCCCACGCAGGAGTCGCGGCGGATCAGATCGATCTCGTGCTCGGGGCATCCGCGGCCGGCATCCAGCCGATCCCGTGCACGGCGGCACTCGTGCTCGAGAGACTCACGTCGACCGGTCGCGCCGCCGCGTTCGATGTGAACTCCACCTGCACGAGCTTCATCACGGCGCTCGACATCGCTTCGCGCTATCTGGATGCGGGGGACCACGAGACGATCCTCGTCTTCGCGGGAGATGTGGGCAGCCGGTTCCTCAATCCCGAGCAGCGAGAGAGCTTCGAGCTCTTCAGCGACGCCGGCGCTGCCGTGGTGCTGCGCCGTTCCACGGATCCCTCACGGGGAGTGATCGCCAGTGCGCAGCGCACCTGGCCCGCCTACGCGCACGACACGGAGATCAGGGGCGGACTGTCGGGGTCTCCGGCACAGGTGTATGCCGAGCGGGACCCGGCGGACTACCTCTTCGACATGAACGGGCGCCGCGCGCTGCTGGGGATGATGCGCGTGCTGCCGGACTTCTTCGAGTCGTTCCACGAGAGGGCGGGCATCTCGTATGACGATGTCGCGCTGTGGGTGCCCCACCAGGCGTCCGCAGCGCTCGGCCCGATGCTCGACCGTCTCGGGATCCCCGTCGAGCGGCGCATCGACGAGGTGCGGCAGTTCGGCAACATGGTCTCATCGTCGGTGCCGTTCATGCTCACCCGCGCGCTCGACAGCGGGCGGGTGCGTCCAGATGACACGGTGATCCTGTGCGGCACGGCCGCCGGCCTCACCGCCAACATCCTGGCGCTGCGCCTCTGACGGCGCACGATCGGTCAGACCAGGGTGCGGCCGATGCTGCCGATCACGCCATCGATCGGCTGACCGGACGCATCGCGCCTGGCGCCCGCCTCGGGGAGCTTCCGCACGGCACCGGTGGGGTCGACGGCCTGCGCCGGGGTCGGGCCGACCCAGGCGACCGTGAGACGGTCCTCGCCCTTCAGGAACGAGTGCGCACGGACACCGCCGGTCGCGCGCCCCTTCGTGGGGTACTCCGTGAACGCCGAGACCTTCGCGCGCCCCGGCTCCGTGCCCGGGAGGATGCTGTCGGAACCGGAGACGGTGGCGACCACCGCATCCGCGTCGGGCGCCACGGCCCCGAAGAACAGCACCGTCGAGCCTGCGCCGAGTTTGATCCCTGCCATGCCGCCGGCGGGCGCACCCTGCGGGCGCACCGCGGACGCCGAGAAGCGCAGCAGCTGAGCATCGGTCGTGACGAACACCAGGTCGGCATCGTCTCGCGCCTCGACGGCTCCGACGACGGTGTCACCGGGCTTCATGCCGATCACCTCGAGGTCCGGCCGCACGGGCAGCGTCGAGGGGACGATCCGCTTCACCGTTCCCTGCGCGGTGCCGAGCGCGATCGGGGTGTCGCTGTCGAAGCGGACGAACCCGAGGATCCGCTCTCCCCGCGTCGTGATCCCGAGGTAGTCCCGCAGCGGCGCGCCGGCGGCGAGCTGCACAGAGGACGACGGCACCGACGGCAGGTCGACGGGGGAGAACCGCAGCACTCGCCCCTCGGAGGTCAGCGCGCCGATCTCGGCGCGCACCGTCGTCTCGACCGTGGCGAGGATCGCGTCGTGCTTGCTGCGCCGAGGCGGCAGCGAGAGCTCCTGGCCCTCACCGAGATCCACGCGCACCGCCCGCCCGGTCGTGGACAGGACCAGAACGGTGGGTGCATCCGCGATCTGGAGGTCGACAGCGCCCTTCGTCGCGCGAGGCCTGGCAGGAGCGGCGTTCATCAGCAGCGTGCGGCGCGGGGTGCCGTACGCGTCGGCCGCGGCATCGAGCTCCTTCGCGACCGCGGCGCGCAGCAGCACGTCGCTGGCGAGGAGTTCGCGCAGAGCCGCGATCTCGGCGAGAAGAGCATCGCGCTCGGTCTCGAGCTCGATCCGCGAGAACTTGGTCAGACGGCGCAGGCGCAGCTCGAGGATGTATTCGGCCTGCAGCTCGCTGAGATCGAACACCGAACGCAGCCGGGACCGCGCCTGCTCCGAGTCGTCGGAGGAACGGATGACCTGGATGACCTCGTCGATGTCGAGGATCGCGATGAGCAGACCCTCCACGAGGTGCAGGCGCTCCTCGCGTCGGGCGAGACGGTAGCGACTGCGCCGGGTGATGACCTCGAGTCGGTGCGCGACGTAGACGCGCAGCATCTCCTTGAGCCCGAGCGTGCGGGGCTGCCCGTCGACGAGCGCGACGTTGTTGATGCTGAAGGAGTCCTCGAGGGGCGTCAACCGATACAGCTGCTCGAGCACGGCCTGCGGGTCGAAACCGGTCTTCACGCCGATCGCGACGCGGAGTCCGTGGTTGCGATCGGTGAGGTCGGTGACATCGCTGATGCCCTGCAGCTTCTTCGCCTGCACCGCATCGCGGATCTTCTCGATCAGCCGCTCGGGGCCGACCATGTACGGCAGCTCGGAGACGATGATCCCGGTGCGCCGCGGTCCGAGCGGTTCCACCGAGACCTTGCCGCGCACCTTGAGAGCGCCGCGGCCGTTCGCGTAGGCGTCCTTCACGCCGTCGAGGCCCATCAGGATGCCGCCGGAAGGGAAGTCCGGGCCAGGCACGAACTCCATCAGCTCCTCGGTGGTGGCATCGGGATTCTCGAGAAGGTGCGTGGCCGCGGCGACGACCTCGATCAGGTTGTGCGGGGCCATGTTGGTGGCCATGCCGACCGCGATGCCGCTCGCGCCGTTGACGAGCAGGTTCGGGAACGCCGCAGGCAGCACCGAGGGCTGCTGGAACTGCCCGTCGTAGTTCGGCACGAAGTCGACGACATCCTCGTCGAGATTCTCGGTGAGGGCCATCGCCGGCGAGGCGAGCCGCGCCTCCGTGTATCGGGCGGCGGCGGGACCGTCGTCGAGTGAACCGAAGTTGCCGTGCCCGTCGACGAGCGGCACCCGGAGCGCGAAGTCCTGAGCGAGACGCACCAGTGCGTCGTAGATCGCCGAATCACCATGAGGATGCAGCTTTCCCATGACCTCGCCGACGACGCGGGCGCTCTTGACGTGGCCGCGGTCGGGACGCAGTCCCATCTCGGACATCTGGTAGAGGATCCGTCGCTGCACGGGCTTCAGACCGTCACGCGCATCGGGCAGCGCCCGGGAGTAGATCACCGAGTAGGCGTACTCCAGGAATGAACCCTGCATCTCGGTCTCGAGATCGATGTCCTGGATTCGCTCCGGTGCGAGCTCGGCAGGCGGGTTCTTCGGCATGGCCATCCTGAGTGTGCGAAGGCTGAGTTGTGCAAAGACTGAGCGCGTGGGGGAGCCTGTGTCAGACTGGCTCGGGTGTCCCTCATTCTACCGGCCGAGCCCGCCGCCGCTCGGAGCATCGTCGGGGTGGCGGACGACGTGTTCGACGCCCTTCACGGCGACTCCGCGGTGCTCCCGCGTGCCGATTCGGTCGTCCTGGTCCTCGTCGACGGACTCGGGGCCATCAGTCTGCGCGCTCATGCCGGTCACGCGCGCGCACTCACGGCGGGTATGGCGAAGAAGGACGTGGCGTACTCGGTCTTCCCTTCGACCACCGCGGCGGCGCTCACCAGCATCCTGACGGGTGCATGGCCGGGCGAGCATGGACTGGTCGGATACCGAGTGCGGGATCCCTCGCGGGACGTGCTCGTGAACCAGCTGACCGGGTGGGAGTCCGAGGGCCTGGATCCGATGACCTGGCAGGCTGCCCCGACGATCTTCGAGCGAGCGATCGCAGAGGGGCGACCGGCGTACGCGGTCGGTGTCGCCGCCTACGCCGAGAGCGGATTCACTCGGGCGACGCTGCGCGGAGCCAGCTTCGTCGCCGCGCAGACACCGGCGGATCGCGTGGCCGCGGCCTACGACCTGGCCGAGCGGAACCCCGGTGCGCTCGTCTACTGCTACCTGCCCGAGGTCGACAAGGCGGGGCATAGATACGGCGTCGACTCCGCCCAGTGGGTCGCGGCGCTCGAGGAGATCGACGGCGCCCTGTCGCTCCGCGTGCCCCCGGGGGTCGGCGTCCTCGTCACCTCGGACCACGGGATGGTCGATGTCCCGGCGCATCGGCAGGTCGTCCTCGAGGCGGAGCACCTCGCTGGCGTCCGTCACGTCGGCGGCGAGCCCAGGATGCTGCATGTCTACACGGATCCCGAGACGGATGCCGCGGCCGTCGCCGCGCAGTGGTCGTCGGATCTGCGGGGACTGGCCGATGTGGGCACCCGAGCGGAGGCGATCGCCGCGGGTCTCTTCGGGCCGCGGGTCACCCCTGCCGCCGCGTCGCGGATGGGCGACCTGCTGGTCGTCGCCCGGGGGAGCGGTGCGGTCTACGACGGGACGGCCGCGGATCAGCGCGGTCGCGGCATGGTCGGACAGCACGGCGGTCTCACCCCGGAGGAGAGACAGGTGCCGTTGCTCCGGCTGGGGTCCTTCGCGCGCTGACGCCGCGTCTACTCGTCGGTCTTGGCGCCGAAGACGATCTCATCCCACGACGGCATGGCGTTGCGCCGCTTGCGCCTGCCGCTCGTCTCGTTCGTCGGCTCGGCCGGTGCCGCGGGTTCGTCTTCGCGCTCGTCGGACCGGTCGCTCTCGAACGCATCGAACAGCGCGATCGGGCCGGACTCGTCGTCGTCATCGGGATGCTCGAGCAGGGGAGCGGTCTCGCGCTGACCGCGACGGCGGCGAAGCGCCTCGAGCAGATCGGCGGTCTCCGGGCTGGTGGTCGCGGATTCGGGTGCTCGCTTCGTCGCGGCGTTCTGCGCCGCGGCGGCGGACCGCTCGGGCAGCGCGACGTCGTCGACCTCGTTCTCGGGCGTGGGCACGAGTCGCGGTCCGAACGCTCCGGAGTCGAATCGGCTGTCGTCCTTGTAGGGCGAAGGCTGACGCTCGGCGTCGACCGCACGCAACCGGGGGATCAGTCCGTCGGGAAGCGAACCCTGGCGGGACAGCTGGGTCGCATCGGCGTTGAGCGGTGCGAGCGCGCTGCGGCGGGGGTCGAAGCTCCAGCGCGCGTCGTGGTCGACGTCGTTGGCGCTGAACTCGAGCTTGATGACCCAGCCGTTCTCGCCCTTCCAGCTCGCCCACCGCTCGGCGGAGGCCTCGACCTCGGCGAGCTTGGCGCGGATGGCGGTGCCGAAGGTCGGCTGCGCGTCGGGCTCGACATCGCTGCCGATCAGCACGGGGACGGCGAGTGCCTGACCGATCACGTGCTCGCGCTCGGCGAGCACCGGTCCTTCGAAGCGCACGACGTCGTCGACGGCGATGCCCAGCAGCTCGGCGACCTCGGTCGTGGTGAGTCCTGCGCGGATCTGCGCCTGGATGTCGCGCGGGCTCGCGGCGAGGCGCTGTGCGGACGGCTCGCTCTGGCGCGTGGCACGA
>Ga0308161_1001932_pt1 | contig 23204 bp, 20 predicted proteins | sample PhyFR2_FD_201034 | JGI IMG/M metagenome (GOLD analysis project Ga0308161, IMG submission 201034) | Phyllosphere microbial communities from UC Gill Tract Community Farm, Albany, California, United States - DLSLF.R2 | ecosystem: Host-associated > Plants > Phyllosphere > Unclassified | place: USA...
TGCCGTGGCGTCATGCGGTCGCCCGCGTGCGCAGGCGCCGCCGCGGGCTGCTCGTTGCGGCGCGACTGGTCGAGCACGTACGTCGGGCTCAGCGCCGGATTGCGCTTCACGCGCGCCGCGTACCACATCAGGAACAGGATCGTGACGATCGTCGCCGCGGCCCACACGATCAGCCGGTAGCCCATCCCCGAGAAGACCTGCACGCCGGCGATGCCCTGCGCGATGCCGACGTTGAACGGATTGAGGAACGCGGCGCCGAAGCCGACCTGCGAGCCGAGGAACGGGATCGACACGCCGACGATGGTGTCGTAGCCGAGCGCCAGCGCCAGCGGCACGAAGATCAGGATGAATGGAATGACCTCCTCGTTCATGCCGAAGGTGGCGCCGCCCAGCGAGAACAGCGTGACGAACACCGGGATCAGCGCGGCGCGCACCAGTCTTGAGGTCTCGTGGGCGCGCGCGATCGAGCGGATCGCCGTGTCGATCGCTTCGGTGCGCTGCACGACCGCGAAGGCACCGCCGACGATCAGCACGAAGCCGATGATCTGCGCCGCCTCGACGAAGCCCTTGATCGGCGCCTTCATCAGCGCGACCAGTCCCTGCGGCGCACTGGCGACGTAGTGGAACGAGGCCGGGTCGACGAGCTGCTTGCCGTTCACGAGGTGCGTCTCGTACTTCCCGCCGGGGACGAGCCACGTCGCCAGCGCGATCAGCGCGAGGATCGCGAACAGCAGTACGAAGGTATTGGGCATCCGCAGTCGCATGCTTGTCCTCTCTTTATTGACTCAGCAGGGAGCCGGACCGGAACGCCGTCGCGCCCGCGATTTTGCAGACGTGCATGCCGCGCTGCAGGTAGCGGTGCGCCGTCGACGCGAACAGCAGGCCGCCCTGCGCGGCGCGCACGGTGCTCGTGGTGCCGGTGACCGGGTTGACAATGTCGGCCACGGCTTCGCCTGCCGCGACCTCGTCGCCGAGCGCCTTCAGGAACACGAGCACGCCGCTGTGCGGCGCGTGCAGCGGTTCGACGGCTTCGAGCGGCGTCGGCGCGCAACGCGGCGCGGGCAGGTCCGTCTGCGGGATGTCGAGCACGCCCTCGCGCGCCAGGTACTGCAGCAGCGCGTGCGCGTCCTGTTCGGCGTAATCGTAGCGCACGTCCATCTCGCCGCGCAGTTCCACCGTGACGGCCGCGCAGGCCGGCGGAATCGGAATGCCGGGGCCGAAGTGCTCGGCCAGGTCCCACCACAGCCGGCTGCACGCCTCGTCGAACGGCTCGCCGCCCGAACCGGCGGACAGCAGGTAGGCGCGCGCGCCGAGCAGGGTTGCCAGCGGCGCCACGCGGTCGGCCAGCGCCGGACCTGTATAGACATGCAGCAGCGCTTCGTTGTCGCAGTGCAGATCGAGCACGACATCGGCGTCGATCGCCATGCCCAGCAGCGTTTTTTTCAAGTCTCCGGTCGCATCGAGGGGCGTCCAGCCGGCGAGGGCTGCGCGCGCGGCGGCGCGGATCGCCGCCACGTTCGCGTCGGCATCCGCGCCCAGCTTGCCGGCCAGGGTCGTCTTGAGTTCGTCGGCCACGTGGCGGAACGCGCGGTTGAAATTCGCGCCGCTGGCCAAGTCAAAGCGTCCGAACGGGATGCCGTGCACGACCTGCGACAGGCCGACCGGATTCGCGGCCGGCACGAGCACGATCTCGCCCTTGATGCGGCCCGCCGCGTCGAGGCGGTCGAGCTCGCGCCGCAGCACGTGCGCCACGAGCATGGCCGGCACTTCGTCCGCGTGCAGCGAGGCCTGGATGTACACCTTCTTGCCGCCGCCCGCGCCGTAATGGAAGGACACGAGCTGGAAGTTGGCGCTGCCCGGCTCGGTCGCGATCGGGTGTGTCTGTGCATGCATGTGCAAGGTCTCCTGATGCCGGATCGGGGCGGCTTGCGGCCGATTATGTATGAATTTTTACACAACGTAAATCGATGAAAGAGAATTTTCAAAAACTGGTTGAGTTCGCCGCCACACCTGTTTTACATTAAAAAAACGTTAATTCATTGGCATGCCGTCACGATGGTTTCCAACGCCGCGTCCAGCGCTTCACCCGCCATCGGTTTCGCCGAGTCCGCGCTCGGCCAGGCGCTGCTGCGCGTGCTGGCGGAAGGCTCGGCGTCGAACCGCGCGATCGCCGACCACCTGCTGCGCAACCAGGTGCGCGTGACGGCGCTCGGCATCGAGGAGCTGGCCGAGGCGTGCGACGTGTCCACTGCCACGATCAGCCGCTTCGCGCGCGACCTCGGTTTCAAGAACTACGCGGCGATGCGCGGCGCGGTGGCCGAGACCCTGCAGTCGGTGCTGCAGCCGGTCGAAAAGCTGCGCAGCACGATCGCGCGCCGCACGGCGAAAGCGTCGCCGGCGCTGGAGAGCCTCGCGTACGCGGAAGCGGCGCTGACCGCGACGCGGGGAGGCCTGGACGGCGCGCGCATCGACCGCATCGGCACCGTGCTGACGCGTGCGCGCACCGTGTACGTGCTGGGCTTCGGCCTGTCGTCGTTCCTGGCCGGCACGCTGGCGATGCACCTGCAGCCGTTCTGCCGCCACGTGGTGGAGGCGGCGGCGAGCGGCGGCACCGAGGTCGCGGCCAGCCACCTCGCCACCATCACGGACAAGGACGTGCTGGTCGTGATCTCGCTGCCGCGCTACACGGTCGACGTGGTGCCGCTGACGCGGTTCGCGCGCGACGCCGGCGCCACCGTCGTCTCCATCACCGATTCGCCCGCGTCGCCGCTCGCGGAACTGGGGCACCACGTGTTGTATGCGCACAGCGCGCATCCCGTGCTGCCCAGCAGTTCCAGTGCCGCGCTGGCCGTCATCGAAGCGCTGGCCGTGGCGCTGATGACCTCCAACACGGCCAACGTCGCCAAGGCGGCGCGCCACACCGAGGCGATCGCCGCCTACCTCTACGGTGAGCACCAGATTCGCAGCAACCCCACGCAGAAAAAAGACGGCGTCCGCAAGCGCCGCAGCGCGAAGTAGTCCCGAGTCACGACAACGATACCAAGACATCCAGACACCAAGAGGGAGCATGGCATGAACAAATACGTTTCGAACACCCTGCGGCCGACGATCCTCGCGTCCAGCGTCGTCGCGGCCCTGAGCCTGATGGCGCAGCAGGCGCACGCGCAGGCGCAAGCGGCGCCGGACGCACCCAAGATGGCGCGCGTGGAAATCACCGGCTCTTCGATCAAGCGCATCGACACCGAGACGGCGCTGCCCGTGCAGCTGATCACGCGCGAGGACATCGAGAAGATGGGCGCGACGACGGCGGCGGAACTGGTCAGGAACATCAGCGCCAACACGGCGCCGCTGACGGACGGTCCCAGCATCTCGGACGGCACGTCGGGCCAGCGCGGCATGAACGGCGCCAACATGCGCGGCCTGGGCGTGTCGTCCACGCTGGTACTGCTGAACGGCCGCCGCCTGGCCAACTTCGCGTCGCCCGGCGACAACCAGGGCGTCGACCTGAACAACATCCCGGCCGGCGCGATCCAGCGCGTCGAGGTGCTGAAGGACGGCGCGTCGGCGATCTACGGTACCGATGCCATCGGCGGCGTGATCAACTTCATCACGCGCAAGGACTATACGGGCATCGACCTCGCCGCCTCGGCCGCGGGTACGCAGCAGGGCGGCGCCGGCAAGCGCACGCTGAGCCTCAGCGCCGGCCATGGCGACCTGCAGACCGACCGCTTCAACGTGTTCGGCACGTTCGACTACCAGCAGCTCGACCGCATGCGCTCGGGCCAGCGCGACTTCATCGCCAAGCGCCCGCTCGCGACCACGCTGCCGGCGCAGATGTCCAGCAATACCTTCCCGGCCAATATCGACATCAACGCCGCGCAGCGCGCCGCCCTGATCGGAGCGGGCCTGCTGCCGGCCGGCAGCCGCGCCAGCCGCGTCAACCCGAGCGCGCCGAACTGCAATCCGCCCGCCAACGTGTACACGCCCCAGGGCCCGGGCGGCGTGGCCGGCTGCAGCTACGACTACATGGAAGACACGGAGATCTATCCGGACTCGCGCAAGCTGAGCTTCATCGGCCGCGCGACCTTCCAGCTGAACCCGGACAACCAGCTGTTCGCGGAATGGGTGCAGACGCAGACCAAGACCAAGTACGTGCTGTCGCCGAACCCGGTGTCGACCCTGCGCAACCTGCCGCTGAGCGTGCTGCCGGACGCGTACCGCAACGCGCTGACGGGCCCCGGCCTGCCGTCGACGGTCAACCGGATCCGCTACCGGATGGCGGAAGCGGGCAACCGCACCAACGACGTGGAAAGCACCGGCCAGCGCCTGCTGCTGGGCGCCACCGGCACCATCAAGGGCTGGGACTACGACGTGGCGCTGGGCCGGGCCGAGAACAAGGCGATCGACAAATACGTCGACGGCTACTTCCTGTACGACCAGTTCGAGGCCGGCGTGCGCTCGGGCCTGATCAACCCGTTCGGGGCGTCGTCCCAGGCCGGCCGTGACCTCATCAACAGCATCCGCGTCAATGACGAGGCGCGCAATGCGAAGGGCGTGTCGACGTCCCTCGACGGCAAGATGTCGCGTTCCCTGACGACGCTGGGCGGCGGCGACCTGGCGCTGGCCATCGGCGGCGAACTGCGCCACGAGCACCAGACGTTCCGGCCGTCGGACCTGCTGCGTTCGAATAACATCCAGGGCGACCGCGACAGCACGATCCCGGCCGGCGAACTGGCCGACGTCGAGACGGCGGACAACACGCGCCGCGTGGCGTCCGTGTTCACCGAGGTGATCGCGCCGTTCACCAAGGAACTCGAGATGCAGTTCGCGCTGCGCTACGACCACTACAGCGAAGTCGGCAACACGACCAATCCGAAGATCGGCCTGCGCTGGCAGCCGAATCCGGCGCTGCTGCTGCGCGCATCGGCCGGCACGGGCTTCCGCGCGCCGTCGCTGTCGGACCTGAAGCGCCCGACCATCTTCGGCACCACCGCCGGCATCCTGACCGACCCGCAGTGCGTGCTGCAGGAAGGCAGCATCGACACATGTACCGACCAGTGGAACGTCGAGCGCCGCTCGAACCCGAACCTGAAACCTGAGAAGTCGCGCCAGTTCACGCTGGGCGCCGTGTTCGAGCCGATCAAGCGCACGAGCCTGTCGATCGATTACTGGAACATCGAAAAGCGCGACGTGATCAGCACCCTGGGCGAGCAGGTCATCATCGAGAACCCGGCCGCGTACAACGGCAAGTACATCCAGCGCGACGAGGACGGCTTCATCTCGAACATCCTCCTGATGAAGGAAAACCAGGGCAAGCTCAAGACCTCGGGCGTCGACATCGGCGCCGAATGGCGCGGCGACCGCGGCGCGTGGGGCCGCTTCGGCGTCAACCTGTCCGGCACCCTGATCCTGCACTACGACCGCCAGTTTGGTCCGCAGGAGCCGTTCCGCAGCAACCTGGGCGTGTTCCTGAACGACCAGGCGATCCAGAAGTGGCGCCACCGCATCAACCTCGAGTGGGACAACGGTCCGGTCGCGCTCACGCTGGCGAACCAGTACTCGACCGGCTACACGGACCAGAACACGACGTACGACCCGTTCACCGACACGCTGCTCAAGCCGAACCACGTGAAATACTATTCGCTGTGGGACCTGACGGGCAGCTGGACGATCAGCAAGCAGCTGAAGGTGCGCGCCGGTGTGCTGAACCTGTTCAACGCCGATCCGCCGTTCTCGAACCAGTCGTACTTCTTCCTGGCCGGGTACGACCCGAGCTACACGGACCCGCGCGGCCGCAGCGCGTTCGTGAGCGTGAACTACTCGTTCCGCTGACGGGGCGCCCATGCTGAAGCGATGGTGTTTCGCGCTGGCGCTGGCCGCCGGCTGTGCCGGCGCGGTGGCCGCCGCACCGGCTGCGCCGCCCGCACCCAAAGGCTCGCTGGTCATCATCGGCGGCGGGCTGCGCGCCAACAATGCGGACGTGTGGAACCGGATCGTCGCGCTGGCGGGCGGGAAGGGCGCGCGCATCGCCGTGCTGGCGACGGCCGCGCAGAACCCGCAGAAGGAAGCGCAGCTGACCATCGCCGCGCTGAACCGCTACGGCGCACGCGCGTTCGCCGTGCCGGTCGCGCCACGCCTGGGCGGCGCCGACGACCTCGCGCAAGCGCGCAAGGCGGCCGACGATCCGGCGCTGGCGCAGGCCATCCGCAAGGCCGGCGGCGTGTTCTTCACGGGCGGCGACCAGGCGCGCATCACCGGCACCCTGCGCCGTGCGGACGGCGGGAACACGGCCGTGCTGGACGCGCTGTGGGCGCTGTACCGGCGCGGCGGCGTCATCGCCGGCACGAGCGCCGGCGCCGCCATCATGAGCGCGACGATGTTCGCCGATCCGCCGCTGGAGGTCATGCCCGTGCTGAAGAACGGCGTGGCCGACGGCAAGGACATCGCGCCGGGCCTGGGCTTCATCGGGGACGACGTCTTCGTCGACCAGCACCTGCTGGTGCGCGGCCGCTTCGGCCGCATGCTGCCGGCGATGCTGGCCAGCGGCTACACGCTGGGTCTCGGCATCGACGAGGACACGGCCGCCGTCGTGGGGCCGGGCCGCCAGGTGACGGTGATCGGCTACCGCGGCGCGCTCGTGCTGGACCTGGCCGGGGCGAAGACCGACAGGACGAAGCCGGGCCTGAACCTGCAGGACGCGCGCATCAGCTACCTGGACAGCGGCGACCGCTTCGACCTGGCCAGCCGCACGTATCGTCCGGGGCCGGACAAGGAACCGGTGGACCGCACGCACGTGGAGCACCGCGCGCCGATCTTCTTCACGGACATCCTGGGCAATACGGGGGTGGTGAATCTGCTGGAAAAGCTGGCGGACAGTGACCTGGAACGCGCGGTCGGGGTGGCGTTCGAAGGACCGGACAGCGCGGCGCCGGAGCGCGGGTTCGAATTCACGTTCACCCGGGTGGCGGATACGAAGGAATACGTGGCCAATCTCGAGGATGCGTATTCGATCTACCGGATCCGGATGGACGTACGGCCGGTGCGGGTGAGGCAGCCGTTTTATACGGTGGAGTAGGGGAGGCGCAGGGCGAGTGAGCTGACGATACGTTTGCTTTCGCCCGCGCCTATAAAACGTCGTCCCCGCGGAGGCGGGGACCCAAGCTAAGTGCGCGGTAGCAGCTTTACGCCGCAGGGCCGCTTGCAGAACTTGGGTCCCCGCCTGCGCGGGGACGACGTAATCAAGCCAACGCGTCTATCAGATCGACGCGTCCATCAAGCCAACGCGTCTATCAGATCGACGCGTCCATCAAGCCAACGCGTGCATCAACCGTGCATCACGCCTTGAGCAGCGGCTTCAGATACTTCCCGGTCACGCTCTCCGGATTCGCCGCCACCTCCTCCGGCGTACCGTGCGCAACGATCGTGCCGCCGCCCGCGCCGCCTTCCGGCCCCAGGTCGACGATCCAGTCCGCCGTCTTGATGACGTCCAGGTTGTGCTCGATGATGACGAGCGTGTTGCCCTGGTCGCGCAGGCGGTGGATCACCTTCAGCAGCAGGTCGATGTCGGCGAAGTGCAGGCCCGTCGTCGGCTCGTCGAGGATGTACAGCGTGCGGCCCGTATCGCGCTTGGACAGTTCCAGCGACAGCTTCACGCGCTGCGCCTCGCCGCCCGACAGCGTCGTCGCGCTCTGGCCCAGCTTGATGTAACCGAGGCCCACGTCCAGCAGCGTGTGGAGCTTCCTCGCGATGACCGGCACGGCCTTGAAGAACTCGTGCGCATCCTCGACCGTCATCTCCAGCACCTGGGTGATGTTCTTGCCCTTGTACTCGACTTCCAGCGTCTCGCGGTTGTAGCGCTTGCCGTGGCAGACGTCGCACGGCACGTACACGTCCGGCAGGAAGTGCATCTCGACCTTGATGACGCCGTCGCCCTGGCACGCCTCGCAGCGGCCGCCCTTGACGTTGAACGAGAAACGGCCCGCGGAATAGCCGCGTTCCTTCGCCGTCGGCACCGTCGCGAACAGGTCGCGGATCGGCGTGAACACGCCCGTGTACGTGGCCGGGTTCGAACGCGGCGTGCGGCCGATCGGCGCCTGGTCGACCGAGATCACCTTGTCGAAGTGCTCCAGGCCGTGGATGGCGTCGTGCGGCGCCGGCTCCGTCTGCGAACCGTACAGGTGGCGCGACAGCGCCGGGTACAGCGTGTCGTTCACGAGCGTCGACTTGCCGGAGCCCGAGACGCCGGTCACGCAGGTCATCAGGCCGACCGGCAGTTCCAGCGACACGTTCTTGAGGTTGTTCCCGGTCGCGCCGGTAATCACCATCTGGCGGTCCGGATCGGCCTGCGTGCGCTTCTTCGGCACGTGGATCTTCTTCTTGCCCGACAGGTAAGCCGCCGTCAGCGACTCCTTGCTCTTCATGATCTCCTTGAGCGAACCCTCGGCGATCACGGCGCCGCCGTGCACGCCCGCACCCGGCCCCATGTCGACGATGTAGTCGGCGGTGCGGATCGCATCCTCGTCGTGTTCCACCACCAGCACGCTGTTGCCGATGTCGCGCAGGTGTTTCAGGGTCGCGATCAGGCGGTCGTTGTCGCGCTGGTGCAGGCCGATCGACGGCTCGTCCAGCACGTACATCACGCCCGTCAGGCCCGAGCCGATCTGCGACGCCAGGCGGATGCGCTGCGCCTCGCCGCCCGACAGCGTGTCGGCGCTGCGGTCCAGCGACAGGTAGTCGAGGCCGACGTCGTTCAGGAATTTCAGGCGCGCGACGATTTCCTTGATGACGCGCTCGGCGATGTCCTTCTTCGCGCCCGTCAGTTGCAGGCTGTCGAAATAGGTCAGGCAGTCGCGCAGCGGCGTCTTCGCGACCTCATAGATGGCGCGCTGCTGCTGGCCGTTGCCGATCTTGACGTAGCGCGCTTCCGTGCGCAGGCGCGCGCCGCCGCACGACGGGCACTCCTTCTCGTTGATGAACTTCGCCAGCTCTTCCTTGACGGCCATCGAATCCGTCTCGCGGTAGCGGCGCTGCAGGTTGTTCACGACGCCTTCGAACGTGTGCTCGCGGATCACCGTGCGCCCGCGCTCGTTCACGTACGCGAACGGCACCGCCGTCTTGCCGGAGCCGAACAGCACGGCTTCCTGCGCGGACTTCGGCAGCTGCTCGAACGGCTTGTCGAGGTCGAAGCCGTAGTGCGACGCGAGGCTCGTCAGCATCTGGAAGTAGAACTGGTTGCGGCGGTCCCACCCCTTCACGGCGCCGGACGCCAGCGACAGGTTCGGGAACGCGACGATGCGCTTCGGATCGAAGAACTCGATGTGACCCAGGCCATCGCACTCCTGGCAGGCGCCCATCGGGTTGTTGAACGAGAACAGGCGCGGCTCCAGCTCCTGCAGCGAATAACCGCAGACGTTGCAGGCGAACTTGTTCGAGAAGATGTGCGCCTTGTCGGTGTCCATCTCGTACGCGACGGCGCGGCCGTCGGCCAGGCGCAGCGCGGTCTCGAAGCTTTCGGCCAGGCGCTGCTTGATCTCGTCGTTGACCTTGACGCGGTCGATGACGACGTCGATCGTGTGCTTTTCCGTCTTCTTCAGTTTCGGCAGGTCGTCCACGTCGTAGATCTTGGCCGCACCGGTGCCGCTCTGGATGCGGAAGCGCACGAAGCCCTGCGCCTGCATGGCCTGGAACAAATCGCCGTGCTCGCCCTTGCGGTTGGCGACGACGGGCGCCAGGATCATCAGCTTGGTGCCTTCCGGCATGGCCAGCACGGCATCGACCATCTGCGACACGGTCTGCGCCGCCAGCGGCTCGTCCGAATGGTCCGGGCAATACGGCGTGCCGACGCGTGCGTACAGCAGACGCAGGTAGTCGTGGATCTCGGTGACGGTGCCGACGGTCGAGCGCGGGTTGTGCGACGTGGCCTTCTGCTCGATCGAGATCGCGGGCGACAGGCCCTCGATCATGTCGACGTCCGGCTTTTCCATCAGCTGCAGGAACTGGCGCGCATACGCGGACAGCGACTCGACGTAGCGGCGCTGGCCCTCGGCGTACAGCGTGTCGAACGCAAGCGAGGATTTGCCGGAACCCGACAGACCGGTGATGACGATCAGCTTGTTGCGCGGCAGATCGAGATTGATGTTCTTGAGGTTGTGCGTGCGAGCGCCGCGGATACGGATTTCTTCCATTAGTGTTCTGTGCAGCCTTTCTGATGGTTGCGGGCCGGCGCACGGGATCGACGGTGGGCGGGCCGGACGGGAAACACGCTAGTGTACCTGTTTTTATTTACAGTAGTAGGGCACCGGCGCAGAATGCGCACCGGTCTTGCTACCTTGAAATGACGACTTGAAAACACCTGTCGCGCGAGCGACACGCGCGTGTTCCGTATGTGTGCCGGACAGGGTGCAATTCAATGGCAGACACACCAGAAACGCGAAAAAATTTCGGGTCGCTTAGCTTGCCGGCAGGCGAAGAATGTTGAGGTGCGTCTCTTCCAAAACGGGCACTTCGGACCCATCTTCGGGGTCTGAGCGGATGCTGTGAAACGGTCGTCCACCAGAGCCGCGACATGCGCAAAAAATTGCCTCCCGAGGCAACGAAACGGGCATAATAGCGGGTGCATTTCAACCAGTTTCCCTGGCACTTAGTCTGCACGCAGAGCCGGGGATCATACCAAGGAGTTTTACAACATGGCATCAGTCAACAAGGTCATCATCGTCGGCAACCTGGGCCGCGATCCGGAAATCCGCTACATGCCGAGCGGCGACGCCATCGCCAACATCGCCGTGGCGACGTCCTACAAAAGCAAGGACAAGAACACCGGCGAACAGAAGGAACTGACGGAATGGCACCGCATCTCGTTCTTCGGCCGCCTGGCCGAGATTGTGGGCCAGTACCTCAAGAAGGGCTCGTCGGTCTACGTCGAAGGCCGCCTGCAGACCCGCAAGTACACCGACAAGGACGGCATCGAGCGCTACGCCACCGACATCATCGCTGAAAACATGCAGATGCTGGGCGGCCGCCAGGGCATGGGCGGCGGCGACAGCTACGGTGGTGGCGGCGACAGCTACGGCGGCGACGCCGGCGGCTACGACGCCCCGCCGAGCCGCCCGGCCCCACGCCAGGCCCCGCCGGCACCGGCCGCGCGTCCGCAGCCGAAACCGGCACCGAATTTCTCGGATATGGATGACGATATTCCGTTCTAAGATTCACCTTTGCCTGAACGGTAAACACGAAGCCCCAAGTGATAGTCACTTGGGGCTTTTTTCTTGTCGACGGGTTTTGGCGGTCACGCGAGTTATGATCCGTACGAAAAGGTATGGGTGCGGATTAGGTCGCGCATCATCTCGGAAGGGAGAACGGTATGACTTCCATCACAAAACAGTTTATTTGAAAAATTGCCGGAAGACGAAACATCCCGAGTGTGGATCGAGGACGGCAACCTTGAGGTAACGCGACGCCACGGACTTGTTTGTGTGGGACGCACAGTCCAGGTCCGCTCGTCAGTGTTCTAAGCGACGTACGTGGATTCGTGTCGCGCAGCGAGGCAGTCAGGTTGATTGTTGCGGATGACAGCATGCCGGCGAGCGCCGAAAAGCCGAGCAAGTTATAACCAAGCAAATGAAAACATGAGAAAAATTCTCTTCGCAACTATTTCTTTTACTCTTGCCGTCTCGGCTAATGCGTGCGGATTGAACGCAGCCGACTCCTTGGGGGCGTTTTGGAAAGACTTTCGTGTGGCCTCGTTGAAGGGCAGCGTTCAAGAGGTGAGCCGCTATTACTTGTTTCCTTTGGTGGTTAGAGGGCCGTACCACGACGATAAGCCGATTCGCCTTGGCAAGAAGACTTTTTCGAAAGAATATGATGCCATTTTTCGAGTGGGACTCGAAGGCAACGAGACATCGACATTCCTGAAAGATTGGGAGGCAAAGCCGATTGGCTATTGGGAAAGAAAAATGAAGAAGGCAATGATGCCGACTCCAGGAAAATGCTTGGCAAGAATGGATGATTACGTGCTTTCATGGGAAAGCAGTTCGGGATGGAAAGTCAAGGAAGTGTACTATAACGAAGATTTTGACATATTGACGAACTATCTTAAAAGTTCTTCGCGGTGAAATTGGATAGGCGCGGAAATGAAAAGCCTTTTTGTCTATTGAGATATCAGTAGACGAATCAAGCAAAGGTAATCGCCCCGATATTTCAGTACGCACGCAAAATCCACGTCCTTCACGCGGCGTGGGCTTTTATGCCCAGCGCCACGAAAAAAGCCCCGCAACGCAACGCGCTGCGGGGCTTTTTGACGGGTAAAACCGATCAGTGCTCGACCTTGCCGCCGCCGATATCGCCACCGATATCCGAGTGATGATTCAGGTGCTGCACGATGAACCAGCTCTGCAGCTCATTGGTACGCACGATTTCGCTGACGATCAGGTCGTTGGTGCCGTCGTCGCCGGCGTCGTCGGCGGCGCGTGCCAGCGGACGGGCGTCGAGCAGGATGGTTTCGTGGGCGCCGGCCAGGCGGTCCAGCTGGGCGCGCGCCGTTTCGCGGTCACGCGGGGCGCGTGCGATCGACGATTCGCTCGCCACGTCGCCGGCCAGGGCGATGGTGACGCCGCCCAGGGTCTGGATGCGCTCGGCGATCGAGTCCATCAGCTCGGCCTGTTCTTCATAGTGCTTGTCGAACAGCAGGTGCAGTTCGTAGAACGTGGCGCCGGTGGTTTGCCAGTGCGCCTTCTTGTACGCGTCGCGCAGGGCGATCGTGTGGGCCAGCAGGCGGTTCAGCGCGCGCACGCTGTCCGCGCGGACCTGGGCGTCCAGGCCGATGCGCACCGGGGCCAGCGAGCCGAAATCTTGCACGATGTCTTTTTGGGAAGTCTTGTCGGTCATGTCGGGTTCTCGTTTCAGGTGAATGGGAAATGCCGCCCGGCAGCGTGTCGCCGCCGGGAACATCGTCAATTTACATAAATCCCAATGTTGCTGGCGCCCGGCTGGCACATTAATTCCTGCAGGAAAATCGATATTCTCAAATCCGGGCTTCCAACGTTCTCGGCCGTTTGGAATCTTCAGGGCAAGATTGGCATGGGGTGGCCGCTCGTGTAATATCCCGGTTTGGGTGCGTCGGTTCCCGCCCGGGAACGACGTTAAACGGGAAACCGGTGCCACCGCGCGAGCGGTCATTCCGGTGCAGCCCCCGCTGCTGTAAGCCTGACGACTCCGCCTGTACGCCACTGCGATCCATCGCGGGAAGGTGCGGAGAAGGATGACGGCGAGCCAGAATACCGGCCCTCTCAAGCCAGCACCATTCCCCGGGGTGACGGGAAGCGCTGCCGCATGCTCGCGCGCCTGTCCGTTTCCCTACAAGCGCCCGCCCGGCGGCCGTTCTCCGCCTCCCCCAATGGTGTCGTTACGGACCATTCGACGGGAGGTTTCGAATGCATATCATGGAAGGTTTCCTGCCGCCCGCGCACGCGCTCGGGTGGACAGCCGCCGCCGCGCCTTTTCTCGCCTGGGGCCTGCACGCGATGGGCCGCAGCCTGCGCGCGCATCCCGAGCGGCGCATGCTGCTGGGCGTCGCCGCCGCGTTCGCGTTCCTGCTGTCGGCCCTGAAGCTGCCGTCGGTGACGGGCAGCTGCTCGCACCCGACCGGCGTCGGCCTCGGCGCGCTGCTGTTCGGGCCCGCCGCGATGGTGCCGGTGGGCTTCGTCGTGCTGCTGTTCCAGGCGCTGCTGCTGGCGCACGGCGGCATCACCACGCTCGGCGCCAACGTGTTTTCGATGGCGATCGTCGGGCCGTTCGTGTCGTACGGCGTGTTCCGCGCCGGCGCCGCGCTGGGCCTGTCGCGCACCGTTGCCGTGTTCCTCGCCGCGTGCCTGGGCGACCTCGCCACGTACGTGACGACGTCCGCGCAGCTGGCGCTGGCGTTTCCCGACGCCGTCGGCGGCTTCACCACGTCGTTCATGAAATTCGCCGGCATCTTCGCGCTGACGCAAGTGCCGATCGCGATCAGCGAAGGCCTGCTCACGGTGCTGGTCGTGAACGCGATGGCGCGCTTCAACGCGCACGAGCTGCGCGCGTTGCCCGTGATGGCCGCGCGCACGCGGGAGACCGCATGAAGATCCGCACGTGGGGCATCCTCGCGGCCGTCGTCCTGCTGACGGTGCTGCCGCTGTGGCTCGTGAGCGCGCCGCCGGGCGGCGAGGGCATGTTCGGCGGCTCGGACGACGCGGCCCGGGAAGCCATCGGCACCGTCGCTCCCGGTTACCGGCCGTGGTTCGCGCCCGTGTTCGAACCGGCCAGCGCGGAGATCGCGTCGCTGCTGTTCGCGCTGCAGGCCGCCGCCGGCGCCGGCGTGATCGGCTACTGGCTCGGCCTGTCCGTCGCGCGCGAGCGTGCCCGCCGCGACACTGCCGCTGCACCCACGTCGATGGCCGCCCAGGAACGCCGTGCGGATTGATGCCGCCGCTTACGCCAGCCGCTGGCGCACCGTTGCGCCGTCGGCCAAGGCATCGTTCGCATGCGCCGGCACGCTGGCCGCGTGGATCGCGCACGGCCCGTCCGTGCTGGCCGGCCTGGCCGCCGTGCAGGTCATGTCTGCACTGCTGGGTGCGCGCGTGCCCGTCAAAACGTATCTCGCCGTGGCGCTGCCGCCGCTCGGCTTCCTGCTGCTGTCGTGCGCGACGATGCTGGTGACGCCCGGCACGGACGGCGCGTGGCACTGGGCGGCGGCCTCGCTGCCGGCCGTCGCGCGCACGGCGCTACGCTCGCTCGCCGTGCTGACGGCCATGCTGGGCCTCGTGCTGACGACCCCGATGCCCGACCTGCTCGCGCTGCTGCGCCGCCTGCGCGCGCCGGAGCTGCTGCTCGACCTGATGGCGCTGTGCTATCGCATGCTGTTCGTGCTGCGCCAGGCGTGGGACGAGGGCGTGACGGCGCAGAGCGCGCGCCTGGGCTACGGCGGCTGGCGCCGCGCGTGGCGCTCGACGGGTCTCCTGGCCGGCCAGATGGCCGTGCAGGTGTGGCAGCGCGCCAGCGCCCTGCAGGCCGCCGCCGACGCGCGCGGCTACGACGGCCGCCTGCGCTTCCTGCCGGCGTCGTACCCGTGTGCGCGCCGCGACAACGCGGTTGCGCTGGCAGCCGGGGCGCTGCTGCTGGCGCTGGCAGTCGGGGATCGGCTATGACGGTCGTGCCGCGCCCGGTACTGCCGGCCTGCCCGCGTGCGCGCGGCCGCGAACGGAGTCCGCCCGTGGCAGCCGCACCGCGTCTCGCATCGCAGGCCGTCCACGTGCGCGAGCGCGTGGCAGGAGACCGTCCATGACCGCGCCGCTGCTCGCCCTGCACGCCGTCGACCACGTGTTCGCCGACGGCAGCGTCGCGCTGCGCGGCTGCAGCCTCGCGCTCGGCCGCGGGCGCCGTCACGCGCTGCTGGGCGCGAACGGCGCCGGCAAGACCACTGTTCTGCAGCACCTGAACGGCCTGCTGCGCCCGACCGCGGGCCGGGTGCTGTGGGACGGCCAGCCGGTCGACTACGGCCGCGCGGGCCTGGCCGCGCTGCGGCGCCGCGTCGGCCTCGTGTTCCAGAATCCGGACCGCCAGCTGTTTTCCGCGCTCGTCCAGGAAGACGTGTCGTTCGGGCCGCTGAACCTGGGCCTCGACGCCGCCACGGTCCGCGCCCGCGTCGCGGCGGCACTGGACGCCGTCGACATGGCGGATCACGCGCGCCGCCCCGTGCACCACCTCAGTTTCGGCCAGAAGAAGCGCGTCTGCATCGCCGGCGTGCTGGCGATGGAGCCAGACGTGCTGCTGCTGGACGAGCCGATGGCCGGCCTCGACGCGACGATGCAGGCCGACCTGGCGCTGCTGCTCGACCGCCTGGCCGCCAGCGGCGTCACGATCCTGCTGTCGACGCACGACATCGACTTCGCGTACGGCTGGGCCGACGACATCCACCTCATGGCGGCCGGCCGCTGCATCGCCTCCGGCCCCGCCGCCCAGCTGGCGCGCCAGGGCGACCTGCTGCACGCCGCCGGCCAGCGCCTGCCGCTGGCGCTCGTGCTGCACGCGCACCTGGCCGCGCACGGCGTGCTGCCGGCCGGTACCGCCCCGCGCAGCGTCGAGGCCGTGCTGGACGCCCTGCACGCGCTGCCGCTCGCTCAACCCGCAAGGACAACCACATGACAATCCCAACGCCCGGCAAGGTCTGGTTCGTGGGCGCCGGTCCCGGCGACCCGGAACTCGTTACCGTCAAGGGCCAGAAGCTGCTGGCGCAGGCCGGCGCGATCCTGTACGCCGGCTCGCTCGTCGACCGCGCCGCCACCCTGTACGCGCCGCCCGGCTGCGTCATCCGCGACTCGAAGGACATGACGCTCGAAGAGATGACGGCGTGGCTGCTCGAACAGACGGCGCGGCATGCCGTCGTCGTGCGCCTGCAGACCGGCGACCCGGGCCTGTACGGCGCGCTGATCGAGATGGCGCGTCCGCTCACGGCCGCCGGCATCGAATGGGCCGTCGTGCCGGGCGTGTCGTCGGCGATGGCGTCGATGGCGGCCGCCGGCGAATCGATGACCTTGCCCGAGGTCACGCAGACCGTGATCCTCACGCGCGTCGAAGGCCGCACGCCGATGCCGGACGGCGAAGACCTCGCCAGCCTGGCGGCGCACCGCACCACGCTGTGCATCTTCCTGTCGATCACCCTGCTGCACAAGGTCGAGACGGCGCTGCGCGCGGCCGGCTGGCCGGAAGACGCGCCGATGCTCGTCGTGCACAAGGCCAGCTGGCCCGGCGAGGAAAAGATCCTGCGCGGGACGCTCGCCGACATCAAGGCGCGCTGCCGCGAGGCTGGCGTCGCCAGCCAGGCGATGATCGTCGCCAGCCCCACACTGGGCGCGCTGCACTGGGAAACCCTGGCGCGTTCCAAGCTGTACGACCCCACCTTCACCCACCGTTTCAGAAAGGCGAGCGCATGAACCACCCCATCATGATGCAAGCGCACCCGGCCGCGGCCGGCGACACCGTCCTCATCGTGGGCCACGGCTCGCGCGAGGAATCCGGCAACGACGAGATCCGTCAGTTCGCCGCCCAATGGCGCGTGCGCCGGCCCGACCTGCGCATCGACCTGTGCTTCATCGAATTCGCACCGCCCGAGCTGAATGCGGCGCTGCTGGACGCCGCGCGCACGTCGCGCCGCGTGCTGGTCGTCCCGCTGATCCTCAACGCGGCCGGCCACGTCAAGATGGAGATCCCGGAAGCCGTCGAGGGCGCGCGCCGCGCGTGTCCGCAGACCGAGATCCTGCTGGCGCCGCACCTGACCGCGTGCGACCCGATCCTCGCGATCCTCAAGCGCCGCCTGCGCAAGGCCATGAACGCACTCGACATGCCCGACCCGACCACGACCGGCGTCGTGCTGCTGGGCCGCGGCTCGTCCGACCGCGGCGCCAACGGCGAGATGGCCAAGATGGCGCGCTGGCTGCTGGAAGAAGGCGACCATGAACTGGTCGACCTCGCATTCACCGGCATCACCTGGCCGCGCCTGGAAAAGGTCGTGCAGCGCCACGTCCTGCTGGGCATGCGCCAGGTCGTCGTCCTGCCGTACTACCTGTACACCGGCACGCTGATGCAGCGCATCCACCGCCAGGTCGAGCACCTGCGCGGCCAGTATCCGCAGGTGCGCTTCGCCTGCACGGAGCACTTCGGCTTCGAGAAGGAGATCTTCGAGCTGATGGACCAGCGCGTGGCCGATTTGCAGGCGGGCGTGCCGGACAGCCGCCTGCCGTGCGACGGCTGCAGCTACCGCGAGATCGCGCACGACCTCGGTCACGGCCATTCGCATGCGCACACGCACGACCATGCGCACGCGCCGGACCACGCACACGGGAACGACCACGCGCATGGGCACGATCACGCGCATGGGCATGACCACGGCCACGAGCATCACCACCACGAGCACGGCCACGACCACGCGCACGATCATGGGCACGATCATGCGCACCCGCACCCGGAGGGCCAGCCGGCATGAGCACCGTGAACACCGTCACCGAACAGCTGACGCGCGCGGGCCAGGCCATCGAGCACGACAGCTTCGCGATCATCGACGCCGAAGTCGGCCCGCACCACTACACCGACGCGCAGTGGCCGATCGTGCGCCGCATGATCCATGCGAACGCCGACTTCGACTTCAACGGCCTGACCGATTTTCATCCGGACGCGGTGGAAGCGGGCATCGCCGCGATGATGGCCGGCGCGACGCCGATCGTGGCCGACGTCGAGATGATCTGTTCCGGCCTGTCGCAGCCGCGCCTGGCGCACTTCGGCATGAAGCCGCACCAGTTCATCAGCGACCCGGACGTGATCGAGACGGCCAAGCGCGAGGACACGACGCGCGCCGTGCAGGCGATGCGCAAGGCGCACAAGCGTGGCCTGCTGGACGGCGCCATCGTCGGCATCGGCAACGCGCCAACGGCGCTGATCGAACTCGTGCGCCTGATCCGCGAAGAGGGCGTGCGGCCGGCGCTGGTCGTCGGCATGCCCGTCGGCTTCGTGTCCGCGGCCGAGTCGAAGGACCTGATGGCGGAAGTAAAGGACGTGCCGTGGATCGTCATCCGCGGCCGCAAGGGCGGTTCGACGCTGGTGGTGGCGGCGCTGCACGCGTTGCTGTCGCTGGCCGAAGCGCGCCAGAAAGCCGCGGCATGAGGTTGGCCACATGAAGGACAAGACGGCCGAACGCGGCACCCGCACCGGCTTCACGACCGGCGCCTGCGCGGCCGCCGCGGCGCGCGCGGCCGTGACCGGCCTCGCCACCGGCCGCGTGCCGGAAGAGATCGAAAGCCTGCTGCCGAACGGCACGCGCGTCACGTTCGCCGTGCACGACGGCCGCTGCGATGCGCAGACCGCGCATGCGATGGTCGTGAAATTCGCCGGCGACGATCCGGACTGCACGGACGGCGCGCACCTGACCGTCGACCTGCGCCTCTTGCCCGGCCAGGCCGGCACCGTCGCCTTCGTCGCGGGCGACGGCGTCGGCACCGTCACGATGAAGGGGCTCGGCCTGGAAGTGGGCGGCCCGGCGATCAACCCGGTCCCGCGCCGCAACATCGCCGACAACCTGCGGGAAGCCGCGCCCGACCTGCTGGCCGCGCACGGCATCGAAGTCACGGTCAGCGTGCCGGACGGGCAGGTCATGGCGAAGAAGACGACCAATGCGCGCCTGGGCATCCTGGGCGGCATCAGCATCCTCGGCACCACCGGCATCGTCAAGCCGTACTCCACGGCCGCGTGGCGCGCCAGCGTCGTGCAGGGCGTGCAGGTGGCCGCGACGACGGGGCACGACCTCGTCGCGCTGACGACGGGCGGCCGCACCGAGACGTTCGCGATGACCACCCTGCGCGGCGAGCAGCCGGACCTGCCGGCCGCCTGCTTCGTGCAGATGGGCGACTTCCTGCGCTATGCGCTCGACGAGGCGGCGGGGCAGGGCATCGGCCTCGTCGTGCTGGCGGTCATGGTCGGCAAGCTGACCAAGATCGCGCAGGGCGAGACCATCACGCACGCCAACCGCAGCGAGGTCGACACGGACCTCGTCGCCGAGATCGCGCGCCGCATCGGCGCGGCTCCGGAAGACTGCGCGGCCATCGCCGCCGCCGAGACGGCCCGCTTCGGCGCCGAGCTGATGGTCGAGCGCGGCCTGGGCGACGCCTTCCACGCCGCGCTGGCGCAGGCCGCGATCGATACCCTCACGGCGCCCGACCGCTACGGCACCGCGTTCCGCCTGCGCGTGCTCGTGTGCGACTTCGAAGGCCGGCAAGTCGCCGACGTGTGGTCGCCGCCCGTGCCGCCGCGCGCGCGCCCGGACGCCGTCCGCATCGGCATCGACCACATCCTGGACAAGGAATGACGGAGGACCCCATGGACACCTGCCTGCAAGACCCCAACCCCTGCCGCGTGATCGGCGTGCTGGACGACGGCGTCGCCAGCCTGAACGCGACGGCGCTCGCCTGGCTCCGCAATGCCGACGTCGTCATCGGCGGCGCGCGCACGCTGGCGCTGTTCGAGCGCGAACTGAAACCCGGCGCCGTGCGCCACGACCTCACGGGCCGCCTGAAGGACGTCCCGGGTTGGGTACGCGCCGCGCGCGCCGACAACCTGGCCTGCGTCGTGCTGGCGACGGGCGATCCGCTGTGCCACGGCATCGCCCCGTACCTCGCCCAGCACCTGTGCGTGCAGGCGCTGGACATCCTGCCGAATTTGTCGACGCTGCAGCTCGCGTGCGCGCGCATCGGCCTCGCGTGGCAGGATGCGCGCGTCGTCTCCGTGCATGCGCGCGACGCCGGCGAATGGACCCGCGGCAGCCAGCCGGCGCACGGCCTGTATGCGCTGGCGCAGGCGCTGCGCCAGCATGCGCGCCTGCTCGTGCTGACGAGCCCCGACAATTCGCCGGACCGCATCGCGCGCCTGCTGCTGGCCGAGGGCCTGGGCGACGACTTCCACATGGCCGTGGCGGAAAACCTGCTGCAGCCGGAAGAGCGTGTGCTGGCCGAGCTGAGCCCCGCCGATGCCGCGACGATGCGTTTCGCCGCGCTGAACGTCGTGCTGCTGTGGCGCACGACGCCCATGCCGCGCACGCAGCGCTTCGGCCTGGCCGACGATGCCTTCGAACAGCGCCAGCCGGAGAAGGGCCTGATCACGAAGCAGGAAGTGCGCGCCGTCAGCCTGGCGCGCATGCGCCTGCACGCGGACAGCGTCGTGTGGGACATCGGCGCCGGCTCGGGTTCCGTCGGCCTGGAAGCGGCGCGCCTGTGCCCGCAGGGTCACGTGTACGCCATCGAAAAGAACGAGGCGGACCACGCTATCGCGGGCCGCAACCACGCCGCGTTCGGCGTCGCCAACTACAGCCTGTTCCTCGGCAAGGCACCGGAAGGACTCGACGCGTGGCCCGATCCGGACGCCGTGTTCATCGGCGGTTCGGGCGGAGAGCTCGCCGCGCTGATCGACGGCATCCTGCGCCGCCTGCGTCCGGAGGGCACGCTCGTGATGAACTTCGTCACCCTGGAAAACCTGGCGACGGCGACCGGTGCGCTGGCGGCGTTCGGCGACGGCATCGCCTGGGACGTGCTGCAATTGCAGGCCGCGCGCAGCAAGCCGATCCTGCACATGCACCGCATGGCGGCCGAGAATCCGGTATGGATCGTGTGCGCCCGCCGTTCAAACGAGTCCGCGGGAGGCGCGGCATGACCGGCACCCTGTGGGGCATCTCGCTCGGCCCGGGCGACCCCGGCCTGATCACGCGCGCCGCCTGGGATGCGCTGCAGCGCCGCGACACCGTCTGGGTGTATCCGGCGCGCAGCGGCAAGACGCCCAGCTACGCCTTCGACATCGTGCAGCGCGCCGGCCTGCCCCCGCCGATTGATCACGCGCTGCTGCTGTTCCCGATGACGCACGACGGCGAAAAGCTGGGGCGCGCGTGGTTGAAGGCCGCCGAGACCGTGCTGCCGTGGCTGCGCGCGGGCCGCGACGTGCTGTTCCTCGTCGAGGGCGACGCCAGCACGTATGCCACGTTCGGTCACCTGGCCCGCACGGTGCGCGCGCTGGACGCGTCCGTGCCGGTGCAGATCATCGCCGGCGTCAACGCGTTCACGGCGGCCTGCGCACAGGTGCCGGTGCCGTTCGCCGAGCAGGACGACACGGTCGCCATCGTGCCGGCCGCCTACGGCGTCAGCGCCGTCGACCGCCTGCTGCCGGACTTCGACACGCTTGTGCTGATGAAAGTGAAACCGCTGCTCGACGAACTGATCGACTGGATGGAGCGCCGTGACCTGCTGGCCGGCGCCCACTTCATCGAACGTGTCGGCGCGCCGGACGAGCGCCGCTTCAGCGGCACGGACATCCTGGCGCTGCGCGGCACGAAGGTCAGCTATCTGTCGCTGCTGATCGTGAAACACCCGCACCGCATCCGCGGCGAACGCATCAAGGGCTGCCTCAAGAAGAGCGGCCCGCAACCCATCGATTTGGAGACCGCATGAGCGACCCCACCCACATCACCGCACCGCGCCTGTGCCTCGTCGCGATCACGAAGCACGGCGCCGCGCAGGCCGCGCGCTTAGCCAGAGACCTGCCCGAGGCGGACATCTGCACGTCGGCCAAGTTCGCGGCGCACTTCGCGGACGTGCAAAACACCGTGCGCGCCTACGACGGCGCGCTGCGCGACGAGATCGGCCCGCTGTTCGCCAACTACGACCAGATCGTGTTCTTCGTGTCGCTGGGCGCCGTCGTGCGCCTGATCGCGCCGCACCTGCGCAGCAAGGACGAGGACCCGGGCATCATCGTCGTCGACGACGCCGGCCAGTACGTCATTCCGGTGCTGTCCGGGCACGTGGGTGGCGCCAACGAATGGAGCGAGCGCGTGGCCGACCTGATCGGCGCCGCGCCGGTGCTGACGACGGCGTCCGACGTCGGCCGCACGATCCCCGTCGACATCCTCGGCCGTCACCTCGGCTGGAAGGTCGAGGCGCCGAAGATCAACATCACGCGCGTGTCGGCGCACGTCGTCAACGGCGAGCCGATCGCATTCGTGCAGGAAGCCGGGAGCCCCGACTGGTGGACGCGCCCGACGCCGCTGCCGGACACGATCCACCGCTTCGGACGCTTCGACGAGGTGCCGCTGGACCGCTACGCCGCCGTGCTGTGGGTGACGCACGCCGACGTGCCGGCCGAGCGCTGGGATGCGCTGCACGAGCGCCTGGTCGTCTACCGTCCGCCGCTGGAGGCCGCGGCGTGACGACGTACACGGTCGGCCTGGGCTGCGACCGCGGCGTGCCGCTGTCCACCGTGCGCGAGGCCGTGCTGGCCGCGCTGGCGCAGGCCGGCGCGCAGCCGGCGCAGGTGGCGGCCGCCGCCAGCATCACCCTGAAGCGCGACGAGGCCGCGTTCCTGGCGCTGGCCGGGGAACTGGGCTGGCCGCTGTACTTCTACGATGCGCCCGCGCTGGCGCAGGTCGAGGTGCCGCATCCGTCCGAGACGGTACGGCGCTATACGGGCACGCCGTCCGTGAGCGAGGCGGCGGCGCTGCTGGCCGCCGGCGCCGGGACGCCGATGAGCGCACTGGTCGTCGAAAAACACAAACACAAGGGCGAGGACGGCCGCAACGTCACCGTCTCCATCGCAAGGATTACATCATGAACGAACAACTCGACGCACCCGACGCAGCTGCAACCGAAGCCGGC
>Ga0308161_1001937_pt1 | contig 23177 bp, 1 predicted proteins | sample PhyFR2_FD_201034 | JGI IMG/M metagenome (GOLD analysis project Ga0308161, IMG submission 201034) | Phyllosphere microbial communities from UC Gill Tract Community Farm, Albany, California, United States - DLSLF.R2 | ecosystem: Host-associated > Plants > Phyllosphere > Unclassified | place: USA...
AGCATGTCTTCACCCTGCAGACGATCCCCGATAAATTCCAGACCGATTACTTCGGCATCCTGCTGCAGTTCTTTTGCCATTTCGTAATAACCCAGCGAGTAACCGACACGTGGCGGGAAGCAGAAGACTTTGCGGTCACTGCTGCTGTGGAAACGAATAATCTCCATCTCATCGGTACTAGAGCTTCCGGACGCAGTCTGATCGAGCTGCAACAGCAGATCTTTCAGTACCGGATGGGCAAATACGGTCTGCAGGCCGATCTCTACATTCATCTCGTGTTGAATACGCTGAATCAGTGTAAGCACTTTGAGGGAATGACCGCCCCGTTCAAAGAAGTTATCGTTCATGCCTACATGCTCTACACCAAGCACATCGCTCCAGATATCCGCCAGCTGCTGCTCCAGCGCAGTCGCTGGTGCTACATAGTCTGCCGACGATTGCAGCTGCTCTGGTGCAGGCAGCGCTTTACGGTCCAGCTTGCCGTTTACGTTAAGTGGCATCTGATCCAGCTGGATAAATGCACTCGGAATCATGTAGGCAGGCAGTTCCTCTGCCAATGCCGAGCGCAGTTCAACCGTGCCAAGCGACTGACTGGCGACAAAGTAAGCACATAGCTGTGCACTTCCACCAGCATCCTGCAGAGCCAGCACTACTGTTTCTTGTACAGCCGGAATACGCAGCAGCTGAGACTCTACCTCTCCGAGCTCAATACGGTAACCGCGGATTTTGACCTGATGATCCATTCGTCCCAGATATTCGATATTACCATCTGGCAGCCATCTGGCCATATCACCGGTACGATAAATGCGTTCTTCCGGCTTGTACGGATGAGCAGTGAATTGGGCAGTGGTCAGCTCCGGTTTGTTCAGATAGCCTCTCGCCAGACCTTTCCCGCCAATGACCAGTTCGCCCGGTACGCCGACCGGTACAAGTCTTGCATGTTCATCGACAATCAACACTTCCATATTGCCATATGGTTTGCCGACCGGTACAAGCGGCAATGCAGCCGTATCCGGTGTTGTTGTATAACGTGTTGCGTATACAGTCGCTTCTGTCGGTCCATAAATATTTTCCAGGCGGCTATATGGAGCCACTTTATAATATTCTCCAACCAGACGCGATGGCAGGATTTCACCACACGCGAACAGGTATTTCAGACTACCCATACTGTCACGTCCGCTGACTTTGAGCTGCTGTACCAGAATTTGCAGCATGGACGGTACCAGATTGAGATGCGTAATCCGGTACTTGTCGATGGCTTCCAGCAGAGCAGCCGGATTCTTGTCATCGCCCGGCGGCAGAATAACCAGGGTGCCCGGACCGAAGAACCAGCTGAACAACTCCGGAATAGAGAAGTCAAACGTAATCGTCGTCTTCTGCAGGAATCGATCTCCCTGTTGCATCGGATACTCCGCCTGCAGCTGATCCAGCAGATTGACTGCCGAACGATGTTCAATCATAACGCCTTTTGGCTGGCCTGTTGAACCGGATGTATAGATGATATAGGCAAGATGTTCCGGTCCGGACAATGGCTCCAGATTGGATTCGTCAGCATCATAGTTGACTTCATCCTCAATATCGACCAGCTGGATATAAGGCAGTGGAATCAGATTCTGCCAAGCGCTGCGTGTCAGCATCAGCTTTGCTCCCGAATCTTCCAGCATATACCGAATACGTTCTTCCGGGAATTCCGGATCGACCGGTACATAGGCACCGCCGGCTTTGAGGATAGCCTGGATACCAATCATCATCTCCAGGGAACGCTCCAGCATAATCGCTACCGGCTGATCCGGTGTGATTCCTTTGGCTCGCAGTGTACGCGCCAGTGCATTGGCTCTGCGATTCAGTTCATCATAGGTTAGCTGATGATTGCCGCTGATCAGTGCCGGTTGATCCGGTATGCGGGCTGCCTGCTCTTCCAGCACGCTATACAAAGTACTCTCGGTACGGATAGGTGCGACCGTATCGTTCCACTGTTCCAGAATCATCGATTGCTCTGCTTCTGTCATCATATCCAGACGGTTCACCGGCTGATCCGGTTTGGCAGCCACTTCTTCCAGAATCTGTACCAGGTGAGCCTGAATCTGCTCAATACTCTCCTGATCGTATACCGTACCGTTATAACGATACAGTACTTGCAGATTATGTCCCGGCATTACAATCAGGTTGAAGTCATAGTTGGTCTGCTCGAACATCTGTACATCGGTAATCTCAAAGCCCGATTTTCCGCCAACCTGACGCTCATCCAGTTCTTCCTGAACCGGATAATTCTCGAATACCATAATATGCGAGATCAGCTCCTGCTTCTGATCGCTCTGTGCCTGCACTTCATATAATGGATAGAAGTCATAATCATGTCCCTGTACATAGAGCTGCTGCTGACGAGCCAGCAAATCGGCAAAGCTGTCTTCTTCCATCGCCTGTACACGAACCGGCACGGTATTGATAAAGAGACCGATCATACTTTCGATTCCCTGAATCTCGGCCGGACGTCCGGAGACGACACTGCCAAACACAACATCACGGCTGGCATTATACCGCTGCAGTACCAATCCCCACGCAGACTGCATCAGGATATTCATCGTCACCCGGTGGCGACGGGCCAGCTGTTCCAGACGTTCGGTCAGTACGGTACCCAGAGCAAATTCCATTTTCTCGGATTCGTACTGCTTGACCTGACCCTGCAGGCGTGCCTGCGGAATCAGAGTCTGACGATCATAACCGGACAGATACTGTTTCCAGTAGGCAGATGCTTCCTCTTCCCCGCGTTCATTCAGCCACTGTATATAACGGCTGTAAGGTACGGTATCCGCCAGCTCCGGCGTACGACCTTCATGCAGCGCCGCATACGTATCGAATACCTCCTGGATCACGAGCGGCATACACCAACCATCCATAATAATATGATGGAAGCTCCACAGCAGCAGATTGCAATCATCTGCCGTCTGCATAACCGTTACGCGCAGCAGTGGGTCACGGGCCAGATCAAATCCTTTTTGCTTGTCCTTGGTCATCAGTGCATCAATCTGCAGCTGCTGTTCATGTCCGCTCCAACTGCGCAAATCTTCGTAGGCAATCCGGAAAGGACGATCCTTGAATACAACCTGCACCGGTACGTCATGATAACCGCTGTAGAAATTGGTACGCAGAATGGCATGCCGCTGAATCATATGCTTGAAACTGCGCTCAAAGTCGACAATATCGAAGCTGCCTTTCAACTCGAATCGTCCCTGCTCAAAGTAAACTTCCGAGCGCGAATCCAGCAGATTATGGAACAGCATCCCTTTTTGCATTGGCGTCAGGGAGTACATATTCTCCATCTCGCCGATCGAAGCGGTCTGTGCTTCCAAAGCTTCGATCAGTTCCAGTGTTGCCTCTTGAAGCAGTACATCATGCGGTGTCAGCGATGTACGCTGTCTGGATACACAATGCTCGATAATCTGGCTGAAGCACTCATGCAGCAGTCCGGCCAGCCTTTCGATCGTTTCCTTGCGGAACTGGCGTTGATTGTAGCTGATTGTCAGTTTTAGTACATCATCCGCAATCAGACCGTTCATATTCAGTGTCTGATGCTGGATCATCTGTCCGCTGACTTCGCGTCCGGTCGGATAGCTGGACATTTGCAGTACTCCGTCCGCCTGACTATCGTCAAATTGTCCCAGATAGTTAAAGGCAATTTCCGGCTCGCGACGATGCGCCCATGTTCCGGCATCGGAAGACATGTATTTCAGAATGCCATAGCCTGCACCCTTGTTCGGGATACGGCGCAGTCCTTCCTTGACCGTCTTGATCGCTGTTCCCGGCTCCAGGGTGGACATGTCCAGTACGACCGGATACTGGCTGGTGAACCAGCCTACGGTACGGCTGATATCCAGATCCGGCACCAGTTCTTCCCGTCCATGACCTTCCAGAATAATCGCTACCTGTTCCAGTCCGCTCCACTGACGTACCGCCATCCCCAGGGCAGTCAGCAGCAGATCATTAGCTTCCGTATTGTAGGCACGATAAGCTTTTTTGAGGAAATGGGCAGTGATCTCCCGGTTCCATTCGATCGTAACGGATTCGCTGTCTTGTACATGCAGAACCGAATGATGTTCATCTTTCGGCAGCTGGGCAAATTGATCCGGCAGTTGTGACCAGTAACGGCGATCGATCTCTGCCTGCTCGCTGTCTGCATAACGGGCAATCTGATCTGCCCATGTACGGTAGGCATCTGTTTTCTGTGGCAGCTTGATATCTTCGCCGCGGCAAGCCTGCTCATAGCCATTTTCCAGATCTTCCAGCAGGATGCGCCAGGAAATACCATCGACAACCAGATGATGAATCACGACCAACAAATGATCCCCGTCTTCACACTGGAACAGTGCCAGCTTCATCAGCGGTCCTTCGGTAATGGACAGACTCTCCTGAATACGCTGTGCATGTGCAGCTACGAGTGGTACCGGATTCGCCTCTGCAGTGAGATCCACAATGTCCAGTGTATGGAAAGGACCTTCCTGAATGCTGCGGTTCCATGCAGTCATTGAATCTTCCTCCATACGAATTACCGTACGCAGTGCGTCATGATGACTGGTAATTCGAACGATGGATTTTTCCAGTGCATAGGTATCCATTCGTCCCGGATGATAGAGCATGACTGACTGGTTGAAATGATGCAGATCCTGCTGCTGATGTTCGAACAACCACTGCTGCGCAGGTGTCAGTCTGACCTGTCCACTCACTTCGGATTGATCAATCTGATGACGAACCTGACCCAGCTGAGGAGCCAACTCGGCAATCGTCGGATACGTAAACAGGTTCTTGATCTCCAGCTTGTAGCCCAGGTTGAGCAGTCTGGAAGAAACCTGAATCGCCTTGATCGAATCTCCACCCAGTTCAAAGAAATGATCATGGATACCGACAGCGGCAGTACCTAGCGTGCTCTGCCATACTTCTGCTAGTGCCTGCTCTGACTCGGTGCGCGGCGCCACATAGGCGCTACTGCTGGACAGTGTACTCAAATCCGGTTCCGGCAGTGCTTTGCGATCCAGCTTGCCATTTGGTGTCAGCGGCATCTGTTCCAGCTGTACAAAGTACGATGGAATCATATATGACGGCAGCTCACGAGCCAGCTGCTCACGCAGTTCACTGATCGTCCACTCGCGGTCTGCAACGAAGTAAGCACACAGCGAGGTCTGACCCGCCGGATCTTTCCAGGCGACAACAATCGATTCTTCAACTGCCGACAGATCCAGCAGACGGGCTTCGATTTCGCCCAGCTCTATCCGGTAGCCCCGAATCTTGACCTGATGATCCATCCGTCCGAGATATTCAATCGCTCCGGATGGCAGCCTTCTGGCCAGATCGCCTGCACGGTACATGCGTCTGCCCGGTACAAACGGATCGTCCATAAACCGCTCTGCAGTCAATTCCGGACGATTCAGATAACCCGGCGCTACGCCATCGCCACTGATATACATTTCTCCGGCTACACCTACCGGTACCAGCTGCATCTGTTCGTTTAGCAGATAAATATTGAAATTATCTGCCGGCAGTCCGATCGGTACCGATTCGCCCTGATCCGTAGCTGGATCGTAGCGGTGAATCATACAGCCGACCACCGTCTCTGTCGGACCATATTCGTTATAAATATCTACATCGCCATCGTAGAGATCATATATGGCATGAGCCAGCTGGGTATTCAGATTCTCCCCGCCGACGATAAACTTGCGGATACGGCACTGCTCCGGCAGCTGGATATCCTTGAAAATGCTCAGATGTGTCGGTGTTAATTTGAGAATATCGACTGCATTCTCCCGCACAATTTGCTGGATCACACCAATTTTGTCTGCCGCATCGTAGATCACAATCTGACCGCCGGTAATAAGCGGGGTAAAGATCGACGTATACGTCAGGTCAAAGGAAATCGATGAATACAGCGGGAAGCTCATGGTTGAGCCATTGCTATACATTTTTTGGGCCCACCAGATATAGTTGAGCAGACCTTTATGAGTAATCATGGTTCCTTTTGGCTTGCCCGTTGTACCGGAAGTATAGATCATGTAGATCAGGTCTTGATGAACTACTTCTACATCTGGACGCTGTGCGTTATCGCTATAGCTTTCCGGTTGATCCACTTCCAGGGTCAGACCGTCAAAGGTTACCGTTCCATTCAGATGACGCTGGGTCAACAGAATCTGTACACCGGAATCCTGTAAAATATATTCGGTGCGATCCTGTGGATATTCCGGATCTATCGGAATAAATACTGCGCCCTGCTTCAATACTGCCAGAATCGATACAATCAGTTCCGGTGAACGATCCATCAGCAGACCCACTGTATCTCCTTTACCCAGTCCACGGGCTGCCAGATGATTGGACAGACGATTCGACTGCTCATCCAGTTCGCGGAAAGTCATGCTCCGCTCGCCGCAGACAGCAGCCACATCATCCGGTGAACGCTGTGCCTGTTCTTCGAACAGATGATGAATGCAGCGATCCTGCGGATAATCTGCGATCATGCCATGCCATGTTTCCAGCAGCAGCTGCTGTTCGGCAGGCGTCACGAGGGCCAGCTGGTCTACCAGCATTTCCGGCTGATCCGCAATCTGCTGCAGCAGCTGCAACAAATGACCGCGGGTGCGTGCGATAGTATCTTCCTGATAGACAGAAGCATTGTAGCGCAGGCAAATCCGTATATCCTGTCCCGGAATAACGATCAGGTTAAAGTCGTAGTTGGTCTGTTCGAACATACGGAAGTCCTTGACTTCCAGTGCAGCCGCATCTTCACTGCCCGACTGCTCTACCTGCTCATCCAGCGGATAATTCTCAAAGATCATAATATGCGAAATCAGATCCTGCTTCTGCTCGGTATAATTCTGGATTTCGTACAATGGATACGTATCATAGGCACCACCGGCCAGCGACTGCTCCTGTACACGGCGCATAACGCCGGCAAAAGTATCATCCGCCTGAGATTGAACCCGAACTGGCACAGTGTTAATAAACAGACCCACCATATCCTCGATCCCCGGAATCTCGGCCGGACGACCGGATACGACGCCGCCAAATACGGCATCCCGGCTGCCATTGTACTGCTGCAGCATAATTCCCCATACCGATTGCAGCAGGGTATTTACCGTTACCTGATGCTGTCTTGCAATCTGATCCAGACGCGCTGTCAATTCATGACCCAGCTGAAGAGTCTGTTCCTCCAGCACATAGGCACCACCGGATTTTTTGGCTGTCTCCGGTAAAATGGTGTGTCCCTCATGATCCGCCAGATAATGCTTCCAGTAGGAAGAAGCGGCATCCTGATCCATACGGTTCAGCCATTCAATATACGTGCCATACTGCGGTGCAGGTGGCAGCTGTGCCTTCTGATTCTGACACAGCGCTGTATAATGTGTGAAAATCTCGCCGGTCACAATCGGGATACACCAGCCATCCATAATAATATGATGGAAGCTCCACAGCACCCTGCAGCCATGATCCAGATGGAAAATTATTGCTCGCATCAGCGGATCGGTATCCAAACGGAATCCGTGTGTCATATCCTGCTCTTCATACTTCTGCATCCGCTCTTGCTGTTGCTCGGAAGACAGGGAGCGCAGATCTACATAATCGACGGGCATCTCTCTGTGACGGAATACCACCTGCAGCGGCTCGTCATGAATATCACTGTAGAACCCGGTCCGCAAAATGGCATGCCGGCTCATCAGCGCCTGCAGGCTGCCTTTGAATGCTTCGATATTGACTTGTCCGCGCAGTTCAAAGCTTGCCTGTTCAAAATACGTAACACTGTCCGGCTCCATCAGACTATGGAACAGCATTCCTTTTTGCATCGGTGTCAGCTGATATACATCTTCCAGTTCACCTGTGGAAGCAGTACGTTCCAGCAGACGATCAAGCTGGGGAATCGTCAGTCCTTTGAATAACAGATCACTTGGTGTCAGCTTCGGCTGTTCCTGAACAGCACAGTGACGGATCACCATGGTCAGACGGGATTTCAGCATATCGGCCAGCTGGTGAATGCGTTCCGGCTCATACTGATTGCGGCTGTACATGATAGAGATCGACAGCTGTCCATCCGCGATCATGCCGTTCAGATCCAGTGCATAATGCAGTGGTGTCTGACCGCCCAGTGATTGGCCTACACTATATGGAGACATGCTCAGTGCATTGTTGTCCAGATCCTGGTCAAACTGTCCCAGATAGTTAAAGGATACTTCCGGTTCGGCAGCACCTGCTGTCAGTCCGGTACTGTTCATATATTTCAGAAGCCCATATCCAATGCCTTTTTCCGGGACGGCCCGCAAGGTTTCCTTGACCTGACGGATCAGCGGTGAGATATCGGAATGAACCGGGATATCCAGACGAACCGGATACTGGGTCGTGAACCAACCGACGGTACGGGTAATATCCATATCCGGCAGGATCATCTCGCGTCCATGACCTTCCAGGTTAATCAGTACCTGTTCGGTTCCTGCCCAGTCGCGCAGTGCCATACCCAGCGCAGTCAGCAGCAGATCATTGGTCTCGGTGTAATAGGCTCGGTTGGCCTGACGCAGTAGCAGTTCCGTATCCTCGGAAGACCATGATACCTGTACCGATTCACTGTCAGCTACTGTCCCTGCTGCCACATCATGATCTTTTGGCAGTGGTGCAATATAGCTACCGCTGATCGAATTCCAATATTTCCGTTCCTGCTCCAGTGCAGAACCTGCTGCATATTCAGCTAGCTCATTTGCCCACAGACGATAGGAGTCGGTCTTCTGCGGTAGGGTAACCGGCTGTAAGGACAATGCCTGTTCATATCCTGCTGCGATATCTTCAAACAGAATTCGCCAGGAGACGCCATCGACCACCAGGTGATGTATAACAATCAGCAGATGATCGCCATCAGCTGTCTGGAACAGTGTCATTCGCACCAGCGGTCCATCCGCCAGGTTGAAGCTTGCCTGTACACGATCCGCTTCGTGACGAATGACAGCTTCCGGCTCTGCATCAGAGCGGATATCTATTATTTCCAGTGTATATAACTCGCCCTCAGCCGTACTGCGATTCCAGGCAGTATATCCATGTTCACCTTTGCGGAAAATCATACGCAGTGCATCATGATGCTTGACTACCGCATCCATGGTACTTCGCAGCGCCTGCTCTTCAAAATGATCGGCACGATGCAGCATAATCGCATGGTTGTAATGATGCGGCTCTGCCAGATGACGCTCGAAGAACCAGTGCTGGATCGGCAGCAATTCGGTCGCTCCGATAATCTCGTCCTGTTCGGCGGTACGTCCTGCCTGCTGAAGATACGGACTCAGTTCGGCAATCGTCGGATATTTGAACAGGTCCTTGATCTCCAGCTTGTACCCTGCCTGGAACAGGCGGGAGGAAATCTGAATCGCTTTGATCGAATCTCCACCCAGATCGAAGAAATGATCATGAATACCAATCTGCTGCGATCCGAGAATGCCCTGCCATACTTCGGCAAGTGCCTGTTCTGCCGGAGTACGCGGTGCTTCGTAGACTGCACCTGTCCATACGCCAGCTTCCGGCTGCGGCAGCGCTCGGCGATCCAGCTTGCCGTTTGGTGTCAGTGGCATTTGTTCCATGTGTACAAAATAGGATGGAATCATATAGCCCGGTAGTTCACTTGCCATCTCACTGCGCAGCGTGCTGGCAGTCAGCTGGATATCGGCTGTAAAGTAGGCAGCCAGCGATTTTTGCCCGGAAGCTTCGGTATGTGCGATCACAACTGCTTCCCGGATACCGTCTATTTGCAGCAATTTGGATTCCACTTCACCCAGCTCGATCCGGTAGCCACGGATTTTAACCTGATGGTCGATCCGGCCCAGATACTCGATACTGCCGTCCGGCAGCCAGCGCGCCAGGTCACCGGAACGGTACATGCGCTCACCCGGTACAAAGGCATGCTCGATAAACTTCTCGGCAGTCGTCTCCGGACGATTCAGATAGCCGCGTGCCAGACCATCGCCGGTAATGTACATTTCCCCGGCAATACCGATTGGCTGCAGATGACGCTGTTCATTGAGAATATAAGCGCCGAGTGTCGGGATCGTTGTTCCGATATTACTGCGGCCGAGTGCAATCTCGGTCTCGGTTATTTCTTTGTACGTAACGTGAACCGTTGTCTCGGTAATACCATACATATTGATCAGCTGTACATGCGGATAACGGCTTCTCCATTCGCCGAGCAGTGCCGGGCTGAGTGCCTCTCCGCCGAAAATAATCATCCGCAGTCCCAGATGACTGTCCTCGTGACCCAGCTCTTCCTGCATCAGCTGGTAGAAATAAGTTGGTGTCTGATTGAGTACAGTCACCTGACGATCCTTGAGCAGCTGCAGGAATTGTGCCGGACTCTTGGCAGTCATCGCCGGTACAATCACCAGACAGCCACCGTACAGCAGCGCTCCATACATTTCCCAGACCGAGAAGTCAAAGCAGCAGGAGTGGAACAGTGTCCATGTGTCTCCCGGTCCAAAGTCAAACAGATTGCGATCATTGAACAGCAGTCGTACTACATTGCGATGCTCGATCAATGTTCCTTTTGGCTTGCCTGTTGTACCGGATGTATAAATGACATAAGCCAGATCTTCCGGATGATTGTACGATTCGAGCGGTGCAGCGGATTCGCTGTACGATGCTGCATGATCCAGCTCAATCATCGTGCCAGTGAAATGGTCAAACTGCGAACGCAGCTCGCCGCGCAGCAGCAGAAGCTGACTGCCGGAATCCTCCAGCATAAACCGGATACGTTCCTCCGGGTAATCGGCATCTACCGGTACGTAAGCTCCACCGGCTTTGAGAATAGCCAGCATACCGATGATCATTTCCAGTGAACGATCGGCGACAACAGCTACCAGATGATCACGCTGTACGCCCTGCTGACGTAATTTGCGTGCCAGTGCATTGGTGCGCTCATCCAATTCACGATAAGTCAGGAACTGATCATCCAGTCGTACGGCTACCGCTTCCGGATGACGCGCCGCTTGAGCGGTGAACAGGCTGTGAATACTTGCTTCCCTTGGATAATCTGCAGGTAACCCTGCTGATTGCAGCATTAATGCCGCTTTCTCCTGCGGTGTAACCATATCCAGCTCGGCCAGTGGAGCTGCCGGATGCTGTACCGCCGACTGGATCAGCTGTACGAAATGACCAGCCATGCGCTCGATTGTCTCCTGTTTGTACAAGGAAGTTGCATATTCCAGTGTGCATTCCAGTGCATCATCCAGCTCAGTGACGGTAAGTGTCAGATCAAACTTGGCTGCCGGATGGGACAGCTCGTATGGTGTAAACTGCAAGCCCTGAATCGTACGCTCGGTCTGCTCCATATTTTGCAGAACAAACATCGTATCAAACAGTGCATTCCGGCTCAGGTCACGCGGAATATTCAGCTTCTCTACCAGTTCTTCAAATGGATATTCCTGATGGTCAAAAGCCTGCAGCGCAATATCTCTTACTTCCTGCACATACTCTTCGAAACTCTTCTCGCCCGCTGGATATGTGCGCAGTGGCAGCGTACCAACGAACATTCCGATCATTTCCTGCAGGCTATCGTACGGTCTGCCAGCTACTGGCGAACCGACTACGATATCTTCCTGACCGGTATATTTGTGCAGCATCGTTTTGTAGGCTGCCAGCAGTACCATGAACAGCGTAGAGCCTGTACGTGCTGCCAGTTCATGCAGCGATTTGCTCAGTTCCGAATCCATACGGAAAGAAATCGTATGACCGGCAAAATCACGCACGGCCGGGCGCACTTCATCTGTCGGCAGATCGAGCACCGGCAGACTGCCGCGGAATGTCTCCAGCCAGTAGGCTTCCTGCTGACGCATGGCCTCACTGCGGATATGTTCCTGCTGCCAGACGGCATAGTCTACATACTGAATCGATAACGGCTCAGGTTGTTCACCATGATAGTAACGAACGACTTCTTCGATCAGAATATTCATAGACACACCATCGGAAATGATATGGTGCATATCGAACAACAACAGATGACGCTCTTCTGCCAGCTTAATCAGACCCACACGCAGCAGCGGAGCCTGTGCCAGATCAAACGGACGTACAAACCGGCTGATTACCTGCTCTGCCTGCTCCTCAGTTGCCACCTCATGATGGATAGCAAACGGAACCTGCTCCAGAATCTGTTGTACCGGCTCACCCTCTACCGTGATAAAAGTAGTACGCAGAGCAGCATGGCGCTGAATCAGATCGCGGAATGCTTCCTCCAGACGAGTCGAATCCAGTGGACCATCCACCTGCATCACACCCGGCATATTGTAGCTGACTTTGCCATTCTCCATCTGTCCGAGAATAAACAACCTCTTCTGTGCCGAGGATAATGGATAGTATTCCCGCACTTCCGCAGCTGTAATATCTGTAGTAATCTGTTCATTCTGATCCTCTGCCTGGCTATCCAGTACCTGTGCCAGTTCGGTGATCGTCGGTGCTTCGAAAACTTCGCGCAGCTTGATCTCACGATTCAATTCTTTGCGGATGCGTGAGGCCATCAGAGCTACGCGCAGCGAGTGACCCCCAAGATCAAAGAAATTGTCCGTTACACTAATGTTGTCTATCCCAAGAATATCCTGCCAGATTGCTGCCAGTGTCAGCTCAGTCGCTGTACGTGGTGCCTGGAATACCGTATCTGCCTGCGATACCGATCCAGCCAGTTCCAGATCTGTCAGACGGCCCATATATTCAATCGTTCCATCCGGCAGCAGACGGGCAAGTTCACCGGTATGATACACCTGCTCTCCATCACGCAGCGGATGACTGGAAGATGCCATCATTCCGATCTGCTGATTGATTACAGTATCACTCAGGGATCCAACAGCCATGCACAGTTCACCCATAATGCCTACCGGCTGATGATGCAGCTGACGATCTACAATCACAATCTCATACGCTTGCTCCTGTTCGGCATTCTGCTCCAATTCGGCCAGACGGGACAGGATCGATTCCTGCGGATAGGTTGCAGCCAGTTTCCAGGCAGGCAGTTGATAACGTTCTGTATCAATCAGTGTCAGCTCATCGACAGCAATCTGCGGTTGGCTCGCTACCTGCTCCAGCAGACAGACTACATGCTGCTGAATCCGCTCGATATCGTGGATACTGTATACAGCCGCATTGTACTGGAACATCAGCTGCATATCACGTCCGGGCAGTACGACCAGGTTGAAATCATAGTTGGTCTGCTCCTGCAATTCCGCATCTTTGATCTCAAAGGAAGACGCTTCGCCACCAGCCTGCTCCATCTCCTGCTCGACCGGATAATTCTCAAATACCAGAATATGCGATACCAGTTCCTGCTTCTGTGAAGTAGCTGCCTGAATCTCGAACAATGGGTGTGTGCTGTACGGCTGGGCATCCACGTACTGCTCCTGCTGCTGCTTCATCAGCTGCGGGAATGTCATGCCTGGTGCCGTCTGCACACGAACCGGAATCGTATTGATGAACAATCCGATCATCTGCTCTACCCCATGAATTTCGGCAGGGCGGCCTGATACGACTGTACCGTATACAACATCATCGGTATGATTGTAACGCTGCAGGGCTACGCCCCATACCGACTGCATCAGAATATTCATAGTCACGCCATGCTCGCGAGCTACTTGCTCCAGCTGTGCAGTTAACGACTCACCAGCACTGTACTTCATCTGTTCGGCAATATAGCTGGTTCCCGCGTCAGATGCTTGTGCTGTCGCAGACGATGTTGATTCTGTTCCTGTAGATGTTTGCACTGCTGCATCTGCAATCGCTGGCAGTGTTGTCAGAGAACGATATCCTTCCAGATAACGGCTCCAGTAACCCGCCGCTTCCTCATGATCCTGCTGCTCCAACCATTGAATATACTCGCTGTATGGCGGTGCATCATGGAGTTCCGGTTCTTTTCCTTCTATATAAGCAAAGTAATAATCAAACACTTCGCGCGTGATCAGCGGAATGCACCAGCCATCCATAATAATATGGTGGAAGCTCCAGATCAGCCGGAAGCTTTCTTCGCCTGTCTGCAGAATAGAGATACGCAGCAGACTGCCTTCGGCAAGGTCAAATCCGCGTGCTTTGTCCCGGTTGGCAAAAGTCTGCATATATTCTGTTTGTGCCTCTTCATCCATTCCCCGCAGATCTTCGTAGATCTGCTCGGCAGGACGATCACGGAATACGGTCTGCAGCGGTTCGCTGCCCCATCCGGTATGGAAATTAGTCCGCAGAATATCATGACGACTCACCAGCAGATTCAGACTGCGGCCAAATACTTCTGGCTGGAAGCTGCCGTTCACATCAAAGGCAGCCTGTTCGAAGTAAGCTCCATCTTCCGGCTCCAGCAGATGATGGAACAGCATCCCTTTTTGCATAGGCGTCAGATTATAGATGTTCTGGATCTCCCCGATATGGCGGGTATGCTGTACCAGTTCTTCCAGTTCCTCATTGGAAATGCCTTTGGCTATAATATCGCTCAGTGTCAGCTCGCGATATTCCTGGGTGAGACAATGCTGCAGAACGTCGCGCAGACTATTTTCCAATTGCTCCGCCAGCTGACGGATGGTAGAAGACTCATACTGGTCACCGTGATACGTAATGGTCAGTTCCAGCTGTCCATCAACCACTGCTCCATTCAGATCCAGCTTGTATTCCAGCTGATCCTGCAAGCTTTGTGCTTCACCAGTAGAGTAGGGTGACAATGCCAGTCCATTACTGCTCAGATCCTGATCGAATTGACCAAGATAGTTAAAGGAAATCTCCGGCATCAGTGGCTGATAATCGGCTGGCAGCTGCTCATCCATCCGAGTCAGCAGTCCGTAGCCGATACCTTTGCCTGGAATACGGCGTAGTCCTTCCTTGATTCCTTTGATCCAGTCGGCTGTTGTACCTGCATCGGCATGCTGCAGCAGGAAAGGATACTGGGTTGTAAACCAGCCGACTGTACGCGTAATATCCATATCCGGGATAATTTGCTCGCGTCCGTGTCCTTCCAGATTCACGAGGAAGCGATTCTGTCCGGACCAGTTGTTCAGGGCGATACCGAGAGCAGCGAGCAGCAGATCATTGGTCTCGGTCTGATAGGCATAATGCGCCTGACGAAGCAGCTGATCGGTCTCTTCTGCATTCCAGCGGATCGTCTCGGATCGACTGCCACTGCGTTCCAGCGACTGCGGCTGGTGATCGGCAGGCAGAGTCGCTATTTGCTCCGTCTGCAGGGAAAGCCAGTAATTCCGATGTATACTCATCTGCGGACTGCGGACATACTCGGTCAGCGCCTGACTCCATTCACGGAATGAATGAGTTTTCAGAGGCAGTTGTACTTGTTGTCCCTGTGCTGCCTGCTCATAAGCTGCGGCCAGATCTTCCAGCAGAATCCGCCAAGATACACCATCCACGACCAGGTGATGAATAGCAATCAGCAGATGATCGCCATCATCGCAGCGCATAATTGCCAGCTTCACCAGCGGTCCTTCGGACAGATTCATATCCGACTGAATATTGGTAGCCAGCTGCTCGATCCGATCGGCAGACTGCTGCTGTCCACGTAGCTCATGAACAACCAGACTATACAATTGCTCTGCATCGGTAGCGCGATTCCATACGGTATAACCTTCTGCACCGGCAGTAAATACCGCACGCAGTACATCATGATGAGCCACCAGTGCAGCAGTAGCCTGTTCTACCAGAGATTCATCGAAGCCTTCGGCACGATATAGCATGACAGCCTGGTTAAAGTGCTGCGGCTCCTGCAAGTTTCGCCCGAAGAACCAACGTTGTACCGGAGTGAGTATCATCTCGCCTTCCACCGTACTCTGATCAATATGCTGTATTGCCGATTGCAGCAGTGGAGCCAGTTGGGCAATCGTCGAGTACTTGAACAGCTGTTTCATTTCCATCCGGTAACCGGCTTGAAGCAGACGCGAGGATACCTGGATCGCTTTGATCGAGTCGCCGCCCAGTTCAAAGAAATGATCATGTACGCCTACCGGACCGGTTCCCAGTACTTCCTGCCAGACGCGTGCCAGTGCCTGTTCGGCCGGAGTCTGCGGTGCTGTATAGGTACGTCCGCTCTGCTGCACTCCGGTTTGCGGTGCAGGCAAGGCGCGACGATCCACTTTACCATTGACGGTCAGCGGAATTCGGTCTACCTGGACAAAGTAGGACGGAATCAGATAACCCGGCAACTGCTGACTGAGCAGATGACGGACATCTGCAGGTGAGCATTCGCTGTCAGCGGCATAATAGGCACAAAGCTGCTTTTGTCCATTTTCGTCCAGATGCACGATAACCGCTGTTTCACGGATGGCATCCAGCTTGAGAATCTGTGCTTCAATCTCCGGCAATTCGATCCGGTAGCCGCGAATTTTGACCTGTTCGTCAATCCGCCCTTTGTATTCGATTGTACCGTCCGGCAGCCAGCGCGCCATATCACCGGTGCGATAGCAGATTTCACCTGGACGAATAATGTCCTGAAGGAATTTGTCTGCTGTCATCTCCGGCTGATTCAGATAGCCGCGTCCTACACCATCGCCGCCGACCAGCAGTTCTCCCCATGTGCCTACCGGCTGCAGGTGGAACCCTTTGTCCACCACATAGGCAGTAGAGTTGTGAATCGGGCGTCCGATTGGCACACTGCCATGAATTGGGCCTGTGATGCGATGTGTTGTAGAGAAAGTTGTATTCTCGGTCGGACCATAGCCATTAACAATTGTCAGCTGTGGATGATTGGCAAGTGTACGATTCACATGCGGTACAGACAATACATCGCCACCGACGATGAGTGTATGTACACCTGTGAACAGCTGATCATCCTGCTGGGTCAGCTGATTGAACAGTGGTGAAGTCAGCCACATGGTATTAATTTCCCATGAACGAATCGCTTCCTTGAGCTGTTCGGCGACGAGAATCACATCGTTATCAGCCAGATAGAGTCGTCCGCCATTAAGCAGTGATCCCCAGATCTCAAAGGTTGAAGCGTCAAAGGAAACCGATCCGGTCTGCAGAATCCGCGTTGATGCATCGAGTTGAACGTAATCGGTATTTTTTACCAGACGAACTACATTGCGGTGTTCGATCATAACACCTTTGGGACGACCGGTTGTACCTGATGTATACATCAGGTAGGCAAGTGACCCGGCGTGTCCTGCAGAATGCGGGAGGGAATGACCATCCGTATAGGCATGTTTGTCATTCAGATTCAGTACCGTAACACCAAAATCTCCCTGGGCCATTTCCCAATCCTGAACGAGCATCAGCTTGACGCCGCCATCGCCGAGCATATACTGTACGCGATCTTCCGGATATTCCGGATCGACCGGTACATAGGCACCGCCTGCACGCAGAATACCGAGCAGAGCCACGACCATTTCCATACTGCGGGTACTCATGACCGCTACCGGTTCTTCCGGCTGCATTCCCTGAGCCAGCAAAGTACGGGCCAGAGCAGCAGAGCGCTGTTCCAGTTCATAATAGGTCATTCTACGGTCTCCGTTGACCAGTGCAATCTGATCCGGTGTACGCTTTACCTGCTCCACGAACAGTTCATGAATCGTACTGTTATGCGGGTAAGGAACCTGTGTATCATTGAATTGCTCCAGAATCTGCTGCTTCTCTGCCGGTGTAATGATTTCAATCTCATTCAGTGTGATCGAAGGATTGGCACTGATGGACTCCATCACTTTCAGGAAATGGGCAGCCAAACGTTCGATACTTTCGCGGCGATACAGTGAAGTTGCATACTCCAGGCTAAAAGCAAGTCCATCCGCTTCCTCTGCTGCATTGAGCGACAGATCGAATTTGGCAATATGGGCCTCCTGCGGATATGGCGTAAAGCGCAGATCGCCCATTCCCCGTTCACTGCGATCCATATTTTGCAGAACGAATAGGGTATCAAAAACCGGGTTACGGCTGGAATCACGATCCAGCTGTAGACGATCCACAAGCAGATCAAATGGATATTCCTGATGGTCAAAAGCGTGCAGTACGGTCTCGCGCACTTCTGCGAGGTAATCACGGAAAGTAACAGTGCCTTCCGGACGTACACGCATTGCCAGCGTATTAACGAACATACCGATGGTGCCTTCCAGCTCGGCCTGCGGACGACCCGCTACCGGAGAACCGATAACCAGATCATTTTGACCCGTATACTTGTGCAGCAGAACAGAATAGGCAGCCAGCAGCACCATATACAGCGTAGTTCCTGTCTCACGGGTCAACTGCTGGATCGCTTCACTCTCCTGCAATCCTACGGCAAAGTCGATCCGGTTACCGGCAAAATGCCGCACCGCCGGACGGACATAATCCGTTGGCAGATCCAGAGCCGGAATCTCTTCTTCAAAAACGCGCAGCCATGCGGCTTCCATTTCCTTCATCCGGTCCTGCTCCAGCTGTTCGCGCTGCCATACCGCATAATCCTTGTACTGGATATGCAGTTCGGGCAGTGTCTCGCCTTCATACAGCGCCGACAGTTCTTCAGTCAGAATCGCAATCGAAATCCCGTCGGATACGATATGATGCATATCGAACAGCAGCAGATGACGCTCTGCACCAAGCGATACCAGACCGGCACGCAGCAGCGGTGCCTGGCTCAGATCAAATGCACGTACATACTGCTCAATGACCTGACCGAACTGCTTCTCATCCGCTTCAATATGATCAAGAGCGAACGCTACCTGTTCATGGATCTGCTGCACCGGTTCGCCATTTTGTAAATGAAAGCTGGTACGCAGGGATTCATGACGACGGATCAATGTACGGAAAGCAGCTTCCAGCTGTTCTGTATTCAGCGCTCCCTCGATCATAAAGGCACCCGGCATATTGTAGCTGGTCTCGCCGCCTTCCAGCTGACTCAGCACGTACAGCCGCTTCTGCGCCGAGGATACCGGATAGTAATCCTTCTTCACTGCCGGAGCAATCGATTCGTACAGCACCGGAATCTGGCTTTGCAGCAGCAGGGACATATTCTCAAGCGTCGGTGCCTGGAAAATATCTCGCAGCGAAATCGTGCAGCCGAATTCCTGCTGAATCCGCGAAGACAGCTGTGCAGCTCGCAGGGAATGTCCACCTGCTTCAAAGAAATTATCCAGCATACCTACACGCTGCACACCGAGTATATCCTGCCATAATGCAGCAAGTGCCATAGCTTCCGGCGTATTCGGAGCTACATATTCTACAGCAGATTGCACACCAGTCACCGGTTCAGGCAGTGCACGACGATCCAGCTTGCCGTTCGATGTGAGCGGCATACGATCCAGCTGGATAAAGTAGGACGGCACCATATAAGCCGGCATCGCTGCAGTCAGCTGCTGACGAAGCTCTGCCGCAGGCAGTTCTGCGGAGGCGGTGTAATACGCACAGAGCAGATCCTGTCCCTGCTCATCCGGACGTGCCAGTACAATGGTCTCCAGTACAGACGGAATACGCAGAATCTGCGCTTCCACTTCACCCAGTTCGATCCGGTAGCCACGAATTTTGACCTGATGGTCGATCCGACCCAGATACTCCAGATTGCCGTCCGGCAGCCAGCGTGCCAGATCACCGGTACGATACATGCGTTCACCCGGCTGGAAAGGATGCTCGATAAACTTCTCGGCAGTGGTCTCTGGACGATTCAGATATCCCCGTGCCAGACCATCTCCGGCAATATGCAGTTCGCCCGGAATACCTACCGGCTGCAGACGACGCTGTTCATCCAGAATATAGGCGCTGAGCGTCGGAATCGTGACCCCGATATTGCTTTTGCCTGCAGCAATCTCGGCTGCTCCGATTTCCTTGTACGTGACATGGACCGTTGTCTCGGTGATACCGTACATATTGATTAGCTGGGTACGCGGATAGCGATTATGCCAGTCTTTGAGCAAATAAGGACTAAGGGCTTCACCGCCGAAAATAATTTTGCGCAGGTTTAGTTCACTGCCTGTATGTGCAAGCTCCGCCTGCATCAATTGATAAAAGTAGGTTGGTGTCTGATTGAGAATGGTCACGCCGTCCTGCTTGAGAAGCTGCAGGAACGATTCGGGACTTTTGGCAACCATCGATGGGACAATGATCAGCTTGCCGCCATACAGCAGCGCCCCGTACATTTCCCAGACCGAGAAGTCAAAACAGAACGAGTGGAACATCGTCCATACATCACGATCATCAAAGTCAAAACGGTTCCGATCATTAAACAGCAGACGAACCACGTTTTTGTGTTCGATCAGCGTGCCTTTGGGCTTGCCGGTGGTGCCTGATGTATAGATGACATATGCCAGATTGCGCGGTCCCGATACATGCGGCAGATTGACGGTCTCCCCCTCAGCCACCGCTTCGCGGATATTGATCCAGATCCCGTCAAACGGAATCTGTCCCTGCAGATGTACCTGACTCAGTACCACTTCCACGCCGGAATCTTCCAGAATATAACGGATGCGCTCTTCCGGGTACTCCGGATCGACCGGGACATAGGCACCGCCGGCTTTGAGTACGGCCAGCATACCTACGACCATATCCAGCGAGCGTTCCGCGATCACACCCACCAGGGAATCCGCACCGATTCCACGAGCGCGCAGCTGATGAGCTACACGATTCGCCTGCTCATTCAGCTGCTGATATGTAAGAGATTGTTCATCCATTTGTACAGCGATATGCTGCGGTGTGCGCTGCACCTGCTGTTCGAACAGACTATGAATATTCTGCTCGCGTGGATAATCCGCTTCAGCCATTTGGGAAAAGGACAGTACCTGCTGTTTCTCCGCTTCACTCAGCAGGGAGACATTCCCGATTGTCATCTCCGGATAGCGTACAATCTGTGCGGTAATCATGCCCAGATGATCGACCATATTGGCAATTTCCGCATGATCGAATAGCTCTTTGCGATAATCGACATGCAGCATCATCCGGTCCTCATCCAGCATCTCCGTAATATGCAGCACCAGATCATTGATCTCGTCTCCACAGAAGTCATAATCCGTCAAGATACGGATTCCTTCCAGATCGACCCAGCTGATCGGACGGTATTCCATCGATACACCGAATAACCGCTGCAGATCATTATGGTGATGCGCATCCCGCAAATCCTGAATAAGCTGATTATATGGATACTGTTGGTGACGCAGTACCGACATTTGTCCCCGGGCAACCCCTTTGACAAAATCAAGCAGCTGGATATCCTTGTCTACCAGTGCCCGCTCGGCAATCGTGCTGACAAACATCCCCATCGTCTGCTTTTCTTTTTTGGTACGACGGTTGGCCAGGGACGTACCAATCACAATATCCTGTTGATTGGTCATTTTGTGCATATAGACGTACATGGAACTCATGAACAGCTGGAACAGCGAGATCCGGTTTTCCTGGCAAAAGGCATGAATCTCGTCTTTGAGATAACCCGGTACTTCAAAATGTTCCCGCACTGCCGCCGTGCTAACTGTCATCGGGTTATACGATTTCCAGCCGGTCACTTCGGGAATATCGGCAAATTTATCCATCCAGTAAGCGCGATCTTTGGCATATTTCTCGGACTCTACATATTCTTCCTCGGCTGTCAGATAATCGATATAGGAGCAGTCTTCCGGGATCACCGGCTCTTTGCCCTGCATCAGCTCGATATAATAATCGGTAAACTGATTACCGAACAGCACCATCGAGATTCCGTCGGAAATGATATGATGAACCTTGATATTCAGCCAGTATTCCTCTTCACTGATCCTTACGAACAGGAAGCGGAACATACAGGAATCCATTACCGGCAGCGGCTGGCGTTTCTGCTCTTCCAGCCAGGCTTCCAGATGTTCCATGCTGTCAAAGTCTTCAAGACTTACGCATTCGAACTGCTGTTCTTCATAAGGAACCACGTATTGGCGCGGTTCCCCTTCCACGGTAGTAATGCGCAGGCGAAAAGCGTCATACTGACGAATAACCAGATTGATTGCTTTCATAAAAGTAGGCAGATTCAGTTTCCCTGTCATTCGGATCGTCGCAGAGAGCTGGGATGCGGAAGTGCCTGGATACAGCAGTTCTGTGTACCATATCCGTTGTTGGGCATTCGTTAAGGAATATAGCTGCATTTCTGTTAACTCCCTTTCTATGATGGTCTTAACGCTTCAGATCGTAGGACACGATCTCATCCGCTTCGAGGATAATTCGTTCTCCTATAGAAGCTGTTCCTTTGCCAAGTACATAACCTTTGCGGCGGCGAAGCACTTCCACATATAGATCAATACGATCTCCGGCAGCAGCCTGCCCATGGACACGCACTCCTTTTAATGTGGTCAAAAAGGAAATACCTGCTTCGTCAATCGTGGCAAAAGCCAGCAGCTGTGCCAGTGCTTCCACAATGAGTGTAGACGGCATATAAGGCTGGGTTTCACTGATATACCATTCGTTCCAGCTGACCAGCTTGTACCCCCTGGCCCAGCCGGATGTCTCGTAGCCGGATACCTCATCAATCATCAGAAATGGATAGCGGTGAGGAAGTACGTCAGGAATATGAATCTTGGTCAAATCCAAAGGAGTTACTCTCCCTTCCATTTGCGTACAGCGATGCATACGTTATGTCCACCAAAACCAAAAGAGTTGCTGATGGCTGCATTAACTTCCCTTTCCTGGCTTACATTCGGTACAAAATTCAGTTCCTTGTCATCCGGATCGTCACAGTTGAGCGTTGGCGGAACGGTACTGTGCAGCATACTTTGCACGGTAGCGATCAGTTCTACCGCTCCTGCACCGCCCATTAGATGACCGGTCATCGACTTGATCGAAGAGATCGCCAGATTCGGTGCATGTTCGCCGAATACTTTGCGTAAGGCGTTCACTTCCATCTGATCGTTAAATGGAGTACTGGTTCCGTGTGCATTCACATAATTCACATCTTCCGGCTGAAGTCCGCCGTCTTGCAGAGCCAATCGGATCGCATCGGCTGCGCCTTCGCCGCTCAGATCCGGAGCTGTAATATGATAGGCATCGGTTGTACAACCATAGCCGACCACTTCTGCCAGAATGGTCGCATTCCGCTTGAGTGCATGTTCCAGTTCTTCCAGAATCACTACGCCGGCTCCCCCGCCGATGACGAACCCGTCACGCGCCGAGTCAAATGGACGACTGGCCTGCTGCGGTTCTTCATTGCGTCTGGACAGCGCATGAATATTGGCAAATCCCGCCAGATCAAGCTGGCTAAAGTTCGCTTCTGCGCCTCCGGCAATTACTGCATC
>Ga0308161_1001943_pt1 | contig 23128 bp, 18 predicted proteins | sample PhyFR2_FD_201034 | JGI IMG/M metagenome (GOLD analysis project Ga0308161, IMG submission 201034) | Phyllosphere microbial communities from UC Gill Tract Community Farm, Albany, California, United States - DLSLF.R2 | ecosystem: Host-associated > Plants > Phyllosphere > Unclassified | place: USA...
TGGGGCCTGAAAACGTGATTCTTTATCAATCTATTACTGGATAAACGTAAATCAACTTTTCTAAACCTGCAATTTTCACTTTAATCGATCAAAGCGAGGAAAAAATGACAATATATTGTAAATAACTGCTATTTTTCTTGTCTCATTGGCGCGCTATCGTTATGCAAGGAAAGGATAAAGGTCGTAGAACGTACATGGAAAGTTTAACATCAGTTAATTTGTTATTTGAAAAGCTAAAGCATAATGCGTCTCTTGCATTGTGGTTGGTTTTTGGTAGCTTTCTGATGTGGCTCCCTGCAAGTTTTGTTATTGCTTCACCTGTAAACCGCACCTATTTGCAAACCACGACCACTTCAAACCTCACTAGACCTGACCTGCTGAAACAAACAGCGGTGTTAGCGACGCGGTCAAAAACAAGCGGCATACAAGATGCCAGCCTGGTCTTGGCGCGTGCAGCGCATCAACAAAAATTTTTACCATCTCGATATTTTAAACTGAAACCGCTTGAAAAAATTCTACCGCCACTCTTGACGTTAAACAGGTCGAATTCTCGTGATCCGCCGCTCGAAAAATGGTTAAAAATGTTTGCGTAGAGCTTAGCTTTTAAGAGTTTAGTTCATTAAATAAATCTATAGCCAAACAGGGATATAATGTGATGCGCACACCACGCTGGCTTGTTGTTATTTATACTGCGGTTCTGATTATTGGCATCTTATTAGCGTTGCCCAATCTTTTCAGCAAACAATTCATGGAACAGAAATTACCGTGGTATCCTGATACCAGGGTCACATTAGGGCTTGACCTTCAAGGTGGTTCTTATCTGGTTCTTGAAGTTGATCAAGACGCATTAAAGAAAGAGCAGGTTCATAATACGCTGGAAAATGTCAGGGCTAAACTCCGTAGCAACCAGATTCAAACGTCGTCTCTACGAAGCATCGGGGATACGGTCGTTGTCGGTGTGGCTGATGCAACAGAGCGCGCTAAGGCTCTCGGTATCCTCAAAGAGTTGATCTCGCCAATTGGTTCGAGCGGCTTTGCCGCGATAAATGATCTTGATGTCACAGAGCAAGGTGAAACGATACGCGTCGCTATTACACAAGGTGGCATAGATTATCGAGTCCGCAATGCTATCGAACAAAGTTTGGAGATCATTAGGCGTCGTGTCGATGAAGTTGGTGTTGCTGAGCCCTCGATCCAAAAGGTTGGCGCTGACCGTATCATGGTTCAATTGCCGGGATTGCAAAATCCGGGCCAATTACGCGCCCTTTTAGGGAAAACTGCAAAGATGACTTTCCACCTTGTCGATACCACGGCAGATCTGCAAAATCCGCCTTTAGGCGTAACCATTATGCAGGGTTACGACAATGATAAAAAAACCTATGCCGTTGAAGATCAGGTGTCACTTGATGGCAACACGCTTACAGATGCCCGCGCGTTTAATGATCTGCACGTCCCTGGTGGTCAGGTCAAGATTCTTTTTAAACTGAATAGCGAAGGCGCAAATATTTTTCGTGAAATAACTAAAAATAACATTGGTCGCCCCTTTGCGATTGTTCTTGATGGCAAAGTTTTAACAGCACCTGTCATTCAAAGTATTATTCCGAATGGTAGCGGTGAAATAACCGGCAGCTTTACAATGTCCGAAGCGACGCAGCTGTCTGCTCTCCTACGCGCTGGTGCGTTACCTGCACCACTCACTGTTGTAGAGGAACGGACTGTCGGGCCTGATCTTGGCGCTGATGCGATAAAAATGGGTCTCTATACAGGCATTGCAGGCTTTCTGTTGGTTGCTGTATTTGTGTTTTTACTTTACGGCGTCTGGGGGTTGATCGCCGACACGGCTTTGGCGTTGCACACGGTCTTAACGTTTGCGGCACTTAGCATTCTCGGAGCAACATTAACGTTGCCGGGAATTGCTGGTATTATTCTAGGGATCGGTGTTGCAGTTGATGCCAATATATTGATCAATGAACGTATTCGAGAGGAATCCCGCAAGGGGCTCGGTAGTTTGGCAGCTTTGGACAAAGGATTTAATCACGCCTTTGCTACGATTATTGACGCCAACGTCACCGCATTAATTGCAACAGTGTTGCTTTATTGGCAGGGAACTGGCCCAGTGCGCGGTTTTGCCGTAACCATGTTCCTCGGCATTGTTATATCCATGTTTACTGATATTACTCTTGTGCGGATTATTATGGTCTGGGTGGTTAAGCGTTGGAAAATGTCTAAGCTGCATATTCAGCCCTTTTTAAATTTCATACCACAACACACGAACTTTCGATTTATGAATGCGCGATTTGCGGGCATAGGCGTTTCAATTCTTCTCTCGATTGCCTCACTTATCTTGTTTTTTAAACCGGGTCTAAATTACGGTATTGATTTTAAGGGTGGTATTCAAATTCAAATAACCACTCAGGAAAAGCCAGAGTTAGTGAAACTCCGTGGTCCATTAAATAATCTCGGTGTTGGCGAAGTGGCGATGCAAAGCATTACCAATGAAAACTCGGTCATGATCAGAGTTCAACGCCAGGAAGGTGGCGAAGCTGCTCAAACAGCTGCCGCCGACAAAGTCCGTAATGAAATTCAGAAGATCTATCCGACCGTAAAATTCGGTAGCACCGACATTGTCGGGCCCAAGGTATCAGGCGAATTAGCCCGCAATGGTTTTATTGCTGTTATTCTGGCAGCCCTTGCAATGACTATTTATATATGGTGGCGTTTTGAGTGGTTTTTTGCAGTCGGTGCCATTGTTACACTGGTATTGGACACCACGAAAATGGTAGGTTTCTTCGCGTTATTCCAACTCGACTTCAATCTTACAGCTATCGCCGCGCTTTTGACGATCGTCGGCTACTCGGTCAACGATAAAGTGGTGGTTTATGATCGAATGCGCGAAAATTTACGTCTTTATAAGAAAATCTCGCTGCGTGAGATCATTGATATGTCAATAAATCAGGTCTTAGTAAGATGTATTTTCACCTCAATGACGACCGTATTGGCTATGTTGCCCATGGCGATCTGGGGCGGCTCAGCTGTCCATAATTTTGCCGTGCCTATGGTCGTCGGTATTATCGTAGCGACATCATCATCAATTTTCATTGCTGCACCGATTCTCTTACTCTTGGGGGATTGGTGGAACCACCATCATAAAGGGCGCACGCATGATGGCAGCAATAGTACAGTCGTCAAAGTTTAGAACTTTACGGTGTGTGGCGACTATTCGCCACACATTATTTATACCAAAATTTGTTATCTTACCGCGATCAAGAGAATGAACTTCTAACGAACAAGACTATTAATTTGATTTGTGAACAATCAAACGTTGTCGACTATGTGGATTTGATAAATCATGAAAGTGTACTGCAATTATGCCTCATGATACCCCTCTCATAACGACCATTGTTGTGGGTTTCTGTCTGGCATTTTTGTTCGGCATTATCGCTCATCGACTTCGAACATCCCCGCTAATCGGTTATTTATTAGCGGGGATCATCGTCGGGCCGCATACAGGTGGATTTCATGTTGACCCCGAGTTGACCAATCAACTTGCAGAAATCGGCGTTATTCTATTGATGTTCGGTGTTGGCCTCCATTTTTCTTTAAAAGACTTGCTATCTGTAAAATCTGTCGCAGTTCCCGGTGCTCTCGGGCAGATGGTCGCTGCTACGCTCCTAGGTGCTGGACTTGGTTTGGTTTTAGGCTGGGATATCGGTTCGTCGGTCGTGTTCGGGTTGGCGTTATCAACTGCGAGCACGGTTGTTTTGTTACGCGCTCTGCAGGAGCGCCGTCTTCTGGAAACGGATCGTGGCCGTATCGCTGTCGGATGGCTCATTGTAGAAGATTTAACTATGGTTTTGGCGCTGGTGCTCGTACCAGCTTTATCGCACGTGCTCGGTGGACATTCGGCTGTGGTTGATGACCCTATTATTGATTGGTTGCAGTTGGGACTTTGGGGCATTGTTGGCCTGACGATCTTAAAAGTGGTCGTTTTTATCGCGGTGATGTTGATCGTAGGGCGAAGAATAATTCCCTGGTTCTTAGAAATTACCGCGCAATCCGGCTCACGAGAGTTATTTCGTCTAAGCGTACTGGCCATTGCGCTAGGTGTGGCATTCGGAGCGGCGCACTTATTCGGGGTATCACTGGCACTTGGCGCTTTCTTTGCTGGCATGATTATGAGTGAGTCTGATCTTAGCCACCGTGCAGCTGAAGAATCACTGCCCTTACGCGATGCGTTTGCCGTATTATTTTTTGTCTCGGTCGGCATGTTATTCAACGTGATGACGATCATAAATCATCCCCTCGCTCTGGCTGCGACACTCATCATCATCATCATTGGCAAATCGTTAGCGGCCTTCTGGATTGTAAGACTTTTTCGCTATCCTCTTGGCACCCAACTCACCATTGCAGCAAGCTTAGCACAAATCGGTGAATTTTCATTTATCCTGGCTGGCCTTGGCATAAGCCTCAATCTCCTCGACCAAAACGCCAGTGATCTTATTTTGGGCGGTGCAATACTATCAATATTGGTTAATCCACTAGTTTTTATCGCAGCTGAGAAGATTAAAAATTACTTAGAGCGCAAAGAGTTAGACGCTGCTTATCCGCGTGACGTTATTGATGTTTTTCCCGAGGATGACGATAACAGCGGGCTAGTTAAAACGGCGTTGAAAAACCACACGATCATTATTGGCATGGGGCGTGTCGGCACCTTAGTTGCTGAAGCTTTAACTCAGGCTGGGCTGCCAGTTTTAGTAATAGAAGATGCGGCCCGTGTATTAGGGAGTGCGTCACACCGGAATATTGAGGTTATTCGGGGAAATGGCGTTGAAAAAGACGTGCTTGAAGCCGCTAACTTAAAAGAAGCAAAACAGTTAGTGATAGCGATGCGCAATACATTCGAATCGGGACAGATTGTTTCAATCTCCCGTTTGGCACAACCTACTTTGTCAATCATCGCCCACGCTGGAGCAGAGGCAGAAACAAAATATTTGCTTGAACTCGGCGCCAACCTTGTTGTCACCGATGATGAAGAAATCGCCAAAGGGATGATCAGTCATCTTTTGGGCGAAGAACACTCGCGCAGCCAAAATAATACGGAAGGTGATAGCGGAAGAATGACGACGATCGAAACTGTGGGATTGAAAGCGTGAGTTTGAAAAAATACATTTGGCCGCTTATTGGTATTGCAGCGATGGTTTTATCCATCCGAATTCTTTACAATGAATTCTTAAACCCCAAAAGTGAGCTATCAAAACTATCTCTGAACGAATTATTCGAACGCATTGGCAATCTTAGTCTCCACCATTGGATCTTAGCGTGCCTCTTTTCTATCGTCGCCTATTGTGCGCTGGCAGGATACGATCGCATTGCTTTAGAACATTTGGGCCGTAAGATTTCCTGGTTATTTATTGCCGCCTGTTCGTTCACAACTTATGCCCTATCCCATAATATCGGAGCATCGGTGTTTTCGGGTGCCGCCGTGCGCTACCGCGCCTATTCGTTGAAGGGTTTATCTGGCAGTGAAATTGCACTTCTCGTGGGCTTCTGTTCGTTCACATTCGCTCTTGGCACAATATTATTGGCAGGCTGTGTTCTCACCTTGCGTCCAGAGTTAATTCTCGTTGTGAAACCCTATCTTGGTGATGCTTTTGAGACTGACTTTTCATCTGATAATCTCATATTGCTTGCCTCAATTATTGGTTTGGTATTGCTCGGGATAATCTCGCTTTATATCTTTGGGAGCTGGCTGCAATTTAAGCCATTTAAAATTGGTAAAAAATTCCAAATTGCGTACCCTCGCCTTACTATCGTAGCCCAACAGCTGATCATTGGCCCTCTCGAGCTTCTGGGAGCAGCTGGTATTATTTATTCGGCGCTCCCTGATACGGCCAACGTCGAATTTATAGTTGTCCTGGGTGCTTTTCTTGCCTCTTTTACGGTCGGGCTGCTCTCTAATGCACCGGGCGGCGGCTTAGGTGTTCTTGAGGTCATATTCATTGGTCTCATACCTGGCATCGATGCCCGCGATTTACTGGTGGCATTGATTGTATTTCGTTTGTTATATCTTATTATCCCATTGATTATTTCGCTTTTTTTCGTGGCAATTTTCGAAGTACAACAATACCACTCCCGCAGCAGCGCAAAAACGACTCATGCTCGTGCGGCTGATAATACTGCTTTTTCGGCACCAAGCGATTGCCCCGCCAAAGTTTCGCAAGGTAAATCAGAGCCGCAATAAAGAGAATTGTTTGGCATCAAGTTTGAACCCGAACTATCCAAAACTCAACTGGCTAATGTCGATTTAAAAGTGTTAACGAAACCGCTAGTAAAACCTTACGCGACCCAGTGATGGTTACTTAGCGCTGGCCCATCAAACATATTGGATCTAATCGTGCGCCAATAGGGGCACAGTGGCAGAAATAAAATGTTGCGAAACGTTTATTATAGCATGAATTATGTGCAATATTTCTAATGCTTTTTTGGAAGCTCAGTTATCTGGGATTGGTACATTTTTTGACCACGTTCGTTTGACATAATTTTTCGGTGTTATGCCTTCAACTTTTATTAATAATCACGCTGCATCGCTTCAAAGTTTCTTGTCGATAGAACACGTAAATATTCACAATTCGCCTAACGCCGTAAGGCGGACGGCCCGTCCCAATCCTGTTTCGCCGCCGCCATAGTTCAATTTAGTTCTTGCATTATGGTGAACGCGCCGTTGAGTTGCTGAGCTTATTTTTTCAGTACCGTGCATACCCTGATTTACGGCTGATCGCGGTATCTCGTTATCTCAATGCCAACTCCCGCTGGCCCAAGCTCGAGCTTTTCAACACGGATAGTGACGCTTTTAATCTGCGGATTGGTGAGGATAAGAGATGCAACACTTTCCCCTATTGTTTCCACTAATTCGTGATGACCAGCCGATATCACCCGCCGAATTGCATCCAAAATGATATCATAAGAAGTTACATCATTTATAGTTTGTGAGTGGCGCGCTACCCTCTCTACTAAAGCGACAACATTAAAACAAATTTTTTGCGACTTTTTGTGCTCGTGTTCATACGCGCCAACGGCGGCTGGTAAAATGAAGTCACGAACGATTAACTTATCAAAACTTTCCTGCTTCGTTCGCTTGATCTTTATATTATTATCTCTTTCAACCATTTTATTATAGCGTTCAAAAAAACCAATTTTTCTCTGAACGTTGTTATCTTTATTATCGATCTCAGTTAACCCGACATAATCGAGGTGAAAATGAACCAAGCGCGGTATATCTGGGTCTTCAAAGGTGCCCAATAAGCCGAACTCTAAATCATTGTTCACGCAAAGCCAGTGCACCCGCGCAGCAAATTCCAGATTTTCAGAATGGAGGCAAGATGCGGCGTCCGCCGCAGCAAGTTCAACCATCACTGTGTTAAACGAGAACCGCTCCAAAAATTCAAACAGCGGTGACAGGTCGCGCCCTATGAAACCAGCTGCCGGAACGACTGCGAATTTTGATTCAAAATAATTCAGTGACTTTATTAGCGCAGTATCAAAATCATTGAACTTTGGAGGGATGGCGATAGCTATTGGAAAATCTTTACGTTGATCATTATCGATATCATTAAAACTCGGAAGCTTCGACAGGTTGATAAGAGGAATTAATTTTGTTTTCGAGTTTAATTTTCGCTGCCAAATTTCGCGGTTAAGTCGACTTATTTTATCGCTATCAAGCAGTATCACGTCGATATTTGCTGCCTCAGCTTGTTTGACCCATGCGGGCGATCTTGTATTGAGAACAAATTTCGTCAATTTTCTTCCTTATATTTCCTATCCTCAACCCAGATTCTATTGAATTCATTTTTCATTTACGAAACGTGTTCGCCAGCTATGCGAAATTTGTCCGTTTTCTATAGTCCACGTATTTCAATAATCATCGTGGAACTATCGCGCAATCCTATAGTACAACGAAATAAGTTAATGTTTACAATCAGATAAATCGCCAATTATGGCAGCGTTGAATGCCACTTAAGCAATCAGGCACATTTAAATTTGCAATTCTATATAACTTACGATTTGCGCATTAAGGAGTATAGGTTCTGGATTTAATCCAGAACCTCTTGCACCTTTAAATGTGCTTAAAAGCAGAGGCACCTGCGTAGTTCGCTTGGCGGCCAAGCTCTTCCTCAATTCTGATCAGCTGGTTATATTTTGCCAGCCGATCAGAGCGAGCAAGCGAGCCCGTTTTGATTTGTCCACAATTGGTCGCAACGGCCAAATCAGCGATAGTGGAATCTTCAGTTTCACCTGAACGATGCGACACCACCGCCGTATAACCCGCTTTGTGGGCGGTATCGATCGCGTCGAGTGTTTCGCTCAGAGTACCAATCTGGTTGACTTTAACCAATAGAGAATTAGCGACACCCATGCGAATGCCATCGCGAATACGTTCTGAGTTAGTGACAAACAAATCGTCGCCGACGATTTGACATTTTTTACCGATCATATCGGTCAAAATCTTCCAACCCTCCCAATCATCCTCCGCCATACCGTCTTCAATACTAATAATTGGATAACCCTGCACCAGTTTAGAAAGATATTGCGCTTGTTGGGAGGCATCACGGATGATTGATTCACCCTGATAATTATATGCGCCGTCTCTATAAAATTCTGATGCGGCGCAATCTAGTCCAATGGCTATGTCACTACCCGGTTTATAGCCCGCCTGTTCGATTGATTGCAAAATAAAGTCTAATGCCGCTTCAGCACTTTTAATATTTGGGGCAAAGCCACCTTCATCGCCGACATTAGTATTGTAACCAGCTGCTTTTAACCGTTGCTTCAACGTGTGGAACACTTCAGAGCCGTAGCGCACAGCCTCTTTGACGGTTGGGGCTCCAATCGGGATAATCATAAACTCTTGAAAATCGATTGGATTATCAGCGTGAACACCACCATTAATTATATTCATCATAGGCGTTGGTAGTAGATGTGCTTGGGTGCCACCAATATAGCGATAAAGCGGGATATTTGCTGATTGAGCGGCCGCCCTGGCAACTGCCAATGAGACGCCCAAAATTGCGTTGGCACCGAGGCGTGATTTATTGGCTGTACCATCAAGTTCAATCATGATTTGATCAACCGCAATCTGATCCTCGGCATCCAGCCCTTCAATCTCATTAAAAATCTCGCCATTCACCGCGGCAACTGCCTTTTCTACGCCTTTGCCCTGATATCGAGGCCCACCATCTCTAAGCTCGTGTGCTTCGTGAGCACCTGTGGACGCACCCGATGGCACCATCGCGCGTCCAAACGCACCGTCTTCCAGATGAACGTCAACTTCCACCGTAGGGTTTCCGCGACTATCCAACACTTCACGTCCGATAATATCAACAATTGCAGTCATAGACTTTGTCCTTAACGTTCGAATTTATTTATTTTACCCTTCAACGATATTCCACCTAATGAGCATTTTCACAAACGAATGCTTGCTGCAAGCAGCGCCAACCAGAGCCTAAAGCCCTTTGGCGATCCGATCAAATGCCATCAGCTTCTCCAGAAGAGCTGATAAATCTGTTATCTTCACCATGTTGGGGCCGTCAGACGGCGCATTATCAGGGTCTTGGTGCGTCTCCATAAATACACCCGCAACCCCCACAGCAACGGCGGCCCGTGCCAATGTCTCAACAAACTCACGCTGTCCGCCTGATGATGTACCCTGCCCGCCAGGTTGTTGAACCGAATGTGTCGCGTCAAAGATTACAGGCGCGCCAAAACGCTCCATAATCGGCAATGAACGCATGTCAGAAATTAATGTATTATAACCAAAAGAAACGCCACGCTCGCAGGCCATCACATTCGGGTTGCCGCTTTCAGTAATTTTCGCAATAACATTCTTCATGTCCCAGGGTGCCAAAAATTGTCCTTTTTTGACATTGATAACACGATTAGTCTTTGCTGCAGCGATTAATAGGTCTGTTTGCCGGCATAAAAAAGCCGGAATCTGTAGAATGTCGATAATTGGCGCAACAATTGCGCATTGCTCTTGCGTGTGAACGTCAGTGATCACCGGAAAACCGAATTCCTTTTTTAAATCTGCAAATACGTCGAGTGCTTTTTCTAATCCGATGCCCCTTTTACCAGAAAGCGACGTACGATTTGCCTTATCAAAACTTGATTTGTAGACGAAACCGATTCCAAGTCGATCTGTAATTTCTTTAATCATACCGGCCATTTGAAAAGCATGATCGCGGCTTTCCATTTGGCAAGGACCCAAGATAACTGCAAGTGGTGCTTTATTGGAAAAAGTAACGTTGCCTACAGTGATGGATGGGTTAGGTTTTAACATGAGGATCCTCGATTCCAGACTTGCAGTGCACCGAATAGATGAAGGGACGTCAACTGCCCCTTAACCTTACTAAACTAACCGGCTTTGTTCAACTGCTGCTGCGATAAAGGACGCAAAAAGAGGATGAGGTTCGAATGGCCTTGATTTGAGTTCAGGATGGTATTGAACCCCGATGAACCAAGGATGATCCGCATATTCAACGGTTTCCGGCAAAACATCATCAGGTGACATCCCCGCGAAAATTAAACCTGCTTGCTCTAACCGATCTTTATAATCAATATTGACCTCATAACGGTGACGGTGGCGTTCTGAAATCTCCAGTGACTTATAAATAGCGGCAATTTTACTGCCCTTTTTAAGTTTAGCTTTATAGGCGCCGAGCCTCATGGTGCCGCCGAGATTTCCCGAAGCTTCACGGCGCTCGCGGGCCTCCCCCCTCATCCATTCCGTCATTAACCCAACGATTGGCTCTCTGGTCGGGCCGAATTCTGTTGATGAAGCGTCGGAAAGACCTAATATATTACGAGCCGCTTCTACACACGCCATCTGCATGCCGAAACAAATTCCAAAACATGGCACCTTACGTTCGCGAGCAAATCGGATCGCCGAAATTTTGCCTTCCGCCCCCCTCTCCCCGAAAGCGCCTGGAATCAATATACCATGCACTTTTTCCAGATAGGGCGAAGGATCTAACTTTTCAAAAACATCGGCTTCTATCCAATCAAGATTTACCTTAACGCGATTAGCCATGCCACCGTGATTAAGCGCCTCAATGAGCGACTTATAAGCATCTTTTAGGCCAGTATATTTACCAACTACCGCAATTGTCACTTCGCCTTCTGGATTATGAACGAGATGGGAAATTTTTTGCCAACGCTCAATATCCGGCTCTGGCACATGAGCGAGGCCGAAAGCACTCAGAACTTCCGAATCCAACCCTTCACCATGGTAAGCAATTGGAACATCATAGATCGAACTTAAATCCAGTGCCTGAATCACCGCAGAGGGCCGAACATTGCAAAAGAGCGAAAGTTTATAGCGTTCAGATTCTGGGATTGGCCGATCTGCTCGGACAAGCAGAATATCAGGCGCGATACCGACTGATTGCAGTTCTTTTACCGAATGCTGAGTAGGCTTGGTTTTAAGCTCGCCTGCCGCTTTAATAAATGGCAGTAATGTGAGATGGACATAAACGGTAGTTTGCCGCGGTAACTCATTATGTAATTGGCGTATTGCCTCAAGAAATGGCATCGCTTCAATATCACCGACAGTACCGCCGATTTCACATAACACGAAATCATAGTCGTCATTACCCTCAAGAATGAAACGCTTAATTTCATCCGTAACATGAGGAATAACCTGAACCGTCGCCCCAAGATAGTCACCACGCCGTTCCCGCTCAATGATATTACGGTAGATGCGCCCCGTGGTAACGTTATCCTGTTTATTTGCCGATCGACCAGTAAAACGCTCATAATGACCTAAGTCAAGATCCGTTTCAGCACCATCGTCCGTAACAAACACTTCGCCATGTTGATACGGCGACATGGTACCCGGATCAACGTTCAGATAAGGATCAAGCTTGCGAATGCGCACACGGTATCCGCGAGCCTGTAACAATGCAGCCAAAGCTGCTGCGGCTATGCCTTTTCCAAGGGAAGAAACCACGCCACCAGTAATAAAAACATATCGTGCCATGGGCTTATACCCCTAGGCGATCTCTTTTGATTCTTCAACATAAAAATAATATTTCTTCGTGAGTATAATGTTGAGTGTGTTCATTCACCATCGTCACGCGCTTTATTTGTTAAACGCCGAGTCAAATTTTTGAACCACCGCCACCCATTAAGGCTCCGATCACGTAAACCCGCTGTCGAGATCCTTTAACCGCGCCAGAGTTTTTTTAGGCGGAAATTGGTACAAGAATCCCACTAAATCTTGGAGATGCTATTTGCAGCGCACTCACGAAACGCTTCACTTTTGCGGTTCCACTGCTAATGGTAGATAGGGTTGGTATTTCCATGCAAATCCGGAATTATCCAATTATGATCGATCGGTGGAAATCAAAACCGCCTATGGATAGCAAAACCTTTCGCATTGTTCGTTAAACAGCCAATCTTGCCGCGTTACAACACGCAACTATTTAGAATTTTAAGCCTGCTATAAGACGACCACTTCAGTGCCAACTTGGACGCGATCGTACAAATCCATAACATTATCGTTTGTCATTCGAAAGCAACCGTTCGATGCCGAAGTCCCAATTGTCCATGGCATAACAGTGCCGTGAATACGAATATATGTGTCTCTATTACCCTGCCAGAGATACAAGGCTCGCGCACCCAGCGGATTACCCGGCCCGCCATCCATACCATTAGCATAGGCGGCGTAATGTTCGGGACTGCGTTTTATCATATCCTTAGTCGGTACCCAGCGCGGCCATTGCCGTTTAAACTTTATCGTCGCCGTGCCCTTAAATTGCAGCCCCTGGCGCCCAACCGCAATCCCGTAGCGGCGAGCTCTAGTGCTACTTTCAACGAAATAAAGGAAATAATTTTTGGGATCAATTACGATAGTTCCCGGCTTATAACCACTAAATGCAACAGTCTGTGCCCGATATTTTTCGGGAATATTGTAAGTCTTTAATTTCACCTGCGGCACGCTTGCAGTTTTAGCAGGTAACTTTCTGGGCTCATCAGCGTTAGCTTGAAAAACCATTAAAGAAAAAGCTGCCAAGCTTGCTAAAACTATAAAACGTATCATAATCGACCTAACCCACGCGCAAATTGCTGGAAAGAAGCGTAATAATTGTTAATACCGTGAAAACGGTTTTGTCATTTAAAATTAAAATTATTAATAAACAACTTAAAGACAACTTAAAGCTGCATTATTCTCTATAATTAATATTTGATGAAAACCTGAGATCACGTACCGATTGACAACCAGGCGTCTTATGCGAGCGTGTTACATTGAATCAAACAGCCACGGTTGCTTTTAGCAGCGTGTCTTTGAACAATTTACGTGAAATGCCTATGCGGACTATCTGTTTTTTCATCATACTACCGTCGATGAGCAAACTCTTTTTCGACAAAGAAAGGCCCACCGACAAATTATTTTTCCGATTAACCGTGTCAGCTTGCGGCGATTGTTTACATGCACCAACCGCCGATTGTTTTATTATTTGCACTTAAAAATCGGGCGATATATGTCGCGCGAAATATCAGGATAGAGAGCCAAACATACTTCGGCCGAAACCAACCATTATAAGAACAAGCTAATTCAAATTAATAGTCGCAGAAACCCGTCCAAAGTGAAACATTGGGCGCTGCGCGACCGCCAAACATGACCTAGTATCGAATCAAAACATCGCAAATGATAATTTTATTTATCGTTCAGCGTTGGCGACTTATAAGACTTCACTCGCCAGGTATTGGATTTTCTGAAGGCTGTGGTACCGGATTTTCTGAATTAGCGGCGGGTTTTGATGGCTCTGGTTTCGTGCTCTGTCCAGATGTGGTGGATTGCGTTGGGCCCCCAAGTTGATTGATAATATCATTTGGGTCAGCTGGTAGCGCACTATTTCCGTTACCCTGAGAATTTATTGTCGGTATACGATTAAGAATGTCCGAAGTTGGATTCGAAATGCTGCTGAAAATTACCAAAATCAACGACGTTATAAAGAAGCATGCAGCCAATATTGCTGTTAAGCGGGTCAACGCGTTTTTTGCACCGCGTTCCGTCATAAAACCGGAACCGCCGCCGATACCAAGTCCCCCGCCTTCGGAACGTTGAATTAAAACGACGCCAACTAGCGTAATGACGATCAATAAGTGAATGACAACGATAACTGTTTGCATATAGCTTGCTATTCTTTTCTATAAATACTCGCGGGTCTTTACACTTTATTTCACGATTTTCCAAGGGGCAAGGTAATTCTACACCTTATATTTTTTTGTAAGCATCACAAATCGCTAAAAAGTCAACAGCTTTGAGCGCCGCGCCACCGACAAGCGCGCCATTAACATTGGGGATATTGAGCAGCGCTTCTGCATTTTGGGGTTTTACCGAACCACCATAGAGCAGCTTAACGCATGAACCTTCGTAAGCGAAGCGTTCTTTCATAAGGTCGCGGATTGATTGATGGACCATAGCAATGTCATCGGCTGTGGGTGTCTTACCAGTGCCAATTGCCCACACTGGCTCATAAGCAATTACGGTGTTTTGCGCCGTTAAACCATCGGGTACCGAATGCTGCAACTGATGTGAAATGACCTCAACGGTTTGTCTTTGATCTCGTTGATCAAGACTTTCGCCGACGCATATTATCGCCGTCAAACCTGCTCTCCACGCCGCTTGTGCCTTAGCACAAACAAGTTCGTTGGTTTCTTTGTGACCGACACGGCGTTCAGAATGTCCGAGGATAACATAACTTGCCCCAGCTTCTTTTAACATTGGTGCTGCAATATCACCGGTGTGGGCTCCAAAATCTTCAAAGTGACAGTCTTCTCCACCAAGAGATAGCGTCTCATTATCCAGCGTTTCGAAAGCGCGTGAAAGTAGGGTTGCAGGTAAACAAATGAGAGCATCAAAATTCTGCCCGCGATCCGAGCTTAAACCAGCGGCGATTGCGCGCAATTCAATCAGAGACTCACCTGTACCATTCATTTTCCAATTTCCGGCGACAAGAGGACGAATTTTTGTGGACATCAATTATTTCCCATTATTTGCTTTTAGTCCGTCACCATAATATCTAAATCGTTGACGTTACAAGTGTTAAATCATAAACGCATTGCAAGTCTTAAAACTTGCATCTTTCTTTGTATTAAGGCAAATCAATATTTAAGAAATTAATCTTATAAATGGAACTCGCCAATGCTAGATTCAATACGTGCAGCCGCCGATACGCTCGTAGCAAAAATTTTACTCGGTATACTGTTGCTTTGTTTCGTCCTATTATGGGGAATTCCTGAACTTAATCGCGTGCAGAGTGATGATGTTTTTGTATCCGGAAGTTCATATATTACGAAAGATCAATATCTATATGTGCTTAATGATGAAATGATGCGGGTGTCCGTTGCCAACGGATTAAACCATTGGATGACGAATGATGAAGCAAAGCGCTATGGCCTTTATCAAGATGTTGCCAGTTTGAATAATCAAAACGTGTTATTGGACGAGGAAGCTCGCCGAATGAAAATTGGCGTCTCTGAAGATGGCATCGCCGCAGCTATTGGCACCGATCATTTCTTCTATCACGATAACAAATTTGATTTGTCCCTTTTCAAGAATTTCTTGGCTCAAATACGTGCGCGGGTGTCTGATGCTACCCATTATTATGCGCAAAAACAAAAGCGCAAACAAATCACACATAGTGTTATCGGCGGCGTCGAGGCTCCGCGGCAATTTACCAAAGCTCTTCAAATGTATAGGAACGAAACCCGTAAAATCGACTATCTTGAGCTTACACCGCAACAATTGCCGGCCATCGCAAATCCAAATGCTGAAGTTTTGCAGAGCTGGTTCGATCAACATAAACTACAATTTCGCGCCCCTGAGTATCGGACCTTTGTTTACATGCGCATGTCCGCTGATGACTTAATAAAAGCGCAGCAAATCAGCGAGGACTCGCTTAAAGAATATTACGAGCAACACATCACTCGTTTCACCGATCCTGAAAAGAGAGTCATTGATATTTTGCGATTTAAAAAACGAGAAGATGCCGATAAAGCTGCTCAAAAGCTAGCAGCGGGCACATCGTTCGACGAACTTGTTAAAGAGCAAGGGCAAACAATTGAGGCTATTAGACAAAAAGACGTTGTTAAAAGTGCTCTACCAACTCTGATGGCCTCTAATCTATTTGATTTGAAAGAGGGTGCGATAAGTGGCGTCATTAACGATTTGCAAGGCCCGGTGATTGCGCGCATTGTCACCGTTACGCCCAGCCAGCCGATCCCTTTGCCAAAAGTACAAAATGAAATCCGCCAGCTATTACAACGTACCGAAGCTGCCAACGCTCTGCGCACCAACCGCGAAGCGATTGAAAATGAAAGAAATCAAGGTACCACGCTTGAGGAGCTTTCGAAGCAATATAACTTGCAATCACAGGAGCTAACTCTCGATGCTTCGGGGAAGAACACCAATGGTAAACCCGAAAACGATCTGCCACAACAACAGTTACTGCTGCAGGCTGTATTTCAGGCTATACCTGGTATGGACCATGATCCAATCAGTTTGAAGGAAGGTGGCTATGTCTGGTATGATGTTAAAAACGTCACGCCGGCGCGTGATCGCACACTAGACGAAGTTAGGGACCAAGCGATTGCAAGCTGGAAGGCTGATGAAGTGCAACGTCTACTTGACAAAAAGATGGAGGATCTCGAAAAGGAACTCAACAACGGAAAAACTTTAGCCGACCTTGCAGACAGTCTAAACACTAAAGTCTTGACTCAAAGTGGTCTTAAGCGTGACACACAATCTGAACCACTGGGGGCCGAGGTCGTTGCAGCCGTGTTTTCAGGGCCTGTGGGCCATACTGGCGGCACTCTGGGGCCGACCAACCAATCTCGCGTTTTATTTAAAGTCGTAGATGCGGTCGAACCAACCATAACGAGCCGAGATGGTTTGGATAAAACAATCGTCAACAGTGTAGACCGATCGTTTCAAGAAACGATTATGGATGGTTTTTTGCAAGCCGCAGCTGAAGCACATCCTGTCAAGGTCAATCAAACAAACTTTAAGCAATTTACGTCTGGGACTGAATATGAGTGATCTCAAACCCTACATAGATAAAGTAGCGCAAGGTCAGGCGCTATCTATGGAAGATTCTGAACAGGCATTTACGATTATGATGTCGGGCCGTGCGACGCCTGCCCAAATTGGCGGCTTCTTAATGGCTTTAAGGGTACGCGGTGAGACGGTCGAGGAAATTTCTGGCGCCGTATCATCAATGCGCAAAAAAATGCTCCCAGTGGATGCTGTCGAGGGGGCCATTGATATTGTTGGCACGGGCGGTGATCAATCGGGTTCCTACAATGTATCAACGGCCAGCGCATTCGTGGTAGCCGGTGTGGGGGTGCCAGTTGCCAAACATGGAAATCGGGCTTTATCGTCAAAGTCTGGAGCCGCCGACGTACTGAAGGAACTGGGCATTAACATCGAAGCGACGCCCGATGTCATTAGCCGCTGTATCCACGAGGTTGGGTTGGGTTTCATGTTCGCGCCAAATCACCATTCGTCTATGCGCCACGTCGGACCAGCGCGCGTTGAACTTGGAACCCGCACGATCTTTAATATTCTAGGCCCACTGTCTAATCCCGCTGGTGTTACGCGCCACCTTATTGGCGTTTACTCACCAGAGTGGCTAGAGCCAATCGCTAAAGTTCTTCAGGGACTGGGTTCACAATCAATATGGGTCGTGCATGGCGACGGTATGGATGAACTGACCACTGCTGGCGAAACCGAAGTGGTTGAAATCAAAAATGGTAAGTTACACCATTTCATACTTTCTCCAGAAGATGTAGGCTTAAAACGTGCAACGTTCGAGGAGTTGCGTGGTGGTGATGGTCGCTTTAATGCCAAAGCGTTAATCGGCGTCCTCAACGGTGAAAAAAATGCGTACCGTGACATTGTTCTTTTAAATTCGGCGGCTGCACTCATCATCACTGATGCGGCAGCCACGCTTTCCGAGGGGGTCGCTTTAGCGGCTAGCGCTATTGATGACGGTCGGGCAAAAAGGGTGCTTGAAAATCTTATAAAAGTTTCTAACAGTTAAGAACCATTATGAGCGATATTTTAACAAAAATCGAAGCCTATAAACTAGTCGAGATAGAGAAGTCTAAGCATAAACACCCGTTGCAAGATCTCAAGGCACGCATCCGTGACATTGAACAGCCACGTGGTTTTTTAAACGCTCTGAAGACGAAAGAACAGGTAGACTTATTTGGCCTTATTGGCGAAATTAAAAAGGCCTCACCATCCAAGGGGCTCATTCGGGCAGATTTTAATCCCGCCGTACTCGCTGAAAGCTACCAGAAAGGCGGTGCTGCCTGTCTTTCGGTATTGACTGATAGACCGTCTTTTCAAGGGTCTCTTGATTATCTCGCCGCTGCACGTGCCGCCTGCACCTTGCCGGTTTTGCGCAAAGACTTTCTATACGATACCTACCAGGTCTATGAAGCGCGTGCCTGGGGGGCGGACTGCATATTAATTATATTGGCTGCCGTAAACGACGACGTCGCGCGCGCTTTGGAAGACGTAGCATTTGAACTCGGCATGGATGTGTTGATTGAGAGTCATAATGAAGAAGAGATGGAACGTGCATTGCGATTGCAGTCAACTTTGATCGGTGTCAATAACCGCAACTTAAGAGATTTTTCTGTTCATCTTTCGACAAGTGAACGGCTTGCTCATATGGCGGGCGAAGACAGATTACTGGTTGCTGAAAGTGGTATCTTCTCCCATGATGACTGTTTGCGATTGAAAAAAAGCGGCATACGCTCCTTCCTGATTGGCGAAAGCTTGATGAGGCAAAGCGATGTTGTAGCAGCTACAAAAACCATATTGGGCCTCAATGATGATACCTAAGTTAACCCATATTGACGCCAAGGGCGAAGCGCGAATGGTTGACGTTGGCAATAAACGCCCGACAAAACGGTTTGCGATTGCCGAGGGGCAGATCAAAATGGCCACGGCCACGCTCAATGCGATAGAAAGCGGTGATGCAGCGAAAGGTGATGTCCTTGCCGCTGCGCGGATTGCCGGCATTTTGGCGGCTAAACAAACATCAAGTCTGATACCGCTTTGTCATCCCTTGCTGTTAAATAAGATTGAGATCAACATTGAAGCTTTACCTGGTTTGCCCGGCTACAGAGTAAGGGCAATTGTGAAAGTGGATGGGGTGACAGGCGTAGAGATGGAAGCTCTTACGGCTGCTTCTGTGGCCTGCCTTACGATTTATGATATGGCGAAAGCAATTGATAAATTCATGGTTATTTCAGACATTCGGGTCTTAGAAAAACAAGGGGGAAAGTCTGGTAACTGGAAGCGACAGGATGTTTGAACAATGGTACAACTGACAGTAGACGAAGCTGTTGAGGCAATTTTAAATAAAACACAACGCCTCAATAGTGAAACAGTTGGTATTGACCATGCCCATAGTCGGGTATTGGCAAAGCCGCTAACGGCAAAGCTTACACAGCCGCCTTTCAACGCGTCAGCGATGGATGGTTACGCTTTACATTATAGCGATATAGCTACCATTCCAGCGCGTTTGCGACTTGTTGGTGAATCGGCCGCAGGTAGTCGATATACTGGCACGATAAAACAGGGAGAAGCGGTGCGCATCTTTACTGGTGCCCCCGTCCCCGACGATGCCGATACCGTAGTCATTCAGGAAAAAACCAACAGAATTGACGATCAATACGTTGAGATCATTGAAGAAAGTGGAATAAATCAAAATATTAGACCACTGGGTGGTGACTTTAAGCGCGGCCAAACCTTACTCGGTGAAGGTCATTTTCTGACGCCCTCTGCTATCGCACTTATTGCCGCATCCGGACATGATACGGTGACGGTTATAAGGCGGCCAAGAATCGCTATTTTAGCGACTGGAGATGAGTTGGTTCCTGCAGGTGGCACGCCAGGTCCAGATCAGATCATCGCATCAAATTCATACGGCTTAACAGATATTGCGCAATTTTACGGCGCTGAGGTTATCAATTTAGGAATTGCCAATGATAATAAAGAAGCCATTAAAAGCGCGGTATTAAAAGCGCAGGAAAGCAAAGCAGATTTATTGCTGACGAGTGGCGGCGTATCAGTGGGCGATTATGACCTCGTTCAAGTGGTATTGAAAGAGTGTGGGATGACCCTCGATTTCTGGAAAATTGCAATGCGTCCCGGCAAACCACTGATGTTTGGCGAGTTGTCAGGATCCCATCCTTTGCTTGTCATGGGTTTACCCGGTAATCCGATCTCAAGCCTCGTTTGCGCGCAATTATTTCTCGTGCCATTGCTCAACAAGATGGCCGGGCGTCGCTATCGACAGAATATTATTAGCGCAAGATTGACCAAGGCTTTGCCAGCCAATGGTCCAAGACGCCACTACATCCGCACGGTTCTGGAGCGCGACGAAAATGGTGTGTTTTTGGCGACACCACAGTCCAGTCAAGATTCATCTCTTCTTTCGCTTATGGCAGTCGCAAACGGTTTAATTGTCCACGAAAAAGAGGCCGCGAGCCTCAAAGCTGGTGACAGCTGCCGCGTGTTTATCCCAGAAACTGGACTTTAGAAACGCTAAGCGAGCAGCAAACGTATCGTGTATGGTTAAAAATGATGGCTGAACCTGCGAATAGACGCTTGGCTATCTTAATCGTCCACCGCGGCTTAATATATTACCCAAAGTGTGCAGTCGAAGAACGACTATTTGATATGGTTTTCAATTGATAGTAGCGACATATCTACCTCACTGGCAGCAATTGGGAACTTGAGGCTTCAAGCGGGCCTCATAATGGTTCAAATTACCTATCGAAATAAGGCTGCTGAGCCAAATCTTAGTGAATGCCCGAGCATTCACCAGTGCCGTCGAATTGAATCCACTAGTAACTGTATGAAACCCATTGAATGATTAGGATTCTCTGGTTTTAAGCGGCGCGAAACGACCCGATATTGCTGTTTTCGTAATGATCCACTGGCGTCTAAGAGGCGAAAATAACGTTGTCTTTTCAAACGCCTGCGCGCCTAATCGTTCTAATTTTTGCAAATAGTAAGGAATGGGGGCCATCGGCAAGTAGGCACTACGAAACTGCGGTGGCAGCGCTTGATACGCGTTGAGAAATTGGATATAATGCTCTCGCGCCCAAGCAATAAGTGCCGCAAGTGCCCTTGATTGCTTGGTTTTATCAGCGGTTTTTCCGCAAAGTGCCTGACGCTCAATTCCCAATGCTTGTAGCAACTCAGTTGGCAAAAATTTTTGATTGTTAGCAAAATGTGTTGGGAGTTGCCGCAAAATGTTGCTCAAAGCTAACGCCACGCCGCCGTGACCTGAAGCATTTGCACAGTGGTGTGCACCGAGCGGATCAACAATTTGGCAAGCAAGCTGAATGAACGCACTGGTCGTTTCGCCGCAATAGCCTTCAAAATCATTGCGGCTTTGCATAACATTATCATATAAATCGAAGAGTCGAGCATCACAGGCGTTAAGGAAAACCTGGCGTGGTAAATCAAACCGCGACATCGCTGCAAGAACGCCATCAGCAACAGGATTTTCCGTTGAGGAGTTAACGCTGCCGCCTTCAATAGTATCGCGCCACCAACGCAATCGGATTTCGCCCAGGAGCGGATCATGCACGCGGTACGCTATTCGCGCAATCTCAATGTTAAATGCCGTGATCGCCGCTAAAGCTTGATGTTTTTGCTTTGGTGCAAACAGCAGCGATATATAGAAATCCCGATTGGCTTCTCGCACGAGTTGCAATGAATAACCAGTCATTCAACTGCATAGAGCAATGCGGCGACTGCCCTATCTTCCGCTAATAAGACGTTGAACGTGCGTACAGCTGCGCCAGTACTCATAGTATCGACTGATATATCGTGTCTATTTATTTCTCGTCTCAAAACACTCGGCAGAGGACGTAATTCCTTGCCAGTTCCGATGAGTAAAACTTCTATTTTATCTGCTTCTTCAAAAATTTTCTCCAGATCTTGCAAACGAGGCAAGCTATCTTTTAAGTCGAGACCATAAATGCCCGAAGGTAAACAGACGATTGACCCGCGATGTGACATATCTGCGAATCGAAAACCGCCGTTGCCATAGGCGTCTAACGGCGCCCGTCCAGGGAAATGAGCGTGTTTCATAATAAACGCATCGACCATTCTATTAAAAACTCTTCTTTTGTATGTTTAATTTCCCCTACCAAACCTTAAAAGAATTTATTTTGGATTCAGGTTGCCCAATTCGTAACACTACTAATAGAGGGCCGGCAATAAAAATTGACGAATAAGTGCCGATGACAATGCCTAAAAGAAGAACAGAAGCAAAGTTTCGCATATCATCAGTACCAAAATAATAGAGTGGAATATGGGCGATTAATGTAGCGAGCGACGTCATGACCGTACGCGAAAGAGTGCGATTAATTGCAAGATCGACCAGTAATGACAGTTTGAAATTTCCGTGGTGCGCCAATAACGTTCTTACGCGGTCATAAATCACGATCGTATCATTAAGCGAATAGCCGATAACTGCCAAAAGAGCGGCCGCGGACCAAAGGTTGAACTGCCAGTCAGTGAATACAAACACACCAATGAGAACAATTGCATCATGGATTGTTGTCAATACGGCACCAACGGCGAATTTCCAACTAAAACGTATGGTGACATAGAAAAAGATGGCCGCCAAAGAGACGACAATAGCAAACAAACTTGCTTCGGTTAATTGGCTTGAGACAGTTGACCCGACCACGTCCATGCGTTCAACGCGATAATCCTTGGAAAATTCGCTACGCAGTTTCGCAGATACTGCCTGCTCAGAGCTGTCACCATATTGCTGGCTGGGTATCAACAAACTTGCTCCACTAGATGTATTGACGTGTTCAACTTTGACATCTCCCATATTGAGATTTTGTACCCGATCCTTAATATCTTCAATGTTGACCTGACCGTTTTTAGCTTCAAGAAGTGCAAGGGACCCGCCTCTAAAGTCAATTCCATAATTGACACCAACGGTCGCATAAAGTCCGATGGTTGCTATGATGAGCAACAACGCCGCACTCAACGTAAACGCTTTGATATGCATGAAACGGA
>Ga0308161_1001944_pt1 | contig 23118 bp, 15 predicted proteins | sample PhyFR2_FD_201034 | JGI IMG/M metagenome (GOLD analysis project Ga0308161, IMG submission 201034) | Phyllosphere microbial communities from UC Gill Tract Community Farm, Albany, California, United States - DLSLF.R2 | ecosystem: Host-associated > Plants > Phyllosphere > Unclassified | place: USA...
TCGCCCCGGCCAGCGCCATGCCCTGGCCGTGATTGCCGGATGAGGCAGTGATCACCCCCTGTGCGCGCTGCTGCGGCGAGAGCAGCCGCATCTTATTGCTCGCCCCTCTGAACTTGAACGAACCGGTATGCTGCAGATGTTCGCCTTTCAGGAACAGCTCGCAATGATACTGCGCAGAGAGTGCGTGGCTACGGTCGAGCGGCGTCACTTTTACCTGAGGGCGCAGTGCGGCGTGCGCCAGCTGGCTATCGTCGTAGAGTTGAGAGAGGGTCAGCATGATGGCATCCAGTAAGTGTATTTAAAGTCTATTATAGACATTTAGTACACATCGATCCACTGTTCGTACTCGCGGCGCGGCGGGCGCAAAAGGCAGTCGCCCGGCAGCGGACCACTTACCGCCTTACTGGTAGGTCATGGTAAAGGTGGCATTGGCATCGGCTTTACCTGGCACAATCTGCGCCCCGGTCTGGATATAACGCGCCTTCAGCGGAATATTATACGCCCCGTCCGCGCTGGTGGTGGCAATCGTCATGCGGCTGCCGAGCGCGACTGGAGCACTGTTGTACAGCAGCTGTACGCCGACGCCGCTGGCGGCATCGCTGCCGAGATTATCCAGCTTCAGTACGCCGTTAGCGGCGTTTTCCGCGCCGGAGCTGCCCGGGCTGATAGTCATTTTGACATTGGTGGCGGCATCGCAGTTCAGGCCGATATTAAAGTCCGCATCGCCGCTGGTGCTGCCTACGCCGCTGAAGTCGGTATTTTTGGTTCTGCCCATCGTGACGGTAATATTCGGGTTGGTCACCGAGCACGCTACCGTCTGTACTGCTCCGCCGCCGATAGAAAAATGATAAATATTTGTCTCGCCGACCACGCTGGCCTGCGTCAGTGACCCGGTGGTCAACATACCGGAGCCGGTAACCGAGGCGATTTTTACCAGTTCGAAGCGCACGCTGCCCCAGGTTCCGCCACACAGCCGCCAATAGTTGGTACCGGACACGCAGGCAACGCCGTTAAGCTGGCGCGGGAGTGCACCCGTGCCGTAACGGCCGCTGGTTGAGCCCGCTCCGGGGGTAACGACACGCCATGCCAGCCCTGTAACGCCTGAGGCATAAAGCGTCTGGCCGCCGTAGCTTACCGGGGTAAGGGCACCGCCCGTACCCCACTGCGAACTGAATCCGCCGACGGTACATTCGATAAAGTTGCCGCGCGAGTTGAGTTCGTTGCGCGTATTGCTGTACACGATGCTCCCCACGGGGGCATCTCGCTGTACCACAATCGTTGGCAGGTTCATGGTGAAACCATCGGCAGCAGTATAGCGTGCATCAGTGATGCTACAGGACGCCATTGCTCCGTTGGAGGCAGCCAGTAAAGCAGCACAGCAAAGGAAGTGAGGCGTTAACACTTTTTTGAGCAAATTTTTCATATCAATACCTTAACGATGAGGCGATCAGCGGCACTGGCCGTTGAGCGTTTGAATTCCGGTAACATTTTTCTCGCTGTTCAGGCGATAGGTGACGCGGCACTGGCGGTCAGCATTTTTGCCCCACTGCACCAGCAGCGTTCCCTGGTTCTGCATCCCGGCCAGATAGACCTGGCCGCCGTCACCGACAATGCTGCTGCCCGCGTCACGATCGGCGTCATTCACTACCGTGGCACCGAACGGCACGGCTTTGCCATCAGCGCGGGTGAGGGTCATCAGCACACGCTGTCCGACCTGCGCCCGGTAATCTGTCCTGACCATCGCGCCGCGCGTCGGCACAGCGTTACGGGTGGTCTGCTGCAGGTCGACATCGTCCCGCAGGGTTTCAGTGTTTAGCGTGATGTCGTTGTTACGGAACGGCATCAGGTTAGGCACCAGCGCGTAGCCTCGATAATCGGTTTTGACCCCGGTCTGGTTGTTAACGCTGACGCCGCTGGCTCCCGGGACTTTCACCAGGCCAAAGGTTTCCCCCATGGTTTGCCCGGCGGTAATGCCGTCGGCATGCGCCACAATCGCGCCCTGCACGCCGTAGTTCATGGTGCGCTGACCGCTGGCATAGCTGTAGCCGCCGTTGACCTCACCATAGGTGCCGCGATAGTTCATACCGGCGTAGCCGGAGCTGCCCTGGCCGTTGGCGGCATAGCCCTGCGACAGATTCCAGTTCAGGTTGTTATCTTCCAGCACCGTGCCGTTCAGGCCGACGGTATTTACCGTGCCGCGTGATTTGCTGCTGCTGACGTTGTAATTGGCATAGGTATTACCCATCCAGCGATTCAGCGGGATGCTCAGATTCAAAGAGACCACGCGATCGCGATCGTAGGTTTTACTCAGGCCGCTGTCGGTGGTACCTGCGGACGTGGTGTTACGGTTCATCGCGTAGTTCAGGCCGTAGCTGATGCCGTTCCAGCTATTGTTGTAGCCCAGGTTCCATGATGAGGTCTTGCGGCTGTTGTTCCAGTAGCTTTCAGAGACTGCGCCAATTGACAGGTAGCCGCGTTCGTCGCCCAGGTCCTGGCTGAGCGTTATCTCGGCACGATTACGCTTTCTATTGCTCAGCAGGGGGTTGGGATTATCGCTGTAGCTGTCCAGCACGTCCGCCAGGGTATAGAAGCCCTCTGTCGAATAGCGGTAACCGGCGATCGCCACGTTGGTGCCGGTTTCCGCCAGACTTTTGCTGTAGCGCAGTCGCCACGATTGCCCCTGGCGGCTCTCCCCCTCTTTGGGTTCCCCCCTGGAGTGGGTGAGATCGGCGGAAATTGCCCCAATTTCTCCGAGATTCTGCCCAACTCCGGCCGCCAGCGAGCGGTAGTGCTGGGCCGCCTGGACTCCACCGTACAGCGTCATGCCCTTACCCAGGCCATAGATCGCCGTGCTCTGTGCAAATGCGGCGTTATCGACGCTGCGGTCATACGCGCGGTACTGTCCTCCGGTGACGCTGAAGCGCAGCCGGCCTTCACGTTGCAGGACCGGCAGTGAGGCATATGGCACCACCATATTTTGTTCGCTACCGTCGGCTTCTTTTACCGTAACGTACAGATCGCCGCTGCCGCCGGTCGGGAACATATCGGTGATTTCGAACGGACCAGCGGGCACGGTGGTCTGATAAATCAGGTAGCCGTTCTGACGGATCAGCACCTGAGCGCTATTGCCGCGCGCAATGCCGCGCACTACCGGCGCATAGCCGCGCAGGCTCTCCGGCAGCATTTCATCGTCGGAAGCCAGTTGCGCTCCAGTGAACGGCACGCTATCAAACACGTCCGAAGGGGCCTGACTTTCACCCAGCGTGAGCTGACTTTTCAGTGGCACGATGCTGCGCTGCGCGTAGCTGTAGACGGTATCCCAGCGGTCCTCGCCACTGCTGTTGCGTGACCAGGTTGAGTAGTGGCGTACGCGCCATGGTCCGACATTTATTCCCGGGCGCAGGTTGAGATACTGGCTGTTACCGCTGCTGCTCTGCTGATTTTCCAGCTCGCTGGTGCCGCTAAAGCTGTAGTTTAACAGCGCCGCGTTAATGCCCTCATCCCACTGGGAAGGGGGGACGTAGCCGCGAATGCGGGGGGTGACGGCTATCTGAGGCACCGACAGATTCAGGCGGTGTGCGCTGAAGACAAATTCTGCCGTCGCTTCCGCAATGGCGGCAAGGTCCACACAGCGCTCACCGGGCTTTTGCAGGTCGGGGAACTGATCCACTTTCACGCCGTACCGACGCAGTTCGTCCACGCTCAGGCAGGGCTGCAGCCCTCTGCTCTCCGTCTGAAAAAACACCACATCTCTGCTGTCGACCTTCTCATCGTTCAGCCAGATTTCGACGGGATAGCGGCCCGGTAGCTGCCCGCCGTTTTCGAATGCCGAGAGATCGGTTGCGGCAGTGCTTTCCCCCGGCTGCTCAAGCAGCGCAGGGTTGAAGTAGTCTTTGGCCTGTACCGACAGCGTCGGCAGCAGCAGGGCAATTGCCACCGCCAGATATGAGGGTTTCAGGTTGCCGCGGTATTTTTCAGTATGAGCAAGGGAGCGCATTGTTTTTTCCAGCCGAATCTTAGAAGGATGACTTGTGAGCAGCGCCGATCGCGCCGTAGTCGCTAATCACTTTCCACTCCACCTGACTACTGCTAACGGCAGCTGGCAGCGTAAAGCTGGCGGAGCTGCGTGGCGCAACATAGGTCACGTTGGCGAGCGCTTTGCCGCCCACGCTGATGGCATTGAAGTTGACGTAGTAAGGAGTCGGATTATTTACGTTCAGCTTGTTGCCCTGGCGCGACCATTGCAGCTGCGCGCTGGCCTGGTCAGGCGTGCTCTCTTTCAGCGAAGCAGGGCGATAGATCAGCTTGATGCGTGTATTGACGGCGAGCTGCAATGTATTTTCCGCACGGTCTGGATCGGTCGTTGGGATCGATTTAATGTTCAGCCAGTAGAGCGTTTCGCGGTCCTGAGCTAAACCCGATGCGGCCTGCATCACGCGCAGCGTGTTCTTCTGTTTCGCGTCAAGGCGGAACAGCGGCGGGGTGACAATAAAACTGCTTTTGTCACTCTGGCCCGCTTCGTTTTCCACCCACGACTGGATCAGATAAGGAGAGGCATCAGGATTTTCCAGGCTGATGGATGACTCTTTTTTTGCGCCGTCATAGACGATACGCGTGCCGCCGATGATCACACCGGCATGGGCAATTCCGCTTCCTGCGAGTAAACCTGCTAACAGCAGAGAACAAAGTTTTGATTTCACAATCGTGACTCCTGAGGAAGTGAAAGCCGGCGTTAAGCCGGCTTTGCAGAAGGCTGCAGTACGCAGGGCACTGCTGGATAATCAGTTGTAGATAACGCTGAAGGTGGCAACGGCATTTGCCGGACCCGCAGTTACCGGAACGGATTTAGCGACATAGGCCGCGTCGAATTTCAGGGTATTCGTTGTGCCCTGAGTCAGTGCTGTAGGCGTCGAACCGTAATAAAGTGGCAGCACCAGACCGGTAGCGGTACGGATCTGGATACCGACACCGGTTGCAGCACCCGGTACAGGCGACAGTGCCAGAGTGCTGGTATCGCCCTGATACGGGTTACCGTCGAATTTAACGCTGGCAGTGGTCACGCTGGCCGGGCAGGCGGTCAGATCAATCTGGAAAGACGTGGCGGCTGCGCGCTGGTTAACGGTAGCCAGCGCAGAGCTGCTCACCTGGCCCAGGGTTACCGTCTGGTTGGCGCTGGCTGGCGACACGGTGCAAGCAGCATCAATGATTTCACCGTTGAACTGGATAGTGCCATCAGCTGCATTTGCAGTTGAAACTGCCGTGCCGCAAAAAACAGAAAATAACGCCAGAGCGTGAAGTTGCTTTTTCATGATTCAAATTCCTGTGGTCTGTTTTCAATAAGGGTTTTTATTTCATTGTTAATGGCCAGGCGATGTCTGGATTGTTGTAATGGAATAAATATCAAAAGCGTTCACTCACGTCATTTATTCATCTATGATGTATTTGAATGAGCCTGTTGAGTTATTCTTTTGCTGGGGATTACTATACCCTCGTGGATTTGATAAACATTAGGGCGATGCGGCAAGCGCTGTCATCATATTCAGCGCTTAATGTCATCCATGGACTACATTGAAAGGGGGGGGAGTAAGGGTAATCGATGTTGCAGATGTGGGTTTGATAATGCTGTTTTGAAATTTAATTGTTTTTTATCAGTTGCTTATGAGTTGGCGTTTGTTTGATTTTTGTAGGGTATAATCAGCATGTGACAATCAGGAAAAAAGAAAATCTTTGTCATCCTTCATGTTTTCTCGCACTGATTAAAAAGGTTTTAATATTCTGATTTAAGTTTTTGTTTTTTGGTTTAAATAAAAAAACAACAATTTTATGTTGATTATTTTATCGTGCCTGTGCCAACCTTTATAGCGAGAAAACATTTAAAGGTACACCTATGGCAAACGTAATTATAATCGACGACCATCCAATGGCGCGTCTGGCTATCCGTATGTTATTGGAAAAAGACGGGCATACGATTCTTGCTGAGTCGGGTAATGGACTGGAAGCGTTCAAGCTGGCGCAGAAAATGCAGCCGGATATTATCGTTGTAGATTTGGATATTCCCGGACTTAGCGGAATTGAGCTAATTGAAAAACTCAATGCCTCAGAGTTTAAAGGCCGCATGCTGGTGCTGACCGGACGCGATGATGAGCACTATCTCAACCGCTGTATCAACATCGGTGCGGATGGCTTTATCGGCAAAGGCAATAACCTTGATGAACTGCGCGATGCGGTACGCACCGTGGTGCGCGGCTATGGCTATTTTCCGCTGCGGCGCCAGCCCGGCGTCTCGCGCAAGGCCCCGCCGAAAGAGCTGGAAGTGGTAACCCAGCTCTCCAGCCGTGAGCTTCAGGTATTGCGCTATCTGAGTCGCGGCATCCGGGTGATTGAGATCTCGGAGAAAATGCACATCAGCAATAAAACGGTCAGCACCTATAAATCCCGGCTGCTGACCAAGCTTCAGTTAAACAACACGCTGGAGCTGATCGATTTCGCCCGTCGGCATAACCTGGATTAATACGGTGAAAAATTTCATCCTCTCCCTGTTCCTTATGTTCAGCATGGCAGCGACCGCTGCCATTCCCACCCGGCCTGAACCGCTCAATCTTCTCAGCCAGGAGGTCTATAACCCGAAAGTGTTTACCCTGGATGATAGCGACTGGCGCTGGCTGGGTAACAAGCGCGAGCTGACCGTGGCCGTCTGGCAGCCGGAGATCCCGCCGCTGGCTATTTTTAGCGGAGAAGGGCATTTCGAAGGCATGATCGCCGACTATATCTTCCTTGTTTCCCAGTATCTTGGGATAAAACTGCAGATGCAAAGGTTCCCTAACCGTGAAGCGGCAATGGAAGCCCTGTTACAGCAGCAGGTGGATATGGTGGCCGATCCTTCCGGCAAGGATATTCCGCTGCATAGCGATCTGACCCCTTCAAAAAACTTTATCAGCGACCATCCGGTGCTGGTTCACCGCAAGAAAGGCAGCGGAATACCCTTTCAGTATCGTCAGGGCATGCGGCTGGCGATCGCCCGCTGGTACGTGGATGACAGCTGGATTGAGGAGAACTTTCCCGGCGTACGCATTATGCATTTTAATACGGACGATCAGGCGCTGGCGTCGGTGGCCTTTGACGAAAACGACTTCTACATCGGCAACCTGGTCACTACCTCATATCTGCTGGAACGCAACTACTCTCACTATCTGACGTTACAGCAGGTCTATCCTGCGCGCGACACCGGCAGCCATTTTGTGCTGCGTAAAGAGGATGAGGTCCTGACCCGCATTGTCAACCGCGTGCTGGATTCTATCCCGCGAACGCAGCAGCAGGTGATCCTGCAACAGTGGAGCGAGCGCGCCAACCAGTGGCGCGTGAATAAGCCGGTTGAATTCAGCGAGACGGAAAAAAAATGGCTGGCGAAGCACTCGAGCGTGGCGGTATCGGTCAATGCCTTCTATGCACCGTTTACCATGATGGACGCCAGCAGCAACTTTTATGGCGTCACCGCGGATATCCTGCGGATGATCCATCTGCGTACCGGCATCCATTTTCGCCCGGTCGCGGCCGATTCGGTGAAAGAGATGGAGCAGCAGGTGGCAACGAAAAAGGCGCTGTTTATCGGAGCCCTCAGCCACAGTGACGACCGCAATGAGAATCTACTGTTCTCACGGCCCTATTTTAACTCGCCGTTTGTACTGATTGAGCGCAAAGAGAGCAGTTTTTCCACGCCGTTACCGCCAGGGACGCGCGTAGCGATAGTCAGCAAAAACAGCCTGATCTCAGAACTGGCACGGCTCAATCCGGGCATCCATCTTATTGAAACCGCGAATGCCAGCATTGCGCTGCAGATGGTGGATAACGGTGATGCGGATGTGGCGGTGCATACGCTGTTTGGCGCCAGCTATATGATTGAACGCTATTTCCGCGATCGGCTGAAAATAGGGGGGCAGGTCGGTAGCCAGGCGGCAGCTATTGCCTTTGCGGTCGCCCGCGATCAGCCTGAGCTGCAAAGCATTCTCAACAAGTCGCTGGCAAATATCTCCCCGGCTGACATCAACAGCGTCATTGATAAGTGGCAGACGCGGCCGGATGTGCGGCTTGATACCTGGGAGCTTTACAAAACCCAGTTCTGGCTGGTATTCAGCGTGGCGGGCGTGATCATCCTCACCACCGTGCTGTGGATCTACTATCTGCGCCGTGAAGTTCGCGCCAGGCGCGTGGCTCAGCAGGATCTGCAATCGCAGCTGGAGCATAACGAAACGCTGACGCAGGCCCTGTCTGAAGCACGCGAGCGGGCCGAGCAGGCCAACCGCGCCAAAAGCACCTTCCTCGCCACCATGAGCCATGAGATCCGCACGCCGGTCAGCGCGATCATCGGGCTGCTGGAGCTGTCGGTAAAAACCAGCGAGACGCGGCCAGATGAGGAAGATCCGGTACGCGTTGCCTGGGAGTCGGCACGCACGTTGATGGGGTTAATCGGCGATATCCTGGATATGGCACGCATCGAGTCAGGCCGTCTGGAGCTGGCGCCGGAGTGGGTGCGATCTACCGATCTGCTGCCGCCGGTGGTGCGGGTATTTGAAGGTCTGGCGCGCCAGAAGAGCTTACGGCTGCGCTGTACGCTGCCGCCACAGCTGCCGTACCAGTTATTTATCGACCCGCTGCGCTTTCGTCAGGTGCTCTCTAACCTGGTCAGTAATGCGATTAAATTCACCGATCAGGGGAGCATTAATGTGGATATGGCATTGGAAAACGATGAGATCGCCGGCTCGGCTATGTTACGCATCAGCGTGACGGACACCGGCAAAGGCATCTCGCAGGAGGAGCAGCAGGATATCTTCGACCCGTGGGTGCAGGCGCACAACGGCTGCACCCAGATTGGCTCCGGCCTCGGCCTCGCTATCTGCGCACAGCTGGTGCATATGATGAGCGGTGAAATTTCCATGAAAAGCCATCCCGGCCAGGGAACGCAGGTCAGTTTTACCGTGCCAGTGGCCCTTAGCCATAAACGCCCGGAACATGGGCAGAGCACCGCAGGTGAAAGCCGGGTGCAGCATCAGGCACTGCGTATTCTGGCGGTTGATGACCATCCAGCTAACCGTATGCTGCTGCGGCGCCAGCTGGTGCACCTCGGGCATCGGGTGAAAGAGGCAAAAGACGGTGAAGAGGCCTGGGTTTGCTGGCAACAGGAGGCGTTTGACGTAGTGATTACCGACTGCAGCATGCCTGGAATGGATGGGTTAGAGCTGACGCGCCTGATCCGTGAACATCAGAAAGCGGACGTGACCATCCTCGGGCTAACGGCGAATGCATGGCCGGAGGAGCGCGTCCGCTGCCTGGCCGCAGGGATGAACGACTGCATGTTTAAACCCTTACAGCTGCCGCAGCTGCAGTCTATCCTCGATATCGTGATGAAAAATATGCCGCAGGAGTCGACTGATGCCCGGGCTTTGCAGGAACTGGTCAACTACGACAAGCTACAGTCGCTCAGCGACTATGACGATGAGATTCTGCGTGAACTGATGAGCATTACCCTGCAAACCAACCAGCAGGATCTGGCGCAGGCAGCCGACCTATTCCAGCTGCAGGACTGGCCTGAGCTGGCGAAATCTATACACAGTATTTCCGGGGCCGCACAGATTTTTGGCGCAGAGGGGGTGAAAACTGTCTCCCGCAGCATGGAGTTAGCTTGCCGGGAAGTCCCCGCAGATGACGTGAAAATCAGCCGCCTGTGGCAGTCGGTGATCGACGCGGTGACTGAGCTGAATAGCGCCATAGAGCGCTGGCTACACGAGAGGAAATAAACGTCAGGCAGTGTAACAGCAGGCGAGGGTTTGCCTGCTATTATCAAAGTATGTTTAGCTGAACTCAGGTATTGCCACGTGCTTTTGACCGCCGCGTTTCGCCATCTGCTGGTCGGGGTCATTTTCTCCGCGCCGCTGCTGCTGGCAGCCGCCCCGGTTTCCCAGACGTTACTGCCGCGTGCGCGCGTTGATGTTCCGCAGCTCACGCTGCCAGCCAGCCAGCTTGCCTGGCTGCAACAGCATCGGGAGATACGCGTTGGCGTCTGGTTGCCGGCCCATCCACCTTACGTCGTTGACACCGATCCGCAAAGTTTTGAAGGCCTGATGGCCGACTATCTCTCACTGCTGCAGCGCGCCCTGCCGCTGTCGTTCAATATTATCCGCTACCCCGACCATCATTCGGCGCTGCAGGCGTTAAATGCCGGCGACATCGATCTGCTGCCCGCTACGCCACAGTTGGCGCAGCAGCCCGGGCTGGCGCTGTCCGACGCCTGGCTGGCCGACCACGCGGTGCTGGTTCATCAGCCGATTATTGAGCTGAACGGTGCCGGAGGGCTGGCGGGCAAAACGCTGGTTTATGTCGGTGATGACAGCCTGCGTCGGTCACTGCAGCGGGCTTATCCGCAGGCCCGGCTGGTGGCCAGGGACGATTACTACTCGGCAATGGCCGCCGTCGCCAATGATGAAAACGTGGTGATGTGGAGCAATGACGTTACCGCCAGCGAAATCAATGCACGCATTTATGAGAATCGGCTGACCAGTGAAAAAAGTTCGCTGCTGGAGGATCAGAGCCTGATTTTTGTCGCTCGTCAGGAATTCGCACCGCTGATTACCGCCATCAATGAGGTGCGCAGTGCGGTGCCTACCCGCACTTTTGCCCGCATGGCAGAGGCCTGGCGGTTGGCGACGCCGCTCAGTATCAACAGCGCCATCACCCTCAGCCCGGAACAGCGTGCCTGGGTGCAGCAGCATCCGGTAGTGCCGGTACTGATCACCAATACCCACGAACCGATGACCTTTATTAACGATAAGGGTGAAGAGAGTGGTTTTACTATCTCGCTGTTGAAGCGAATCGGCCAGCAAAGCGGCATAACATTTCGCTGGCAAAACTTCGATAATCTGGCGGCGATGCGCGCCCACCTGCGCCAACATCCTGAATCGCTGATCGCGCTGGCAGATGCTTCCGCTGGCGGTGGTGATGGCGTTATCTACTCGCGCCCTTATCTGATCTCAAGCTGGGTACTGGTCACGCGCAAAGAGAGTGCGGCGGTGCAGTCGCTGGCGGATATGAATGGCCGCACTGTGGCGGTGTATCCCGGTAGTTACTACCTGCCTGCCCTGCGCGCGCAGTTCCCGCAGGTAAAATTCGTTGAGGAAAACTTCTCGTTAGAAACGGTGTTTTCACTGTGGACCCGCAGCCTGGACGGGGCCGTGCTACCGCAAACGGCAGCGGGATTCTTCCTGAAAAGCTACCTTGCCGATCGCTTTAAAATGGCAATGATTCTGCCGATCCCGCCGTTGAAAATGGCGATGGCGACGACCGAACAGAACCGCACACTGCTCACGATTATCGACAGCGCGCTGATCGATATCTCGCCACAGGCGATGGATGCACAGCTCAGCGGATGGCAGCTGCGCTTTACTCTTGAGCGGCTCGACGTTTGGGGCCGTTATCAGAACATTATCGTCAGCTCGATTGCTGCGCTGATTGTCATCGGCCTGATGCTGGGCTTCTTTTTCTGGCGCAACCGGCTACTGAAGAGCAACCTCGCCGTGCAGCAAAACCTGCGGCGCAGGCTGCAAATCGCTAAGTCCCGGGTCGACAAAATCAGCGAATCGAAAAGTATGTTTCTCTCGCAGATGAGCCACGAAATCCGCACGCCGATGAACGCGTTAATCGGCCTACTGGAGCTGGAGAATCAGGGGCGATCCAGCCCGCAGCAGCGTAAAAATAATATTGCCGTGGCCTACGAGTCGGCGCGTTCGCTGCTGATGCTGCTCGGCGACATTCTCGACATGGCGAAAATTGAGTCGGGCACATTTAAGGTGCGCAGCATCCCGCTCTCCCTGACGGAGACGCTTAACAGCATCAGCACGCTGTTTCGCTACAGCGCGGACGAGAAAGATATTACGCTGGTGACCCGTGTTGAAGTGCGGGATGACCGGATCCTTTTCGATCCGGTGATGCTGAAGCAGATCATCTCTAACCTGTTAAGTAACGCCATTAAATTCACCGCCGAGGGGGAGGTGGAAGTGGTTATTTATCAGGCGGCAAAAGCGCCAGATGAGCATGCGCACTTCGTGCTTGAGGTGTGTGATACTGGAGTGGGCTTGAGTGCGGAGCAACAGCAGGCGATATTCGAGCCGTTTGTGCAGGTGGAGAGCAGCCGCGCCGCGCACCACGGCACCGGGCTGGGGCTGAGTATCTGCCGCCAGTTAGCCGATCTGCTGGGCGGCACGCTGGAAGTGGAGAGCACCCCCGATGAAGGCACCACGTTCATTTTCCGTTTTTCCGCTCCGGTCTGGCAGGGGCCGCTGGTGGACAAGAGCGTATCGCTGCCGCAGGTGGCACCTGTGGCACGCAACATCCTGATTGTTGATGATCATCCGCCGAACCGGCTGCTGCTGAGTCAGCAGCTGGCCTTTGCCGGACATCGCAGCCTCGCGGTCGAAGATGGTCAGGCCGCCCTGCATGCCTGGCAGCAGGCGCAACCGCCATTTGACTTGGTGATCACCGATTGTAATATGCCGGTCATGAACGGCTTTGAGCTGGTGCGGGCCCTGCGCCAGCTGGAAACTGAACGCGGCCTGGCGCCGCAGCCGATGTTTGGGCTGACCGCGATGGCGGAGCAGGAGGTGATGGCGCAGGCGAAGCAGGCGGGAATGACCGACTGTCTGTTCAAACCTGTTGAGCTCGGCAGCCTGCTCGCCCGCATCAACGGATTGCAGGCGAATGAGGAAGGGGGAGTTGACCCGAATATCGTCCTGACGCTGGATAAGCTGGCGCAGTCGCAGCCGGAGATCTTTAATCAACTCATCGGTTCGGTACTGGCGCAAAACCAGCGCGATGGTGAGCGTCTGACTAGCGCGCTGGCCCAGCAAAATATGCCGCAGTTAAAGCAGGTTGCGCACAGTCTGCTGGGTGGCGCACGGACCATCAATGCGCTGGCGCTGGCCGATGCGTCGCGGCAGCTGGAACTGGCCGTCGATGCAGGGCAGTATCAGCGCCTGTCAGCGCTGGTGGCCGAGTGTAGGGTGCAGATTGATACGCTAAAGGATGAGCTGCAACGGGCGCTGGGCGAACGCAAAGCATAGCGTCCGCACCCTGAAAAGGCTGCGCGACAAGTTTTCCACTGATTCCATTTAATTTCTGGGTGCTGATGATATGGCGAAGATTTTTATTGTAGATGATCATCCTGTTTCACAGCTGGCCGTGAAGGTGACGGCGACGGCGAACGGTCATGAGGTCGTTGGCGTGTGTGATAATGGCCGTGATGCGCTACGCGCTTTGCAATCCAATCAGGCGGAGCTGGTGGTTATCGATATCGATATCCCACCACCTAACGGATTGGAGGTGATCAAACGGCTGAGGGCGGATGGGTTCACGGGCGGCATTCTGGTGCTTTCAACGCACGGTGAGCAGCACTTTATCGACCGCGCCCGCAGCGCCGGAGCAAATGGCTACATCAGTAAAGATAACGATCTCGACCAGCTGGTGGATGCGTTCAAAGCGATCTACAACGGCTATGATTTTTTCCCGAGAAGAGCACTCGAAGGAGCAGCCCCAGCCGATAAAGTTTCTGAAGAAGGCGCACTCAGCATGTTATCTAATCGCGAGCTGGAAGTGCTCGGCTACCTGGCAAAAGGAGAGGCGCTGATCGACATCGCCGAAAAGCTGCACGTTAGCAACAAGTCAATCAGCACCTACAAACGGCGGATCATGACCAAGCTCGGCCTGGAAAAAACCGTCGATCTGCTCGATTTTGCGCGACGCAATAATGTGATTTGATCGCGGAGAAGCGTCTCAAGTTGTGATGTGAATCATCTATCAGCTCACGCTTCCGCAGCCTGCCACAGGTGAATGCCGTCTCGGCCGGTGCGTTTGACGCTGTACAGCGCCTGGTCTGCATGGCGCAGCCACTGGTGGATGGAGTCGGCGTTACTGGCCGGGGCAATGCCGATGCTGACGGAGAACTGGAATTCAGCAGAGGCGGGCAGGCGGATCTGGGCGATTTTCTCTTTCAGCGCCGCTGCCAGCATCACGATAGTGATATCGTCGGCATCGCGCACAATCACCCCTAACTCATCGCCACCGAAGCGTGCCGGAATATCGCGGGTGCCCACTTCGCTGCGCAGCAGGCGTGAGATCTCCGCCAGCAGATAATCCCCCGCTTCGTGGCCAAAACGGTCATTGACCTGCTTGAAATTATCCACGTCGATCAGCATCAGCCAGGCGCGGCCTGCGCCACGCTGGGTGCGCAGGTATTCGCTCTCCAGACGGCGGTCAAACAGGCGGCGGTTGGGGATCTTCAGGCTCGGGTCCATCAGCGAGATGCGCTCCAGCTCGCGGTTTTTACGCCGCAGGCTAAGCGTGAGCTGATACGACACCGCGCTGAGCACCAGCATATAACAGGTTGCCAGCGGCAGCGTCAGCCACACCGTGCGCGTGCTGAAGGTCGGCTGCAGTGGCAGGCCGAGCACCGCCCAGACGGGAATAAAGGTCAGCGTAAACGCCTGGATCGCCGGTTTCAGCTGCGGCCAGCCGCCGGCGGCATAGCGGTCAGAGGCCAGCACAGCGATGATAATCAGCGAAGGCATCGGGCTGATGGCCATTAGCGCCACCCATGCGCCACCAAACGCGGCATCAATGGTTAAGTTGCGGCGCTCGGTGTTGGTCGGGTCGGGTGAGGAGTGCGCCAGTAGCCAGGCGACCGACGGCCAGATAAAGGCATTAATAAACAGCAAAATAGTGAACCACGTGCTGCGATCCAGTTCCGAAAGCACCGACTGAAAGGGGAAAAAACACAAAAAGGTGCCCAGCTGACGCATGGCGAACATGCGACGAATAAAACGCGTTGAGCGCAGTTTTAACTGGCTGTCATCGGGTGAGTAGTAGTGCATGAATCAGCAATGTGGGCGGGTCGATAAAGCAGTGTATCGGAAATTATCAGAACGTATCGGACTTTTCTTAATATGTGAAAAAAAACCAGCCGCAGGGGCGCGGCTGGCCGATTTTTAACGCAGATTAAAACGCGTAATTAGCGGAAACGGAGAAGTTACGCGGCGCGCCATACACCACATACGTGCCCATATAGTCGTAGTACTCTTTGTCGAACAGGTTGTTGACGTTGGCCTGTACGGAAACCTGTTTCGTCACCTGGTAGCGACCAAACAGATTGACCAGCGTCACCGGGCTTTGATCGATGTAGTCGCTGCCAGCCGGGCCACCGGCGACGTTATTAAAGGTCTTGTTCTGCCAGTTGACGCCGCCGCCCACGGTCAGGTCCTGCAGCATCGGCAGGCGATAGCTGGTGAACAGTTTGGCGGTAGTGCGCGGGATCTCCGGCATCACGGCGGTGCCATCGCGCTGCTCGGCAATATAGCGCGAGGCGCCGAAAGTCATCTGCCAGTTGTCGGTCAGGGCACCATTAACTTCAAATTCCACGCCGCGGCTGACCGCATCGACAGCGTCGTAAGCGTATTCGGTGCTGCCCGGGATGTAGGTGTAGCTGTTGACGCCCAGGCCGTTCTGCTCGGTGCGGAACAGCGACAGCGTGGCGGTCAGACGGCTGTTGGCCCAGTCGCCTTTGATGCCGGTTTCATAGCTTTTTCCGCTGACCGGATCGAGGTACTTCGCTTCGCTGTTACGTGACGTCTGCGGCTGGAAGATGCTGGTATAGCTGGCGTAGACGGAGTAGGTGTCGTTGAGATCGTACGTCAGGCCCGCATACGGCGCGATTTTATCGCTGTCGTTGGTGCCGGAGGTGCCGTTGGCGCTCCAGTCGGTATAGCGAGCGCCGACCAGCAGTGACAGCGGGTCAGCCAGCGAGAAGCGTGCGGCGGTATACACCGATTTCTGGCGAATGGTGTCTTCCAGATAGGGGCTAAAGGCTGACCAGTCGGTCGCGCCGGTAGAGCCGTTCCAGCTGCTGTAGTCACCAATATTGACGCCGGACAGGTCTGCAAAGCTGTTGAAGAAGGTGTTGTCCTGTTTGCTGTAGCTGCCGCCAATCATCAGCTCATGGCTGCGGCCCAGCAGCTCAAACGGACCGTTAGCGTAGAGGTCTACGCTGTCGGTGGTGCGGCGGCCTTTGTTCCAGCCGCTGTACAGGGCAATGCCCTGGCCGGTGGCTTTATCCGGGTAACCGTCCGGGTACATGAGGCGGGTGTCGAAGGTGGTTTTACTGTGGCTGCCGGTGGCCTGCGCCTGCCAGCCGCTATCAAACCTCTGCTTCAGCGTGGCAAAGATCTTATTTGACTGTTTATCGCTATACGCCCAGTCCGCACCGGAATTAAAGCTGCGGTCGAAGCGAGTGCGCTCGCCGTTGCTGTAGAAGGTCGGGATACCGCCCCAGCTTGGGTCTTCGCTGCTGGTGTCCTGGTAATCCCAGCCCAGCGACAGGGTGGTGGCGTCGCTCAGGTCGGCGTCGATCAGCGTGGAGAGGAATTTCTTACGGGCATGGTAGCGATCCAGCCAGGTGTCATTTTCCTGATAGCCGCCGATGACGCGGCCGCGCACGCTGCCGGACTCGTTCAACGGCACGGTGACATCGCCAACATAGCGCTGCTTGTCCCAGCTGCCGGTTTCTGCAGACAGGCTGCCGCTGACCACTTTGCTGTCGGCGTGCTTGCGCACCATGTTAACCGAGGCGGAAGGGTTGCCGGAGCCGAGCGACAGGGCGTTAGCGCCGCGCACGATCTCAATACGGTCGTAAATGGCGGTGTCGGATTGGGCGTCGCCGAGGTCCCACACATCCTGCACCACGGTCGGAACGCCGTCGAACAGATAGTTGTTGATCAGAAAGCCGCGTGAATAGTAGTTCGCGCGGTCGGAGTCGATATTCGAGGCGGACACGCCGGTGGTATTGTTCAGCACTTCGCCGATGCTGTGCAGGGCCTGGTCCTGAATTCGCTGTTTGCTGATGATGCTGACCGACTGCGGGATATCGCGCAGCGCCAGCGTCATTTTGGTGCCGGCGGTCGTTACCGGCACGCTGTAGTCCGCTGCGGCCTGTGCTGCCGGGCTGCTGGCGGTGTTAGCTTCCACGGTCAGCGTTTCACTCTGCGCGGTTTCCGCTGCCAGTGCCGGATGCAGTGCAGAAATCACCAGTAACGCGGCGACGGAGGGGGTGAAAATGCGCTGAGCGGATAATGACGTAGCGGGTGTTTTATTCGTGAATTCAGGACGAGAAAACAGCACGGTAATTCCTCGGATAACTCGATAGTTTTAATTAATTTCCTGCACCGGACATGAAAAATTTACCGAATATCCCTGAGCGGTAGAGTCTCTGAACTGAATCCCTGATGACGCGGTGAGGTCCACTGGCGTGCAATCCAGACCACTGTTGGCCTGTAATGTTAAAGCAAATGAGAACTATATGTATTTAGCATTGCGATGTAAATAAATATTACAGGGGGACGGGAATGCTATCGGGGGGAGGGAGTTAGGGGGATAAAACGGGCCGACCGAAAAAAAGGTCGGCCCCGACGATTCACCTGACGGTGAAACCGATTAAAAATCGGCTTTCAACACCACGCGGAAATTGGCTTTCCCGGCGCGGACGTGGTCCAGCGCATCGTTGATTTTCGACATCGGGAAGAACTCCACGTGCGGCGCGATATCGCGGCGTGCCGCCAGCTTCAGCAGCGAACGCAGCTGGCCCGGGGAGCCGGTGGAAGAACCGGTCACGGCTTTGTCGCCCATGATCAGGTCAAACGCGCCTACTTCGATCGGCTTCATCACGGCACCGACGGTGTGGAACTTGCCTTTTGGCGCCAGCGCGGTGAAGTACGGCTTCCAGTCGAGATCGACGGCAACGGTGCTGAGGATCAGGTCGAAACGGCCTGCCTGAGACTTCAGCGCTTCCGGATCGCGGCTGTTGACCACTTCGTCGGCGCCCATATCGAGAATCGACTGCTTTTTGTTCGGTGTGGAGCTGAACGCCACCACTTCGGCACCCATGGCGCGCAGGATCTTAATCGCGATGTGGCCCAGGCCACCAATGCCAATAACACCGACGCGGCTGGTAGCAGTGATGTTGCTCATCAGCAGCGGTTTAAATACGGTGATGCCACCGCACAGCAGCGGACCGGCGCTGGCCGCATCCAGGCTTTCCGGTAATGGGATCACCCACTGCCAGTCGGCACGCAGCTTCTCGGCAAAACCGCCGTGGTTGAGGATAGTTGGCGTGCTGCCGTTCTGGCAGTTGACCTGCTCGCCGTTGATGCAGGCATCGCAGTGCTGGCAGCTTTTTGCCGTCCAGCCAATGCCGACGCGCTGGCCAACCTTCAGGCCTTTGTCTTGTGCCGCTTCACCAAGCGCGGAAACGCGGCCGATCACTTCGTGGCCGGCAATGGTTGGGTACTGGGAAATACCCCATTCGTTGTCGATCATCGACAGGTCAGAATGGCAGACGCCGCAGTATTCCACTTCGACTTCAACTTCCTCTGCGCTCAGCGCAGCCGCGTCGTACTCATACAGTTCCAGAGCCTGGCCTGCTTTCATTGCCGCGTAGCTTTTAATTTTCACGTTATTACCTCAGATTCAGTTTTCCATCAGGTGAGAAGTGTAGCTGCTCGGGCGGTAAAAGTGAGCGTTTCGCCGCACGTAAGGTTTATCTGAAGGGCTGACTGCGGGGAAAGTGGGCAAATGCAGGATAAAAAAAGGGGCGAGGCATGCCTCACCCCTACCACTTCGCACGGTCGTGGTAGGGGCCGGGCATGCCCGGCCCGTAACGATTACTCGTTGATACGCGGATGCTGATCCACCAGGCGGGAGCGCTTGGCTTCCAGCTCGGCGATCTGCTCGCTGATATCTTCGATTTTGTGCTCGATGTTGTCGTGGTGTTCCTGCAGGATCTCTTTGGCTTCTGCCATATCAGAGGCTGCCGGAGTGGCACCGCGCAGCGGCATATTGGCCGTTTCCTTCATCATGATGCCGGTGATTAAACCAATCACCGCCACCACCATCAGGTAGTAAGCCGGCATATACAGATTGCTGGTCGCTTCTACCAGCCATGCGGCGGCAGTTGGCGTCAGGCCGGCAATCAGCACCGAGATGTTGAAGGCGCTGGCCAGCGCGCTGTAGCGGATATGCGTTGGGAACATCGCCGGCAGTGAGGAAGCCATCACGCCGGTGAAGCAGTTGAGGATCACCGCCAGAATCAGCAGACCGGCAAAAATCAGCCCCATCACGCCGCTGTTAATCAGCATAAAGCAAGGCACTGCCAGCAGCAGCAGCGCGACACTGCCGATAATCACGAACGGACGACGGCCAAACTTATCGCTCATCAGGCCCATAACGGGCTGGACAAACAGCATACCCAGCATGATGGCGATGATGATCATCACGCCATGGTCTTCCGAGTAGTGCAGATTATGCGACAGGTAGCTCGGCATGTAGGTCAGCAGCATGTAGTAGGTGACGTTGGTGGCAATCACCAGACCGATACAGGCCAGCAGGCTTTTCCAGTGTTTGGTGGCAATCTCTTTGAACGAGACTTTCGGGCCGTCGGCCAGGCCTTCACGGTCGCCCTGCTCCAGTTTATCCACGTGCTGCTGGAACGCCGGGGTCTCTTCCAGCGCATGGCGCAGGTAAAGGCCGATGATGCCCAGCGGCAGCGCAACGAAGAACGGAATACGCCAGCCCCAGTCGAGGAAGTTCGCTTCACCGATAACGGCTGAAATCAGCACCACCAGTCCGGCACCGAGCACGAAACCGGCAATTGAACCGAAGTCCAGCCAGCTGCCCATAAATCCACGCTTACGGTCCGGTGAGTATTCGGCAACGAAGATTGAAGCCCCGGTGTATTCACCGCCGACCGAGAAGCCCTGTGCCATTTTGCACAGCAGCAGCAGGATCGGTGCCCAGATGCCAATGGAGGCATAGGACGGGATCAGCCCGATACAGAAGGTACTGACTGACATAATGATGATGGTGATCGACAGGATTTTCTGACGACCATACTTATCGCCCAGAGCGCCAAAGAACAGGCCGCCTAATGGACGGATCAGGAAGGGAACGGAGAAGGTCGCCAGGGCGGCAATCATCTGTGTGCCCGGGTCAGCTCCCGGGAAGAATACCTGGCCCAATGCATAGGCCACAAAGCCGTAAACGCCGAAATCAAACCACTCCATCGCGTTGCCGAGTGAGGCCGCGGTAATGGCTTTACGTAATTTGGTGTCATCAATAATGGTGACGTCTTTAATCCCAATAGGCTTAACACGCTTCCTACGTAGCTTCATATAAAACACCCTGTAATTATCTGTTTCACAAATAAAAATTCACACGACAAAGGTCAGGCCCGCGCTGTCTGCCTGACCGGTCACGGGTGAAAAACCTACAGCAAAATGCGCCATCGTCAGCCATGCAGAAACGTTGCATGTAGCACGTCCGCGCACTTTGCCCGCATACAGTATATCTGTTCCTGGCGAGGTCACATAATTTCGCTCAGAAACAGCGGGGGGAGGGATGACGACTAACGGCATTTTCCCCCCGGGAACTGGGGTGAACCTTCCGCGGCTGGCGTCAGTAGAGGTTATCGCGGCTTATTCTCCTGCTGCTTAACCCAGTTGAGCAGCGCGGCATTGTCCAGCGGGCGGGCGTAGTAAAAGCCCTGGATAAACGCCACCCCCTGTTTTTTCAGGTATTCAAGCTGCATCGCATTTTCCACGCCTTCTGCCACCACCTCCAGCGCCAGACGGTGCGACAGCTGAATAATGGCGTCCAGCACCGGCGTTTCGCCATCAACCGCTTCAATCGCATTGACGAACCCTTTATCAATCTTCAGATAGTCGATCGGGAAGGTTTGCAGATAGCTCAGCGAGCAGTGACCGGTGCCGAAATCATCGATTGCCACGTGCATCCCTTCCTGACGCAGCTCGGCCAGCTTGCGCGCCACCTCGGCGCCGTCGACGATCAGGCTGCGCTCGGTCAACTCCAGCGTAATCGCCAGTTGCAGATGCGCGACGCTGGCAGCGAACTGGCGAATGTCGCTAACGAACGCCTCATGCTGTAAATGCTCTGCCGCCACGTTAATACCGATATGAAATCCTGGCGACACTTGCCAGCTGGCGCAGTCTTTACTCACTAACGCCAACAGATGGCGGGTGAGCGGAACGATCATGCCTTCCTGTTCGGCGGCGGCGATAAAGATATCCGGGCGCACCCAGCTGCCGTCGGAGCGCTGCCAGCGCATCAGCGCTTCGGCTCCGGCCAGCGATTCAGTTTGCAGATTCATCACCGGCTGATAATTTACCGAGAACTCACCGCGGCTAATGGCGCGGCGAATTTCATCACCCCACGAGCTTTTCCGCTTCAGCCAGCTGCTGGTCAGGGCCATAAACAGCAGCGAGAGGATAATTGCCATCGGCAGGAAGGTGAACAACACCTGCCGCCAGCTTAGCAGCGCTTCAGAGCGCGGGGCGGTAATGCTGATGGCAATCGGGTAACGCTCAGAGCTGCGGCGGTAGATGCTGTTACCGAGGATACCGGGCCGATCGTTCTGCATTTCACCGCTAATAATGCGGTAGCCACCGCCAAAACGCATGGCGATATGGTAGCCGTGGCGGGTACCGGCAGCCTGCATAACATCTATCAGATACTGACCATCCACCACGGCATAAGTACCGAAGCCGTTGGGGATTTCACGCATAAACACCACTGCCGGACGGTCCTGGACGCCGAAAGTCCCCGCCACCGACAGGCTCCACCAGGCTTTACGCAGGGCCGGCATCGGTTGACGCATCATGGTTTCCAGCGTGCCCTGGGTATCGCCGAAGGCCGAGGAGCAGAATACGGTGTCATCCTGCGTTACGCCGACGGAACGGAAATAGGGGTACAGCGTGCCAAATTGCTGAAGCTTGAACTTAATCTCGTTACAGCTGCGGTTATTGAACTGGCGCAGGCGGTCAGACATATTCCACGCCATATCGCTGATATGTTCCGCCTGGCTTAGCAGCATGGAGGCGGTGACCTCCTGCTGACGTTTCACCGCCTGGCGCGCCTCAATAAAGGTGAAGATCAGGCACAGGATCAGCGGCAGCAGCCCGGCGATGACCAGCCATAAACGCTCATACTTTGGCTTTATGATTGCTTGCAAGCTGATCCCCTGTGGGCGCGGAAGGGCGCACGAATAGTCCGCAATGGCGGAAAATGGTCGGTTTTACACCGCATGTTATCAAGTAATTATCGACACCCTGCATTAAACAATTAAAAAATTTGCATAACAAATATGAATACTGCCAGTAAATGCCAGAAAGAGGCGAGAAGCCTTGTCGCCGCCGACAGGCAGGCGTAGTTTGGTTTTTTCGCGAGATGAAAGGGCAAGATAATGAAGATGAGCGACATTCCTTTTGGCACCACGGCCTGGTCAGCACTGGAAGCGACGGAACATCCGGGTGAGAAGGGCACGGCATGGTGGCGCACGCAGCAGTTTGGCGCGGTGCGGGTGAGGATGGTGGAGTACACCGCAGGTTACCTGGCCGACCACTGGTGCAGTAAAGGCCATATCCTGCTGTGCCTATCCGGCGAGCTGCATACCGAGCTGAAAGATGGGCGCGTTTTTACCCTGACGGCGGGCATGAGTTACCAGGTGGCGGATAATGCGGAAGCGCACCGCTCGTGGACTGACAACGGTGCGCATCTGTTTATCGTCGACTGACCCGCCATACTACAAGCCGCAGATGCGTTGGCTGCGTTCACCTACCCCGCTTACAGTGCGGGGATGCGTGAATTTGCCGCCCTCCTGCCGCCTGAACTATTTCGCGTCAGAATTAAAGAAGATCTGCTTCAGCGCCAGCTCGACGCCGCGAATTTCCGCCAGCCCTTTCAGACGACCAATCGCCGAATAGCCCGGGTTGGTTTTTTTATGCAGGTCGTCGAGCATCTGGTGGCCGTGGTCCGGGCGCAGCGGAATAGCACGCTGATTACCGCTGCGGCGGCGCCTCTGCTCCTCGGCCAGAATCACCTTGATCACCCCTACCATATCGACATCCCCCGCCAGGTGCGCGGCCTCATGGAAACTGTTGGGGTTCTCTTCGCGTTTGGTCGAGCGCAGATGAGCAAAGTGGATGCGGTCGGCAAAGGTCTCCGCCATCTTCACCAGGT
>Ga0308161_1001946_pt1 | contig 23093 bp, 13 predicted proteins | sample PhyFR2_FD_201034 | JGI IMG/M metagenome (GOLD analysis project Ga0308161, IMG submission 201034) | Phyllosphere microbial communities from UC Gill Tract Community Farm, Albany, California, United States - DLSLF.R2 | ecosystem: Host-associated > Plants > Phyllosphere > Unclassified | place: USA...
GAGTCCTACCACAGCGGGACTCCCCCGCACCAACGAGTAGTACAGAGAGCAGCACCGAGCAGGGATCATGGCTGAAGAGAGCGCAGCAGAATCGCCGGAGGTCGCACGTCAGATGCGACTCCAGCGGGCCGTCGAGTACGGCTACATCAACCTCAACGGAGCCTTCGTGGCCCGCAACCCCCGCATCCGCATCTTCCGGAAGCGGGCGCTTCGCCTCTCCGTCCCGGAGATGATCTGGATCGTGCTCTGCACGCTGGCCTACGCCGGTCTGCTCGCCATCTTCGTCACGGTGATGAAGCACGTGCCCGTGCTCCAGGACATCGTCTCCTGGCTGGTCCTGATCCTCGCTCCGTTCGCGGGCTGGCCCACGGGTCGCAAGATCGCCGCCGCCTCCCCCTACCGCCGCGTCTCCGGCGAGGGCCTGGGCGAGTACCTGTGGACGCAGACGGACCGCGTCATCCCCGCGATGCTCTCCATCATCGGCGTCCGCCCCATCGCGACCTCGGACGTCATCACCCGCGCCTCGGGCCGGTCGATCAGCACCCCCGTCGTGGAGTGGATCGGAACTGCGAGGGCACCGCTCATGCCCAAGTACGACCCCGAGCGCCGCAACACTTCGCAGGACGTGATCCTGCTCCCATCTTCCGTGGCGACCGGCTGGGCCAAAGAGGTCACGGATCAGCGCAACCGTAAGGAGTTCCGCCGATGACAGCGATCACCGACAGCAGGGGGCGCATCGACGTCGCAGTGCTGAACGGGCGGATCAAGGACACGGTCATCCGCGTGATGACCGAGCACCGGGCCCTCATCTACACGGCGCTGCTCGCGCTCCTCGTCGTCGGCGCCGTCGTCGGTGCGTTCGGTCACCTGGACGCCGCCAACGCGATGGACAGCGGCAGCGGCGGTGGAGCCGTCGCCCTCAACGACTCGTCCAGCCCCGCCGACGTGGAGCGTGCCATCCCCGGCCTGTCCTCGTCCCAGGCGATGAACTTCCTCCTCTTCGACCGATGGAAGGGTTCCACGGCGCTGCCCTCCCCGAACGTCGGCATCCTCAACATCGGCGCGATGCTCGGGGGTGGCCAGTTCCTGATCGGGTCGCTGCTCTTCAACATCGCCGCCCTCCTGATCTGGCTGGTGGGCACGCTCCTCGGCATGGCGCTGGACCTCGACCTCCTCGCCAAGCTGTCGATGACCATCGACCACACCTTCGCCCTGGTGACCGGCTCCGTCGTCGGGCGCACCAGCAGCACCTCGGCTGGCAGCGCAGGGATCAGCGTCGCCTTCGTCATCGTGCTGCTGATCGCCATCTGCTGGATCGTGTTCCTGTTCGCCACGGGCCAGGCCCGCAAGGCGCTCATCTCCTTCCTGTTCAGCTTCGGTGCCGTCGGTCTCCTGATGGTGATGTCCTTCGCGGCTCAGGCGAACCACCCCGACACGGGTTCCGGTCGCGCGCACTCCGCGATCTCCAACCTGTCCAAGGCCCCCAGTGGGTCCAAGGGCATCATCCAGGTCAACAAGGCGGACGCCAACAACCCCAAGAACTGGGCGGTGATGAGTCCGGGCTGGTTCATCGCTGAGTCGAACCACGTCATCGGGATGATCACCGGCGTCGTCACCAACGTGGTCAACTCCGTCAGCACCGCGGTGGGTTCCGCCAGCCTGGGTACCTCGTCCAGCGGCTCCTGCGGCGCGTACATCGACCAGCTGCACGCCGACTTCGGCAAGACCAGCACGGTCAAGAGCAACGGCAACCTGAAACTGCTCACCGCGTACGACAACCTCACGCGTGCCGTGTACTTCGAGCCGTACGTCGCAGCGGCCTACGGCACGACCGGTGGCGCCGAGAACTCCTGGTGCCGCATCGCCGAGATGAAGGCTGGCGTTCCCGCAGGTGAGCAGGCGTACGTCAGCCACCAGGCGGGCCTCTACAAGGAGCTGGTCGACTGGAACAACAACGGCTCCGGCGTCGTCTCCAGCAGCGGTGCCTGGAAGGACTTCAGCGACGGCGGGCAGGACCGCGCCGTCACCCAGGCTGGTGACTTCTTCGGCACGAACACCTACTCCTCCGATGCGGTCACCAAGATGACCTACTACTTCGCAGCCTGCACCTGGACCAGGGGTGGTGACGTCAAGGTGGCCGAGGGCTGGAAGAACGTGCTCAGCGCCAACTGGAAGGCGCCATCAACGTTCCAGCCATGGGCGGTCGCCGCAGCCAACTCCAAGGACAACGACAAGAACTACATCACGCAGGGTGCCTGCAACGCCGTCGTCTCCGCGGATCAGACCAACAACTTCGGCTTCAACGACGACGGCAACGCGGCGCAGTTCGCCTACCAGGAAAAGACCACCAACGTGGTGTTCAACCTCTTCGGTGGGGCGACCGGCTCCTACGCCAAGAACTTCGCACCCGCGATCGCGGACGGCGACACCGGCGCCTACAGCTACTACTCCACCACGCAGGGCAACTCCGCTGGCTTCACCGCACTCTTCGGAGTCATGGTGCTGGTGATCGCTGGCATGGTGGCCAAGTACATGGCGCCGCTCATCCTGGGTGCCGTCATCGCGATGGTGGTCGCGTCGCTCGCGCTCATGTGCCTGCCCATCGTGCTGGTGGCGATGATCATCCCCGCACAGGCGACGCGCAGGTTGCTGGGGATGGTGGCACTCACGGTGCTCAGTGCCTCGGCCATCAACCTGATGTTCGTCACGGTCACCAACCTGGTACTCGTGGTGATGAACCTGCTCCTGTACGTGTTCTCGCCACTGACCGGAGCCGCGGGCGCGCTGAACGCCGTCGGCGGGCCGGGGTCACTGCTCAACGTGATCCAGGTGGGTCTCTCCGTGTTCCTGGCACTCAAGGTGACGCGGGTCCTGCTCCAGCGGGTGTTCGCCATCGACATGAGCAGCTTCGGCAGCGCGGCGATGAGCGCCGGTCTCCTGTCCGGGTCCGCCGTGCTCAACCGCATGGGGGTCAGGGCACCGCAAATCCTGAACATCCCCAGCAAGGGCGAGATGGGCAGCGGAGCCCGCGACTGGTTCCAGGAGATGCGCGGCCGCGGTGGAGAGGCACTCGGTGCGGTCGCCGCGGGCGGGCGTGGAATCGAGGCGCTCCGCGAGCGCTTCGGCAACAAGACGGACCCCAACGCCACTCCGGTGGACGAGGGTCTCACCAACGCCCCCACGTCGGACAAGGACAAGTCGTCCGTCACCAAGGACGACCAGTTCGGGCTCAAGAACGGGGACCTCAGCAAGGGCGACCCGAACAACCCGATCAAGACCGACGCCAAGGGCAACCCGATCGCGCCGGATGGCAAGCTGGACGAGAAGGGCCAGTTCGTGCCCGGTCAGTTCGCGGACAGCAAGCTGTTCACCACGCCGGACGGCAAGGCCTTCTTCGGAGCGCCGGGTCAGCAGTACGACCCCGTCACGGGGCAGCCGATCAACTCCCCCGTGTCCGGCATCACCAACGCCGAGGTCAACAACCCGGACGCCTACCGTCGCGAGCAGGCAGCGCGCGCTGGCATCCTGGCGACGAACATCAGCGCCGAGAACGGCATGACGCCCGACCAGCAGAAGTCCGAGGACACGCGAGCCGTCAACACGGCGAACGACCTCCTCACCGGCGGGAAGATGCCTGCGGAGCGCATCGAGCAGATCATCCAGAACAACGAGTTCGGTGGCTTCACGGAGGCTCAGATCGAGAAGGCGACCAAGAACCCGAACGCGGGCGCCTTCGCTCCGGACGCTGGTACCTCACCGATCACCTCGGCCGAGGCGGCAGCGACCGGGTTCGCCAAGAACCAGGCAGCTGCAGCGGCCAACGCCACGGAGCAGTTCGTCGGCAAGAGCGAGGAGGAGAAGCTGATGACGCGCCTCTCCATCAACCGCCAGCCGGTCGGTGTGGACGAGAACGGCAACCCCACCGAGCTGACCCCGGTCACCCCCGGTGGGGGATTCGTCCCCACCACCGGGGCGTTCACCGCCTCGACGGACGGCACGATCATCAACCCGGTGCTCCCGCGCAAGGGGTCCTCCGCGGTGGACCCGGACGTCATCCCGGCCGTGTTCGATGACTCCTTCATGGCGCACGAGACGGGAAGCCGGGGCGGGTACTACACCTCCGAGCCGGTCGCCCGCCTCTACACCGACATGGGGGACGACCCGGCAAACACCTTCGTGTGGGGCGACCAGCAGTACGACCTCAACGGCATCGCTCAGCAGGCACACCTCGCGGAGCAGCCGCTCCCCGAGGACACCGGCTGGGGCGACAGCCGCCCCGAGGGTGACCTGGTCGAGGTGGCCAACGATCACGGTGTGGTCACCGTCGAGCGGGTCCGGCTCAGCCAGCGAGCGGCCGAACTCGGCCGGGGTCCCGGAGTGGTCAACGACGCAGCACGCTGGTTCCTGAAGGCGCCGCGCCGCCGCTTCTGAAACGCAGCACGCGGGGCTGACTCGGACTAGACTAGTTCTAGCGAACCGAGTCAGCCCCGACTCCATTCCGAGAGAGCGAATCACACCACATGGCCAAGAAGTCAGCGACCGCTGAGGTTGACACCCCCACCGACGACGTGGAGGTTCAGGCAGAACAGAACTACGTCGCCCTGTACCGCCGGTTCCGACCGCAGCGGTTCGAGGACGTGTTCGGGCAGGAGTCCACGACGGAGTCGCTCCGTCAGATGGTGGAGTCCGGCAAGATTCCCCACGCGCTCATGTTCGTGGGTGAGCGCGGCACCGGCAAGACGACCTCGGCGCGCATCTTCGCCAAGGCCGTCAACTGCGAGAACATCAAGCGCGGCGAGCCGTGCAACGAGTGCCTGTCCTGCCAGGGCGTCTCCGAGGGCTCCTCGTCCCTCGGCGTCATCGAGATCGACGCGGCGAGCAACCGCTCCATCGATGACATCCGACGCATCGCGGACCAGGCATCCGTCGCGTCGGCGATGACCAAGCGCAAGGTGTTCATCATCGATGAGGTGCACGCCCTCACGAAGGACGCCATCACCGCGTTCCTGAAGCTGCTGGAGGAGCCGCCCCGCGGTGTCATCTTCATCCTGGCGACGACCGACCCCGAGAAGGTCCTCCCCACGATCCGCTCCCGCGTCGTCCCGTTCCGGTTCAACCTGGTGCAGCCCAAGCGCATGGCCAAGCTGATCCGCGAGGTGTCGGACAAGGCCGGCATCAAGATCAGCGACAAGGAGATCACCAACGTCGTCCGCGAGGGCAAGGGATCGCCCCGCGACACGCTGTCCGTCCTGGAGCGCTTCTCCGCCGGTGGCACGGCCGTGGTCAACGAGTACTCATCGCCGCTGACCAAGGCACTCGGCCACGGTCGCCCGGACCAGGTCATCCTGCTGATCGCTGACGCCACCTCCGGCTCGGTTGACCTCAAGGTGATCGCCTCCGACCTGATCGCCTACTGGCGTGACTGCGTCCTCTCCATCGCCGCACCGAACCTGCTCGACGTGACCGACGAGGAGTTCGACGCCATCGAGGCGGACGCCAAGCTGATCAAGCTGTCCCGGCTGTACCAGCTCCTCACGCTGATGGCGGAGACCGTCGGCCAGATGGGGTACTCCGGTGACCCCCGCACCCTCTTCGAGGCTCGCCTGCTCAGCTTCATGATTCCCGCCATGGAGGTCAAGTCGATGGTGGCGATCCAGGACCAGCTGGACAACATTCAGAAGGCCATCGAGGCGCTCAGCACCAACCGCCCCATCACCGGTGGTGCGACGACCTGGCCGGACGTGGAGCAGCCCCCGCGCCGCGCCAAGTCGGACCCCCAGCCGGACGCGGACGACGACCCCTCGGACGCCGAGGACGAAGCGGACGAAGCGGACGTCGCATCGGATGCCGCACCGGAGCCCGCCGAGCCGGAGCGCGACGACACCGACGACGAGCGCAAGCCGAAGAAGGACAAGAAGGCCAAGAAGGACAAGGCCAAGAAGGACAAGAAGGGTCGCGACCCCGAGGACGAGGGCCCCGAAGAGGAGTCCGACCCCGAGGAAGAGGACGACCGTCCCCGCCGCGGCCGGAGCGCCGATCGTGACGACGAGCCGGACGACGACGAGGACGACGCGGCAGAAGAGGACACCGACGACGGTGACGACGCCCGTGACGAGGACGACGAGGACCGCGAGGACTCGGACGACGGTGACGACGACGAGGAAGGGGAGCGTCCCGCCAAGGGCGGCAAGTACGACCCCGTCAAGGAGGCCAAGCGCATCCTGGAGCTGATCCAGGAGAACGCGGGCAAGCGCGTGGCGCTGGCCCTGTCCGGGGCTACAATCGTCCAGGACGAGTTCAACGACGATGAGATCGTCATCCAGCTGACCGGGACCATCAGTGACCGGGTCAACTCCGAGCTGAAGGAACTCGGCAAGGAGTTCGGCGAAGGCCGGAAGCTGTACGTCTACGAGGCCGACTCGTCGGACGACTGATCCCCACCACCACGAAAGGCACGGAAGCATGAGCGACCTCCAGGACCTGCGCCCGCGCAGCGCCGCCGCACCCGGGAGCGCGCCCAGCGCTGACCAGCAGCCCACCACGCGCCGGGAGGCGGCGCGCATCGCGTCGGAGCACAGCAACGATCCCGCTGTCGCCCTCGCCGCGATGCGCCCCTTCCGGATCAGCTCCATCAACGAGATGATCCTGGCGCGCAAGGCGGTCCTGCAGGCGACCGGGCTGAAGCTGGGTGAGTTCTCCGAGAACGCGTGGGGCTTCCCGTTCCTCCCGTTCCCGGTGCCGCAGCTGAACGGCTCCCGGGAGACCGGGTACCACCAGGTGCCCCGTCACATCAACATGGACTACTTCGGTCACCCGATCTTCTGGCTGGACCCGAAGATCAGCGCGCCGACCGAGGCGGAGCAGCGCGACCCCGTCCGCTGGAACATCCGCATGTTCTACGTGCTCCTGGCCGCCGGTCTCCTCGACGGCAACACGCTGCGCTGGTACAACGCGCCCCGCTCCAAGGGGCTCACGTACACCGGCATGGACGTGGAGAACTACATGGCCGAGTACCCCTCGCCCCTGGACGAGGTGGTCATCACCGAGGAGGACTTCCTCATTCCGATGGGTCAGGTCCTCGAGGCGACCGAGGCGGCGCTGCTGGAGATCGACGGCATCCGTAGGGACGAGGCCCAGCGCGTGCAGATGCTGCAGCGTCAGGCGCTCGCGGACGCCAAGCGCATGCTGGAGACCAACCCGATCGACGCCCGCTGGCAGACCGTCCGGCAGCGGGCTCACGCCGTCGCCTGGAACATCAGCCGCAGCTACCACGAGAACACCTCGCGGTCGGGCTTCGTGGAGGAGGCGTTCGCGGTCAAGGACCTCGCCATCGCCTACCTGACCGACATGGTCTCCACGACGCTGACCCTGACCATTCCCGTGGTCCAGAACCTGGCGTACACCACCTCGATGAACGCCAAGATCGTGTCGCTGATCGGATCGTTCAAGGCCGACATCATCGGCGGCGGGTACGAGACCGCAATCCAGAGCGTCATCACCACCTACTTCGAGAAGGGTGGCTACGCGGAGGACAGCGACCGCATGACCGCACTCCTCCGGCTGATCGACACCCAGCACCAGGAGGCGACCGCTCAGCTCGACCTCGCCCTGACCAACTTCGGTCGGAACGAGCGCGGCGAGGCGATCTACACCTCCGCCACGGAGAAGGACCTGTTCAACCAGGTGGAGCTGTAATCCACCACCGCGCTGCCGCGCACGACCAGGAGGTCACATGACCGGCATCATCATCCTGCTCATACTCCTGGTCGTCGTTGGCCTCCTGGTGTTCCTGAGCCTGCCCCAGTTCCGCGTGCCACTCCGGCATCGCCTGCACGACGCCCGTGAGCGGCGTGTCGGTGAACTGGTGTGGTCGGAGATCGTCCACGAGCGTCAGGCGCAGGGCCAGGACGGACGTCGTGGTACCAACGGCTCCGACCTGGCCGGTCTGATCACGCTGAACTCCACCATCCGAAGCGGGGGCTTCTGGCCCCACCGCAACCGGGGCGTGGTGTCCTGGGTCTGGCTCCGCCACGCGGACGGCTCGGTGCACCTCTATGCGGGTGTGTCGGGCAACCACTACGGCGACGGCTCAGCGATCAAGGCGGCGGCTCACTCGATCCGTGCCCGCGCCGTCCGCATGGACACTCCGCCCGACGTGCCCACCGAGGCGGTGGCGTTCGCCCGCCGCGTGCGTCCTCAGCTCAGCTCCTTCCAGGACCGGATCGAGTCGTCGGGTCAGCTCGCCGACGCGATCAGCGGAGCGATGGCCAACCTGCCCGCCGGTCAGCGTGCGGCCGTCGTCATCACCGGTGACCCCATGTACACGGGCGAGACCCGTCGCATGATCGCGGACATCATTGAGTCGGAGACCATCCACTCGGGGGACGCCGTCATGCACGGTGGCACGGCAACCCGTGCCGGGGCGATGGTCGACGGGGCGCTCCGCGTTCGCATCGCCGCGACGGTGCAGTCGACCAACGCCGAGGCGGCACGCGGTCTCCTCGGCTCGGCGCTGGGTGGGATCACCTCGCTGGCGTGGCAGGCCGACATCAAGACGACCACCGGTGACCGACTCCTGCCAGCGATGCGTGCCCGCCTCGCTGACGGTGACGTGGTTGTGCCCCCGTTCGTGTGGTTCAACCTCCGCTGGTACGCCCAGGGCGGGTTCCGATCGTCCCGCCGCGAGATGGGCTCGGACAAGCGCGTCGGCGGCCGCACCTCGCCTCCGTCCAGCAAGGACGTCATGTACCTGCACCCGCTCGCGCTGTACCAGGCGGTCTCCTTCCCGGAGCACTTCTCCGCGCAGGGCGTGGACGTGCACAACGACGCCACGCTGAGCCGGGGCCTCCCCTCCGGGATGCTGGGCGTCAACAACCCCATCTACTGGGGGCGCTCCGGCACCGGGCAGGTCATCTGCCAGGACATCATGGACCTCAACTTCCCGTTCTTCACGGCAGGGTCCCCCGGCTCCGGCAAGACGAACATGCTCCAGGTTCAGTTCGCGGGCGTCATCAAGGCCGGCCTCGACAAGACGGCCGGACTGCAGATCACCCCGATGTGGTGCGAGACCAAGGGTCAGGGTGCCTACGACGCCTGGGACATGGCGCGGCGCAACAACCGGGCGGTGTTCATCGACACCCACAACCCGGAGGCGACGCACCGCCTCGCGCTGGAGGGCCGCCGACTCGCTGACGGCGCCACCGTACAGGAGGTCGTCCAGAACATCAGCAACCTGGTCTCCGGCTTCCAGTTCGCGTGGGGCGACGGCATCCGCGCGTCCTCCCGCGAAATCCTGGACCACTCGCTCCGCATCGCCATGCTGCTCAGCCCGGAGGAGATCGCACAGCTGGAGCTGGACGACCGTGTGGACCCGCTGCGTCCGAACATCGTGGAGCTGGCCTTCTACCTCCTCGGCGGTGACATCAACCTGCAGCCGGGCGCGAAGCTGCTGCGCTTCCCAGACGAGGCGCAGCGTGCGGGCACCTACATGGGCGACGCCACGATGCGGGCGCGGGCGCTGTGCGACTCCATCGGTCAGATCAGCCGCTACCTGGACCCCAAGAGCCGCAAGAACAACGAGCAGTCGCTGTCGTCCCCGTTCAACAAGTTGGCCGAGCTGCGGAACGCGCCCCTCGCGTGGACGCCCAACCGTCGCACCGACATCGCCGTGGCGCAGCTGCCGGGCTGGTTCGCGCCGGTCGTCCTCAACATGGGCCCGTACCGCCTGCCGGACGGCCAGTTCACCGCGATGCAGGGTGCCGTCTCGCGGCGTCTCATGCTGATGACCACGTACCTGCTCTGGGACCGCATCAAGGCGTCCTGCGGCGGCTGGGAGGGCGCGGGCAAGCGCGTCATCCCGTTCGCGGACGAGGTCGCTGACATCGCCGTGAACGCGCAGTCGGAGGACGTCATCAACGTCCTCGCGGACGCCAACAAGGAGGGGCGCTCCCGCGGCACCGCCTTCTACGTTGGCTGCCAGTCGCCGGATCAGATGCCCTTCCAGGCGAAGCGCTCCGTGTTGGCGTCCCGCAACAAGTTCTGGTTCGACCTCCAGGAGGCGAACGACCTCCGCATGGCGGTGGACGACCTCGCCTCCGGTGACAAGCGGGACCAGCCGTACACGGCCGACAACGTGCGTACGCTCCCCCGCGGCACCACCGTGGGTATCATGAAGCGGGGCGACACGGTCAGCCCGCCCTTCACCCTGAAGGTCCCCCGCGCCGACATCTGGGCGGACCTCCTACTCCGGCCGGGGGTCTCGGTCGAGGACGCCATCGTCGCCTACGACGAGTGGGAGCAGCGCCAGGCTCACGCCGAGCGGGCGGGTGCCGTGCCCGTCTCGCCCGTGGTCGAGACACCGGCCAGCGATGACGACTGGCTGAGCCGCTACGGGGCCGCACGGTGACCGCAGAGCGTGGAGCGCGTCGTCGTTCGCCGCTCCGGTCAAGGCCCCGCAGCGGGGCAGATAGGAGCGCCTGAGTGGCAATCCTGGACGACGGGCGGAGCCGCCCCGACATCACCCCCATCTACGGTGCCCGCCACAACCTGGTGACGTATCTCGACCGCATCGACCCCCTCTACGAGGTGACCTGGCGCGACGGCGTCAACATCAACTGGCGCACCATCCACGCCCTCCAGCACGGTATGGGGCTCAACGCGCACGGGCAGCTGGTACACACCTCCGCGGTGATCGAGTCACCCATCGACATGCCGCCCGGACTGACCCACGCTCACGCGTCCGTTCAGATCATGGCATCGCTGATCCAGTTCTACCAGCTGTCCACGTATCAGCTCGCCACGCTGCTGGGGACCTCGGCCAACCGCATCTGGCGCTGGCTCTCTGCGCTGTACGCCCACGGCGTGATCGAGCGTGCCGTGCCGCACTGGATCGGCGGGGGCATCGCCTCGGACCGGGGTTCGGCGGGCACCGGATCGCTGTGGCGCGTTGCCGCTCACTCCGAGCGCTTCGAGGCGTGGCTGGACGGACTCAGCGACGTGGAGTACCTGCTCCTGACCGGCGGCGTTGACGTGACGCGGGGCACGAACTCCTCGCGCTCCGCCACCTCGCTCCGCCACAACTTCGCCCTCGCCGAGATCATGGTGCGGGCGCTGGAGATCATTCCCTCGGTCGCCGGGGTGTGGGGCGAGTCCTTCACGCGGGCCGACCTCCTGATGGACCCCACGCTCAAGCAGGACTGGGGCATCCGGGACAACGTCGCGGACGGCGCCGTGGTGCTCCGCGACGGACGTATCATCCTGCTGGAGACCTCCGGCGCGCAGAAGCTGGACAACAAGAGCAACGGCCCCCGACTCCAGGCCAAGGCCGCGGCATGGGCGACCGTGGCCGCGCTGAGCGACCTCGACATCTCGGTGGTGTTCGTGGACATCGCTCAGGCGACCTCGCGCCGCCGCTTCCGGCACCACGTTCAGCAGGGCGTCGAGGCGGCATCGGCCAACATTGCCAACCAGTCCCTGCTCCGGCGGGGTCAGCAGTCCGTGTTCCTGGCGGACGCCCACGACTGGTTCCCGTTCGCGCTGTCCATCGCGCGCGGCTTCCAGCGCCTGGAGGCGTGGTCACCCGTGACCGAGCGCTACCACGACCTCATCCCGGCCGAGACCGAGGTCGACCTGAACTCCGACCCGGTCATCAACACGGTGGGCTCACTGCACACCCCGGCGTGGGCGTTCACGCCCGTCCGCGACCTGGTAACCGCGTGAGGCTGAGCGGTCGCCTGCTCTGGCTGACTGGGCGCGTCCTGCTGATCGCTCCGCCGGTGCTGCTCATGCAGCTGTTCCACTTCGGAATGCCGCTCGTCCTGAGCGTGGGCGTCCCGGTGGCGTTCGCGTTCGGGGACGACCGGCCCTACCTGCCGATCCTCAGCATCGTGCCGCTGGTCCTGCTGATGACCTCGCCGCTGCTCTACCTGGGGCTGAACTCCACCGTCATCCTGCCGCACCTCTGGTACCGGGTCCGCCTGCGTGTGTACGACGAGGCACGGGCGCAGGGTCGCGGACGGGGCGCCGACGTGCCGCTGCACTCGGAGCGCGTTGGACTGGTGCAGGTCAACCGGGGCAACCCCGGCCTCGGGTTCATCGAGTTCCACCCCGGCTCCATCCCCGGTCGCGCACCCCGGCTGAGCCGTGTTGAGGCCCGCACCTATCACGCCTGGCCGGAGCGCTACCGCGTCCGACCGGAGTTCCGGTTCCCGCGTCCATTCCTGTGGGCGCAGTCACTGATGATGGGGGCGTGTCGCACGCTGACGCCCCGCCTGCTGATCGCCGTCTTCGGCGCCTGCGTCGCCCTCCCGCTCGCGGTGATCGGCGGCTCCGCACTGCTGACGCGCTGACCGCGATACGGCGCGCGGTAGCGTATCCCGCGGAACGATGAGATGAGCGTCGTGGTAGTCTACAATACGATCAGTGATAGCACCACCATCGAGAGCAAATGCGGCGCTCGCCGCGATTGGGGCAGCCATTCATGGCAACTGACAAGGACATCGAGCCGAAGGACTGGCTGGAGCGACTCATCGAGCGCGCCTTCGAGCTGGGCGGATCGGACGTGTTCCTCACGGTCCATGCGGCAGCCGACGGCGACGAGATCACGCGCGTGGACGGGCACATCCGCCTCAACAACGAGATGGTCCCCCAGGATCACCTCGAGGGCCCCCGCTCCAAGGAGGTGCCCATCCGCATCAAGCAGCGCGCGGAGATCAGCACCGGCAACCTGATCTCCCCCGGTGAGGGCGCCTACCCGCACGTCCGTGAGGAGCGGGACGCCAGCGGCGCCGTGATCAACTCCGAGCAGCTCCCGCTCCGCGTGACGCTCTACCCCACCGACCTGGGCCAGTTCATCTCGATGCGCATCCCGCCCACCGGCGGCATCAAGGCGCTGGACGAACTGGGCTTCAGCAACTACAACCGGGCACGCTTCGACAAGGTGATGGCCAAGCCGGGCGGCCTGACGGTCCTGGCCGGGCCGATGGGTTCCGGCAAGACGACCACCCTCTACTCCGCGGTCCTCACTGTCGGCGGACCGACCAAGTCGGTCATCACCGTGGAGGACCCCAAGGAGCGCACCCTCCCGGGCGCGCACCAGATTCAGATCAGCGAGCCGGAGATGACCTACGCCCTGGTCCTCAAGTCGCTCCTGCGAGTCGTGCTCGACGTGCTCCTGATCGGTGAGGTCCGCGACCACGACACGGCCGAGGCCGCCATCCGCATCGCCACGGCGGGCACGCGCGTCCTCACCTCGATCCACGCTGACGACCCCGTCACCGCCATCGCCAAGATCGTCTCCTACTCCGGCGACACCGCGGTCAACGTCCTCTCCGGCATCTCCGGTATCGTCTCTCAGCGCATGGTGCGCCTCGTCTGCAAGAGCTGCCAGACGCGCGGCTGCGAGCAGTGCGCCTTCTCCGGCTACTCCGGCAAGGCCCCCATCCACGAGGTGCTGGTCAACACGCCGCCCATCACCGAGGCGTTCATCGCCGGGTGGCGCAACTCCGACATCCGCGGACTCGCCATCCACGAGGGCATGATGACGTTCCATCAGGACGCCGCCCGTCTGGTCGCGCAGGGCCTCACCACGCGCGAGGAGGTCGAGGCCACGATCGGCTTCGACACCAACGAGGCGCAGCGCGTCCTCTCCGCGGGGCACCGTCAGGCCGCACCTCAGCAGCAGGTGCAGCGACCCCCGGTTCAGCAGGCACCCCAGCAGGGCGTGCCGGTTCAGCGTCCGGTCGCTCCGCAGCAGCCGCAGCAGGCACCCCAGCAGGTGCGTCCAGTCGCGCCGCAGCCGGTCGCCGGGCCCGCACCCGTCACCCCGGCGCCGGTGCCGGTGCCCCAGGTCCAGCACGCTCCGGCACCCGCCCAGGTCGCGCCGGTTCAGCAGGCACCCCGCCCCGTGGCTCAGCAGCCCGTCCCCCAGTCCCCGCCCGTCGCGGGACCCGTCGTACCAGCGGGTCCCGGCATCGCAATCGTCCAGCCCCGGCGCTGAGCGTCCACCCCACTCCACCAGAAGGAATTCAATGACCGACACCCAGCTTCCGCAGCAGGTCGTGCCGCAGTCGGCGGCAGCGCCCCAGTCGCCGCCGGTCGCATCGGTGGGCGCTCCCGCTCAGCACGCCCCCGCACCCCAGGCCGCTCCGGCGACCCAGGTGCTCCAGCAGACGCCCGCGGCCCACGCGCCCGTCCAGAGCGCCGCGCCCGCGCAGGCACCCGCACCCATCGCCCGCCCCCAGGTCAACGAGCCGGACTGGTACAAGTCCATCAAGTCGCACCTCCTCTTCTGGGCGGAGTCCGGCGTCTCGGACGTCCAGATGGTGTCGGACGCCAACACGTGGGTGGTCGAGAAGGACAAGCACGTCCAGACGAACCTCTTCCTCGGCCGGGACCACATCCTCGCGCTGGCCAACTACTGGCAGCCCGCCAACGTCGGCCTGATGACCAAGGCGGGTGCGGACGTCCTCCAGAACGAGGCGAACGGCTCCCTGGAGGTGATGGCGTCCATCGATGAGTGGCGCGCCCGCGTCATCTTCCGTCGCCAGGAGAACGGCATCGGCGTGACGATGCGTTTCATCCCACCGAACGCGCCCGAGCTGAGCAGCAACCCGCAGCCGCCCCAGGTGCTCAGCCTGATGAACGAGAACAACGGCCTGTTCATCGTCTCCGGCCCGACCGGTTCCGGCAAGACGACGCTCCTGGCGACGCTCCTCCGCGAGTACAACACCAACCACCACAAGCACCTCTACACCATCGAGGACCCCATCGAGTTCCTCCACCGCCCGATCAACTCGCTGGTGTCCCAGCGCGAGGTCGGACGCGACGTGGACTCCTTCGAGTCCGGCATCAAGGCGGCCGTCCGTTCCAAGGCCCAGGTCATCCTCGTCGGTGAGCTGCGAGAGCTGGAAGCCATCGAGGCCGCCCTCGACGCCGCCAACAAGGGCCACCTGGTGTTCGCCACCACGCACGCGTCGTCGGCAGCCCAGGCGGTGCAGTCGATGGTGTCCTCGTTCCCCGGTGACAAGCAGAACCTGATCCGATCCCGCATCGCCGAGGTGATGAAGATCATCATGGTGCAGCGCCTCGTTCCCCGCGTGGACGGTCGCCTGATGCCGGTTCGTGAGATCATGCTCGACCACACCACGACCACGCCCCGCATCCAGGACGGCAACTTCAACGAGCTGACCTCGGCGCTGAAGCTGGAGAACGGCATGGTGTCGTTCGAGCAGTCCCTCTTCGAGGCGTACTCCTCCGGCCTGATCACCCGCAAGACGGCGATGGACTTCGCCAACGTCAAGGCCGACCTCACCTTCAAGATCGACCGCCTCCACCAGCGCCTCCAGCTTCCGCCGGACGCTCAGGTCATCCCGCCCCAGATCGGCCAGCAGCTGGCCGGAGAGATCGCCGCAACGAACTCGGCCCAGTACGCCAAGCTGGGCTACGTCGAGACCAACCAGAACGGAGCCGCAGCGTGACCGAGAACGACCGCCAGCAGCCGCTGGAGCCGTGGGACATCCTGCGGCCCGACCCCCAGGAGGTGTCCGCCAACCACTGGCCGGACCTCTCATCCCCCGGCGACGGGCCCGCACCCGTCAGCGGTGCCACCCCCGGCTACGTCACCCCGTCGGTGATCCCGGCGCACGACCCCACGGCGCCGTCCTTCCGGGCGACCGAGGAGAACGGGGACATCTACGGTGCCGACCGCTCCGGGCTGGGTCACACCGACACGGCCCGCATCCAGTCGCGGCTCGCGGTCCAGGAGGACCCCGGCGAGCCGGACGCCGCGTTCACCTCGATCCTGCCCGCGGGCGCTCAGACCGAGGACGTGCCGGAGAAGGGCAAGAAGGGGCGCAAGCCCGTCGCCAAGAAGGCACCCGCCAAGAAGGCGCCGGTCAAGAAGGGGAAGTCCCCCGCGGGTCAGGGCACGGCCAACTCCGGCCCCGGCTCCCGGCTCCACAAGCCGATCAACTCGAAGGACGCCTCGTCCAAGTACGACACCTTCGAGGTTCCCGGCGTCGCCCGTCAGCAGATCAAGACCAAGGCCGACAAGAAGGCGTCCAAGAAGATCAACGTGGTGGACGCCGCCAAGGCGTTCCGCAACCTGGCCAACATGCTCTCGGTGGACAAGAACGAGATCGCGCCGGTCGACCGCATCGCCAAGCAGTACAAGGGTACGGAGCTGGGTACCGTGTTCGCGCGCATGCGCCGTGACATGGCGGACCAGAACCTCTCCTTCGGCGCCGCGTTCGCCAAGCACGGCAAGGTGTTCCCCCAGGTCGTGGTCGGCCTCGTCTCCGTCGGTGCCCAGGCGGGTAAGGAGCCGGAGGCGCTGGTCAAGGCCGCGCAGATCATCCAGGACAACGCCAAGGTCGGACGCCGCGTTCGCACCGCCGTGTCTGAGCCGCTGTTCACCCTCGTCCTGACCATCCTGTTCCTCTTCGTGGTCCTCTTCGGGATCATCCCGCAGTTCAAGGGCGTGTTCGACGCGCTCGGCAAGCCGCTGCCCACCCTGACGCAAATCCTCATGAACTTCAGCACGTTCATGATGTACTTCCTCATGGCCGTGGCGGCGTTCGCCATCTTCATCACCATCATGTGGAAGCGCAAGTGGCACAAGGACGAGGACTTCCGGGTCAAGCTGGACACCAAGGTCCTCAACCTCAAGCCCAAGGTCCTCTCGGAGCTGCTCCAGACCGGGCTCATGTCGCAGCTGTTCGGCAACCTGGCGATCCTGCGCTCCATCAACATGAACGAGCGCAACTCGCTGGTGACCACGGCGCGGTCCACGTCCAACTGGGCGCTCCGCAAGGAGCTGCTCCAGCACGCGCGGCGCATGGAGGACGGCGAGTCCACGTTCGGTCAGCTGGCGAACAACACCAAGCTGTTCCCCACGGACGCCGGGTACATGCTCACCGCGGGTGAGGACTCCGGTCGCGGTACCGCCACGCTCCAGGACATGGCGGCCTCGTACAAGGAGGAGTCCGAACTCGCCGCGGACCAGTTCGTCGCGCAGGTCGGCCCGATCGCCAACTCGGCAGTCGGTGTGGTCTACATGTTCGTCATGCTGGCCTCGTACCTCCCGGTGTTCGAGATGTACACGGACATCTCGGCGTCCTAGCCGCTCAGTAGTACAATCGCCGTAGCGCCCGGGAACTACCACCCCGGACGCTACGGCGATGCCGTGTCAGCTTCACTTCCCACTTCCCGAGAGAGCACCCTACCACATGCAACACGTCTGGGCCGATACCGGCCAGGTCCCCCTCATCATCGTCACCGTCGTCCTCGCGGGGGTGCTCGGCGGAGTCCTGACCCACATCTTCCCGCGGTACTTCGACAACACGGAGCGCCCGCTCGGCTTCGACAAGCTGCCGGTCATCACGTCCTGGCGCATCGGCGCGGGGGTCATCGCGGCGCTGGTCGCGTGGGGCCTCACCTTCCTGGGCGTCCGGCCCGGCCTCCTGCTCGCTGACATCTGCATCGCTGGCGGGCTGGCGGCCTCGGCCGTCGTGGACTACGGCTTCCACCGCGTCCCCTGGAAGGTGCTCGCGGTCCCGTTCATCGGCGGGTGGGTCGGCATCATCATCGACGCCATCATGACCGGGGGCTACCTCAACCTGCTGTGGGCGCTCGTGGGGATGCTCGCCGTCGCGGTGGTCTTCCACCTGATCGTCAAGACGGGCCTCGGTGCGGCAGACCGGAACGCGATGGTGGCGGTCGCCGCCGTGATCGGGTACTACTCCGGCGCGATGATCATCGCGTGGGCGCTGGCCACCTACATCGTCGCGGGCATCATCGGCATGTTCATCCTGCCCTTCGCTGGCGCGAACAAGCACACCGCCAAGATGGCACACGTCCCGCCCATCGCGTACGCCCTGGTGCTGTTCCCGCTGTACATCGCGGTGGGCTTCGGCACGTGGTGGTAGGCGCCTCCACGGCGCCGTGAAGGGGTCCCGCTAGGCCCCGATTCCCAGGCTTCAAAAATGTTGGGAATGTCGCGAAAAAATGTTCCGTCGAGATACCCTAGACGGAAATGGATTCGCTACAGTACCCACTAGATCGAGCGACCCGAAGCGAACCTGCCAGGGTCAACCGGTCAACCACCCACCGGAGGGGATCAACTTCCCGAACCGCTCCGGTTTCCTCACTCCCATGTTTCTCCGAAAGGAAACACCGAACGTGAACACGCTCGTCACCAAGGCCAAGAACTTCCTCAACGAGGACTCCGCTGAGAACTCGATCATGCAGACGATCTCCATCGCGGTCTCCGCGATCCTCATCGCTGCCGGTCTGATCACCGCGCCGTCGCTCATCAACAACGCCCGCGACGTCAACGCGAAGGGCGACCTCGCCAACCTCGCGTACGCCGAGGAGTTCCACCTCGCCGACCAGGGCGTCTACTCGGGCGACCTCACCGCGCTCAAGAACATCAAGGGCTCGGAGCTCCCCGGTGGCGTCAAGGCGACCTACTCGCAGGACGTCGCGGACTTCAACATCCAGGTCGGCACCGGCACCGACGGTGACGCCACGTTCTCCGCCGTCGTCAAGTCCGACTCCGGCAAGTTCTTCAAGCGCACGTCGGACAACACCACCGTCACCCAGGTCAAGAACCTCGCCGGCGACGCCATCACGGCTCCGTAAGCAGGCCGACCGCGCTCCCTAGGGCGCACCCAGCTCCACCTTCCGTAAGTCCCATGTGACGGGCGTCGGATAAAGCAGCACCAACGGGGCTCGATTCGCTACAATCACAGCGAGTCGAGCCCCGTTTCGCATATCCGGGGCCACAGCCCAAGAAGGCAGAGAGTGAGAGCGGTCACATGAGAGCAGGAAGCGCCGACCCGGTCGGCAAGCGCAGCCGTATTCGGCGCGTGCTCCGGGACGACCGAGGCGAGGGGTCCATCATGACCATCCTCGGCCTGTCCGTGTTCATGCTGATGGTCGTCGGCTCCCTCGCCGTGGTCTCCAACCTGACCGGCAACACGGCGTCCTCGTCGGTGGACGTCAACCGGGCATCGGCCCTCAGCATCCAGGCGACCAAGTTCAGCGCGCAGACGTGGGCGGACCTGGCGACGCAGGCCAAGAAGCGGACCGTCAAGCATACGGAGCTGCGCGTCGGCGAAGCGGGGTCCGACACCGACGACACCGCCAACTACGACGCACCCAACCCGTTCCCCTACTACTCCCGCGTCTCCACCGTGGACAACACCGCCGTGTACGTGAGCACCCCGGACGGCGCCACCAACTCCGACGGCTCCTACGTCATCGAGCTGCTCGCCCCCAAGCTGGGTTCCACGATGGCCGACTGCACCCGGTTCCCCACCTTCGAGCGGCCCGCCGTCTCCAACAAGTGCATCTACGTCAACTCGATCCGCGCGCCCCGCTTCACGGACGCCGCGGCCGTTCCGGCCTGGAAGGGCCTCGGCACCACGCTGACCAACCAGGTGACCGGCACCTACAAGGTGACCGGAGCGCAGACGCTGGACATCGCCACGGTGAACACCTGCAGCATGGTCGTCCCCCAGGTGCAGGTCAGCTTCCTCTGGAAGCCCGCCGACGACGGCTCCAAGTTGGCACCGTCGCTGGTGCAGCACAAGTTGAGCAAGCCCATCAACGGCTCGGACCTCGCGGAGTTCTTCACTCCGACCACCACGTCGGTGAACGGATCGGGCATCACGGTCTCCGGGTACTTCAACAAGGGGACGTCCTCCGTCTGCGGAGCCACCGACAAGCTGCAGGTCAAGTTCGCCGGTACGGGCTCCGGCACGCTGTCGGCCCTCCTGCTGACGCCCACCGCTCAGGGCGGCAAGGCCGACTCCACCAAGGTGCCCAGCCCCGCCCAGGACTTCCGCGTCCAGGTGAACAGCTCGGGCCGGTACAGCCTCGCCTGGAACGCTGGCACCTCGGACACCGCCTACCCCGCCAAGTCCTACCAGGTGGCCTCCACCTGCAGCACCGCCGGAACCACGGTGCCCGCTCAGCCGAACACCAACAACAACTACACGGGCGGCAGCTTCAACTTCGTCCGCGAGTCGGGCGAGTCCATCGAGGACTACATCGACCGGTGCCCCGTCTACCGGGTCACCGCAATCGGCGACAACGGATCGGCCAAGCAGGTGCAGTTCGCACTCAGCTCGCTGGACACCGAGTACATCTCGATGGGGGCGTCCTACACCGCCTCGACGCGCAAGGTGACCGTCTCCATCCCGGAGTTCCCCGACTACCTCCAGAACCGGATCAGCGACCTCTCGGTGTACTACTGCTACCAGAGCGCCACTCACGCCGGTGAGGGCTGCGCGGTCGCTCCGATCAAGGACATGACCAACGCGACCAAGGCTGGTACCATCAGCTACAAGACCGCGTCCTCGTTCTCCTTCACCGCACCCGCGCTGAAGGACATCAAGGGCGGCAAGCTGATCGTCCAGGGCATCACGACCAACACCCGCAACGCCACAAAGTCCGGCACGAACACGGTCTCCGTGACCGTCACCAACTAGGAAGGAACGGAACGCAGGCCATGCTCTCATCCCGGCTCAAGCGCTTCCTCGTCAACGACGAGGGGGTGATGTCGCACGCGCTCCTCATCACGCTGCTGATCCTCAGCACCGTCGGCATGATGATGAGCATCATGCTGTCCCAGCTGCAGCTCAACGCGGTCACCCGCGACAAGCAGGTGTCGCACCAGGCGGCCAACCACCTGGCGACCCTCATCCTCTCCGACCTCAACGACGGTTACCCGGCCGACTACCTCACGATGTCCAGCGGTGACCTCGAGGACGCGACGCTGTACAAGGACGGCACCAGCGGCGGTCGGGCGTACGCGACGGAGTTCACCGCGGACGACGCCGGGTGGACCTACGTCAAGGTGGCGGCGTTCCCCTCGGCTCGCGCCAAGATCGGCCAGGCGGTGTACACGTACAAGTACCACGCCTCCAGCAACATCGGCTACCTGGGCACCAACGACTCCGGCCGCCCGGTGTGGGCTGGCTCGGGTACCAGCGGTGGCACCGGCTCGACCGGCGGCACGAGCGCCGGAGCGACCGGCAACAAGACGCTGGGCCTGTACGAGCTGTACGGCGAGGGCGCTGACAAGTCCGATCCGCCCGCTGCCCCCTGGGAGTCCGGCTCCCGGCCCGACGCGCCTCAGAACCTGCGCATCATCCGCACCGTCCAGTACGGCGTGGTGCTCGCCTGGGACCGCCCCGGCAACGCGGGTGCCTCGGACCTGAACGGCTACGAGGCCGGTCAGGCGTCCAGCCCGGTCCAGGCCGGGTGCAGCATCATGTATCCCAACGACGGCGACTACGACGGCGTGGCTGGCTTCATCGTCCTCAACAAGGACATCGACGCCGCACCGCGCGCCTGGCAGTGCAACGCCACCGCCAACTCCAAGGTCTACGTGCAGGGCACCAGCCCGAACGGCCTGGGGGCCAAGGCCATCGGCACCCTGGACACGCTGCCGGTCACCTCGGATGAGTTCCCCGCACCGCCGGTCGCGCCCAAGAACCTCGCGGTCAAGTCGGTCACCACGTCCAGCGCGACCGTGACCTGGGACGCCGTCACCTGCAAGCCGCGCTCCACGCCGGAGTACCGGTTCGTGTGGGTCGAGGGTGGATCGGGTGCGTCCGACTGGGTCGGCACCAACGAGTACACCGCCGACATCACCGGCATCAACTCCACGCTGACCTGGAAGGTGCAGGCACGCTGCGCGGGCAAGTACAACAACTCCACCTCGGTGGAGTCCGAGACGATGACCTTCGTCCCGCCTTCGGAGCCCGCTCAGAACCTCCGGATCATCCAGACCACGGCGGCCTCGACCCAGATGGGCTGGGACCCGGTGGTGTGCGTTGACGGCTCCTCGCCGCTCTACCGCGCCTCGCTGACGACGCTCACCGGCGTGGACCAGGGCAACACCGCCTGGTCCAAGAACACCACGGCGACCTGGACCCACACCGCGGGTCAGGGCTTCAAGTGGAAGGTGCAGGTCAAGTGCGTCAGCGCGGGTGGCATCGAGTCGCCCATCGTCAACTCGGACGTCTCCTCGTTCGTGGCACCGCCCGCGGCACCGACCGGCCTCGCCGTCGTCGGAACGCCGGGTGCGACGCAGACCACGGTGACCTGGAACGCGGCGTACTGCAGCTCCGGCTCGACGCCCGAGTACCAGTTCTCCTTCGTCCCGAGCGACGGCACCGCGTACCCGGTCCAGACGGGGACCACCATCAAGGTGACCAACCCCACGGACAGCGGCACGGCAACCTGGACGGTATCGGCACGGTGCACCTACGGGTACATCTACTCCGCCTGGGTCAAGCCCGCCAAGAACGGCACCTACCCGCTCACCATCGCCGCACCCACCGCGGCGACCAGTCTCAAGATCATCAGCAACGCGAACGGTACCGCGGGCTGGTCGCCCTCCGTGTGCACCACGTCGGGCTCCACCCCCACGTACAACTTCCAGTGGGTCAGCCCGAGCACCGGTACCGGCAAGGACACCACGACCACGCAGTACAGCCACACCACTCGCACCGAGGGCGTGGACCTGACGTGGCGCGTGGTGAGCACCTGCGTCGCCGGTGAGCGCGAGTCCAAGTCGGTGAACTCCGCGGTCGGACCCGCCTTCTACTACAAGACGACGGCACCGACTGGGTCGTTCACGGTCAAGACGAACGGCGTCTCCACCGTGTCCATCAACACCTCGACGCTCGACTGCGGACCGGGTTCGTACCTGATCTACCGCTCCATGCGGACGCAGCACGGCAACGACACCTCGGACGTGGCGGGCGGGGGCTGGACCTCGGCCAGCAGCCAGAACATCAGCAACTACGAGGGCTGGCTCACCAGGGCACGGGGTAACGTCGCCTGCAAGTCGAGCGGCGATGACACGCTGAGCGGCTCCTACGTCACCTCCACCAACGAGGTCTCCTGGACCCGCGCGCAGAGCACGGCGTTCAACCTCTCCGGTGGCCTGGCGTCGTACCGCAACGCCTCCTGGTCCGGTCAGTGCAACGCTGGCAACGACTTCCGCACCTACTACTGGCAGGTCGTCTCCGGCGGCCGCGAGCTGGGCTCCGGCACCGGCTGGACCGACCAGCGCAACT
>Ga0308161_1001947_pt1 | contig 23073 bp, 25 predicted proteins | sample PhyFR2_FD_201034 | JGI IMG/M metagenome (GOLD analysis project Ga0308161, IMG submission 201034) | Phyllosphere microbial communities from UC Gill Tract Community Farm, Albany, California, United States - DLSLF.R2 | ecosystem: Host-associated > Plants > Phyllosphere > Unclassified | place: USA...
TGCCTTTCTGCACGACGGCACCAGTATGATTGACTTGGGAGCCTTGGGAAGCAGTTATTCCTATCCAACCGCCATCAATGCCAGCGGACTGGTGACAGGCAACTCGTATATCGGAAACGCCATTCATGCCTTCCTGCACGACGGCACCAGCATGATTGACTTGGGAACTCTCGGCGGTCCAGCTGCATATTCCGCAGCGCGCGCCATCAATGCCAGCGGGCAGGTAGTAGGCAAATCAGCGGCGACCGATAACAGCGTACGCGCCTTCATCAAGTCGCCTGCTGACAGCCAGATGATCGACCTGAATACACGACTGACCAATGCGCCAGGAGTAGAACTCTTTGATGCAGTGGCAATTTCCGACAGCGGCTACATCCTTGCAGAGGCCAATACCGGCTGGGTACTGCTCAAGCCCGCTGTTGCCATGCCTGATCCTGCCCCTGCGACGCTCGGCCCAATCACGGCAAACGATCCGGTTGCCGTCGGTACGCCAGTCAATGTCAGCGTGCTATTTTCCGATATCAACACCTCCGATACCCACAGTGCGCAATGGACCTGGGAAGGCAATGGCACCAGCCCTGGCGTCCTGACTGAACCGAGCGGCGCCTTTCCCGGTACCATTAAAGGCTCCACCATCTTCTCTGCCGCCGGCCTCTATAACGTCACCCTCAGCGTGACAGACGGCAGCATCGCGCCGCCCAGCACCGTCAGCCGCCAGGTCGTCGTCTATGATCCCTCCGCCGGGTTCGTGACCGGTGGCGGCTGGATCATGTCGCCGGAGGGCGCCTACAAGGCGGATGAGCACATGACAGGCCGAGCGACCTTCGGCTTCGTCTCGAAATATCTCAAGGGCGCCAACAAGCCCAGCGGCGAAACCGAATTCCGCTTCCAGACCAGCGGACTGAACTTCTACAGCAACAACTACGACTGGCTGGTGGTCGGCGGCGCGCGCGCGCAATACAAGGGCAGCGGCACCATCAATGGCACAGGAAGCTACCAGTTCATGCTCACCGCCGTGGATGGCGACCTGATCGCCAAGGGCACGCCGGACCGGTTCCGCATCAGGATCTGGCAACACGACGACCGCACCAATACCGACGTGACCGATTACGACAACCAGATCGACTCCATTGCTGCAGGAAGCAGCCTGGAAGGCACCGTCCTTGGCGGCGGCAGCATCAACGTCAAGATCCGGTAAGCGTTTTCAGGCTGTGAAGACGGGCGTCCGCCATGGGCGCCCGTTTCTTTCTCATTGCACCTGCGAAAAGTGATTCCACGGCAGGATCGGGTCAGTGCCAATGCGCTTTCCGCATCGGGGCGCTTCAACATGGAAGACGGCAACACGTTCAGGCTGATGACAGCCGGCTTCCAGCGCAAAAGATGAATCGGATCAACACATCCATGCCGTAATCAGCAAAGATGCGGCAATGACCATGAACACCATCCGTATTCATCCGGCAATGCCTGCACATGCCAGGCTTGCTGCCTTCCTGCCCATGCGATTCGGCTTTCCATGACCATCGATATCTCAAGACCCCACACGACCAGCGCAAATGCAGGCACGCGTACCGACGCATCAATGCAAGCCCGGCATCGCGGCCCGCATGCAACCCGGGCGCTCATGCACTGCGCTGTCCGCTGCCTGGCAGCCGCGCCCATGCTGCTTGCGCTGCACGCCGCCGGCGCAGCCGCCGAGCCGTCGCTGCCGCCCGATTCCTCCTTCAAGGGTGACCTGATCGGCGATGGCCGCGGCGGCGTGGTCGTCAAGCCTTATACCCCGCCGGACGAGGTGCGCGATGGCGGCCGGCTGGAGCCGCGCAGCCTGTCCACCGCCGAGGAAGCCGCCTCCGCCGCGCTGCGCAAGTCTTTCCCGCCGGGGCCGATGACGCTGGAAGTCGGCCCCGGCCGCAAGATACGCACCATTGCCGAGGCCGCCAGGCTGGCAAGGGATGGCGACACCATCCTGATCGATCCTGGCGTCTATGGCCGCGATGTCGCGATCTTCACCCAGGACCGGCTGACCATACGCGCCGTCGGCGGCCGCGCCCGGCTCGATGCCGCCGGCGCCAGCGCCGAGGACAAGGCGACTTGGGTGGTGCGCGGCGGCCATATCCAGGTGGAGAACATCGAATTCATTGGCGCACGCTCGTCGGCGCAGAACGGCGCCGGCATCCGCTTCGAAGCGGGCAAGCTGGTGCTGCGCAACTGCCTGTTCCGGGACAACGAGAACGGCATTCTCACCAGCAGCAACAGCAAGGCCGAACTGGAGATCGAGAATTCCGAGTTCGACCATAACGGCACGGTGGAAGGCTATGCGCATCAACTCTACGCCGGCAACATTGCGCGGCTGCGGGTCAGCGGCAGCTACTTCCACCGCACGGTCGGCGGCCATTTGTTGAAGAGCCGCGCCGCCTACAACACCATCATCTACAACCGCCTGACCGATGAAGCCGGCGGCGAAGCCAGCTACGAACTCGAGTTCCCCAATGGCGGCCTGGCCTATGTGGTGGGCAACCTGATCCAGCAAAGCGCCACGTCGCCTAACCCGGCTATCGTTGCGGTGGGCCTGGAAGGCTATCGCTGGCCCAAGAACGCGCTTTACCTGGCCAACAACACCATCGTCGACGACCGCGCCGCGGACGGCGTGTTCCTGCGTGCCGCGCCCGGCCTGCAGGCCATCAAGGCGGTCAACAATCTGCTGGTCGGCGAAGGCAAGCGCGATGCCGGCGTCTTTGCCGCCAAGCAGAATCCTCAGCGGCAGCCAGCCGATGGCACCCGGATCGAATCAGGCGGCAACTTCAGCGTGGGCCGCGATGCCTTCGCAGCGCCCGAACGGCTGGACTACCGCATGAGACCGGACCATGCGCTGCCTGGCGCATACCAGTCGCCGGGCACGGCCAACGGCATCGACCTCACGCCGCGCGCGGAATATGCGCATCCGGCCGGCACCAGGCGCCTGAACGGCACGCCGTCGCTTCCGGGCGCGTTCCAGAGCACCGGACGCTGATGCGCGCCGGCGCCGGCCTCGACGACCTCAGCTTCCCTTGCGGCCGCTGCCGGACTTCTTGCCGCCGCCGGACACCTTGTTCTCCGTCGCCCAGGCGCGCCGCTCGGCTTCCTTCTCGGGCACGCCCCGCTTCTCGTAGCCTTCTGCAATATGCTCGGCCTGGCGCTTCTGCTTGTCGGTATAGGCCGACTTGTCTCCGGTAGGCATGGTCGTCTCCATTCATGGGTTGATCCAGATGAAAATTTGGAGAAGTGCTTGACGGCTTTGGTTCCCACGGTGAACCACTTGCCTGCTTTGACACCTAATTGCCATTACCTAATGCATCAACCAGACAAAGGCAAACCATGACCAGTATTCCCGATGACCAGCCGGACCAGGACATTCCACCTGTCCCGGGGGTTGAGCCAGCCGGCGCAGACAGCGCGCCGCCATCCGCTGCGGCGCAGTCGGACGGCACTGCCGCGCCTGGCGAGACCAGCCTGGCGGACGATGCAATGACGCTGCTGTCGGAGCACAAGGGCAAGCTCGCCATCGGTGTGGCCGCAACGCTGGGCATGATGGTGTACTACGGCTGGCGGGAAAAGCGGCTGGCCAAGACCGATCCGGAGGAATATGCGCGGCTGCAGCGGCTCAAGGCCGTGGTGCGCCATACCGACGACACGCCCAAGCCCAGAACCACGCGCCGGGCCGCAGCCAGGCCTGCCGATGCCGCACAGGCTGGCGACCTGAACACGGGGCGCCATGATGACGACAGCAGTACGCCAGGCGGCGACGCAATACCCGACAAGACCTGATCAGGCGTGCTGCTCGTTGAGGCCGTAATTGATGCTGGCGAAGTGGTTGCGCATCCACTTGTGCGATGGGTTGCGGGTATCGCGCTCATGCCACAGCATGTCGACGTGCACGATGGGCAGCGCAAACGGCAGTTCCTTGGCCACCAGCGACTCGATCACGCCGGTCGACGCCACCAGATGGCGCGGCACTACCGAGATCAGGTCGGTGCCGGCGACCACCCTTCCCACCGTATAGAACTGATTGACGGTCAGCGCGATGCGGCGCTGCCGCCCCATCGCGGCCAGCGCTTCATCGGCCGGCCCGTGCGCGCGGCCTGAAAAGCTCACCAGCGCATGATGGGCGGCGCAGTAGCTGTCGATCGTCAGCTCGGTCGATGCCAGGGGATGGTCCTTGCGCATGATGCAGACCGACTCGCTGCTGTACAGGCGCTGATGGCGAATGGCCGACACCGAACTCTGGCCGCCGCTCAGCTGCGCCACCACGCCCGGGAAATTCCCGATCGCCATGTCGATGTCGCTTTGCAGCAGCATGGCGCGCGGGTCGCGCGTGGTCAGCGGCAGCATCCGGATATCCACGCCGGGCGCCTCTTCCTTGATGGCCCGCATCAGCCGCGGCAACAGCAGCGAGGCGGTTGAGTCGGCCATCGCCAGGCGAAAGGTGGCATGGGTTTCGGAGACATCGAAGTTTTCCGGCGCAATCGCCGCTTCCAGCGACGACAGCGCACTGCGCACTGCGGGCCACAGTTCCTCGGCGCGGGCGGTCGGCTTCATGCCATGCGCGGTGCGCACCAGCAGTTCATCGTCCAGCGTTTCGCGCAGGCGCTTCAGGGCATTCGACACGGCTGGCTGGGTGGTGGCCAGGCGCTCGGCGGCACGGGTCAGGTTTTGCTCCGTCATCACGGCGTCAAAGATGCGCAGCAGATTCAGGTCGAAGGTGCGAAAGCTCATGGCAGGAGGTGGTTGGCTCGGTTATTCAGTTGTCCAGTGGATCCGCGGTTCGGTCGTCCGGCGAAGGATGTGCAAGCGCAAGCGTGACCACGACGCGGGTGCCCTGCCCGGCTGCGCTGTCGAGGTGCATGGCGCCGCCGAAGAAGGCGGTGCGCTCGGCGATGCGGCGCAAGCCATGGCTGCGCTGAAGGTCGCAGGCAGCCGCGTCGAAGCCGGCGCCATCGTCGGCCACGGTCAGGGTGACCGTGCGTGCCGCACCGTCCAGCGCGAGGCTTGCCTGCACCTGGCTGGCGTCGGCATGCAGGCGCACATTCGTGAGCAATTCCTGGAACATGCGAAACAGCGCAACCGCCTGCGCCGGCTCCAGCGCAAGCTCGTCATCGGGCAGCGCAAGCGTCACACCAATCGCATGACGCTCGCCAAAGTCGGCAAGGTATTCTTCCAGCGCCATCTTCAGCCCGACCACGTCCAGCGCGCCCGGCCGCAACTCGCTCTGGACCTGGCGCGCGGTCCTTGTCAGCCCGGCCAGGATGGCATTGGCCTTCGCCCATTGCTCGGCAGCCCCGGGGGCGTCGGCGGGCTGGCGCGCCAGCAACGCCATGCGCATCGCCAGCGCCGTCAGCGCCGATCCGAACTCGTTGTGCAGCGTGCGTGCCAGCTGCAGTTTTTCGCGCTCGCTGACCTCCTCCGCATGGGCCAGCATCGCCCGCAGGCGGGCATTCTCGGCGTCGGGTGATTCGTTCCGGTCGGAGGATGTCATGACATTTCGCTGCACAGGGACAGGCGCTGCTCATCGATGAACCTGAGCAGCGCCTCGGCGGCCAGCGGCTTGACCAGGTGGTGATCGAAGCCGGCGCGGATGGCCCGCTCCCGGTCGCTGGACTGGCCGTAACCGGTGACGGCCGCCATCACCATGCGCCGGTCGCCCGCAAGCTGGCGCAGCGCGGGCGCCAGCGCATAGCCGTCCATGCCGGGCAGCCCGATATCGGACAACACCAGCTGCGGGTGAAATTGCTTCGCGATGTCCAGCGCCGACGCGCCGTTGGCGGCGGTACGGACCTGGTGGCCGTACAGGCTCAGCAGGTCCGACATGGATGCGCTCGCATCTTCATTGTCGTCGACCAGCAGAATGCGGATTGCGGACTCGTTGTTGGCACTGATATTGATTTCTGCTCCTGAACGTCGGTAGGAAAATCGCCGTCGGACGCACGGCGAACGCCTGACATTATAGGCTTACCGGATCGACCTGATCGTTTGTCAGTGGCAACTGCACCGCGACCACCGTGCCGCCATTGCGTCCCTTGGAGAAAGAGACGGTGCCGCCGAGGAAAGCGGCGCGCTCCTGCAGGCCACGAAGTCCGTAGGCGTTGGGCCGGTCCCGGCTTTCAGGCGACAGGCCGATGCCGTTATCGCGCACGGTCAGCGCCACGCGGTCTTCATCCACATCCAGGATGATGTCCACATGGGTGGCCTGCGCATGCTTGACCACATTGTTGAGTATTTCCTGCAGCATGCGGTAGACGGTGATTTCCAGCTTGTGGCCAATGGCAATGTCTTCGTCCGGCAGGCTGAGGTCGTACTCGATGTTGCCGCGCTGCCTGAAGTCATCGATCAGCTCATGGATCGCGGCCTTGATGCCGAACAGGTCCAGCATGGTGGGGCGCAACTCGGTCTGCATGCGTCGTGTCGTGGTGACCAGGGAGCGCAGCAGGTTCTGGATCTTGGCCTTGCGCTCGGTCCACTGGGTGTCGCTCGGGAGCAGCGGATAAGCGCCTTCCATATGCATGGACAGGGACGTTAGCGATGCGCCCATGTCGTCATGCAGCTCGCGCGCAATGGCGCGCTTTTCTTCCTCGCGTACCGTTTCGAGATGGTCGGCCAGGCGCCGCAGCGTGGCCGTGCGTCGCGAGACAATCTCTTCCAGCCGCGATTCGCGGGCGCGCAGCGTGTCTTCCGCCTCCTTGCGGCTGCTGATGTCGGTGCTGATGCAGACCACGCCGAGCGCCTCGCCGTCCGGACCCAGCCATGGCGACATGGTTGTCGCAAAGGTGCGCCTCGTCTCTGACGGCCCCACGCTGTGCTCTACGGTTAGCGACACTTTTTCCTGGACCACGCGGCTGTCGTCCAGCGCTTCGTGGCCCACGCCGCCAGCGCCGCCCAGCAGGGCGCCCAGCGGCTGGCCTAACGCCTGCTCACGGCTCCTGCCCAGCATGCGCAGGCCCGCAGGATTTGCGAAGACCAGCATGCCATCACGATTCCTGACGAAGATGGGATCGGCGGTGCTGTCACTGACAGCGGCCAGAAGGGACATGGTTTCCGAAAGACCGCTGGTGGCGTGACGCAGGTCCTGGTGCGCGCGGTCGGCAAGGCGGGCAGCCTGCCAGAACACCAGCAGAAGAATGAGGCAGTCGGCCAGCGTCAGCAGGAACACCAGCGTGGACAAGGAATACAGGCTGTGCAGAGCGCCCCGGTACAGCGCCCAGTTGACGCCAGCCAGCGCCAGCAAGGCCAACGGCAAGGCGCGGCGCAGCATGTGGGCGCCGGGACGGTGTTGGCCATCCATTCCCGGCATCCGGCCTGACGATCCGGCGTCCTTCCCGTCGCGAGCGGATTGATCAGTCACCACGGAAGCATGCGCCTCTCATCTCAACTGTCGATGCCGGTCTGCGAAAGACGCGACAGCAGCATTTGCAGTTGTGGAAATTCGCTTGTTTTATCGAAGAAAAACTGCACGCCATACTGTTCACAGATGCGGCGATAGGTCCCGCTCACATGGTTGCTCAGCACGATCTTGAGGGTTTTTGCATAAGCCGGATCGGCTGAAAGAACCCGCAACAGATTGATGCCATTGCCCTGGCGCAGCTGGATGTCCAGGATCAGCACGTCGCATGGCTGCTCCTGCAGCATGGACAAGGCCTCGGTTTCGGTCTCTGCGATGCCTAGCAGCCGCAGCTTGGGAATACGCGCAAGGTTTTCACTGATGAGATCGCTGATGATGTGCGAGTCTTCGACCAGCATCACCCGCAACGCCGCCTGCTTCTGTTCAAGCAACGATGCATCGCGCTGGGCCGGCATCATGTGCCGGCCTGCGTCGCGTTGAAGCGCTCTCGTTGTATGTTCATGGTCGAGAAGTCTCATCCCGTTTGTATGTCCAGATGTAATTGAGTGATTTGCGCGGTAATTCATCGTCTGTCCTCCGCGCGTTTCAGTTGAATATTTATAACATTATTCATCGATCGCCTATCGCCGTATTGAGCAGGTCGCACTTCCAGCCCAAATAGGCTGGCTGCATGGGCCATCCCTTGTGCCGGGGTTAGCCGAGGACACGCAGCAGCGAAACCAGCAGCGATGCTTCGCCGAGCTCGGCAATGCTGGCGCTGGCTGTTGTAGCCCATGCGCCCATTACCACGCCGGCACTGGCGAGGATGCCGCGTGCCAGGCTGGCCTGGGGCTTGCTCGAAAAGATGGCAATGGCGACCAGCCACGACAGGACCACGGCGATCGCCGAGAAAAGAACCAGTTCCATGATGCGCTCCAAAGGAGGACCACACAGGTTTTCCGCACTCTGCGGATAGCATTGGCCCTTGGAAAGAATCGTAGCACCTGGGCGGGTGGGCAGATATAGGACACCTCCCCGACACTTTGTAGGAAAAACGGAAATTTCATGGCGCTTACTGTTGCGCTGCATGGAATTTTTATCCGGCTCCTTGGTCGAACCCACAAGCTCATGCGGTCGACTGTAACCAAAAGTATGGAAAGCTACTTTAGGTTCAAAGCATTGAGGCTTGTTGAACTATGGCAGCAATGGTGTACGGTTGGATCGAATGGGGTGCAAAAAGATGTTTTGAAATGGGATGGAAACGCTACAATCTTCGGCAGAAACTTATGGCTTTTTTACTGCGCGCCGATGCGTGGTGAATACAAATACTTCGATGCAAACCTGATTTAAAGTCGCAATACCTATGATAAAAATCCTTGTAGTTGACGACCATGCAGTTGTGCGCGCCGGGGTCCACTATTTCATTTCAGAGATTCCCGGCATGGAGATCGCCGCTGAAGCCGGAACGGCCCAGGAAGCCATACGCCTGATCCGGTCGCAGGAATTCGATATCGTCCTCCTCGACATCGCCATGCCGGACAAGAGCGGCGTGGAAGTGCTGAAGCAGATCAAGCGTGAAAAGCCCGAGTTGCCCGTGCTGATGCTGAGCATGCATCCGGAAAGCCGTTATGCCGTGCAGATCTTGCGCAGCGGCGCATCGGGCTATGTGCAGAAGGAAGCATTGGCAACGGAACTGGTCAACGCGATCAACACCATTGTTCGCGGCCACAAGTACATCAGCCCTGCGGTGGCGGAGCTGCTGACGGCGGACCCGGCGAGCGCGGATACCGAGAAGCCGCTGCATGAAATGCTGTCGGCGCGTGAATACCAGATTTTTTACAAGCTGGGCCAGGGCGAAGGCGTGACCAAGATCGCCGATGAGCTCTGCCTGAGCGTGAAGACCGTCAGCACCTATCGCTCACGGGTGCTGGAGAAGATGAACATGACCAATAATGCCGACATCATCTACTACGCGATCAAGCAGAACCTGATCGACTGAGCCTTGCAGGTGAGCGCATGGCACCATGCGCTCACCGATACACCGCACTACCCCCCGCCTGATTTCCCCTCTACTGTAGAGTCCTACGCTACCCCCTTCCAGCCTTACATAGATGTCAGCGCAATCCCACAGACAAATGGGATTTACACCGATGCTCCGTTCGCTGACGCTATGCAATGATGCCTTCATGGAAACGTCGAACAAGATAACGGGGGAATCAATCATGGCAAACGTAATGAATGCTTTCGGTACTGCTACGGAACGGGCAGTCGCAAAGCCGGCCGTCGCGCCGGTCGCCAGAAAGAAGGCCGAAGGCAAGTCTGCGCAGCCACGCCATCCCGCCGTTGCGCCGGTGCGCATCAGCGCGCTGTACGGGCATAACCCGAAACAGAACCAGCTGCTGAACGCGCTTCCGGACGAAGACTTCGAACGGCTGCTGCCGCACCTGGAATTCATCTCCATGCCCTTCGACATGACGGTATGCGAGGCTGAAACCCAGATGAACCATGTGTACTTCCTGACCAGCAGCGTCGTTTCGCTGCTGTATGAGACCCGCGACGGCGCGTCGGCCGAGATTGCCGTGATCGGCAATGAAGGCATCGTCGGCGTCACGCTCTTCATGGGCGGCGGCGCCAGCCCGAACCGGGCAGTGGTCAAGAGCGCCGGCTACGGCTTCCGCCTCAAGGCCAGCGTGTTCATGGAAGAATTCCGCCGTGGCGGCGCATTGCAGCAGTCGCTGCTGCGCTATACCAATGCCCTGATTGCGCAGATGTCGCATACCGCCGTCTGCAACCGCCACCACAACGTGATGCAGCAATTGTGCCGCTGGCTGCTGCTGACGCTGGATCGCCTGCCATCCAATGAAATGGCTGTCTCCCAGGGACTGATCGCCACCATGCTGGGCGTGCGCCGTGAAAGCGTGACCGAAGCCGCGGGCAAGCTGCAGGATGAAGGCATGATCCAGTACCGTCGCGGACACATCACGGTGATGGACCGCGTGGGCCTGGAAAGCCGGGCATGCGAATGCTATGCAGGCGTGAAGAAGGAATACGACAGACTCAAGTGCAGTCACGCCAAGCAGAAGTAGGCAGTCTACTCTCGGACCGGCTGCGACACTGCCGGCATTGAGAACGGGCGTTGACTCCTGATCAGGGAATCAACGCCATTTTTCTGAGCTGTGCATTTTCCAAAAGACGCACGCCCACATCAGGCAACCGGGATGCCTGCACCAGCGCCGCCGCAACCTGTTCGGCATCGATCGGACGCCAGCGCGGCGGCAGCAGCACGCCCAGCCGCTTGCCCAATTCCTCGCCCCACCGCCACTCGGCGCGGTCTCCGAGCAGCAACGATGGCCTGGCGATGGTCAATGAGGGATAGTCCAGGGCCTTCAAGTCATCTTCAAGCTCACCCTTGGCCCGGTAATAGAAGTTGGCTGACTGGGCATCCGCGCCCATTGAACTCACCACGAGGAAATGGCTGGCCCCCTGGGCCAGCGCCAGGCGGGCGACCTCCAGCACATAGTCATGATCCACCCGGCGGAACGCCGCGCCCGAGCCGGCCTGCCGCATCGTGGTGCCGAGCGCGCAGATCACCTGGCTGCAGGCCAGCCATGCCGGATGGGATGCCAGATTGTCGAAGTCCACCACCTGCTGCGCCAGCTTGCCCTGTTCATTCCAGACGGCCGGAATCCGCTGGAGCGGCCGCCGGGTCAGTGTCCTTACCCTGGCCACCGTCGGGTCTGCCATCAGCAGGCGCAGGCATGCGCTGCCAACCAGGCCGGTGGCCCCGACCAGCAGCACCGTCCTGCCCCCGGCCATGCTTGATCCGCTGATTGCTGCGTCATTCATGGGCTGCAACCATACAGGGCTTTGCGGACCAGCGATGGGAGCCGACGCAAAGGAAAGCATGCTTAAGTGGGTTAGCAGACAGAGCGCCGCCGGCGGCCCTGCTATAGATGGGCCGTAGCACACGCCACGGAGAATCGAGTATGACCCCGAAACAGCCACTGCCCATCGCCGAGCTGAGCGCGGACGCTTACCGCAAATGCATCATGCGCATCGATGTCGGCATGACCGACACGCAGGGCATGACGCCGGAAGAAGAGATGCATCAGGCCATACGCTATGCGGTTGCGAGCGCACGCTGCCTGGAAGCGCGGGTAGTGCTGGAGCGCGCACTCGATGATCTTTCATTCAACTGACCCACGGGCAGCCGCACATGTGACCGCTGCGGGCCGGTATGGCGGCGCAGCATCTCGAAACCCATGCAGGCAAGGGGAAGCCGTACGCCGGTGATAGAATCCGGCCTTCGCGCCTCTTACGGAACCGCAAGCATGCCCCTGATCAGCCAGCTGGTTTTCTATCCGATCAAGTCCTGCGCAGGCATTAGCCTTTCGAGCGCCACCCTCACTGGCGCCGGCCTGATGCACGAGCATATTTACGACAGGGAATGGATGCTGGTGGACGATGCCGGCAATTTCCTTACCCAACGCGAATACCCGAAGATGGCGCTGGTCGAGCCGCGCCTTCGCAGCGACACCATGGAACTGCGCGCGCCCGGCATGCTGCGTCTGGAAATTCCGCTGGACCTTCCCGACCCGGAGCACGCGCCAACGCGCGAAGTGAAGCTATGGCAGCACGTCCTGAAGGCCTATGACTGCGACGACCTCACCCGCACCTGGTTCTCCCGGCTGCTGGGCGTATCGTGCCACCTGGTGCGCTTTCACCCGGACGCCCATCATCCGGTCAATCCGGCGCGCACTGGCGGCATGGAGATCGGCACCCTGTTTGCCGATGGTTATCCGCTGCTGCTGATCGGCAAGGCTTCGCTGGACGAGCTTAACGACCGCCTCCTCGCGCAAGGCCGCGCCGCGCTGACCATGGACAGGTTCCGCCCCAATATCGTGATCGCCGACGCGCCGGCCCATGAGGAAGACCATGCGGCCCGGCTGCTGATTGGACAGAGCGAGATCCGGCCGGTCAAGCCCTGCCCGCGCTGCCCGATTCCCTCGATCGACCAGCAGACCGGCGAGCCTGGCCCGGACCCGCTCGACATCCTGCGCACCTACCGGACCGGCGTCGGCGGCATCGATGGCATTGCATTCGGGATGAACTGCATCGTCACCCGCGGCGAAGGAGAAGTGCTGCGGGTGGGACAGGAATTGGAACTGGAACTGGCGTTCTGAGGCCAGGTTCGCGTTGCCTGCCGTCGCCAGCAACGCCGGGACAGGCGGCAACGGCCAGCAGCCCTACTTTCCGGCCTTCTCGTTCTTCTCCGCCTGCAGCCGCTCGTACTTGGCCTGCAGTTCTTCGGGAGTCTCGCGCCAGGCAGGATTGAATGGAATGCAGCTGACCGGGCAGACCTGCTGGCACTGCGGCTCGCTGAAATGCCCGACGCACTCGGTGCATTTATGGGGATCGATCTCGTAGATTTCCTCGCCGAGATAGATCGCCTCGTTCGGGCATTCCGGCTCGCAAACGTCGCAGTTGATGCATTCGTCGGTAATCAGCAAGGCCATGACTGGCAACTCCTCATGCCTGGCTCAGGCAGCCTGTTCGGCAATTTTCTGCTTCAGCCATTTTTCCACTGACGGGAAAACGAACTTGGACACGTCGCCGCCCAGCACCGCGATCTCGCGCACGATGGTGCCCGAGATGAACTGGTACTGGTCGGACGGCGTCAGGAACAGGGTTTCCACATCCGGCAGCAGGTAACGGTTCATGCCCGCCATCTGGAATTCATATTCGAAGTCAGACACTGCCCGCAGCCCGCGCACGATCACGCGGGCATCATGGGTGCGCACGAAGTCCTTGAGCAGGCCGGAAAAGCTTTCCACCTTCACATTCGGATAGTGACCGAGCACCTCGTTGGCGATGGTCAGTCGCTCTTCCAGCGAAAAGAACGGCCGCTTGGCCTTGCTGTCGGCAACCCCGACCACCAGCGTGTCAAACAGACCCGACGCGCGGCGCACCAGATCTTCATGTCCACGTGTCAGCGGATCGAACGTTCCCGGATAAATGGCTGTGACCATGATGGCTCCCTAAATTGAACGCGCATTATGCCTGATTAAGCAGCAGGTTGAAGAGTGAAAAGATGGTAATGGACCATGCCTGCGCGATCCGACCGCAGCAGTTGCCATCCCTGCAGCCATTCGGGCGGCGGCACGGTGTCGAGCGCCATCTCGGCTTCGACATAGACCAGCCCGCCTGGCGTGAGCAGGCGTTCGCATAGCGGGAGCATACGCTGCAGCCAATCCTGATGGTAGGGGGGATCCAGGAAAATCAGGCCAAACCGGGCATCGGACCGCGCTAGCGCGGCAGCGGTGGCCAGCGCGTCGCCGCGCCGCGCTTCCACCTTGTCAGCCTTGAGCTTGTCGCAAACGGCCTGCAGCTGGCGCACCGCCGCCGGCTGCGACTCCACCATCAGCACCCGCGCCGCGCCGCGGCTGGCCGCTTCCAGGCCGAGCCCGCCGCTGCCGGCAAACAGGTCCAGGCACTGCAGGTCGTGCCAGTCGCGGTCCAGCAGATGATCGAGCCAGTTGAACAGGGTTTCGCGCACGCGGTCGGGCGTGGGCCGCAAGCCCTCGGCATCCATCACCGGCAGCGGCGTGCGCTTCCACTGGCCGCCGATGATGCGCACCTGGCGCGGCGCATGGCGTGGCGCGGCGGATGCCTGGCGCGATGCGCCGGTACGATGATGCTTCATGGCTTCTGCATGCCGACCACGACAGTGACCAGGCGGTCATCCGCGATCTTGCGGCCGAACGCGGCACGGATGTCGGCGATGGTGACCTTTTCCACGTTGGCGGTCCAGGTGTCGAGATAGTCCAGCGGCAAGCCATAGAAGCCGATGACGGCCAGGTTGTCCAGGATCTTGCGGTTGCTGTCGATGCGCAACGCAAAGCCGCCGATCAGGTTGTCCTTGGCCGCCTTCAGTTCGGCCGCGGTGGGTCCGTTGCGCAGATAGTCGCCCAGCGTGTCGCGCGCCACTTTCAGCGCCGTCGCGGTTTCCGCCTTCTGCGTCTGCAGGCCGATCTGGAACGGGCCGGGCTGAGCCAGCGGGCTGAAATAGCTGTAGACGCTATAGGCCAGGCCGCGCTTCTCGCGCACTTCGTGCGTCAGGCGCGAGACGAAGCCGCCGCCGCCAAGTATGTAGTTGCCCACGGTCAGCGCAAAGAAATCCGGGTCGCCGCGCTGCAGCGCAGGCGCGCCGATCAGCACATGCGACTGCGAGGCCGGATGCGCAATCCACTCTTCCTTGGCCTGGGCCGGCGGCGTGGCAGGCAGTGGCGGCAAGGCGCTGCCCTGCGGCAGGCGGCGTGTCAGTTGCTGCGCAATCGCATCGGCCTCTTCCCGCGACACATCGCCTATCAGCGCCACCACCGCATGGTTGGCGACATAGTGGGCGGCATGGAATGCCACCAGGTCTTCACGGTTGATGGACTCGATCGACGCCACCGTTTCCTCGCGGCCGTAGGGATGCTCGCCGTAGGCGGTCCGGGAAAAGGTCCGCTGGGCAATCACTTCCGGCCGGGTCAGGCCCTCCCGGATCGACGCCGCCACGCGCGCCTTGTCGCGCTCCAGCAGGTCGGCCGGATAGCTGGGCTGGGCCAGCAGGCGCCCAAGCAGTTGTACCGCTTCATCGCGTTCGGCCCTGGAAGACAGGGTGCGCAGCGAGGCGCCGGCGCGGTCGCTGCCGCCGCCGCCGCCGCGCTGGGCGGCGATGTTGGCGAAGGCTTCCGATATCTGCGCCTCCGTCAGCGCCGGCTCGACCGTGCCGTCATCGAGCTTCGCCTCGCGCAGTCCGCGCGCCAGCATCGCATTGGCCAGGCCCGACACGCCGGTCTTGGCCTGCGGGTCGCGGCGCGAGCCGGCGTCGAATTCCACGCTCATGTCCACGACCGGAATCGCGTGGCTTTCGACAAAGTAGACTTGCGCGCCATTGGCCAGCGTCCAGTGCTGGATCTTCAGGGCGGCATGCGCGGCGCCAACGGACAGGGCCAGCAGCAATGCGAGGAAAAGCTTGTACATGAAGGAGATCTTGTTTGGCATGAAGTCATGTCCTCAATGGCGCAGGCCGGCGGGCGGCGCTGCGGGCTTCTTGTCAGCCAGGGGCAGTGGCACCAGGGTAGCCACGGTCAGCTGGTCATCGTTGAAATACTTGGCCGCCACCGCCTGCACCTGCTGCGCCGTGACCTGGCCCAGCTTCTCGATGATGCGGTCGATCTGCCGGTGGGAAATGCCGGTCATTTCCATCACGCCGATCTCCATTGCCTGGCCGAAGATGGAGTCGCGCTTGTAGATCTGGCTGGCGATCAGCTGGTTCTTCACGCGCCGCAACTCGCCCTCGGTCACGCCTTCCTGGGCAATGCGCTGCACCTCGGCGCGCAGCAGCTTTTCCAGTTGCTCGGTGCTGGTGCCGGCGGCGGGCACGCCGTCGAGCACGAACAGCACCGGGCCGCGCGCATTGGCCGAATAGCTGGCGCCGACCGAGTTGGCGACCCGCTCGGTACGCACCAGGCGCGCCGGCAGGCGCGCATTGTCGAAGCCGTCCAGCACCGCCGACAGCACGTCGAGCGCATGAACGTCGTCATCCTTTTCCACATCGCGCAGGGTCGGCACCTTGAATGCCAGCGCCACGTAGGGATTTTCCGCTGGCGCCTTGACCGTAACCCGCCGGATGCCTTCCTGCACCGGCTCTTCCTGCGGCTTGGTGACCGGGATGCGCTTGCGCGTGATCTTGCCGAAATGCTTTTCCGCCAGCGCCTTGACCTGCTGCGCATCGACATCGCCGGTGACGACCATGACGGCGTTGTTGGGCGCATACCAGCGATCGTGCCAGGCGCGGGCATCCTCCACCGTCATGTTCTGCAGGTCATTCATCCAGCCGACGATGGGATGGTGATAGGGATGGGCCTTGAAGGCGGCCGCGTTCAGGGCTTCATTGAGCTTGCCCTGGGGCTGGTCGTCGGTGCGCAGGCGCCGCTCTTCCATTACTACCCGGATTTCACGCGAGAATTCTTCCTTGTCGAACACCAGGTTGGCCATGCGGTCCGCTTCCAGCGCCATCACCGCCTCCAGCCGCGACTTCTCGATCTGCTGGTAATAGCCGGTGTAATCCTTGCTGGTAAAGGCATTTTCGCGTCCGCCCAGCGCGGCCACCCGCGCGCTGAACTCGCCGGGCTTCAGGCTCTTGGTGCCCTTGAACATCATGTGCTCAAGCGCATGGGCCACGCCGGTGGTGCCGTTCAATTCATCCATGGAGCCGATGCGGTACCAGATCATGTGGGCCGCGGTCGGGGCGCGATGATCCTCCTTGACGATGATCTTCATGCCATTGTCCAGCATGAATTCCTGCGCCGGCTCGGCTGCGGCCAGCGAGCAGATGGCCAGCATGCAGGCCGAGGCGATTGCCTTGATACGAAATTTCATAGTCTCGCTCTGCTAGAATAGGGAACCCGATTTTCCACGCCGCATGCGGCTCTGGCGTTCCGAAAAACAAGGCACTGATTGTATCCGCTTGCAGCCATCCCGGTTGCCTGGCGCCATTGACCGCAACGACTCCCGATCCGATGTTCAGTTTCTTCAAGCGCAAACCCAAAGACACGCCCACCGATACCGAGACTGCGCCGCCAGCGACCGCGCCCGCCCCGGCGCCTGCCGCGCCAGCTGCGCCTGTGGCGCCCATTGCGCCAGTCCTGGCCCCGCAAGCCATTCCCGAGCCCGCCGCCGTTGCGCAGCAGGCAGTCGTGGTGCCGGTGGAAACGCCTGCCGAAACACGGCAGTCGTGGATGAAGCGCCTGAAGGCCGGCCTGTCCAAGACCTCGACCAACCTGACCACCCTGTTCGTCGGCGCCCGCATCGACGACGAACTGTACGAGGAGCTGGAAGCGGCGCTGCTGATGGCCGATGCCGGCGTGGAGGCGACACAGTTCCTGCTCAATGGGCTCAAGCGCCGGGTCAAGGAACAGAAGCTGAGCGACGCATCCCAGGTCAAGACCGCGCTGCGGGCACTGATGGTGGAACTGCTCACGCCGCTGCAGAAACCGCTGGTGCTGGGCCGCGAGCAGCCGCTGGTGCTGATGATTGCCGGCGTCAACGGTGCCGGCAAGACCACCACCATCGGCAAGCTGGCCAAGCACATGCAGGCACATGGCCAGTCGGTGCTGCTGGCCGCCGGCGACACCTTCCGCGCGGCGGCGCGCGAGCAGCTCACGGTCTGGGGCGAACGCAACAACGTCACCGTCATTTCGCAGCAGTCGGGCGACCCTGCCGCGGTGGCCTTCGACGCGGTGCATTCGGCGCAGGCCAGAAAGACCGATGTGGTGATGGTCGACACCGCAGGCCGCCTGCCGACCCAGCTGCACCTGATGGACGAACTGAAGAAGATCAAGCGCGTGATCGGCAAGGGCATGGCCTCGGCCCCGCATGAAGTGCTGCTGGTCATCGATGGCAACACCGGCCAGAACGCGCTGGCCCAGGTGCAGGCGTTCGACGATGCGCTTGGCCTGACCGGCCTCGTCATCACCAAGCTCGACGGCACCGCCAAGGGCGGCGTGCTGGCAGCGATCGCCAAGGTGCGGCCGGTGCCGGTGTACTTCATCGGCGTGGGCGAGAAGATCGAGGACTTGCAGCCGTTCAATGCCGAAGACTTTGTCGACGCGCTGCTGAGCTGACGCGCATCCGGGAAGCGAATACACATGGCCATGATCGAATTTCACGACGTCTCCAAGCGGTATCCGGGCGGATCGGCTGCCCTGTCGGAGGTGTCGCTGTCCATTGCCAGCGGTGAACTGGTGTTCCTGGCCGGTCCGTCCGGCGCCGGCAAGTCCACGCTGCTGAAAATGATTGCCGCCATCGAGCGCCCCAGCGCCGGCCGGGTGCTTGTCAATGGCCAGGAAGTGAGCAGCATCAAGCAGCGCGGCTTGCCGTATCTGCGCCGCAAGCTCGGCCTGATCCTGCAGGAGCAGCGTTTGCTGATGGACCGGAATGTGCTGGCCAATGTGATGCTGCCGCTGGTGGTCGCCGGCATCGCCGGTGAGGATGCGGACAAGCGCGCCCGCGCCGCGCTGGGCAAGGTCGGGCTGCTGTCCAAGGCGGCCAGCATGCCGCTGAGCCTGTCGGGCGGCGAGCAGCAGCGGGTGGCGATCGCGCGCGCCATCGTTCACCGGCCGCAGGTCATCATTGCCGACGAGCCGACCGCCAACCTCGACCGCGACAGCGCCAACCTGGTGCTGTCGACGCTGAAGGCTTTCCACGGCGCCGGCGTGACCTGCGTGATATCGACCCACGACGAATATTTTCTGGATCGCGCCGACCGCGTGATCTATCTGAGCCAGGGCCGGGTTACCGAAGCCTGGCGGCGTAATCCGGTGGAAGAGGACGTGGCATGAAGGTGTGGTTGCGGCAGCATGTGTTTGCCCTGAAGGGCGCGATTCCGCGTCCGGGACGCGGCTTTGGCAGCTTCGCCTTCAATGTGCTGGTGGTGGCGATCGCGCTGGCCCTGCCCTTCGCCGGCCTGACTGTGCTGGAAAACATGCGGCCGGTGTCGGCCCAGCTGGCGGTCGAACCGGAAATCAGCGTTTTCCTCTCGATGGACACGCCGCGTGCGCGCGCCTCGGCGCTGGCGCCCGAAATCCAGCGGGTGCTGCAGGCCAGCCAGACCGGCGGCACCATCGAATTCATCCCCCGGGAAAATGCACTGAGCGCGCTGAAGGAACGCAGCGCCATTGCCGACGCAGTGACTACGCTGGGCAACAATCCGCTGCCGGACAGTTATGTGCTCAAGCTGGCCGGCTTCGAGAATGCGCAGGATGCCCGTCGCGTGGACGACATCGCGGTACAGATCAAGGCATTGCCGGGCGTGGAATATGTGCAGGTGGATTCGGCCTGGGTGCAGCGGCTGTCGGCGTTGCTCAATGTGCTGAGAATGGCGCTGCTGTTCCTGGCAGCCACGCTGGGCGTAGTGGTGGTGGCGGTGGTGTTCAATACGATACGGCTGCAGGTCATGACGCAACGCGAGGAAATCGAGGTGTCGCGGCTGGTTGGCGCCACCGACGGCTTTATCTGCCGGCCCTTCTATTACAGTGGCGCCCTGCTCGGGCTGGCTGCCGGCGCGCTTGCGCTGGGCGTGGTTGCCCTGGGCATGCGTCCGCTGAATGCCGCCATTGCGGAATTTGCCCGTCTCTATGCGTCCGAATTCCAGTTGCTGCCGCTGGGCTGGCTGCTGACCACGGCCTTGCTGCTGCTCAGTTCATTCCTGGGCCTGTGCGGCGCCATGTTGTCGGTCCGGCGTCATCTCGGGCGCGCAAGCTGAAGATTGCCGGGAACAATTGCAGAGCGCGCGGGTCATAGTAGGGCAACTTCTTCAGCAGTTTTCTTTCTTATCAGTTACCAACGTCTATCCCGTTCATCCAGTGTAAACATTTGCTATGTCGGTCAACCCAGTGCGTTGATCGATTCGTCATGTCCCCCCATACAGCGGCCGGGCGGGCAAACTTTTAGTCTGGTCTGGGTTCTAAAATTTCAGCAAGGTTGTGTATCTTTCGCGGAATGTCGATAGGGTTTTTCCTATGCCGCCGGTTGGGATAGCCGATTAGCAGTCCGGATGCGGGAGTGCTAATATAGAACCTGCAAAAGATTTCGTTTAGTCAAGACAAATTTACGTCTAGTTAGCAAGGAGAAAGCATGAAAGCATCGACCTCGTCGGATGCGATAGTAGCTGCAGGCCAAAATGCACTGGCCCTCGGTTTCTCTGGCAATCTGGGCAATATCGACGCGTATATTTCCGCGGTAAACCGCCTGCCCATGTTGACGCAGGAGGAGGAAGTTTCCCTGGCGCGTCGCTGGCGCGACACCAACGACCTCGCCGCTGCCCAGGGCCTGGTGCTGTCGCATCTGCGGCTGGTGGTATCGATCGCGCGCGGCTATCTGGGTTACGGCCTGCCGCACGCCGACCTGATCCAGGAAGGCAATATCGGTCTGATGAAGGCAGTCAAGCGTTTCGATCCGGACCAGGGCGTTCGCCTGGTGTCCTATGCAATGCACTGGATCAAGGCGGAAATGCATGAGTACATCCTGAAGAACTGGCGGCTGGTCAAGGTAGCAACCACCAAGGCGCAGCGCAAGCTGTTCTTCAATCTGCGCAGCCACAAGGAAGGCTTGGACTCGATGACGCCGGCGCAGGTCGACGCGCTGGCCAAGACGCTGAATGTGAAGCGCGAGGAAGTGATCGAGATGGAAACCCGGCTGTCCGGCCGCGACATCGCGCTGGAAGCGCCGACGGACGACGAGGACGACAAGTTCTCGCCGATCGCCTACCTGTCTTCCGACAACTCGGAGCCCAGCAAGGTGCTGGAAGCGCAGGCGTTCGACCGGCTGCAATCCGAGGGCCTGGCCAGTGCGCTGGAAAAGCTCGATCCGCGCTCGCGCCGCATCGTCGAGGCGCGCTGGCTGGCCAATGACGACGGTTCAGGCGCAACCCTGCATGAGCTGGCGGATGAGTTCGGCGTGTCGGCCGAGCGCATCAGGCAGATCGAGGCGGTCGCGCTGAAGAAAATGAAGGGCAGCCTGGCCAGCTACGTCTGACGTCAGGCCTGGCTGGAAACAGCTGCATAAAAAAACGCCATGTGCCGCGAGGCCATGGCGTTTTTTCTTGTCGACTTACTTGCCCGCGAGCAGCGCCTTCAGGTCATGCACGATGGGCTCAGTCCCCTGCCCGTGCCGGACGAACAGTCTGACCCTGCCCTGCGGATCGAACACATAGCTGGCCGCGGTATGGTCCATGGTGTAGCTGTCGGCCGACTTCCCGGGCACCTTCTGGTAGAACACCTTGAACTCCTTGGCCACCTTGGCGGTGGCTTCCTGATCCCCCGTCAAGGCGATGAAGCGTGGATCGAAGGATGACACGTAGGACTTCAGCAGTTCGGGCTTGTCGCGCTCGGGATCGAGCGTGATGAATATCACCTGGACACGATCCGCATCTGGACCCAGTTCCTTCATGGCCGCCGCCATTTCGGAAAGCGTGGTCGGGCACACATCGGGGCAATGGGTATAGCCGAAGAAGACGACGACCGCACGGCCCTTGAAATCGGCCAGGGTGCGCGGCTTGCCGTCCTGGTCCGGGAGGGCAAAGTCGCGGGCGTAGCCGAGACCGGTCACGTCGCTGTTCTTGAAGGTCTTGCTGGCTGGCGTCAGGCTCATCTGGCCGCCCTCGGCGCCGGGCTTGTCGGAACAGCCGGCCAGCGCCGACAGCAGAAGCAGTGCAGGAAGTATCAGTCGCATCTCAGAACGGCAGGTAATGGTCAGCCAGCAGCGCGGCAAACAGCAGCGACAGGTAGATGATGGAATAGGCAAAGGTCTTGCGGGCGACGATGTCGCTGTAGTGGCGATAGATGCGCCACGCATGCCACAGGAAGATCGCGCCCAGCACGGCGGCGCTGGCCAGATAGAGCAGCCCGCTCATGCGCACCGCATAAGGCAGCATGGTGGTGGCGACCAGCGCGATGGTGTAGAGCCAGATATGGAACTGGGTCAGCTTCATGCCGTGCGTCACCGGCAGCATCGGCAAGCCGGATTTCGCATAATCGTCGCGCCGGTACAGGGCCAGCGCCCAGAAATGCGGCGGCGTCCAGATGAAGATGATCAGCACCAGGATCCAGGCCTGCATCGGCACGTCATTGGCGATGGCGGCCCAGCCCAGCGCCGGCGGCATCGCGCCCGATAGGCCGCCGATCACGATGTTCTGCGGCGTGGCTGGTTTCAGGATGATGGTATAGATCACCGCGTAGCCGACGAAGGTGGCAAAAGTCAGCCACATGGTCAGCGGATTGACCAGGGTGTAGAGCACCCACATGCCGGCGCCGCCGATGATCCCGGAAAACAGCAGGGTTTGCGGCACCGTGATTTCGCCGCGCGCCATGGGCCGGCGCGCGGTGCGCGCCATGCGGGAATCGATTTCGCGCTCGACCAGGCAGTTGACGGCAAATGCGGCGCCGGCCAGCAGCCAGATGCCGACTGTGGCCGCGACGACCACGCGCCAGTCGGGCAAGCCAGGGGTTGCCAGAAACATGCCGATGACTGCGCAGAACACAGCCAGTTGCGTCACACGCGGCTTGGTCAGCGCCCAATACTGGGCGACGCGATTGGGAGTTGCGGTCAGCGTAGTCATCCTTGGAATTCGTCCGTGGAACGGAAATCGGGCAGCTTGTTGACAATCAGGCAGGATAGGCGCTGCTGACGTTTCTGACAGGCCTGCTTCCGGCGGAAAGAGTAGCCTTGTAGTTTAACATGACCGTCAAAACGACGAGCGCCGCTGCGCCGCCATTGTGCAACACCGCGATTGCCAGCGGCCATTTCAGGAAAACCGTGGCCATGCCGATGCAGAATTGCGCCAGCACGCCAAGGAGCAGCCAGCGTCCGGCGCGCTGCAGGCCGTCGATGCGCATTGCCTTGTGGCCCAGCCAGCCGAGATAGGCGACGACGATGAAGGCAAAGCTGCGGTGGGTCCAGTGGATCGCGGTGAGGGCGTCGAACGGCAGGTAGTCGCCGCCGGCAGTCATGCCGAGTTCACGCCACAGCGTGAAGCCGTGTTCGAAGTCCATGCGTGGCAGCAGCGCGCCGTGGCACAGCGGAAAATCGGTGCAGGCCAGCGCCGCGTAATTGGTGCTGACCCAGCCGCCAAGGCCGATCTGCACGGTAAGTATCGCCAGTCCAACGACGGCCGCGGT
>Ga0308161_1001949_pt1 | contig 23055 bp, 18 predicted proteins | sample PhyFR2_FD_201034 | JGI IMG/M metagenome (GOLD analysis project Ga0308161, IMG submission 201034) | Phyllosphere microbial communities from UC Gill Tract Community Farm, Albany, California, United States - DLSLF.R2 | ecosystem: Host-associated > Plants > Phyllosphere > Unclassified | place: USA...
ATTTTATTACCGATGACACTGGTCATTGCCATCCGTATACTCTGAAAGAAGATCATGATTGTGTCCTCCGATCTTCGGTGACCTGTCCATCATGAATCCGGATCACCCGTTTGGCCTGCTCGGCAATCTCCAGATCATGCGTAATCAGAATAATGGTATGTCCCTGGGCATTAAGGGATTGAAGCATATTCATCACTTCTTTGCCTGTTTTGGGATCGAGGGCGCCGGTAGGTTCATCAGCCAGCAGGATAGGAGGCTGTCCGGCAAGCGCGCGGGCAATTGCTACCCGCTGCTGCTGTCCACCGGAGAGCTGATTGGGACGATGATGCATTCGTTCCTCCAATCCTACCTTGGTCAATGCTTCTGCGGCTTTTCTTTTTCTTTCGCGATAGGACATTCCCCGGTAGATCAGCGGAAGTTCTACATTCTCGATTGCCGAAAGTTTGGGCAGGAGATTAAAGTTCTGAAAGATAAATCCGATTTTTTCGTTGCGGATTCTGGCGAGCCGATTATCCGACAGCTTCCGTACATTTTGCCCATCCAGCAGATAATTACCTTCATTGGGAAGATCAAGACAACCAATCATATTCATCAATGTGGATTTGCCCGATCCCGAGGGTCCGATGATTGCGACAAATTCTCCATGATCTATCGTAAAGGATATTCCCTGCAGAACCAGCATCCGTTGTCCTGCCATCATATAGCCATGCTCCAGATTTTCTATCCGGATCAGCGGTTCTGTACTCATTGGCTGCTTCCTCCGGTGGAAGAAGTATTATCATTCGACGTACTGCTTGTGGTCGAGGTACTATCAGTTGATGTACTATTGTCCGCGGAAGAAGTGCTATCCGTCGATGTATTACTGTTTGTGGAATCTGTACTGTCCGTCGATGTACTGCTATCGGTAGATGAACTGGAATCCGTACTTGTGGAACTGTCAGTATCTGAAGCAGTCCCTGTATCTGCTGAAGAATTATCCATCACCGCATCGCTGCTATCCATAGACAATCCGGTATCTCCAAACATATCGGCTTCTGGACCGATTACCTGATCGCCTTCCTTGAGGCCGCTTTTGATTTCGATCAGGCTTTCGTTATGGATGCCGACTTTGACTTCCTTCTCGACCGGGGCAGGGGATGTGCCTGCTGGTGCCTGTGGATCAGGCTTACCCTGCAGCTGAACAAAGTATTTGCCATCTCGCTGATTCACGGTCTCTAAAGGAAGTACAGGAATATTCTTTTTTTCCTCTACAAAAATTGTAGCCTGGGCAGACATACCTGCCTTGGCATTGGGTGCCCGATCCAGATGAATAGTTACAGCAAACGTAGATACTCCGTTTTTGATCGAACCTTCATTGGCTATAGCCGATACGTGCCCGGTATAGGTCTGATCGGGTAGTGCATCCAGCTGTACAGAAGCTTTCATGTCGGTATGAATCTTGGGGATATTCATTTCGTCCACCTGAATCGTAGCGCTCAGGTCATGATAGTCCACAATAGTAAATACTTCGGCTCCATTGCTGACTGCACCGCCAGGAACAATGCTGACTTTGGTAATCGTACCGCTGACCGGTGCAACCAGTGGATTATGGGGAATCTGGTCTTTTTGCAGCTGTGCAATCTCGGATTCTGTGCTGGCGATATCGGTTTTGGCTTTTTCAATACCGAGTCGGGCACTATCTATATCGGTTTGGGACGTACCGTCCATAACGAGCTGTTTGTACTGCTCCTGCTTGTCATGCAGATCACTCTGCTGCTGCTGAAGCGTGGTTGTACGCTGGCGCATATCCTTGGAGACATCGGTGCCTTTGTATGTCATCAGCGCCTGTCCTTTTTTGACGTCCATATTCAGCTTGCCCAGTACTTGATTCACATTGCCCTGATCAGCAGCATAGACGATGGTCTGTTCGGTAGCTTTGGTGGCACCGGAGCCTTTGATTTGAACAGAGATAGTATCTTTTTGGACAGTAATCAGATTGGGAACAATAACCGGCGCCGGTTCGGGCTTGGGCCAGAAATGGTATATGGCGGCTGCAGCCGCCGCTGCGACTACAACAGTCACAGCGGTGATCCAGATTGCTTTTTTACTTCTCATGCTTTGCCTCCAATTGTATTCGCTGCGTTATTTTGGCTTTTATCCGGACTGGTGGTTTTACCGGCATTGCCAGTAGTAGCGGAACCGTCTGTTGTACCAGGTTTGCTGGTATCAGGAGTCTCTGGTGTGTCCGGTATGGATGGGACAGGTGACGAGCTGCCTGTATTGGATGAAGAGTCGATGGTCGTCAGAACCATTTCCAGGTTATAGCTCTGGCTTCCCAGCTGGATCCGTTCACCCTGGAATTCATCATAGACATTCATAGTGAATTTTCTCGATTGGGTCGTTTTGTATGCATTGCTCGTCAGGGAAGTAGAGTAGGCGAGCGATTGACCTGTGGTCAGATCGCTACCCGGAACCATTACTTTTTCCTGAATTTGTCCGGATGGATCAACCCACTGCAGAATTAGGCGATGACCGGTATCTCCTGTCTCATAGTTGTTATTTTTGGTCAGATTATAGGTCATGTTAAAGGAAACGGTATCCTGACCTTCTACCAGTGTGCCTGTAGCACGTGTTATGGCAAACGTATACGGGAACAATTCCATATTGCTGCTGAGCGTAGTAACCGGAGTCGCTGTTTGCTTTTTCAAAGACAGTTCAACAGCATTGATATAAGCAGTTGGTGTATCGATTGCCTGTGCCAGTTGGCCTTCTTTGACGCCTTCACCAATATATAGGGTCAACTGGGACATGTTCACATCGGCAGGAAGCTGACTCCACACCGTAACCAGATTTTTGCCTTTTGGACGAATTGCTTTGCTCGACTGGATTACTTCTGCTTCATAGTATTCGTTATCCTGTGTTTTGTAGTAGGCGACCAATCGGGATGGATTGGATGTACGTGTCTCTTCGCTGCTCATCTCCAGCTCGGTATAGGCGATATTCTGTCCTGCGCCTGTATAGGTTACGGTACGACGTTCCTTGACTTCGGCACGCTTCCCGGCTGTCTGGATATGGAAGGATGCACCGCCGGCAATTCGGGAAACGGCAGAGCTGATTGGTCCGGTACGCAGTGTCAGGAACGGCTCGCTGGCATCTGCAGTAGCATCTGATTTGTCGGCTACCGTATTCAGTTCAAGCTGAAGCTGATTCAGATTATGGTCATACGGGAATCTTCCGATGACGTAATAGACTGCACTGTCTCCGGCTGCCAGTGAAGAGGTCTCGCTATTCTCCGCTACTAATTGAATTGGACTGCTCGTACGATTGTTCTCGGCTCTCATCGATCCGGTTAGCCCCGGTAAAGTCACAGAAGAAGAACCGGCATTGCGCAGACGGATCTTGGCCACTACCATATCTTCTGTAGACCATGGCATACGCTGGATCGACTCCAGGGTCACACCAAAGCTGCCATAACTGTTGTCCACTGTATATTCGGCCTGTTCGGATTGGGTCTGCTCTGGTGTATACGGAATTTTGTAAAAGGCGGTAGGCAGATCAATTGACTTTGCAGCCGGTGCAGCAGCTGTCTTGGTATCGGTATCGCTGGAACTGTTGCTATCAGCTGGTACGGAAGGTTCGACCAATTGCAGCTGCAGCGCGCTTTGTTTAAGTTTGAGCGGCACTTCGGCAGACAGCTGAATGACTTTGTCTTCCAGGGGCTTGAGTGTAAGGCTGCCCAGTGCTTTGGTACGGATCGGGAAGGCATAACCTTCGGACGATTTGAGTGCCAGTTCATAAGCAGGCAGCGTAAGTGCCTGGGTTCCGGTATTTTTGACGCGGAACTGGATCATCCATGCAGCTTTGTCGCCACTGGTGGACATACTGGCCTGCTTCAGCTGTGTTTCGATTGTGCTGCTGCCAATAGTCAGTGTTTTGACCCTGCCCGCAGGTACGACCAGATTGGATGCCGTCACATCAGGCAGCTGAAAAGAAGCGACCGGAAGTTCGGTTTGTAATGTCTGCTCGGTACGCGTGATCAGCAGTGACATTTTTTTCATTTTTAGCGAAGCTGGGATCTCGGTGAGATAAGTGACAGTCTTACTGCTTCCAGGGGCAATATTATATTCACGACCAGCATGATCCAGACGAAGTTCGAATGTGGAGCCACCCGGGGACTCAAGGTAGGTTTTATAATTGGGGGAGTCCAGTGTCTCGGCACCCTTATTGGTAATATTCAGCATAACGACAGCATAAGATGTATTGTTGAACTGGATGATTTGTAATTTTGCCGGTTTCAGAACGATGGGGAGATTATCGATAACTACTTTTTGGCTGTGTCCCTTGGCAGCAGCAGGAGAATAGGAAGCAGGGATATTGAAGCTGCCCAGCTTTTTCTCATAGTTCGAACTGTTAAAGTCCCAGCCGAACATAGTGATTCGGGTACCGTTCAGACTGGACGTGGTCTCGGGCTTGATATAGTAGGTAACAGACAGCTGGTTATGAGCAGGGACGATCGTTTTGGTCTTGTCTTCCGGCAGAACCGTACCGCGGGTCGTGATTCCCTGTGAGGTTGTCACTTTGGAAAAGGCATTGAGCAGCTTGTACGGGCTGGATGTATTATTGGTATAAGTCAGCGTGTATACGAGAATACTGCCGGTATTTTTGCGGGCGATCTGCAGATTACTTAGTTTGGCGCTGACACCGGACTGCAAAGCAACCGAAGAGACGGAACCCAGTGAGCTTACATGCTGTACCTGGATATGAGGTGTAGTAATATTGGCAGATACCGGGGTAGCTATACTCTGACCGGCGGTTACGATTCCGGCCAGAAGTAAAAAATACGTTGGATAATTCTTCATTTATATTCCTCCTGATATGTAGAACTCTGTCTAGGACGATCTTCATGTGCCGAGCTACTGACTTATCATAGAAGAAGGTTCTAACACATCGATAAATAAAAGAATGCCAATGATAGACAGAATCTAAAATAAAGTTAAACTTTTCTTAAACCGGATGATTATAGTTCATATAAGATATATTAGATTGAAGATATAGCACAACAAACCTGGATCGAGTATGGTATGTGCTCAAATAAAAATCCCCATACGGTCAACAATGACCATACAGGGTTATATGCAGTAGCTGCCGGAGCTGGGGGAACATCATTTATTCGTTAGCGAATAGTCGGCCCACCCAGTTTTTTGAGGTAAAAGAAATACGGCAGCGGATGATTCTTCATATCCATCATGCCCATAACAACATCTACACTGACCTTGCGGAAATGGTCCATAATCGGTAAATGGTCATAGATCATCGTCGCAGTAATTCGTCCACGGTGTTCCACCATACGCAGACGAGCTTCTCCGCCATCGCTGGGTACCAGTTTCATTTTGTCCACCAGGCGACCGGGATCGGCAGGGAAAATGCTGCCGTTCTTTTTATAAAAAAGCAAAGGATCGACATTGTCCACCGAGTGAAATGCCTTGCCATACCAATGCATTTTCTCCAGTATTCCGTCCATCGGATGACCGGTGCGCAGTTCAAATCCGCGCCAGGTTCCTGTCATTTCTTCCAGCTCTACGGCATCCAGTTCATCATAGAAGTTCAGTGCTTCTTCTCGGGTAATCTGATCCTGATAAGTCATACTCCAGAATTGTGGTTCCATTGTCTCGATCATACGATTTCCTCCCTTAATGATATTCTTGCTGGCTGTATCGATAGTTCCATAGCAGAGGAATGCGTCTAGCTATTAGATAGAATAATAGGTCTTATTTAATACTTATACTGGTTCGGAGGTCTTTAATCGCCAGTTCCATAAAAAGATATACATAGTCTGCAAAAATGCTGGATGGATCATGAAGAAGGCTGGAATAAGACTGTGATTCCCTGGTTTTTATTTGTAAACCCTGCTTGATTGTTATAAAATGTAAAAAATCAAAAACAGAAAGGAGAAAGCTCAATGAACCACATCCACAAGCAATCCGAAGCACGACAGAGAAGATATACGCAGTACCCAGGGGAGTTATTTAAATCAAGCTTCATCAGGCGGCAGAAAAGAGGAGCTCCGGATCATTTCTTGAGAATAGACCTTAGAAGAATATGATCCATTTCATGGACTTCCGGCATATACAGCCGAAGAAATTATTCCGGATATCTCCATGAATCTGCCCCTGATCACGAGAGGGGTTACTAGGAATGAAATACATAAGTCGATCGAACTGGAAAGAACAGTTCTCTTTTTGGAAATATCCGTCGATTCTGCTGACGGGTATCGGCATTGCTTATACCGGTGACTGGATCTTCCTGATTGCTCTGAATCTGACGGTACTGGATATGTCGGGTTCGGCGCTGGCTGTTGCCGGATTGTATATGCTTCAGCCTTTTGCCACGTTATGCATGAATAGCTGGGCAGGTAGTCTGATTGACCGTATGAACAAGCGTAATCTGATGATTCTGCTGGATCTGACCCGGTCGGCGCTGTTGTTTGTACTTCCTTTTGTAGACAGGATCTGGATGATCTATGGAGTGGTCTGGTTTATTTATATGGCCAGTGCTGTTTTTCGTCCTTCATCAATGGGATATATTGTACGTTTGATACCGGTAGAGCATCGCAAACGATTCAATGCAGTTCAGGGGTTGATCAATTCGGGAGCTTTTTTAATTGGGCCGGCGATAGCGGGGCTACTGTTCCTGATTATGAGTCCGCAATCCGCCATTATTTTGACAGCATGCGGATTTTTGTTTTCAGGGTTGATTACGATGCTTCTGCCTGATCTGGAAAGCAATAAGGCCGATCAAACGTCTGCAAGTCAAGCTGGAGCCAATGGGCGTGGGTTACGAGGCTGGTTGCGGCTGAGCACAAACAAACATGAAGATGGACAACCTGTATCTTCCGGTTTATCATGGACGGTATTGAAGCAGGACTGGAAAGAAGTGGCCGGGTTCAGCAGTCAGCACCGGATACCGACGCTGATTTATCTGCTGTTTTATCTGATTCTGGTACTGGCCGCCGGACTGGATTCCCAGGAAGTAGCGCTGACCAAACAGGTACTGCATGTCTCTGACAGTGAATACAGCTATCTTGTCAGTATCGCCGGTGCCGGCCTGGGTGCAGGTGCATTGGTCAATATGCTGATCGTCAAGCGTCTGTCCATAGCCTGGCTGCTTGGAGGCGGAGCGATAGGAACAGGAATCGGTTATGTACTTTATGCTTTTGCAGGTTCATTTATGATGGTGGGAGCGGGATTCTTTTTGCTGGCTTTCTGTCTGGCCTTTGCCAATACCGGATTCACTACGTTCTACCAGAATCATGTACCCACACATATGATGGGAAGGATCAGCAGTATATATGGGCTGGCGATGGCTGTACAGCAGATCATCTGTGTGTTCCTCGTTGGAATGGCAGCTGAGCTCTGGTCCATATCGGGAGCGGTACAGATCGGTGCTGTTATGATGATCGTAATTGCGGTCATTCTCCATATGGTGAGCATTCGTCATTTCAAAGATCAACCCGAACGAGCATCGACAGCAGTTGTTGCCGGTTCGAATCACACAGGGAACTAGGATGAAAAGTATAGAAGATCATCATTATTGTGCAGAAATATCATTCCAAGAAACAGCTTATACAGACAAAAGCAGAAAATATTAACAGTTTATCCACGTTATCCACGGCATATTCACTTTTTTAAGAGTTATCCACTGTGGATAAAATAATAAATAATCCCCGGTGCATGGATAGTTGGCAGCCGGGGATTTATTTATGATCTGATTGTAATCCAAAAGGGATTATTCTGCTTTTGCTGGTATTTGCCAGTATAATGGCGCCTCTTCGCCAAGCGTACCTTCTACTGTGCCGCCTTCTTTGCGCCAGTATTCCATGCCACCGGGCATTTCTTTAACCGCAAATCCTAGCCGGGCAAGCGTAGCAGCTGCGCGCGTGGCTCCATTACAGGCAGGACCCCAGCAGTACGTAATAATTGTCTTTTCCCGATCCCATGAGGCGGTCGTCTCTGCATTAATCCGGCGTCCGGGCAGTGAGATAGCGCCAGGAATATGACATTCTGCATACGACTGTTCATCCCGTACATCCAGCATCATAAAAGAAGTAACACCTTTACCCAGATCCGCAGCAACATCCGCTATATCGGTCTCATAAGCGAGACGCATAGTAAAATGGCGATACGCCTCTTCGGGTGCAGCCGCCGGTATTTCTGTAACGGATGAAAAGCGTGAACGTGTATTCATAATAGTCATCTCCTTTATATTATCTAGATTATTGATCTGAAGTCATAAAAGGATCAGGTATATTCCTGCTCTGTCTGTCTTCTCTACGGATTGTACAGGATCGCGAAGTGCCTGGTACGGTGAAGTTATGAATAGCAGTTATCGATATGATCGATAATGTAGTTGGTAAAGAATTAATTTAAGGTTCTATTCTCTATGAAAGTAATTATTTGCTGCAATACAGTGCCTATTTATCGTAAGCTAAAGCATATCTAATATCGGGGAGAAGGTACGGAAATGGAGCTGCTTTATTTAAAAACTTTTTGTGCGCTTGTTCAGTGGGGGAATTATACGCGAACTGCCCTGGAACTGGATTATGCCCAGTCCAGCATTACGAATCATATTCAGCGGCTTGAACAGCTCTATGGCGGTCAGCGGTTGCTGCAGCGGAGCGGCAATCAGGTGGTTCCAACAGAGGCGGGGCAGCGGTTGCTGCCCTATGCCCGGCAGATGCTGGAACTGCAGCAGCAGGCCAGAGAAGCAGTGACTGATCAGCATCCGGAGGTACCGGTGCTGACAATTGGTACGATCGAATCACTGTCGCTTTATTACCTGCCGGAGCTGCTTGAAGCTTTTCGTCATCGTTATCCTGCCTACAAAGTCAAAATTGTTCTCGGGCAGGAAGCTGAGCTTATGGAACAGGTCAGACAGGGCAAGCTGGATCTGGCACTGATCCTTGATCAGCCCTTCACCCATACAGGCATCGAGTGCATGTTGCTGTTCGAAGCACCGATGACGATCGTTATGCATCAGCAGCATCCACTTGCTGGTTCAGCATCTCTCTCGGCGGCGGCACTGGCAGAGCAGCCGCTGATTCTTACAGAAGAAGGATGCACGTATCGTGCTGGACTACTGGAGACGATGCAGCAGGCATCATTATCTGCAGATGTACGTTGGGAACTGAGCAGCATTGAAGCGATCAAACAAGCTGTGCACAAACAGTGGGGAATCGGATTTTTGCCTTCATTTACAATAAGGCAAGCAGATCGGCTGCAGGGAATAGCAGCTATCCCCTGGATCGAGCAGGGACGCCGATTGTATGGGCAGCTTGTGTATTCCGGACAAGTGTCGGCAGGTGCACAGGCATTTATGCAGCTGGAACAGCTTTATTCACATGCCGCTTCACCAGCTATTATGCATAGTGTGAGTACGAAGACGGATACAGCACCCCAATAAATATTCATTTATTCCTATAAACTTAGTCTGGATTAACTTCATTTTAATTTGGAAACAAGGTATACTATTGAAGAAAACGGGCAAGATAAGATATACTTTTCCCGCAAACCCTATATCGCTAAAGGAGTGTCATTATGCCACAAGTATTGGTTTTTGGTCATAAAAATCCGGATACGGATACAATCACATCCGCTATCGCCTATGCAGCACTGAAAAAAGAACTGGGTGTGGATGCGGAAGCTGTACGTCTGGGTGAAGTAAATGGAGAGACCCAGTATGCACTGGACTACTTCAAAGTAGCTGCTCCTCGTCTGGTAGAGAAAGTAAGCGAAGTGAAAGAAGTTATCCTCGTCGATCACAACGAGCGCCAGCAAAGTGCTGACGATATTGATCAGGTTACGGTTACCGAAGTTATCGATCATCACCGTATCGCCAACTTTGAGACCAGTGCTCCACTGTACTATCGCGCTGAGCCTGTAGGCTGCACCGCTACGATCCTTAACAAACTGTACAAGGAAAATGGTGTAACCATCACCAAGGAAATCGCTGGTCTGATGCTGTCTGCGATCATCTCCGATTCCCTGCTGTTCAAATCGCCTACCTGCACCGAACAGGATGTGGCAGCTGCGCGCGAACTGGCTGAAATCGCTGGTGTGGATGCCGAGAAATACGGTCTGGATATGCTCAAAGCCGGTGCGGATCTGAGCCAGAAAACCGTAGAACAGCTGATCTCCCTGGATGCCAAAGAATTCCAGATGGGCGATGCCAAAGTGGAAATCGCACAGGTAAATACAGTAGACGTAAATGACGTACTGTCCCAGCAGGCTGCTCTGGAAACAGCAATCAATGCCGTTATCGAGAAAAAAGGTCTGGATCTGTTCCTGTTTGTCGTAACTGACATTCTGAACAACGATTCTGTAGGCCTGGCACTGGGTAAACGCACGGATGTAGTAGAAAAAGCATACAACGTATCCCTGGACAACCATACCGCACTGCTCAAAGGTGTTGTATCCCGTAAATCCCAGGTTGTTCCGGTTCTGACCGATACATTTGCCCTGTAATCTACTTGGTAACTGGATCGGCAGTTGCTTCACCTGTTATTGAATACATAAGGTGACGCTATCGATCATATATGAAAAAGCTGCTCCGCCAGCGCAAGCCAAAGAATTCCCTCTGAGACATTCGGGATAGTTCTTTGACTTTCGCGGTGGAACAGCTTTTTTGTTGTGTGTTTATAGAATGGTTAACTGGATATTAGAAGATGATGACTTATCCTGGCTCCTGTCAGTTGCGTGAAGGTTCGTGAGCCGGAGCAGGAGGTCCGCCTGGCAGTACATGCGGACCGGGCGAGCCGGAAGTTCCCGGCATGCTGCCTGCTGCAGAAGATCCGGATGACGAAGGAGGTGCGCCGGATCCGGGTGGCCGACCTGCTCCCGGCGGCGGACCACCAGGGAAACCGCCAGCCGGTGCTGCTGCAGCCTGTTTGGCCAGCTTTTGCTTTTCCCAAAGACCACGGGCAATGACGAGCATAGCCAGTACACCGGTATACAGCATCATGGAGCCAAGCTCTGGCAGCATCTCGCTGAATGGTGCGCCGCGAAGACCGAGGCTGCGCAGGAATTTGAACATCCATACAAATGGGAAAAAGTCACTGATCTGCAGCGCGAGTGGAGGGAACAGCGCTCTGGCCATCGTACCACCGGACAACACAAAAGCAGGCATGAAAATAAAGATCATGCGCGAGACCGCAATCCCCGGATGTGCTGCTCCCCAGGCGACTAGAATATTGATACATACCGATCCAAATACATACAGCATGACCGGAATCATAAACAGAAACGGACTGCCGACAAAGCGTGTATCATCAAACAGCTTCAATACACCCATCGCAAAAATCAGACCGGCCGTAGAAAACAGCAGATACGGTATAATCCGGAACAGCAGATTAAATGGATTCTGCAGCTCGCCTGCCAGACGATGCGATACACGCAGCCGGGCGACGATCGGCAGACTGTTAATATTCAACATCATAAACGAGAACATGCAGACAAATGTCAAAATCGTCGTGTTCTGATAATTGCTGGTCGGATTGAACAGGGAACGGACTTCAAGCGCCAGATTACTTAGCGTCCCTTGCGCCTGGGTACTGCTCATTCCGGTTCGTGCCAGAGCCGGTACAGATAGCTGCATATTTTCCGTAGCGGTAATCTCTTGCATCGCTGTCCGGATAAAAGTGATGGACTGGCTATTCGTATTATCCAGAATAAGCCCTAGACGATTCGATATTGCCCGGTTGTGATTATCCTCCAGTCCCTTGGGCAAGGAGATCACTGCCAGATACTGCTCGTGATAAAAGTATTCCTCCGGGTGCTCGGCATAAGATACGACCTGAGCCACATGAATATACTGGGACGAATCGATTTTCTGAATCAGCTGCCTGCTGTAAGCCGTATTGTCCTGATCGACCACTACGACGCGGGATTCGTTAATCTGACTGCTGGGCAGCAGCAGGGTATAAGCGAGTACCGCGACCAATGGAAACATAATGGCAATAATCGGATACTTGGATTTGATCAGGTAGTTCCATTCATCAAGAAGTGATTTCATCAGTATTCACCTCAGCGGTCATGCCCGGCAGCAGTGCACCGGTTTTTGGTACATAGATGCGAACCTGGAAGGTGGCGATATCCGCTTCCCCTTTTTCACGGGACATACGCAGGTTGGCGAATTGCGGTGCAGAAGTAACATAGCGTACCTTGCCCTGTATGTCCTGATTGGTAGCAGGAAGATAAACTGGTACCTGCTGATTGGCTTTGAACTTGCTTGCCTGATCTTCGCTCACATAGAGATCAAAGTACATTTCATTGGTTTCGAGCGTAATCACAGGAGTGCCCTGAGCGATATTTTCACCGACTTTGGTACTGACTGCGGTGATTTTACCATTTTGCGGAGCTTTGAGTACCAGACGGGATTTTTTGAGCAAAAGGGTCTTGAGTTCGACTTGCTGTGCGGCTTTTTGCTGCTTCAGCAGTTTGACGGATAACTCCTGGTCAGCCAGCTGTTGCCGGGTCTGAGCAACCGTATCGAGCTGGGTCGCAGAATTCTCGGCTGCGATCCGGGAAGCTTCGATCTCATCTTGTGCCTGGGTGATGCTTACTGCAGCCTGACCGACCTGCTCGGTCGCCTGATTCGCCTGCTCGGAAGCCTGACGGGTACGTTCATTTGCCTGTTGGCGTTCTTCGGCGGTAGCGCCGTTTTTCATTTTGGTCAGGGCTTCCTTCTGCTGGCTAAGCTGGTTTTTGGCTAGTGTCAGCGCGTTGTCGGCGCTGTCCATTTCAGCCTTGCTGCTCAGACCGGCGTCATATAGCTTTTTGGTGCGCTCATAGCTGGTCTGGGCAGTCTGCAAGCTTTTGGTAGCAGATTGGACAGCGATTTGCTGCTGTTGCAGATCTTCTTTGCGGGAACCGTCATTGACTTGTTTCTCGGCGGCTGCAGCTTGGCGCTGGGCAGACTCAGCCTGACGACGTGCCGCTTCAGCTTGACGTTGGGAAGCCTTGGATGTCTCCAAAGCGGCCTGACTTTTACTCTGATTCACCTGTGCTTGTGCAATCGCCAGTTGTGCCTGCTTTTCCTGAGTATTGGCTTTGGCATAACCCAATTGGATCGATTGTTCTTGCTGCTGGATCTGGGTGTCAAACTGCTGAATTTGTTTTTGTAACTGCTCGATCTGCAGATCTACATCGGTGCCATCCAGTTTCATTAATACATCGCCTTTTTTGACGACTTTTTCTTCCTGATAGGGAATGGTGGTCACTTTGCCGCCTACCTGTTCAAAAGATACATGAACCGTATCCGAGCTCAAGGTAGCACTGCGGGAAGACTGGGATAGGGTAACCTGATCCTGACCTTTGGCTTGCAGCAGAAATCCGCCCCCCAGCAGACAGGCGATAGAGATAACGGGAATAACAAGACTTGCGATTTGATTGCGATTCATGAATAGAACTCTCCTTGATCATTTGAATAAATACATAGCCAATCTTTGTTGTTTAACACGGGAAAAATGCAGCCCCCAAATTTCTCTTCCTGCCAACCAACAGAACAGAATCGAAATGGATACAGTTTAAATCCCGAATAGCTTTAATTTGTAAAGTAAGCCCGCTAACTATAAGGTGGATAAGGGCATAGTTATGCCCGGATAAATGGAGGTTATAGCTGTTCCGTTTCCGAAATGCCCTTCTGTATTTTCTGCATCAGACTCAGCAGAACTTCACGTTCCTCCTCGGATAAATGGCTCATCATATGAGAGGTACTTGTGAAGTGAAGAGGGAGCAATTCATTCATTAATGCTGTGCCTTCATCGGTCAGATGAATAATACTCATTCGGCGATCGGTTGGGTGATCCTGGCGGGTAACCAGTCCATCACGTTCCATCCGCTCAATAAGTCCGGTTACTGTAGCTTTGGTAATACCTGCCCGTTCCGCAAGTTCTGTCGCCAGCAGTCCGGTATCCTGATAACGATACAACAGAATCAACAGCGCGAACTTTCCGCTGGAAATACCAAATTGCTCATATCGTTGCGTACTGACTTTGAAAATATTGGAGGAGGTTCTCATGAACAGCAGCATTGCCTCTGTTGCAGTAACATCAATTTCGGGAATACGCTCGGAGAACTTTTGAAGCATCTCGCGGGTAGGCAGATCACGCATATCAAAATCCATAGCTAATTCTTCCTCTTCAAAAAGATTCGCAGTCATCCCCATGTACAGATAAGTAATCTCCATGGCGGCATCGTCGCGTGTCCTATGATTATACAGGGAAAGCGCTTCTGATGTCTCGGAGGATCGCCAATTGTCCTTGACCAATTTTGTTCCTCCTTTCTGATAAAGTAGGTTTGTTAAACTTGTTAGCGAGCTAACTACAATTGTAAAAACATCCATTGATCCGTGTTTATCGGTCTTCACGTACTAGCCTGATTATGATAAGCCAGATTTTGTATTTTTGCAATTTAAATTTTTGGCATCCAGTTAAGTACAAAAAGAAAGGAATGTACGAATTCGCGTTGCTTTGCCTTAATGACTGAGCTAAAATTTTAAGTTAAGACAGGGGGGAAGGTTATGACTACATCCAGAACCAGATCGATTGGACCGGCCCGCTTCAATACGGCAGTTCAGGCCTTGGCAGGGCTGGCCTGTAATGGGGGAACGGTATCGAGTTCAGTCATTGCTGCACAGGTTCAGTCACATGCGACTTTTCTGCGCAGAATTCTGGCTACACTGGCAAGCCACGGAATCGTAGATACACGTGAAGGCAGAGACGGTGGCTATTCTTTGAAAATATCGGCAGATACATTGACACTGGCAGACATTTATCAGGCGATCCGCAATGAGGAAGTGCAGCAAGCATCGCCTGCAGAATGTATGGAAACAAGCAGTACCGAGATTGGAAGTATCCTCAAAAATGTCATGCTGGACGCAGAGCGACAAGCGATCGAATATCTCAAAAAGTATACGCTGTCCGATCTGCTGCATGAAGCCAATCAGAAGAAAATATCCAATATTGCCGAACTGCTGAATCATTAAAACGTAATCAGGGGAAAAGCAGCAGACCGTATTGGAGCAGCAGCAAGCCCGGTGGGCGATGATCGATACATCGCTTACCGGGCTTGTTGTCTGCTATGAATTATAAACGGTAAAGAACAGCTTATCCGTGTTTTGCAGAATTAGTAGGAGTCGCATCCTGCTCTTCCTTGGCTGCCCTTCTGGCAAACCAGGTCGCGAGCAGGGAGCCGGAAATATTATGCCATACACTGAAAATCGCACTCGGTACAGCTGCTAGCGGATTAAAATGAGCAGCAGCCAGGCTGGCACCGAGTCCGGAGTTCTGCATACCGGTCTCAAATACAATCGCTTTGCGCTGAGCGGGGTTCATACGGATCAAGCGGGCAAACAGATAGCCAAGCAGATAACCAAGTCCATTATGCAGAATAACAACTGCAAAAATTAACAATCCGGATTCTACAATGTGGGGCTTGTTTAATCCCACTACAATCGCTACGATAAGAACAATCGCCAGTGTCGATACGGCAGGAAGCGCTACAGTAGCCGCTTCGGCCTGTCTGCGGAACAGCGCCTTGACGATAACGCCAAGCACGATGGGTACGATTACGACCTTGAGGATATCGAGGATCAGACTGCCTGCACTGACATTCATCCATTGTCCCGCCAGCAGCGAGATCATCGCTGGTGTAGCAAGCGGTGCAATCAGCGTGGAGACCGATGCGATCGATACCCCCAGTGCTACATCGCCACGAGCCAGAAAAGTCATCACATTCGAAGCTGTACCACTTGGGCAGCATCCTACGAGAATAACTCCCACGGCAATATCCGGCGGCAGATGCAGTGCTACTGCCAGTCCGTAGGCAAGCAGTGGCATAATCACATAATGGCCGATAACGCCAAGTGCCACATCCAGCGGCCGGCGGAATACTTCACGAAAATCTGCCGAAGATAACGTCAGTCCCATTCCGAACATGACAATACCGAGCAGCAGGGAAATTTGTCCTTTAAGCCCAATAAATAAGGTGGGCAGGAAAAAGCCGAGCAGGGCAAATAAAATGACCCACACGGAAAATGTATTACCGATAAACTTGCTGATTCTTGCAACTCCATTCATGGCTCATTCTCCTCTGTCATGTCTCTATGTAGTATGCTGTTTAAATAACAGTGTCCAAAATTTTACTATAAAAAACCTTACATAGCTATTGTCCCGCATCCCAGAAAAATAAAGGTTTTTTATTATTTTATTTGTTCACGATGCACAAATAGATGCAGAAAGAATGCATGATACAGACAAGATAGAATCTGTCTCTGTATTCCGAAGCAGAAATGGGGATATTAATGACAGATATCAACGTACCTGTATACAATGTAGGCATATTTATGTTCAATGAAGTGGAAGTGCTGGACTTTGCCGGCCCGTTCGAAGTATTCTCAATTTCGGTGCGCAATGACCAGAGCAAGGCTTTTCGCGTATATACCGTATCAGAGGACGGACAAATGATTTCCGCCCGTAATGGCATGCTGGTGCAGCCTGAATGCAGCTTTGCTACCCTTCCGCCAATCGATCTGCTGATTGTGCCCGGCGGATATGGGGCAGAAGAAATCGAGATTCACAAGCCGCAGGTAATGGAGTGGATTCGCAGTCATGCCGAGCAGCAGCGAGTCGTTGCTTCGATCTGCACAGGTGCTCTGCTGCTGGCTGAAGCCGGTCTGTTAAATGGACTCTCTGCAACGACTCACTGGATGGATCTGGAGCGTCTGGAACGTGATTATCCACAGGTTCAGACCCGTTCCGGTATCAAATATGTAGATGAAGGCCAGATTCTGACTTCTGGTGGAATCTCGGCTGGCATTCATTTATCCCTGCACCTTGTCAGACGGTACATGGGGATGGAGACTGCCCAGCGAACAGCCAAGCGGATGGAATATGACTGGGATGAATAAATAGACAATTCTCCTCCATAATAGTAATAGTCAGCGGGTTGGTGCTGCTGTGCATGTCTTATGCAGATTATTGACCCGCTGTCAGCAGGATGAAATTCAGGAAATGAGTGATTATACGATGTACGAAGGACAGGCTATTTTACCGGCTGCCAAAAATATGAAGCAGTTCGAACAGTTACTGGACAGCTCTTATCAATATGGGGTGTTTCTCGATACCCATATTGCCCAGTTGAAAAGTATCTATAGAATGGCAGGCAGCCACAACAAAAAGATGTTTTTGCATGCAGATCTGGTGCATGGACTCAAAAATGACGAGTACGCAGCAGAATATCTTTGCCAGGAAATCAAGCCGTTTGGCATTATTTCGACCCGCGGCAATGTGATTATGAAAGCCAAACAAAAAGGCGTGCTGGCGATCCAGCGTATCTTCATGCTGGACACAATTGCGCTGGAGAAAAGTTATGCCCTGCTGGAGAAAACGCAGCCGGACTATATAGAAGTGCTGCCCGGTGTCGTCCCTCATATGATTCGCGAGGTCGTCGAACGTGCAGGCATTCCTGTATTCGCTGGTGGTCTGATACGTACGGTAGAAGATGTGGAGAATGCGCTGGCTGCCGGAGCAACAGCAGTAACTACCTCTAATTCGTATCTATTTAGCCAGTATCAGCGATGATGAAGATCACAGATTTGTATGAAGAACAAATGAAAAAATGATGTTGACACCGCTTACATGTTACGATATGATGAACACAAGTTAATACATGTGACGGAGAACCGGAGAGCCACGCAAAAGCCCTTGATACATCATGAGGGAGATTTGCGATGGCTCTTTTGCGTCTGCTCACGTTTATTACTATAAAACACATACGTAATGTAACCGGACAAAAACATTTTCCAAAATCGAATGGAGGTTATATGATGTCACCGTTTATAGCTGAACTGGTAGGAACGATGATTCTGATTGCTCTGGGTGGCGGTGTTTGTGCAGGCGTATCACTTCGTAAAACGTTTGCCGAAAATTCAGGCTGGATGGTCATCGGAGCAGGATGGGGACTCGCCGTTGCCATGGCCGTATACGCTGTAGGCAGCGTGAGCGGCGCTCACCTGAACCCGGCAGTTACACTGGCACTGGCATTTAATGGCGATTTCCCTTGGAGTCAGGTTCCTTCTTATATTCTGGCCCAGATTATCGGCGCCATGGCAGGTGCACTGCTGGTGTACTTCCAATATCTGCCGCACTGGAAAGCAACACCAGACCCGGCCACCAAGCTGGGCGTATTCTCGACTTCACCGGCGATCAAGCATCCGGTGGGCAATATGCTGAGTGAAATTATCGGTACATTTATCTTTGTCATGGTATTGTTATCTATGGGTGCCAACGAATTCACACAGGGTCTTCATCCGCTGATCGTTGGTCTGCTGGTTGTGAGTATCGGTCTGTCTCTTGGTGGTACAACCGGATATGCAATCAACCCTGCACGTGACTTTGGTCCGCGTCTGATGCACTTCCTGCTGCCGATCCCCGGTAAAGGTCCTTCGGACTGGAAATATGCCTGGGTACCGGTTGCCGGTCCACTGCTGGGCGGATCATTGGGCGGATTATTTTACAAAACCGTATTCCTGGGACAGAGCACACCGCTGCTGTGGGTACTGCTGGCAGTAACCGCTGTCTGTCTGTTCTTCGCTCATCTGGCTGGACGCCGGATTCAGCGTTCCACTTCCGGACAGGCAGCTGCCTAAGCTGCCCTTCGGATTCCACTTTTTCATACCCAATACAACAAATTATGATATTGCAAATTCGATAGTGATCATTCTGAGGAGGAACTAATAGATGGAACAGTATATTATGGCATTGGATCAAGGAACCACAAGCTCCCGCGCAATTCTTTTTAACAAAAAAGGCGAAATTCACTATATGGCACAACGCGAATTCCCGCAGTATTTCCCAAAACCGGGTCATGTCGAGCAAAATGCAGATGAGATCTGGAGTTCCATTCTGGCGGTTATCGCTTCCTGTCTGTCCGAATCCCATGTCAAACCGGCTCAAATCGCAGGTATCGGTATTACCAACCAGCGTGAGACGACTGTCATCTGGGATCGCAAAACAGGAGACCCGGTCTACAATGTACTCGTATGGCAGTCCCGCCAAAGTGCATATATCTGTGAAGAACTCAAAGCCAAAGGGCTGGAGCAGACATTCCGCGACAAAACGGGTCTGCTGATCGATCCTTATTTCTCCGGTACCAAAGTAAAATGGATTCTGGATAATGTGGATGGCGTACGTGAACGTGCCGAGCGTGGGGAGCTGATGTTCGGAACGATCGATACCTGGCTGATCTGGAAACTGTCCGGCGGCAAAGCGCATGTAACGGACTATTCCAATGCTTCCCGTACACTGATGTACAATATTTATGATCTGAAATGGGATGAAGAGCTGCTGGAAATTCTGGATATCCCAGCATCCTTGCTGCCGGAAGTGCGTCCTTCCTCCGAAGTATATGCTCATACCATCGATTATCATTTCTTCGGTCAAAGCGTTCCGATTGCCGGAGCAGCCGGTGACCAGCAGGCAGCTCTGTTCGGACAAGCTTGTTATGAAAAAGGATCGGTTAAAAATACGTATGGTACAGGCTGCTTCATGCTGATGAATACCGGCGAAGAGCCTATCCGCTCCGAGCATGGACTGATCACGACGATTGCCTGCGGTGTAGGCGACAAGATCAGCTACGCGCTGGAAGGCAGTATTTTCGTAGCCGGTTCTGCGATTCAGTGGCTGCGTGACGGACTGCGCATGTTCCGCGATGCCGCTGAAAGTGAAACCTATGCTTCCCGCGTCGAATCGACAGAAGGCGTCTATATCGTACCTGCTTTTGTCGGACTGGGCAGTCCTTACTGGGATAGCGATGTACGCGGTGCAGCCTTTGGCCTGACACGCGGTACAAGCAAAGAGCACTTTATCCGTGCAACACTGGAGTCCCTGGCATATCAGACCAAGGATGTACTGACAGCGATGGAGAGCGACAGCGGTGTAACTGTAGGTTCCCTCAAAGTCGATGGCGGAGCGGTGAAAAATGAATTCCTGATGCAGTTCCAAAGCGATATCCTCGGCGTACCGGTAGAGCGTCCGGCTGTTAACGAGACGACAGCACTGGGAGCTGCTTATCTGGCAGGTCTGGCTGTTGGTTATTGGGAAAGCCTGGACGAGATCGCGTCTACACACAGCGATCTGATCGATAACTTTGAACCGAAAATGGAAGATAAGTATCGTGAAGAACTGTACGGCGGATGGCAAAAAGCAGTACACGCAGCAATGGCATTCAAATAATACAGTATGCAGTAATATAATAAGTAATATCGTATTTCAATCATGCATCAGGCAGCGTACCCTACGCTGTGCAATATGCAAATAATGCAAACCAAAAGCACTCGTTGCCCATCAGCAGCTTTTACAGTCTTGCTGAAGGACAAAGGGTGCTTTTGGTTTGCAAACATAGCTGCTTATTATGGCAACCTGTACACAGCCACATAGTACAACGCTTACATATCAGACGAAAAACAGTAGCTAGACCCTGACATTTATGCTAAGATGTCAATTGCGAATGATAATCTTTATCATTGAAAAAGATCAACCAATCCCATCAAAGGCGGTCTTAACGTATGCATAAACAAAAAAGATTCACTATGATTATAATGGCTATTCTGCTGATTAGCATTCTGGCAGCCTGTGGCCAATCCGCAACAAACGGCGGCAGTACAACTCCTGCAGCAAGCACAGATACTGCTCCGGCAGCACAAGAGAGTGCAACAATTACTTACAAAGCAGCCAATGGCGATGTAGAAGTTCCTCGTCATCCACAGCGTGTGGTTGTACTCGCAGACAGCTACTATGGCTATCTGTATTCACTCGGTATCAAACCGATTGCTACAACAAACAAGCCATTTGACAGTATCTATCTCAAAGACACAACAGAAGGCGTCACCAATCTGGGCGAAACGCCTGAAGTAGAAAAAGTGCTGGCACTGAATCCCGATCTGATCATCGTCTGGGATGGAGACGCCAATCTGGACAAATTCGCCAAAGTGGCACCAACAGTAGCGATCAAGTATGGTCAGTACACGTACAAGGAACAGCTACAAGAATTTGGCAAAATGACGGGTACCGAAGACAAAGTCAAAGAAGTGGCAGCTGCCTGGGAATCCAAAATCAATGAAGTCAAACCACAGGTACAAGCAGCAGTAAGCGACAAAACGGTCTCTATTATCCAGCCTTATGCCAAAGGTGTATACGTCATGGGCGACAGCTTTGGCCGCGGCGGAGAGATTATCTATCAGGAGTTAGGACTCAAAGGTACCGAAATGACGCAAAAAGAAGCGATCGATAATGGTCCGGGTTATGTGAGCATCTCTTTGGAGAATGTTCCCGACTTTGCCGGTGATTATATCTTCACCGCTCCATGGGGCGGGGATGCCGATAAGGAAGGCACCTCGCTGTATAACAGTAGTCTATGGAAGCAGCTGCCTGCAGTGAAAGCCAATCATGTGTTCAATATCGATCCGATCGCCTATTATTTTAATGATCCAATCTCTATGAATGCACAGCTCGACTTTATCGTGAAAAGCCTGACAGGCAAGTAAATCAACGAGAAAGGTCAATCAGGTTAATGTGGAGGTATGGAGATAACAGTGACTCGCAGTCGTTATACGACCATTACTCTGTCAGCCGTACAGTAAGAACCGATTTTTTTCTGCTGTAAATTGTAATAATCAAAAATAATTATAAAATTTAAACGTTTTCTTTGCCTGAGTACAGTGCGGTATGTTATAATCGGATTACAAGTTAATAAATTCGTCATTAGACTTTGGAGAGACCACGAATACACGCGGCAGCAGCCGTTTATGTGTAATGTTCGTGGTCTCTTTTTTGCGGTTTTAACTGGAATAATATAGCAATTTAATCGGCTGAACAGCCACATACAAATGAACTTATTACAGGGAGGAAATAATAATGAACACGATGTTTGCAGCACAGGAACGAGCAGCCATATTACAGAAAATGAGTCAGGAACCACTGGATGTACTGGTAATCGGAGGAGGAATTACCGGATCGGGGATTGCACTGGATGCTGTGACCCGCGGTATGAAGATTGGATTGGTCGAGATGCAGGACTTTGCAGCCGGAACATCGAGCCGTTCTACCAAGCTGGTGCATGGTGGACTGCGTTATCTGAAGCAATTCGAAGTGAAAATGGTTGCCGAAGTCGGCAAAGAGCGCGCGATCGTCTATGAGAATGGACCCCATGTGACGACACCGGAATGGATGCTGCTTCCTTTCCACCAGGGTGGCACATTCGGCAGTTTCAGCACATCGATCGGTCTGCGGGTATATGATTTCCTCGCTGGCGTCAAAAGCAGTGAGCGACGCAAAATGCTGAGTGCCCAGGAGACGCTGAACAAGGAACCTCTGGTGAAGCAGGATGGACTCAAAGGCGGCGGTTATTATGTCGAGTACCGCACCGATGATGCACGCCTGACGATTGAAGTGATCAAGGAAGCCGTCAAGCGCGGAGCAATGGCTGCCAACTATACTAAAGCTGTTGATTTCATTTATGAAGATGGCAAGCTCAAAGGCGTTAAAGTCAAAGACACCATCAGCGGCAAAGAATACAAAATCTTCGCACGCAAAGTGATTAATGCAGCAGGACCATGGGTCGATACCCTGCGTAAAATCGATAACTCCAAAAAAGGCAAAACCCTGCAAATGACCAAAGGGATTCATCTGGTCATCGACCATGAACGCTTCCCGCTGGAGCAGGCGGTTTACTTTGATACACCGGATGGACGGATGGTATTCGCGATTCCAAGAGATGGCAAAACCTATGTGGGTACGACCGATACGGTCTACAAAGCCGATCCGATCCACCCGCGTATGACAACAGCCGATCGTGATTATGTAATCAAAGCGATCAACTACATGTTCCCGACTGTCAAAGTGACTGCCGAAGATGTGGAGTCCAGCTGGGCAGGAGTACGTCCGCTAATTCATGAAGACGGCAAATCCCCATCCGAGATTTCCCGTAAAGATGAGATCTGGCAGTCCGACAGTGGCCTGATCAC